>ERZ1673741.1272-NODE-1272-length-21515-cov-4.215983_pt1 | contig 21515 bp, 17 predicted proteins | sample MGYA00580209_ERZ1673741 | MGnify/ENA primary metagenome ERZ1673741 (study PRJEB41218, sample SAMN15661754) | gut metagenome | host: Homo sapiens | place: Canada: London | collected 2015-08-20/2019-03-30 | study: EMG produced TPA metagenomics assembly of... | reverse complement strand
ATAACGATAAGGCCCACATCGCCTACAGCATCGAACACTTCGGCAGAACGGGTGAGAATGGGCTTGCCGGCAATTTCCACAAGCTGCTTGCCACCTTCGTGACCAAAACGCTCGCCGCTGCCGCCGGCCAAGATAATCGCAGCAGTTTTGGGATTCTTATCAACGACACCCTCAAGGCGGGGTTCCGCCTTGAGGGCATCGAAATTGACGTCATCGAACATAGCCATGGCGTGCTCAAGCACGGAAGGGGCAAAAATCGGATCGATGGTCTTTTCAGTCATGATAGCTCCTGTACACCTGGTGCGGATTCAGAGCCGCAGCGCTGGTGCACTTCAGGCTCAGTCGGCTGCCTGGCCTCCTGCGGAAGAGCCGCCACGCGAAGAAATACCCGCGTGACCAAGATCATAGCCGGCAAGAAGCAATTCAGCCTCGGCAGCTATGGTATCACGCTTGCGCGGTGCCGGGATAGAGCCAGTACCCGCATTGAATACGAGCTTGTCATCTTCCACATCGACATCGATAACCGAGCCACTGCTCCAACGGCCCTCAAGAAGCTGCTCGGAAAGCGGATCCTCGATGAGGCGCTGGATAGCACGACGCAATGGACGAGCTCCGAAGGAAAGGTCGGTGCCTTCCTTGGCAACAAAGCGGCTCGCTTCGGGCGTCAGGTTGATGGTCATGTTCTGCTCGATAAGACGCTCGCGCAAATCGGCAATCATAAGATCGACGATCTTCACGATTTCTTCTTCGGTAAGGCTCTTGAATACGATGATCTCATCGATGCGGTTCAGGAATTCAGGGCGGAAAAGCTTCTTTACCTCGCCCATCACGCGCTGCTTCATTTCCTTGTCGTCCATGCCACCATTGGCGCTTGAGGTGAAGCCCAAGGGGGTGGTAGCCGTGATTTCGCGCGCACCGACGTTGGAAGTCATGATGATAACCGTGTTGCGGAAATCAACAACGCGACCCTGCGAATCGGTAAGGCGCCCTTCCTCCAAGATTTGAAGCAAGATATTGAACACATCGGGGTGAGCCTTTTCGATTTCATCGAACAGCACAACCGAATACGGACGCTGACGCACTGCCGTGGTAAGCTGACCGCCCTCATCGTAGCCCACATAGCCTGGAGGCGAGCCAACCAGACGCGACACCGAGTGCTTTTCCATGTACTCGGACATATCGAAGGAGATAAGCGCATCTTCGGAATTGAAGAGAAATTCCGCCAAAGCTTTGGAAAGCTCGGTTTTGCCCACGCCCGAAGGACCAAGGAAAATAAACGATCCGCCAGGACGCTTCGGGTCTTTCAGGCCCGAACGTGAACGACGAATAGCCTTCGAAAGAGCCGTAACTGCTTCATCTTGACCGATAACGCGCTCATGGAGCACCTGCTCCATGCGGAGCAGCTTTTCGGTTTCCGCCTCAGTAAGGTTGGAAACGGGCACGCCAGTGGTCATGGATACCACATCGGCAACGTCTTCTACCGCAACCTCGTTAATCGCGTTGCTGTTCTTTTCTTCCCACGCCTTGCGCGCCTCATCGCGCTTGGCGACAAGCTCTACTTCCTTTTCATGCAGGATATCTGCGCGCTTGAAGTCCTGCTTGGCGATGGCATCATCCTTCTGAGTGCGGACGCTGCGCAGTTCATCGGCGATCTTCTGCACCTCTTCGGGTAGGACCATGTTGCGGATGCGCATGCGAGCACCAGCCTCGTCCAAAACGTCAATGGCCTTATCGGGAAGGAAACGATCCTGGATGTAGCGATCGGAAAGGCTTACTGCGGCGCGCAGTGCGTCATCGGTGAAATGCACGTGATGATGCGCCTCGTAGCGATCGCGCAAGCCTTCGAGGATGCGCACTGCCTGCTCTTCGCTTGGCTCCTTCACCATTACCGTCTGGAAGCGACGCTCGAAAGCGGAATCCTTTTCCAAGTGTTTGCGGTATTCGTCGAGCGTGGTAGCGCCGATAATCTGAATTTCGCCACGCGACAGGGGCGGCTTCAAAATGGCAGCCGCATCGATGGAGCCTTCAGCGGCGCCAGCGCCGATAAGGGTATGCAACTCGTCGATGAACAGGATGATGTCGCCCGCCTGCTCAACTTCCTTAATGCACTTCTTCAAACGCTCTTCGAATTCGCCACGGTACTTGGAGCCTGCCACCAGGGCAGATACGTCAAGCGTGACGATGCGCATATTGCGAATGATATCGGGTACCTGGTCGGCAACGATAAGCTGAGCCAAGCCTTCGGCAATAGCGGTTTTGCCCACGCCGGGCTCACCGATAAGAAGTGGGTTGTTCTTTTGGCGACGCGAGAGGATCTGCATCACGCGCTCGATTTCGCCAGCTCGCCCGATTACGGGATCGAGTTTGCCGTCCTTGGCCTTTTTGGTGAGGTCGACACCAAATTCCTTCAGCATGCTGTCGGAAGCGCCCGCATTGGGATCGAAATTGGTAGCGCCCGCGAACACCGCAGACTGACCCACCATATCGTTTAAGGAAGAGCGAATGGCATCGCCTTCCACTCCGAGTTTGCGCAATACATCAATCGCCGTGCCTTCGCCTTCGCGAACAATGCCTAGCAGCAGATGCTCGGTAGAGATATAGCTTTTGCCCATCTGCATGGCTTCACGTAGTGAGTTTTCCAATACGCGCTTTACGCGCGGAGTAAAACTCAAATGGCCCGAAACGTCGGTAGATGCATCGCCTTTAATGAGTTGCTGCACGCAGGTAAGGGCAGCTTCGTACGTAACGCCCAGATGGTCAAGCGCCTGGGCGGCTAAACCTTCTTTTTCCTTCAACAAAGCCAAAAGGACGTGCTCGGTACCCACATAAGGCTGGTGCAGCGCACGAGCCTCTTCCTGGGCAAGCACCAGTACCTTTCTGGCCTTGTCGGTAAACTTGTCGAAGGACATGTAAGCCTCGATTCTCTCGGCAAGTAAGTTTAATTCGGAATAATGCTAGCACTCAAAAACAGCGAGTGCTAACCCGTTAACAATCTGTGACTAGAATACAGAAGCGGGTGAGAATTTTGGGGACAGTCCCGAAATTCTCACCCGCTATTTCACACAAGATCATCCCTGTTCGGATAAACAAGGGTTCTTCTATTTGGCCTCAGGACGCATGTGGGGGAACAGCAACACGTCGCGAATGCTTGGCTGGTTCGTAAGGAGCATAACTACGCGGTCAATGCCGATACCGATGCCGCCCGCAGGAGGCATGCCGTACTCAAGAGCACGGATGTAGTCGGTGTCATACTCCATGGCCTCGTCATCGCCAGAAGCCTTTTCCTCCATCTGCTTCTGGAAGCGCTCTGCCTGGTCAACTGGGTCATTTAACTCGCTAAAGGCATTGGCGTACTCATGGCCTGCAATAACAAGCTCAAAACGATCGGTCAGACGAGGGTCGTCCTCGAAGCGCTTGGCTAGTGGGCTTACCTCAACCGGGTAATCCACAACAAAGGTGGGGTTCACGATGGTAGGCTCACCAATTTCGTCGTACAGCTCGGCAATAAGCTTGCCGGCAGTCCACTCGGGCTTCACCTCGATGCCGTTCTTCTTGGCGAGCTCGACCAGATGGCTAACAGGCGTGTCGAGCGTAACCTCTTCGCCGAGTGCCTTGGAAACGATTTCCGTCATGGGAATAGAAGGCCACTCACCCGAAATGTCGATGGTCTGACCCTGGTACTCAAGCTGTTCGGAGTTGTTCACCGCAGCGTTGGCTGCCTTGATAACACCCTGGGCCAGCTTCTTCATGCCCTGCAAGTCGTTGAAAGCGCAGTAGGCTTCCATCGAAGTGAACTCAGGGTTGTGAGTGGGATCCATGCCTTCGTTGCGGAAGATGCGACCGATTTCGAATACACGCTCGAAACCGCCAACCAGCAAACGCTTCAAGTGAAGCTCGGTGGCAATACGCAGATAGTTTTCCTGATTCAGCGCATTGAAATGCGTAATAAACGGCTTAGCGGTTGCGCCGCCCTGCACGGTTTGCAGGATGGGCGTTTCCACCTCGTAATAACCGTCCGCCTCCATGTAGCGGCGAAAAGCCGAGAGGATCTTCGAGCGCTTCTGGAAGGTATCGCGCACTTCGTCGTTAACGATAAGGTCGACATAGCGCTGGCGGTAGCGGATTTCTTTGTCGTTCAGGCCATGAAACTTTTCAGGCAGCGGACGCAACGCTTTGGAGAGCAACTGGAACGAATCAACGGCAACAGAGAGCTGGCCGCGACGCGTGCGCATCATAAGGCCATGTGCGCCAATCCAGTCACCCAGGTCGAGGTCTTTCATCTCGGCAAAGGCATCTTCGCCCAAAGCGTTGATGCGGCAGAAGAGCTGAATGCGACCGGTGGCATCCTGGAGCTCGAAGAAGATGATTTTGCCCTGAACACGCTTGGCCATAACACGGCCCGCAATGGAAACAGCATCTTCGGTGTTTTCGCCATCGGCCAGCTCGGCGTACTTTTCATCCAAGTCGACAATGTGATGGGAGTACTCGAATGCAGCGTGACCATAAGGGTTCTTGCCCTCTGCCAACAAAGCCTCGCGCTTGGCGCGGCGCACCTCAATCGGATCGTCTTCGATTACTTGCTCGTTGTTTTCTTCTGCCATGTGAATTCCTTAAAGCTTGCTTAGCGCTCGATTGCCTGAATGGTCATCTTGATAACGCGGCCGGTGGGGCCCTGAGCCTCTACGGCTTCGCCCTGCTTATGACCCAAAAGGGCAGCGCCTACGGGAGATTCGTTGGAAATCTTGCCCTCGGCGGAGTTTGCCTCTGCGCCGCCAACAATGGTGAATACGCGCTCGCGGCCACCCATATCTACCGTTACGCGGCTGCCGATGTTAACGCGACCAGATTCGGTGGGAGCCTCTACGATGGTTGCCTCACCGAGGATACGAGTGATCTCTGCGATGCGGACCTCGTTTGCAGCCTGCTCATTCTTTGCGTCGTCGTACTCAGAGTTCTCAGAAATATCGCCGAATTCGCGAGCAACGCGGATACGGTCGCCGATCTCTGCGCGCTTTTCGGTTTCCAGGAAATGGAGCTCCTGCTCCAGCTTTTCCTTGCCTTCCTGAGTAAGAACGTAGTTGTTTTCCATGGTTTACACCCCTCGGCCATGCATATGCTGGCCAGTCTTCCTTTCCTATACTCGCGAAAAGGGCGCGCCTCCATAAGAAGCGTGCCCTTTGCATACCAGTGATGAAGCGAAGCGGTTAGCTCTATGCTTCTTCTTTTTTAGCCTCTTCGGCAGCCTCTGCCTTCTTGCCAGGCGCGGGCTTGTCGATAACCTCAACTTCGATTTCTTCCTTGGCGTCTGCCGCCTTAGGAGCGGGCTCTTCAGCCTCTTCAACCTTCTTGCCGCCGCCTAGGCCTTCGCGCAGATTCTTAACTGCCTTGCCGATTGCGGTACCAAGCTTGGGAAGGTTCTTGGGTCCGAAAAGAACGAGAATTACAACGAGGATGATGACGATCTCAAGGGGACCGAAAGGTCCAATCTTCATGAAGCACCTCCGTGGTGGTGAGTTGGCGCCCCGTGAGAGCCCCAACTTCTTACTGCGAGTACATATAAAAGCACTCTAACAAAAAAGAACGGTACCCTTTTCAGGATACCCCTCAGTGGTTGTAATGGTCGGGATGACAGGATTCGAACCTGCGACCTCTGCGTCCCGAACGCAGCGCTCTACCAAGCTGAGCCACATCCCGCTGTTGTGATTAGCGGGTGCTATAGTACCACACTTCCTGCAAAAGAAAAGAGGGCATGCAAATGCCCTCCATAAATACGAATGCCGGTTCGTTACCTATCCAAAGCAGTGCCTACCTGCAAACACTGCACCCGCTTGGCAGAACACCGTTTAATAGCGGACGTACCACATGCCGGAGTGAACAGCGCTGATCTTAACCACGTCGCCCGTTCGTGGCGCGTGGATCATCTGACCATTGCCAATATAAACACCCGTATGGTGGCTGTTTAGGCAGAAGTCACCAGGCTGAGGATCGGTGACACGCTTCCAGCTTGCCATAGTGTAGGTAGTACACCAATGGTTGCCCATTTTGCCGGTGATGCAGTATCCAACCAGGCCAGAGCAGTCGAAGGAGTTCGGGCCAGCTGCACCCCATACATAAGGTTTGCCAAGCTGGGCATAGGCTCGATCAACTACCGTGTTTCCTGTTACGGTTTGGACGGCGCTGTTGTCTACCGTACCGCCCCCATTGTTCTTCGATGCTGCGGCAGCGGCAGCTGCTTCACGGGCGGCAGCTTCCTGACGAGCCTTTTCGGCAGCCTCTTCTTCCTTGCGCATCAATTCCTGCGCTTCGGCAGAAAGGCTGTCGTAGGTCTGCTGCATCTGAGCGGTGGTTGCCTCAGCTTCGTCCTTTACGGATTTGGCTTCTGCGGCCTTGTTGGCGGCAACCTCAGCCTGCTCTTCGGCTTCCTGCTTGGCGTTTTCCAGTTCTTCGCGTGCGTTCTTGGTTTCGGTTACCAATTCGGCATCGTTTTCGTTAAGCCGCTCAAGCGTATTCCATGTGGTGGCAAACTGCTCAAATGAAGAAGCGCCCAGGATTACGTCGAGGAACCCGGTATTGCCCGAGCGATACATATCGCGAGCACGGGTACCGAGCTTTTCCTGGTAGCCTTCAATTTCCCTGGTTTTCTGGTCTACCTTTTCCTGAGCTTCCTCCACCTTTTTTTCGGCGGCCTTCTGCTCGTCGATAGCCGTGTAGTAGTTATTCGAAGCCTCATCGAGCTTTTGCTGCATCTCGTTGAGCTTATTGAGCGCCTGCTGCGCTTCAGCCTGTTTTTCAGCGGCAGTAGGTTCTGCCAAAGCAACCGTAGTAGGCACGGCAAGGCCCGCAACAAGAACCACGGCCATTGCAGCCGAAGCAAGTGCTCGCTTATGTTTTGCGATAGAAATACCCATCGTGAGTTTCCCCCTGGTGGTGTTGTGGTGCGATTAAGCGATAGCTGGATCAGTTTAACAAGCAAACGGTTTGCGCCGCAACGCCACCGTGCCGTATTCAAAGTTTCAATGCGCAATATTCACAAATAGCACCAGGTCAAAGCCGTATGTGCATTTTGCGCTTGAATTATGGACGCTCAATTTCGCCCGTATGAACAAGAAAACCCGCCGAAGCGGGTTTTCAAAGAATCATATGATAGCGATTCGCTAGTAGCGAACGTAAATCATGCCACTGTGCACGGAGCTTACCTTGACCACGTCGCCCGTCCGAGGAGCATGGATCATCTGACCGCCGCCGATGTAAATACCGCAGTGATGGCTGTTTACGCAAATATCACCAGGCTGAGGGCTGGAAACACGCGTCCAGCCCATGAAGGTACCCGTGGTACCCAAGCGGCTGTAACTACCGGTGAGGCAATAGCTTACCAAACCAGAGCAGTCGAATGAGTTCGGGCCAACTGCGCCCCACTGATAGGGCTTGCCCAGCTGGGAGTAAGCGCGGTTTACCACGCTATTGCCCGAAACGGACTGGGGCTTGCTGTTGTTGGTTGCCGAGCTTGAAGCATTGTTCTTGTTGGAGTTGGAGCTGCTGCTCGAATTGCTAGAGGTCGTGTTGTTGCGATTGTTGTTCGTGATGGTGGTTGCAGCATCATTACCTGCCGTGCCATTCTGCTCGGCAGCTGCTGCGGCAGCCTGCTGCTGAGCTTCCTGGGCAGCACGCTCCTGGCTGATAAGCTCCTGAGCCTCAGCGGAAAGGCTGTTATAGGTCTGCTGCATCTCGGATGCCTTCTGGTCTGCCGCCTCAGCAACAGACTTGGCTTCCTCTGCCTTATCGGATGCTACCTTGGCCTGCTCTTCAGCTTCCTGCTTTGCAGCCTGAAGCTCTTCGCGAGCGGTCTTGGTTTCAGAAACCAGTTCAGCATCATTGCCATTCAGGGTTTCCAACATGTTCCAGGTAGTGGCGAACTGTTCAAAAGAGGATGCGCCCAAGATAACGTCCAAGAAATTGGTGTCACCCGAACGGTACATATCGCGAGCACGATCGGAAAGACGCTGCTGATCCTTTTCGATCTGAGCGGTTTTCTCTTCGATCTGCTTCTGAGCTTCGTCTACACGATTCTGGGCATCGATCTGCTCCTGATGAGCAGCTTCATAATTAGCAGAAGCCTGATCAAGCTCGCTCTGATACTGATTGAGCTTTTGCAGGGCTGCCTGAGCCTCTGCCTGCTTATCGTCGGAAGGCGCAGCGAACGCACTGGCTGCAGGGACGGAGAGTCCAACGGCCAAAATGGCAGCAAAAGCAGCATTCAAAGCCACCTTAGACTTAGAAGCGCATGTCTGTTTTGTCATATGAAAGGGCCTCCTAGCACTTTCGCGTTGACCTTGCACATATTCGAGACGTATCCCTAGTGCAAGAATTCAGCTTTTGCAATGGTAACAAACCCGCATCGAACAACGCAAAGATATGTGAAGGTGCGCTTCATAACGCCAGCTCAACGGAATATGACTATTCATTCTCGTCTTGAATGAGCTCTCGCTTATAACGACGCTCGGCCTCGTGAGCAGCATGCGACTGCCTGTTGTTGGCGGAGGGAAGCTCCATTTCGAAACGCTGACCTCGACGCGTGGCGGCTTTCGCCTGGAAGAACAAGAATGTGAAACCCAAAACGCCCGCCACCAACGATGCCGCCAAAATGGCCACCTTGGCAACCATTACGTACGCAGCGTCGGCAAAAGCCAAGTTGGCCACAAAGATGGACATGGTAAAGCCCACGCCGCCCAAAAGCGCCGCACCAAGCATATGGGACCAATTCACGTTTTCGGGCAAAGTAGATAGTTTCGTTTTCACGATAATGAAGCTCATAAGCATGATGCCCGCAGGCTTGCCTATTACCAATCCAAAGAACACACCCAAAAAGATAGGGCTCGAAAGAATATCACCCGCAGGCACTTGTATGAATGCCACATCGGCATTGGTGAGGGCGAACAAGGGAAGAATCGCAAAGTACACCCATGGGTACAGCCTGCGCTCCAAGCGCGTTGCAGGAGGGACCACCTGACGGGAAACTCGCGCCAAACGCGTTACGCTAGCCAAGTAGTCGGTCTGACCGATTACCGGCTCGTCGGGGACATAGCTTTCCTCCGCTTCCTTCACACGCTGCCCCGACCAGCTTGCGAAGCTCTTCAACCTCACATGCGAACGGGAAGGAATGGCAAAGGCCAGTAGCACGCCGGCAATGGTCGAGTGAACCCCCGACATAAATATGCAGTACCACAGAACTGCGCCCACCAACAAATAAGGCACTAATGAATACACATGGGTGCGGTTCAGTGCAACAAGCACAACCATGACCACCGCTGCAGCCGCCAACCACATCATTGAAGGGCTGTGCCCATAGAAGACGGCAATGACCAAGATGGCCACAATGTCATCGGCTACCGCAAGAGTACTGAGGAACACACGCAAGCCGGCAGGGACGCGCGATCCCAACAACGCTAAAATACCAAGCGCGAAAGCAATATCGGTTGCAGTGGGCACGCCCCAACCCATAACCGTTTCGGGGTTGCTTGCATTGAACAGCAGGTAGATGCCTACAGGCATGAGCACGCCGCCAATAGCAGCAGCAACAGGCAGGATAGCCTGGCGAACATCGGTAAGTTCGCCCACCGTCATTTCGTACTTGATTTCCAGCCCGACCAACAGAAAGAAAATAGCCATAAGCACATCATTGATGATGTGGGCCAACGACATCTCTGCGTGCGCTGAGCCAAACCCAAAGGATACTTCGGTGTGCCAGAACTCGATAAACCCTCCGTGCGCTGCCGTATTCGCCACCACCAGTGCAACAATAGCGCCAAGGAGCATGACGCCCGCCGCCTTGGTGGTTGAATGGGTGAGCTCCAGCACCTTATGGTAGCGACGCTGATGGGAAGACACCTCGTTAATGAAGATGCCGGTTTCCTTATGCGGTTTGTGGGCCATGGGGTATTCCTCCGCTTCTCTTCAGCGTTCAACAATAACAGAGCAAATCATTCAAAATGCCTTACCAATAGCAACGTTTATACAACGTTTTAGAACAAGTTCATTTTTATTGATGAAATCAGAAAGAAGTGCGCTAGACTAATAAGCGAAGACGGTTGACGAGGGGAAATACGAAACCGCCTCCCATTACAGAAGGTGCTGCAAAGGTGCATCCAACACGCATTCCGCACAGCATGAATTGTCGTTTTCGACATTCCAGTTTCATGAGGGGCCCCTCGAAAAACCGCGAAGTTCGTTTCAGTTTGAGAGGTGAAATCATGGAAATCACCATCACCGGCCGCAAGATGCCCATCACGGATCCCATCCGCGCTTATGCCGAAGAAAAAATCGGCAACTCCATGAAGGTCATGGACATCAACCCCCTTACTGCCGAGGTTGTACTGCAGGTCGAAAAGAACCCTGCTAACCCCACCCCCGCTAAGTGCGAGGTTACCATGCGCGCACGCGGCCACATCATCCGCGTAGAAGAAACCGACGAGAATATGTACGCCGCAATTGACGTTGCCGCTGCCAAGGTTCTGCGCCAACTCCGCAAATACAAGACCCGCATCATCGACAAGAAGATCGCAGACGCTCCCGCCAAGGCTGGCACCAAGCTCGACATCGATGGTCTGATGCAGGAGCTTTCCGCTGACGACGAAGTAGTACGCGTGAAGGAACTGGTTCTCGAGCCCCTCACCGAAGAAGAGGCCCTGGTTCAGATCGACCTGCTTGGTCATGACTTCTTCGCCTACATCGATCGCGACACCAACGCCGTAAATATCCTGTATCGCCGTGACAATGGCGGCTACGGTCTGCTGAAGGCAACCGAGGAATAGGCAATCATTCCGCAACCTAGAAAGGGCCCGCACAAGCGGGCCCTTTCTTTTTAGTAGAACGGATATCCCACAAACCAACAAGGCATATGGAAGTTGTCCTACATACCTTTAATTCGACCCCGCGTACAACTTAGCCTCTCTTACATAGCGAGGCGTGTAATAGTCAATACGGTTCTTCACTTCTTCAGCACTAAGGGCTTTCTTCACCTTCGCAGGGACACCGGCAACCAGCGAATAAGGCGGCACTACAGCCCCTTCAAGCACCAAAGCTCCCGCAGCAACTACCGAACCCTCGCCAATTACGGCGCCATTGAGAATGGTAGACCCCATGCCTATCAGCACGCCATCTTCCACGGTGCAGCCATGCACTATCGCGCCGTGTCCCACTGTAACGTCACTGCCGATAGTTACGGGAAATCCGCTATCGATATGCACGACAACGTTATCCTGCACGTTAGTCCGATCGCCGATGCGCAGCGGCTCACACTCAGCACGCAACACCGCACCGAACCAGATAGAGGAATCCTCCCCTACCTTCACATCACCGCAAACCGTGGCGTTATCAGCCACAAACGCAGCACTGGAAACATCTGGCGTATGACCTTCAATGGAAACTATCATGCTTATCCCCTTTCAAAGCCAGCATACTGTGCATGCCGAAACTACGCGCTAATACCGCGCACTAAACAAAAGAGCCCCTGCAGAAGCAAGGGCTCTGTAATACTTAATCGGCTGCGCCTTCCTGGAAACGCGCGAGGAATGCCTTGGTGCGGTTATGCTGCGGGTTGTTGATAACCTGCTGAGCTGGGCCTTCCTCGACGATAACGCCGCCATCCATAAACGCAACGCGATCGGCAACGTCACGAGCAAACGCCATTTCATGTGTCACGATAACCATGGTCATGTGCTCGTCGGCAAGCTCGCGAATAACGCGCAGGACCTCTTGCGTAAGCTCTGGGTCGAGCGCAGACGTGGGTTCATCGAAGAACAGCACATCGGGGTCAAGTGCCAAAGCGCGAGCAATGGCAACACGCTGCTGCTGACCACCGGAAAGCTCGCAGGGAACCATATCCTCTTTGTCGGCCAACCCCATCTTGGCAAGCAGCTCGCGTCCGCGTGCAAGCGCTTCTTCCTTTGGGCGCTTCTGCACGCTAATCAGGGCATCGGTCACGTTCTGCAGCACTGTGAAATGCGGGAACAGATTGAAATTCTGGAAAACCAGGCCGTAGCGTTTCTTAGCCTGGGCAAGCACATCTTTGCCGCCATACACCGCTTTGCCCGTGGAGTCAGCTTCAGCAACTTTCACATCACCATATGAAAGCGAACCAGCGTCCAGCGTTTCGAGCAGCGTCATGCAACGCAAAAGCGTGGACTTGCCGCCGCCCGAAGGACCAATAATAGACAGCACATCGCCCTGGTTCACCGTAAGCGAAATATCTTTTAGAACCTCATTGCTGCCAAACGCCTTGCGCGCATGGCCTAGGTTCACAACCGGCATATTTTCCATAGAGGAAACCCCTTTTCCCATATTCTTCAAGCCAACACGCTAGTCGTGGTAGTAGGCAAGTTTCTTTTCCACGCGCCCCAAAATGAATTCGATGAAGAGGCAGAACACCCAGTAGATAAGCGCAGCAATGGCATAGGGGATCATAGACACGTTGCTTGCGGCAAGGGCCTTGGCAACCGAGAACATTTCCGCCATACCCAATACAAATGCCAAAGAAGTATCTTTTACCAGGGTGATGATCTCATTGCCCATTGCAGGCAAAATGCGCTTGATCACCTGGGGCAGCACGATCTTGAAGAAAGTTTGCGAACGGGAGTAGCCCAAAACCAAAGCAGCCTCGTACTGGCCCTTCGGAATAGACTGAATGCCCGAACGGTATATTTCGGCAAAATAAGCCGAATAGTTCAAGATGAAGCCCACGGCACAAGCACCGAATTTCCAGTCGGTGCCCATATTCATTCCCAGCAGATAATAAGGACCAAACATAAAGGCCATCAGCTGCAGCATCAGCGGAGTGCCACGCAGAATGGAAATGTAGAACTGGGCAAGCAGCGATAGCGGCTTGAATGAGCTCATTCGACACAAGGCAACCACGATGCCCAGCGGCAAAGAGCCAACCAGCGTAACCACGAAAATCCAGGCGGAAAGCCCCAAGCCATCCACCAAGGCGCCAACCATAACGCCAAGTTCCATAATCTTCCTCCTTTATGCGCCATGCGATTCAACCGCCGAACGCAACAAAGGGCGGAAGGGGTAGCCTTCCGCCCAGCAGTGTCGAGAGCACCGCTCTTGCATCAGCTTCCGGGGAAGCCGAAAAAGAGCGCAGACTCGCTTTGTTTTCCTTACTTAAGCACCCAGTTCTCAGCACTCATGCCGTAATCGGCGTACTTCTCGATGAGCTTTTCAACCGTGCCATCGTTGTACATATCCTTAAGCGTGCTGGTAACCTTAGCCGCCAGAGCGTCGTCACCCTTCTTGAAACCAACGGCATAGTGCTCGCTGCTCAGGGGGTCAAGCTGCTGATAGGCATCGGGCTTAGCAGCGATCTGGTACTGGACGATGGAAAGGTCACAAGCAACGGCATCTACCATGCCAGACTCAAGCTGCATGAATGCGTTGTTGTAATCGGGAAGCGTCTGCAGGCTCTTGAAGGTATCGGCAACGTCCTTCTTGTCGCCCTCAAGTACATCGAGTGCAGCAGAGTCAGCCTGGGTTACCACCGTCTTGCCAGCAAGGTCGGAAAGGGACGTGATGCCGGAATCCTTCTTAACAACGATTACCTGCTCGTTGAGCATGTAGGGCTCGGAGAAGGTGTAGTCATCTTCGCGGCCTTCCATGGTGAAGCCGTTCCAGATGCAGTTGATGGTACCCTGGTTCAGCTGAGCATCCTTGGTATCCCAATCGATGGCAGAAAGCTCGATGTCCCAACCGTTACGGTTGGCAACTTCCTGAGCAAGATCAAGGTCAAAACCAGTAGGGTTGTTGTTCTCGTCCATAAAACCATACGGCGGATAGCTGTTGTCGAAGCCCACGATGAGCTTGTTGTCGGCAGGGTTACCGTCGTTGGAGCTGGACTGCTGCTGCGAGCAACCCGCAAGCAGGGCGGCAGAAAGGCAGGCAACGCAAGCCACGGCCAACACCGAAAGGAACTTCTTCTTCATTACTACCTCATTTCAGCGGTAAGACTTTACTTAACTAAAGCAGACCGCAGTATAGCACACTAAAGTGCCGAAGCGAATGAGTCAGAAGAAAGCTCCTCCTGTTTTACCGCGCAGACGGACACCTTTCACCCGCAAGCGGATATTGAGCTTCGCATCGAATACACCGACACCCCGCACATGCGTGGCACCTTACCATGGACGGCGGCGCAGCTGGGCCCATCGTTCCCCACGGCGCCTCGGACGCACGTGGCACCTTACGCTGCCACGCGAAAGAGAGCCGCCTTGTTTTTGACGCAAAAAAGGCTGCACAAGGCAGCCTTCGTAATCAGTGAAATGGGAAGAGTGGTTAAGCCCTGCTCAAAATTGAGTCGATATAGGGCTGATCGATGTCAGGCAAGGGACGGAAAGGGCTGGTTTCCTGCGCCGCAGGCTTCGCCAAAATACGCTCCATCCAGATCATGTCGTACCAACGCCCAAACTTCAGCGCGCATTTGTTGAAACGACCTGCATGCTCGAAGCCCAAGCGGGTGTGGAAAAGGCGGCTTGTTGCGGGCACATATTCATCAGCGGGATCGCAATGAGCGATGCACGCTTCCATATTGAATACGTTTTGCAGCAAAAGCAGCTTAGCCAGCGCTTCGTACATACGACGACCCAAGCCGCGGCTTCGCAGGTCTTTGCGAACATAAATTGAGGTTTCGGCGGAATGGGCATATGCCGCACGCGGGCGGAATGCCTGAGCGTAGGCATAGCCAAGAATAAGGCCGTCTTTTTCAGCCACGATGTAGGGGTAACGCTCAAGAACGCGCTCGACACGCGCGGAGAACTCCTCCAACGAGGGCGGTTCTATTTCGAACGTTACCGCCGTTTCGAGAACGTAAGGAGTGTAGATTTCCAGCAACGCGGGAGCGTCTTCCTTCGTTGCCATGCGTATTTTAATTTCAGTATCCATGGGACGTATTCTACCCACGCAAACAGCGCACGAAAAGAGAGCTACCGAAGAATTTTTGCGCTTCCCCGCAATTCGGCACAGACCGTTCCGATTTTCGCTTTAGCAACGCGCTCATCTAACGAACGCGAGCAACGGCAAGGCCGAACACTATTACCGCAAAAACGCCAGAAACGGCAAATGCCACATGAAAGCCCATCAAGGACATTCCCGCCGATGTTCCTGCAGCAATGGCAAACACCATAAGCGCCGTGCCAACAGAAGCACATGCCTGGCGGACCGCGGTGCCAAACGAAGAACCATCGGTCATGATCTCGTGCGGCAAATCGGCCATACCCCACGAAGTCAACGGCCCAATCAAACCCGAAACGCCGGTGGCACGAACTCCTTGCAGCGCAACAATGGCCCAAAACGGGGTGGCTTCGTCAATGAAGGCCATGGAAACCGCGCCAACCGCCAGAAACACCGAAGCAACCACAACAACAGGACGGGCCCCAATGCGGTCCACCAGCCAACCAGCCAGGGGGTTCACGATAAAAGCCGCCACCGTACCTGGCAGCAAGGCCAAGCCCGCCTGAAGCGCTGTACCTCCCCACTGGTTCTCAATAAACAGCGGAATTATCAGCGTAATGCCCATAAAGCTGGCGAACAATGCGTTTGCCGCCCAGAAGCTCACGCGGTAACGCCACGAATCGAAGATGCGCAAATTGGTAAGAGGATGCTCGACATGCTTTTGCCTACGCAGGTACAACGCCAAGAACAACGCACCAAGAATTGCGGGAACCCAAATATATGGGCTTGCCAACCCAAAGCTTGAAGCATTGGAGAACCCCAGCAACAAACCGCCGAAGCCCAAAGCGGAAAGTAATAATGACAAAACGTCGAGCCTTGCAGACGAATTTGCCTGGGGACGGCGAACAATCAATACCGCAGCTAGCAGCAGAAGAACTAACGCGCAGACAAACAGCGCCACGAAAAAGCTGCGCCACCCAGCAAACCCGATCATCCATCCGCCAATGGTAGGCCCAATGTTGGGGGCAAAGCCCATAGCGATGCCCGTAATGCCCATAACAGTTGCCTGCTTATCGCGCGGGAAGGAAGTCATAACGATGCTGATCATCATGGGCATGGTAATGCCCGCCGATACCGCCTGAAGGGCACGACCAGCAACCAGCACCTCAAAACTGGGGGCTGCCACATCGATAGCGGCGCCTATCACCAACAGCAGCAATGCCGCCAGCACCACGTTTTTCAGCGGGAAACGGCGCATAAGATAGGTAACCACAGGCACGGTGATTCCCAGCACCAACATATACAACGTAGTAACCCACTGACCAAGCTCCATCTGAACACCGAAGTCGGCAGCCATACCGGAGAACATGGCATTCAGAGCGGTTTGCGAGAGATTCCCCAAGCACGAACCAAGGATAACGATGGAAATAAGCACAATTACCTGCGTTTGAGCCCGCTTGCCCTCTTCCAACAAAATCCCTCCTTGGTGACGAAATGCTGTGATTTATCTTACCGCAGCGCTGCACTGCGCCCTCCCAACAACATGATGACGTACCCTACTAGTACTTTTGAACAACGCAAAAGGCTGTCGCCTACTACCCGGAAGGCATCCATGAACACCTGTTTACCCCATCATCTTTCCCGCTCTGCAAAAATTGCCCTCAGCTGGTTAGCGGTTACCGTTATGGCAGCGGCAATTTTCTGGATGTCCGCCAATAGCGGCGAATCAATAAACAGCGGACTTGGCATCATCTCGGCAATCAAAGGTATGCTGGCAGCAGGCACTCAGTGGGTATTTGGCCATGAAGTTGACGTTTCTCCTGTTGGCCACTTCACCGAGTATCTTGTTTTCGGCGCACTGCTATTCAATGCGCTGCGCTTCCACCTAAACCCTCGCACTGCGCTTCTTGCAGCGTTAGCCATCGGAAGCCTCTACGGCATAACCGACGAGTGGCATCAGCTATTCGTCCCCAGCCGGAGCTGCGACCCTGCCGATTGGGCGGTAGATACCGTTGCGACTCTTGTTGGTTCTGCGCTAACCCGCTTCGGGTTCAGAAAAACGAAAACGCCGAACGATAAATAAATCGAAAGCGCGAAAGCACCCCCGCCGCGTCTTTTTTGCCCCCGATTACCCAAGCCCCACAAGCCTGCACAAGTAGCCCAAACAGAAAGAACCCGCCATAGGGCGGGTTCTTTCTCGTTCACACTCCTGTCCAAAAGCAAGAGATTTCGAGTCGGCGCAACTTCCGGCGAATAAAAGGACAAAGCAGTGGCAACATCCCAATATGAGCCCGAAGAGAACATTGCCGATGAAGAGGTGTAGAAGTTCTTCACCGGAAGTTTTGCTTCCTCTAAGTTAACCGTGATTAACTTAACAAGAATAAAGTTAACCGTCAATAACATTTTTGTAGAAAAACGTTCGCCGTCGAAAAACAACCGCCCACCCGCGCAGCAGGCATGCCCTCGGAGGGCGACGGATCGCCCGACGTTCCCGTAGGTTGTGCATGCGGCGTGCCCAAAAGACCCCCCCGATCACAAGGCGCAAAAACACGATTGCCGAACAAACCGACTGCAATAAAAAACAAGACTGGCGGCAATTGCAACGCATATCAAAAAACAAGCGGCGTGCAAGGAGACTCCAAATTAAAGGATGGGGCTACAACGAAAGCTTGCTAAACGCAGCGCAGCAGCAAGCAAAACATGCGCGCGCATGACTGAATAAGAACGAAAACAAGAAGAGGAATTCCCCTCACACAAAAGCGCCCGCGCGCGAGAGGGGTATCGCGTGGGGCGCATGCGACAAAGCTGCTAGCTTCGGTATCGCTAACAGCTTTATTTTCGCACCAGGGTCCAAGAAAAGAAACCTATAAATAGAGATTTATCTATAGGTGAATTCTATATATAGAGGTGAGAGGCTACTTATTAATGTCGTTAATCCATCCACGCAGAGCAACAACCCAGCAAGCTCTAGCCCCTTCGCGCGTGTTTTCCGCGAACGGGAACGTCGTCAAACATAGCGTCGAGAGCAGTATCCGAAGAACGCTCGGCTGGCTCAAGATACGACGCGCGCGCAGTACCGCCTTCAACCGGAAGGGGCAGCTTCCCTGGGTTGACTACAGGGTTTTCCGATATGGCTCTTCTGCCTTCAGAAGAGCGAACCACGCTAGGCGCAACAGCGCCCCGGGGGCCAACGTTTTCCACGTTTCCGCCGATACCCTCTATAGCCGCCATGGCGCTACGATATGTCTTTGCCTCAGGACCAAGGGGGCGTTTACCGCCTGCAACAGCCTGACGAGCAAAGCCATCCACCCCGGAGGACGCCTTCCCCCTACCAAAGCCGGCTCCATGCCCTTTTCTCTTTTGGTCAGCACGAGCTTCCGCCTCGGCGCACTCGCGCTCAACTTCTTCTATGCTCTTGTTTTCCATAGCCCCAGAATCGGCAAAGCGTCCGAAATAATCCATCGCTTCGGTAAACAACTCGTAGTCGGAAGGGTGGCGAGCATCACTGGCCAAATGGCGAACCAAGCCGGCCTGCACCAGCTTCTTCGCCGCACGGCGCGAAGGATCCAGAAAGCCCCCGTATATGCAGTCCGCAGATATTTGCAATTCACAGCCAGCCGAAACGAAACGGCGCGCAACATCGATATCCTTCTGGACTTCACGGCATCGCTCCGGGTTGGCAATTATGACCTTGAAACCCTTACGTTGCAGATTGTGAACCATGAATTCCCAATCGAGTGGCAAGGTGCCCTGGGGAAGTTCCAGTAGAAATTCCCCCTGATCGTTGCCGAGCTGAACAGCTGCGTCCATCCCAAGCTTCTTCAGTTTGTGATAGTCGACTTCAAAGCCCATAGAAAGCTCAGGTGCGCCAGGGATAGCAGACGCATGGCGCTTTAGCTGAAGATACGCCTGCCACATACGGGAGAAGTCGAACCAGGGGTCGCAGCACCGTGGCGTGCATACAATGGAAGTGATGCCCGCTCTCATGGCCTCGGAAAGCATTAGCAGCGATTCCTGCATGGTGCGAGCACCATCATCTACTCCAGGAAGAATATGGCAGTGTACGTCACGCATGGCGAAAGGGACCCTCTAGCTTAATGGATTGTGATAGGCGGGCATTTACGTGAACATGTCTACTCACGCAGAACCAAACCACCTGCCATTATATACGTAAGCCATAAAAAACCGCCCCCGAACAAGTCGGAGGCGGCGTACACGGCAGCAAACGCTTATACAGAAGAACTATCACTTCGTGGCATCTGCACCGATGCATCGACTACGCAAACGAAAGAGCCTGGTCAATATCAGCAATGAGATCGGCAGTGTCTTCGATACCGCACGAAAGACGCACAAGATCGGGGCTGATGCCAGCTGCAGCAAGCTCTTCGTCATTCATTTGGCGATGAGTTGCATTTGCAGGATGAAGAACACAGGTACGAGCATCGGCGACATGGGTAGCGATCTGCGCCAACTTCAAGTTAGCCATGAAGCGCTCTGCCGCTTCGCGCCCACCTTTTACGCCAAAGCTCACAACACCGCATGAGCCATTGGGCAGGTACTTCTGCGCCAAATCATAATTCGGGTCATCGGGCAAGCCACAGTAACGAACCCATGCCACTTTCGGGTGGTCGGAAAGGAACTCGGCAACCGATTGGCCGTTCTTGCAATGCTGCGCCATGCGAACGTGAAGGCTCTCCAGCCCCATGTTCAGCAGAAACGCATTCTGCGGCGACTGAATAGAGCCAAAATCGCGCATAAGCTGCGAGGTAGCCTTGGTGATAAACGCGCCTTCCAGCCCAAAGCGCTCGGTATACACCACGCCATGGTAGCTTTCGTCGGGCGTAGTAAGACCAGGGAACTTATCGGCATTAGCGTTCCAGTCGAACTTGCCGGAATCAACAATGCAGCCGCCAACACCAGCGCCGTGGCCGTCCATGTATTTCGTGGTGGAATGGGTGACGATATCAGCGCCCCATTCGAAGGGACGACAATTTACCGGCGTGGGGAACGTGTTGTCCACGATCAGCGGCACACCATGCGCATGGGCAGCATTGGCAAAACGCTCGATATCCAAGACATTAAGCGCTGGGTTTGCAATGGTTTCGCCGAAAACCGCTTTGGTGTTCGGGCGAAATGCCGCTTCAAGCTCATCATCAGAGCAGTCAGGAGAAACAAAGGTGCACTCCAGGCCCATGCGTGCCATAGTGTGGCACAGCAAATTGTACGTACCGCCGTAGATAGCCGAAGAAGCCACTACATGGTCGCCTTGCCCGGCGATATTGAACACAGCAAAGAAATTTGCTGCCTGCCCCGATGAAGTGAGCATTGCAGCGCTGCCACCCTCCAGCTCGCAGATTTTTGCAGCAACAAAGTCGTTTGTAGGATTCTGCAGGCGGGTATAGAAGTATCCAGATTCTTCCAGATCGAACAAACGGCCCATATGCTCGCTTGTATCGTATTTCCAAGTAGTTGATTGATAAATTGGCACCTGACGAGGCTCGGCATCGCCAGGACGATAGCCGCCCTGCACACAGGTTGTGGCCAATGATTCGCTCATTGCATATTCCTTTCTTCCCAAAGCCCGCCCACGCAACCGAGGCGCGTGAAGCGATAGTATCTATTGTAAAAGTGCGCCGCTAAAAGATGGCGCAATAGATCAACAAGTAAAAAGCCTGGTCAATGCAATTACCTATAACTGGCTATAGATTGGCTGACGGACGTAGAAGGCTCGGGCGCTCGCGCGTACAATCGTGGTTGCTGTTACATCAACACACGAATGTATCGTCATTAATAAAGGAGCACTTATGCCAATTCGCATCCCCGATGCCTTGCCGGCAACAGAGGTCTTGGAAAGCGAGAACATCTTTGTTATGACCGAGCACCGCGCCATCCATCAGGACATTCGTCCACTGCGTGTGCTCATCTTGAATTTGATGCCCCTGAAAATCGAAACGGAAACCCAAATCCTGCGCAAGCTCTCGAATACACCCTTGCAGGTTGAGGTCGACCTTCTGCAAACCGTCACGCATAAAGCAACGCACGTACCCCCCAAGCACATGGAATCGTTTTACGTGGATCTGGATGACATTCGCAACAAGCGCTACGACGGCATGATCGTCACCGGAGCACCAGTCGAAAAGCTCCCCTTTGAAGATGTGGACTACTGGCCTGAATTGTGCGACATCTTCGAATGGGCAAAAACCAATGTATTCTCAACTTTGTACCTCTGCTGGGGCGCGCAGGCGGGTGCCTACTATCATTTCGGGATTCCAAAGTATCTAAGGCGGCATAAGATGACGGGGGTTTTCGAGCACAAGATCTTGAAACCCACTTCTCCTCTGGTCCGTGGCTTCGATACCGTCATTCATGCGCCCCATTCTCGCTGGACCGAGGTTCATGCGGAAGACATCGAGAAGGTTCCCGAACTAGAGCTGATCTCCGTATCGGATGAAGCCGGCGTATTCATCGCTAAAAGCACCGATAGCCGTCACTTTTTCGTATTCGGCCATCCCGAATACGACACCGACACCCTGGCAGGCGAATTCCATCGCGACACGGAAAAGGGTTTGAACCCCGAT
>ERZ1673741.1269-NODE-1269-length-21528-cov-11.540446_pt1 | contig 21528 bp, 18 predicted proteins | sample MGYA00580209_ERZ1673741 | MGnify/ENA primary metagenome ERZ1673741 (study PRJEB41218, sample SAMN15661754) | gut metagenome | host: Homo sapiens | place: Canada: London | collected 2015-08-20/2019-03-30 | study: EMG produced TPA metagenomics assembly of... | reverse complement strand
CCTGAAGGGCATCCCGCATCCATGGGGTTTTTGCACCTATAGTCCAGATACGATACACCGCATTAGACGACTTTTAGGTTTCTACGGGCCAAAAAACTCTGGGTGAATCCGCCGAAGGCGGAGAGGGCAAAGCCCTCACTGAGCTCAGACTACAACCTACTTTTTAAGAACAAAATTGGCGAAAGCTCACTTGACATTCACCGCCTCTGCCCCTATAACGGTTTTTTACTGGCAGTGAATTTGGATGCACTCTTTGATAAATTCCTCATCAGTTTTGAGGATGACGGGAAGATCATTATTTCACCGGAGCTTCCTCAGCAAGACTTAGAGGTAGCCGGCATCACGGCGGATATGAAGCTGAGGTTTGTGCAGCCAAAACACCTGCCTTTCCTTCGGTGGCAACGAGCCCGGATGGCAGCCGTCCAACGAACTTTGTGGCGAGAGAAGTAAGTTATGCCCGGAACTCAGTTAAAGCTCACGCCTTATGGCAATGCGGACTTTGCGTATATCCGCGAAGAGGGACTGGCCTACGTCGACAAAACCCAGTTCATTGAAGTTTTGGAACGATGCGGTTCCAATTATCCGTTCATCGTCCGTCCGCGCCGCTTCGGAAAGACGCTTTCCACGAATATGCTAGAAGCCTATTACGACGAGGCGGCGGCTGATCAGTTTGACCGTGTTTTTGCGGGAACCTATATCGGAAGCCATAAGACGCCGCTTGCGAGTCAGTTCCGGGTTCTGCATTTTGACTTTTCCGGCATCGATTCGCCGAATCATCAGGTTCTGGCGGCGGAGTTTCAGGAAACGGTGTTGTCGGGGGTGCGCAGTTATTTTCAGCGGTACCCGCATCCGGAACAGAATGAGGTTCTGAAAGGCACGTTCCCCAGCGCGTCCGCCTTGATCAGTCGGTTTTTCTCGCTTCTCACAGAAGAATTTCCGCGCAAGCTCTATGTCATTATTGATGAGTACGACCAGTTTGCGAACGAGGTGCTGTCGCAAGACTTGGAGCACTTCAAAGCTATGACGTCGTCGGAAGGTTTCTTGAAGAATTTCTTCACGAAACTCAAGGCGGCCACCAACCGTTTGGTGTCCCGCATCTTTATTACCGGGGTGACGTCCATTTCGCTCGACTCCATGACGTCGGGGTTCAGCATTTCGACCAATATCACGACATTTCCGGCCTTTGCCGATCTCTATGGGTTTACGGAAGCGGAATTAAGAGAGTTGGTGCCCCAGGTGTTGGATATTTCTAAATGGGGACTCAACGTGGACGATCTCGTGGCGCGGATGCGGGAGTGGTACAACGGATACCGCTTCAGTCCGCAAAATGAGATAACGGTGTTTAACCCGACGATGTGCCTCAGCTATCTGCTGATGTGGCAGAACCTCGGTGAAGAACCGGATACGCTCCTCGATCCCAATCTCGGTCAGGATCTCAACAAGATTGAGAAAATTCTGAGTTTGGGGGATGCGTCCTTTGTGCGGCAGACGGTGGAGAAGGCACTTCGTCGTGAGCCGATTCCGTTTGCCGGGCGGTTGAAGCCTCTGAATCTAAATCAAGCGACTCAGTTGGACGGTTCATCGTTACTTTCGGCGATGTTCTATTTGGGTTTTCTCACCTATGCCGCGGGTAACAATCGCGAGTTGGTGATTCCCAATCGAGCCGTCAGCATCCAATTTTTTGAGTATTTCTTAAAGCACGTCCTACAGACGGAGCAGTATGAGTTTGTGGCGACGGACTTTCTGGAGGCGTTGGATGCGCTGGTTGCCGGCAATCCGGAACCGCTCTTTCGGGTGACGTGCGATCGTTTCACGGTGGCAAGTGGGTTGCATGCGTACGCGCATCTCAAGGAAAGCGATTTTCAGACGCTGCTTATCGGGGCCTTCAGTTTTACGAACGCCTATACCGTCACGAGTGAAGTGGAAGTTCGTGGGGAAGATCGGGGATTTATCGACATTCTGGCGGTTCCTACCGTCGGCAGTCAGGCTCAGAGCGCGTACTTGGTGGAAGTGAAATACCTTTCTCCCAAGAATGCGACCGACCAGGCGAAGTCCGATGCGATCGTGGAGGCTAAGTCCCAGATCAACCGTTACGAGAAGGCGGATGACCTGAAGCGCCTTCCGAACCTGAAGCGGATTGTGGTGCTTTTCGTAGGTCTGAAGCTGGAAGTGTTGGAAATATATTGACTGAGAGGTAGAAGATATTCCTTCCGAATATCGAAAAAAGTCATTCGTTGGGTTCTACGGAGCGACTGACGTAAGACTTTTTGGCATGATGAGGTCCCGACTGCTATGACGGAAATGTTAGGTAGTCGGTTTTTTTTGTGTTTGATATTAAGAAAGTCGTGAGGAGGCGGCCCGGGATGAGACGCTTCGAAAAAGGGAGAAAGCCCCTGCGGCCTATAATTCCGGGCACCTTCCTCATCATTCATTTCCGGAAATCTCAATGGCTCAGGAACTCCAGATTCGCGGCCGCGACGCCGCCCTTCAATGCGATCGCGTGATGGATCAGCTTTTGACTGATGCGAAAGTGTCGGGAGAGATCCGCACGGCTTTTCTCGTAGCCTTTGAAATCGGGGAGCCGATGTTCTTCTTTAAGGAAAAGAAGAAGGCAAGGATCATGGAGGCGCTCCTCGCGATCGAGCTCGCGCTCTTTTCCGTAGCATGCGGGGAGAAGCTCAGAACCCTGAAGGATTCGGGAGAAATTCCCAAAGACGAGTTCGATGTCGCCCGCAAGGTGCTCGAGGAGCGCGTCGGGGCGAGGGCAGGGCAATACGCAAGCCTCAGCGGTTATCTCGCAGCCGCCGTGAAGGCGGAAAGAATCGGAGCGGATCCGGCGAAGGCGGTCCTCGAGGAAGCCCGCAATCAGGTGCTCCGGGCAAAGCTTGGCGCATCCGTCCCGATGAGCGGGCTTTTCGCGATCTTTGCGGAAGGCGCTCAGAAGGCGGCCGGGCGTTATGCGGCGCACCTCGCCGACGAGCTCTTTTCAAAATAAAGAATCGCCGCACCGCTCTGAAACAAGATTCAGGGCGGCACGGCGTCAAGCACTTCTCTATAAAGGCGTGAGATTCAAGCTTCAGCGGATGTCGAGCTTCTTATCATTCAGCCACGCAGAGAAGCGATCGGCAACCTGAAGGTTGTTCTTCTAGGCAAAGAGGAAGTGCGTATTGCCGCGAAGTCCCTTTTCAGGGAGCTCAATCACCTCAACGTCGCCGCCGTGGCGGTTGACGGCATCCGCCCACAGGTGCGCCATCTTGACGGCGGCACGCCAGTAGTCCTGATGGGGATTGGTCGAAGGCTCCTTCGTGATGTAGTCGCCGTAGTAGATGACGATCGGATAGCGCGTGAGCTTTTTGAAGTCCTCAAGCGGTACTTCGTCGGCCTTAAAGTCGCCGAAGAAGCTCGAGGTCTTGATGGGCACGGGCACTTCGCCCTTCGGGAACGGCAAGTCGCTCCCCGGTTCATAGGAAGCGATTCCCTTGATATGGGTGCTCATGATGCCGGTGAGCCAGCCGATGCCGCCGCCCTGGGAGTGCGTGACGAGAACGGCGTCGCCCGACTTCTCAAGCACGGCCGCCATCGCGCGGGCGTTCACCTTCGCATCATAGGGTGCCGTGTTGGGCGTCATCTGGCGGAAGAACTGGTTGAGGGACTCTGCATCCTCCGGAAACTGCGGGTTCTCATAGAACTTCGACCACATTCCCATGCGGAACTGCCCGAAGAAGACGGCTTCGTCGGATTTGGCCGGGATTTCTCCCTTCACCGTTGCCTTCCCGGCGCCTCCGCGGCGCGGCTGGGCGACGAGGTCGACCTAGAAGCCGCGGGAGAGGAAGATGTTCTGAAACCGTCGCGGCCGTCAGGCGTTGTTTCCCAGGTCTTCGAGAATTCCACGTGACCGTGAAGGAAGGCGAGCGGATACGTTCTCGCATCGGTCGGGATCCGGTACCTCACGAAGGCGTGGTCGCCGCGAAGGTCCTGCCTATCGGCGGTGGGATGATAGGGATCGTAGGCGGTCTTTGCCGGAACGACGGTGCCACCCGCGGCGAAGCTCCCCTGTTTTTCGATGGAGAGCGGGGCGGCAGAAAGGGCTCCGGCAAGGAGCAGGGCGGCGAATGATGCGGAAAGTTTGGGTAGAGCTGCAGACATGATCAAAGTCTTTTTCAGTCGGTGGTTTTGACGACGGCATCCTGAATTCGGGCGAGCTTTCCCTTGATGTGTCGTCCGGGCGGTTCGCCGAAGAGCCGTTTGTAGTCGCGGGAAAACTGCGCCGGGCTCTGGTAGCCCACGGCATAGGCGGGGCGGAATTGGCGTCGGTGCCGCCTTTGAGCAGAAGCTGCCGGGCCTCATAGAGCCTCAGGCGCTTTGGGTACTGCAAGGGCGTCAACGACGTGAATTCGCGGAAATGACGATGGAAGGTCGAGGGCGCCATGCTCGCGACTTCGGCGAGCCGCTCGATCGAGACTTCCGAGCGGTAGTTGTCCCTCAGCTACCGGATCGCCTGACGGATGCGCTTCCCGGCGGCATCGGGCGCGTAGAGGGCCCTCAGACAGTCGCCGCCCGCATTGCCTAAAATAAATTTGTTTTTTGATTGACTGATTCCACGAGGAATTTCACCCATGAAGAAGACTTTTGCTGCTCTTGCGGTTGCTGCGCTCTTTGCGACCGCCGCTTCCGCCGCCACCTTCAAGGCGGGAACCTACACGGCTTCCGCCCCCGGCATTCACGGCGCCGTCACCGTTGAAGTGACCTTCACGGCCGACAAGATTTCCGCCGTCAAGGTCGTGAAGCAGACCGAAACCCAGGGCATCGGCACGCTCGCCGTCGATCAGCTCCCGCAGAAGATCGTCGACGCCCAGTCGCCGAAGGTTGACGGGGTCTCGGGCGCCACGATTACGTCTGACGCCATCAGGAAGGCCGTTGCCGACTGCGTGAAGCAGGCGGGCGCCGACCCGGAAGCGCTCGTTCCGGTGGTGCTCAAGAAAGTTGCCAGGAACGAAGACCTCGCCACTGACGTCGTCATCGTGGGCGGCGGCGGCGCGGGCATGTCCGCGACCATCCGCAGCCGCATGAACGGCCTCAACGTGATCCTCGTCGAGAAGATGCCCTTCATAGGCGGTGCGGCTTCGATTTCGGGCGGCCAGGTCGTCGCCCAGGGCTCGAAGCTTCAGAAGGCCTTCGGCTCCAAGGACGACTCCGTCGACTCGATGGTAAAGGACTTCCTGAAGAATGGCGCCGGCAAGAACGATCTCTCGAAGCTCACGCTCTACGCAAAGAACGTCGGTCCCACGATCGACTGGCTCAATGAAAAGGTGGGCGTCAAGTTCATTCCGAACGATCTTCCCTACCTCGCCGAGTATTCGCACCGCCGCGCGCTCGAATTCCAGGGGGGCGCCGGCACCATGGCGCAGCACCTGCGTGAAGTGATCGCGCAGAACGGCGCCAAGGTCTTCTACAACACCCGCGTGGAAGACCTCATTGTCGAGGACGGGAAGGTCACGGGCGTGAAGGCTGTGGATCTCAACAGCGGCACGACCTACACCATCAAGGCTAAGAAGACTCTGCTCACGACGGGCGGCTACGGCAACAATAAGTCGCTTTTGACGCCCGAAATGCAGAAGGTCCTCTACTACGGTCCGGTCTCCTCGACGGGCGACGGCCTCCAGATGGCCGAGAAGTTGGGCGTCAAGACCCAGCTCCTCCAGTACGGCAAGCGCTATCCGAACGGCATCGAAGTCGCTCCGGGCAAGGCTAAGTCCACGATTTACGCCAATGTCGGCGCCTTTGACCAGGCGGGCATTCTCGTCAACGTGAATGGCGTCCGTTTCGTGAATGAAAAGGCTTCGAACCGCCACATTCTCGAGCCGATGCTCAAGAACCCGAACGGCCAGGCTTATGTCTTCATGGACCAGAAGTCCTGGGAAGGCTTCTACAAGCGCCTCCCCGAAACGGGCGTTTCGCATGAGGATGCTGACAAGTACCTCGCCAACGGCGGCAAGACGCCGCCGCTCTTCGTGAAGGCCGATACGATCGAAGGCGTCGCGAAATTGGCGGGCATCAATGCCGAAAACCTGAAGGCGACCGTTGCCAGGTACAACGGGTTCGTGAAGGCCAAGAAGGATGCGGACTTCGACCGTCCGGTTCAGTACATGAAGGCAGAGATTTCTGCTGAAGGTCCCTACTACATCGTCGAGCAGAAGCCGCGCTTTGCGACCACGATGGGCGGCGTCTGCACGGACGACAAGCTCAACCTCGTGAAGAAGGACGGCTCGGTCATCCCGAACCTCTACGGCGCGGGTGAAATCGTGGGCGGCGTGATGGGCGACGACTCGCCTGCCGGCGCCAACGTGGGCTGGGCCCTTACGTCGGGCCGCGTCGCTGCCGACAGCATCGCGGACGCCATCAAGGCCGGGAAGTAATTCCTTTGGTCCTGACCGATCGTTTTCTTCCTAAGGCGGCGCAGCGTCTGGAGCGCCGCCGGGGATGAAGCGAACAAGAGCCGCCGGAACTTTCGGGTCCCGGCGGCTCTTTATTGGGCGGAAATCACAGGCGGTATCAGCTGCGCTTTTCAGCGGCAGCATTTTCCCCTGCAATCAGGCCGAAGGAGGAGCAGTCCGGCATGGAGCAGGCCGTGAGGCGCTCCTGGCCGTGAAGGCCGCCCGAAGCTTCGCCCGCAACATAGAGTCTCGGAATCGGAGCGCCGTCGCGAAGGCGGATGGCCAGAGCCTTTTCATTGGTGCGGATGCCGCCCGGCGTGTAGTTGAGGCGGGGCGTCACGACCATCGTGTAGAAGGGGCCTTCCGCGGAGAGCGGCTCCACCTTGCGCCCGGAGCGCTCCATGGGCTTATTGAACTCTGTGTCCCTGCCGCCGGCAATCAGCTCGTTGTACTTGACGAGGCTTTCCTTGAGCGCCTTGCCGTCGGTGCTGTAGTGCTTCGCAAGTTCATCGAGTGACGCGAATTTGAGAATCGCGCCGTCGATGCCGTTCTTGTCGGCAAGGCTCTGCTCGAGACGCTTCATGTTGTGGAACTTCTTGAGCGCCTTTTCGTCCCAGACGATGAAGGGCTTGCGGTCGCCGTTGCGCAGACGATGCTGGAGGACGGCGCTCGCGAGCGTATTGCGCGTTTCGCCTTCGCTCATGAAGCGGCGCCCGGTGGCCGGGTCGATGAGCATGCCCCAGATCATGTCCTCGGTCGGGAGCGGATAGGCAAAGCGGAAAAGCGAAAGCTGCACGGCCTGAGCGCCGGCCGCTTCGAGCGTCTTCAGGGAGCCGGCCGTGGCGCCTGCGTTGGTGGTCGACACAACGCCTGCGAGGAAGGGAACCTCGGACGAGCGGAAGGCCTTGTCCTGGGCATAGCCGCCGGTCGCGAAAACAACCGCCTGGCGGGCGCGGATCGTCTTCATGACGCCGGTTGCATTCGCCCAGTCGTCGTCCGCATTGCGCGAGAAAACATAGCCTTCGCGAACCCGGAGGCCGGAGACTTCGCCTTTGTCATTCATAAGCACTTCCTCGGCTCGGCACTTCATGCGGATTTGAATGTCCGAATGCACCTTCATCCAGTTCCAGAGCGCGGAAAGCATGCCGGCGCCACCCCCTTGCGCGGAAAGGCCGCGAGCAACGCTGTGGCCTCCCAGCTTGAGAAGACGCCCGTCCCATTTGACGCCGTGAGCAGTGAGGAATGCTTCCACGCGGGCGGTGGTCTTTGCCATCAGGAGAGCGCGTTCATAGCTTCCGAAGCCGCCCGAAACCTTTGCCATGTCGCCTGCGAGGAGTTCGGGAGCGTCCATGACGCCTTTTTCCTTCTGAAGCGGAGAGCCGACGCAGGCAAAATCGAGACCGGACACGAGAGAGGTGCCGCCGGGGAAGGACATTTTCTCGAGCATCAGGACTTTGGAGCCTTTTTCAGCTGCAGCAATGGCCGCAATCGTCCCGGCAATGCCCGTGCCGACCACGATCACGTCGACTTCTTCAACCCATTTGCGGTCGGCCGGCGCGGCGTGCGCGGATCGCGCGGCAAAAGGCGCGAGAGCGGCTCCGGCGGAACGGGTAAGAAACTGGCGGCGGGACTGCGGGTTCATTTTTTCGTCTCCTTCTGATCTTTCAAAAGGGAGCCGGTCAGGGCTCCCGTGTGATGGAAGACAGCTTAGAGGGAGAAGATTTCATGACCGCATCAATGGCGTCGACGGAGGTTGCAAAAAGATTTCAATCAAAGGATTCCGAGAGGTCGGTGATGACGTAGCCGACGCCCGAGTAGGAAGAGATGACGGAGCCGTCGGCGCCGGCTTCCGAGAGCTTTCTGCGGATGCGGGCGAAGGCGACCCGAAGGAGCGAAAGTTCGCCGAGGTGCTCGGCGCCCCAGACCTCCCGGATCAGGGCGTCATGCGCAATGACGGCGCCCGGGTGCTTCACGAGCGCCAGAAGGAGCCGGAATTCCGTGTCGGAAAGCCGGATAGGCGCGGCTTCCCATCGGCATTCGCGTTTTTCCGGGACCAGGATGAGCGGGCCATTGACGAATTCCTCCGCGCGGGGCGCTCCTGCCGCCGCAGAGGCCCTGACGGAAGTTCTTCTCAATACCGCCGCTATGCGCGCCGCGAGCTCCTCCATGGCAAAGGGCTTCACAAGGTAGTCGTCGGCACCGGCGCTCAGGCATTTGGTTTTGTCGGAGAGTTCCGACCGGGCCGTGAGCAGAATGACGGGCACCTCGCTTTCCTCCCGAATCTTCTGAAGGAAGGCGAAGCCGTCCATGCCGGGCATCATCAGGTCGAGTACGATGAGTTGCGGCTTCGGGTCAAGGCGTTGCCAGATTTCAAACCCAATTTCGCCGTCAGCGGCTTGAGCCGTGTCGTAGCCGAGCGTTTCGAGATTCGCAGCGACGAGACGACGGATTCTGCTTTCGTCGTCGATGATGAGGATGAGCGGGTGGGCGGCCTCGGGACTGGAAATTGTCATGGCTGATTTTGAGAAATGCGGCAGTGAGGATGGGCGTGAATCCATTCAATAGGGAATTCTGACGGTAAAAGTGCTTCCGACGCCGGGAGTGCTCGCGACTTCAATCGTTCCGCCGTGAGCTCGGACGATCGCAAGCGAGATGACGAGACCGAGACCGGTGCCGCCGCTTCTTCGGCGCATTCCCATGTTGACCTGATAGAAGCGGTCGAAGATTCTCCTGTCCTCGCCTTCGGGAATGCCGATGCCGTTGTCGGTGACGGAGAGGAGAAGCTCGGAATGCTTCTTTTCAGCATGAACGTCAATGATGCACTCGCGCTCCAGGGCCCGGTAGCGTACGCTGTTTGAGAGGAGATTCGTGAGAAGCTGGAGGAACCGGTCCGGGTCAACATTGACGCATTCTGCGTCCGGCTCAATCGTGATTCTGATCTGAGCCGGTCCGAGCGCCCGGACGCGCTTCTGCGCGCGGAGGATTATGGGCTTCAGCTGCACGATCCGCTTTTCAATGATGAAGGTGCCGCCGTCGATGCGCGCCACGTCGAGCCAGTCGGAAATGAGCTGCTGGAGGGCCCCCACTTCCTTCTGCATGCCCTGAAGAAGGTCGTTCTGGAATTCTTCGCTCCAGCCGGCATCCCGACGGGCCAGCGTTTCTGCTGAGAGCGCAATGGCCGCGAGCGGCGTTTTGAGCTCATGCGCCACGACGCCGATGAGATTCTCCTTGAGGCTTTCCATTCTGGCGGCGTCCGTAGCGTCATGAAGAAGAATGCCGCGGGCGAATCGGTCGCCTCCCTCAATAGGAAAGGCCGTTACGTCGAGAAACCGGTCACCGGAAGCGGATCTGAGATGAAGCCGGTGCGTGCCGCCGGAGAGCAAGGTCTCCCGGGCAGGAGACGCATTGCCCGACTGCAGGCATTGTGCAAAAAGCGTTCCGGCCGCTGAGCCGAGGATCTTCCCGGAGGCGGATGCTGCGAAGAGGCGCTCCGCGCGTTGATTGGTCCAGATAATGACGCCCTCCTGGTCGAGAAGAAGAAGCCCGTCCGCAAGGCTCTCAAAAATCCTGGAGAGCATTTCCATCTGGGTTCGGAGCGCTTTTGTCTGTCGGGCGACTTCGTCGGCGAGATGGCGGTTGACCGACTCGATTTCCTCTCGGGCGATGGAGAGCCGCTTCATCAGACGGCCGAATTCAGACTGAAGCGCTTCGAATTCGGAGAGCGAATGTATGCGCTCGTCAGGGAGCGGCTCGGGTCTCGCCGCCGCTACCTGGCTTTGAAGCTTAAAGAGCGCCTTTTCAATCGGGCGGCGGGCGAGCATGCCCGCCAAACCGGAGGCTCCAAGAACAAGGAGAATGAGGACGAGGCTCCGGAGAACAATTCCGGTGAGTTCCATCTGACGCAGTGCATTGGGCTTTGCAGCCATCACGCGCCAGTCTCCGCTGAGGCCGGTTTCGGTAAACCACCCCTCAAGGACTTTCTGGCCCTGAGAGGCCTTGAAGGGAATCGGTCCAGGAGCGTTCGGGCTTTCCTCCGGAATGAGCGCCTCAAAAGCAATGATGGGCGTTGCCTCAAGCCCGCGGGAAGCATAGAGAATTCCGCCTTTGCTGTCGGTAATCCAGATTGTGTCGCCGGGATTTTCGTACTCAGCGGCGAGCGCCGCAAACTTCTTGAGGTCGAGCGCGCAGACGGCGAAGCCGGCCAGTTCGCCGGACCGGGTCCTCGCCTGAGCGCCGATGTTGACGATGCGCTCATCGGCAGCACCGGTTGCCTCAAAGCTCGCCGAGATCCAGTAGGGTGCATCGGTTCGCCGTTCCTTCCAGTGCCTGCGTCCGCGGTGATCAACGCCGTTGTTGGGAACGCCCGCCGGGTTGAGAAGCGGATGAAAGCCCCTTGAGATGCCTTCGGGCGTGTCGAAATGCAGATTGAGAAACGCCGGTTCGGCGCGGGCGATATGGGCGAGCGTTCTGTTTCTTACTTCGGCAGAGGATAGTTCCGGCAGTTCCGAGGCTGCAAGGAGCATGAGTTCGAGAGCAGAGGAGAGTCTCGCATTGATCGCTTCTGCAATGCGCTCGGCCGTCATTCTCTGCCTCTTTTCGAGCGCATCCATTTCGCCGAGGACGTTCCGCCACTCGAAGGCGGCAAGCACGACGATGGGAATGATGGCTACGGCGGCCGTGGCGGCAGTGAGCGCTTTGCGAAACTGCATGAGTTCGTCGGGAGAAGAAAGATAAGAGAAATGAATCGGTTCCTCGAAATTACCACAGGTGTACGAGCGGAATTAAAGCGTTTGCAATCAAAGGGCTGCCGTTGGATTGCTTTCACCCGCCAGCGAAGGAGATGCGGTTGCATGCATCGTTTGAGGTGCACTTCCTTCGTTGAAAGCGGGATGCGGAAATCAAGAAGCGGGCGGGATCTGCCGGAAGCAAACCGATTCGGATCCGCGTACAGGTCGACCGTAAGTCCGTCGGAATGTCAGGAATGGTGATTATTCCTAGTGGGAATAGATATTGCATCGGCTATTTTTCAATAATTATTCCATATAAAACAACAATATATCTAGTTTTAGTTTTTCCTGTAAGCGCCTGTAAACATATGAAGCACAAAAAGCACGCCTCCGGCATGAACTGAAGTTGGGACTTTTCCGAATAGAGATCTAAAGTAAATGTCTTATTCTCCTCTCCACAGCCGTGAGGCGCTTTGGAAGCGTCCAAAAGAGCTGAAAACAGAAATACCACCAAATGGAGAGAATTCTATGTCCATGAAGTTCAAGGCAGTCGCCGCAGCCGTCGGCATTGCGCTGAGCGCGCTCACCTTCAATGCGATCGGCTGCTCGACCGTCATCGTCGGCAAGGACGCGAGCAAGACGGGCACGATCATCATCGGCCACAACGAGGACAACGGCGGCCGCATTCTGAATCCGCAGTACTGGGTGCCGCCTCAGGATCATGCGGAGGGCGAAATGATCAAGTTCGAGCCCGCCGCCGCATCAATCCCGCAGGTGAAGCACACCTTCGGCTTCTACTGGTCCCAGACCTTCGACCCGAACGGCGCCTCCTTCTCGGACGGCTTCGTCAATGAAAACGGCGTCGTGATCGTGACGAACGCCTGCACGGGCATCTACGAGGACGACGTCATGCCGACCAAGGACGGCGGCATCGGCTACGGCATCCGCCGCCTGATGGCCGAGCGCGCGACGAGCGCCCGCCACGCCATCGACATCGCGATCGATCTTCTCGGGAAGTACGGTTACTTCTCCGAAGGCCGCACCTACACGGTCGCCGACAGCAAGGAAGCCTGGCAGATCGCCATTCATCAGGGCAACACCTGGGTGGCTCGCCGCGTGAAGGACAATGAGGTTATCTACATCCCGAACAATTTCATGATGGATCACGTCGACGCCACTGATACGGAAAACGTCATCGTGGCGCCCGGCATGATTGAGCGCGCGATCAAGAACGGCCGCTACAAGCCAGCCGTTCCCGGGGTCTACAACGACTTCAACTTCCGCGTGGCCGTCGCGCCCGCAGAGCGCCGCGCTGCGAGCTACAACCTTTCGCGAAACAACCTCGCGTGGAAGAAGCTGATCGGTCAGGACATCACGGATCCGGAAAAGTTCCCGTACAGCACGACTCAGGCGAAGAAGATGGGCGTCGAGGAGGTCGAGGATCTCCTTCGCACGCATGAGCCGCAGATCGGCGACGATCCGGGCTGGTACCACCATCAGGGGACCGGCCTCTGCCGCCCGACCACGCATGAGTCCGGCGTCTACGTGCTCGATAAGAACCCGCTTCTCATTACGGGCTACCGCACGATGGCGCGCCCCTGCGAAACGCCTTATGTTCCCTTCTTCCCGCTCGCTGCTCCCGCGAAGGCGGCTGCCTTCATGAGCTGGGACAAGGCCACGGCTGAGCACTTCAAGGGCACGCCGGAGCTCTTCAGTTTCGACCCCGACTGGCAGTCCTTCCGCTTCGTCGAGCTTGCCAACATCGTCGACTACAACCGCGACGCCTTTAAGGCCAACACGAAGTTCGTGAACGGCCTCGAGAAGGCCTGGATGAAGGATGCGGCCCAAGCGAAGGCTCAGGCCGCGGCGCTGGCAGGGTTCTCCGAAGAGAAGGCTCGCGCCTATCTCCACGCCTTCAATGCCGAAGTCTTCGACAAGGCCCAGTATGCGGTCGGGGAAGAGGCGAGAAAACTCATGCCGCACAAAGTCGCGGTGCTTGCCGACACGATCAATCCGAAGTCCGGGAAGACGGTCGATGTGGTGCTCTATTCGGATGCGAAGCTCGACGCCTCGAAGATCGACCTCTCGCGCACGCATGCGGGCGTCGGCCGCTCCTCGATCGGCACCACGGGCGTCGTGAGCGCGCTCGCGAAGCCCGTGAAGCATGAGGTTAAGGACATGAACGGCGACGGCAGGAAGGACATGGTCCTCACCTTCAAGGCAAAGGAGATCGCTCAGAACATGATCCCGGGCGCGACCTACGACATCTGGCTCTACACGATGGACGGGAAGAAGCGCGTTGCGGGCTTCGACACCGCTCTCATTGAGCCCGACGGCTACAAGCCCGTGAAGGCGAAGAGCGAAACGCACGACCGCTGATTGCGCTCAGAGATTGCTTGAAAGGAACCCGCCTCAAATCGGCATCGGATGAGGCTGGTTCCGGAAGGTCAAACAAACAGAGAAGCGCCGCAGGACTGAGAACCCGCGGCGCTTCTCTTGCGTTTTACGAGGGGAGAAAAACCGGCCTTTTTAGCAGCAGCCCTGGTGAGACCCGATAGCGAGAAACTGCCGGCGCCCGTGAAGAAGAGCGTCGCGAAGCCGAAGAGGTAGAGAAGCGGCATTTCGCGTGCGCCGAGGCCCTTCCCGGCGAGCACCACGAAGGCAATTGTGAGAAAGGCGCAGATGAGCGGAATGAGCGCGGCACGCGTCCAGAGGCCGATGAGGACGAAGATCGAGCAGACGACCTCGGCGAAGATGGCAAGGAGCAGCGCCGTCAGATGCCCCGTCCCGAAGGGATCCCGGAATGAGTTGGAAAGCGCCGAGCTCGACCATGTGCTTCTCCCCGGCATGCTCCCGGTAGCGAAGGTGACGGAGGGCACCGCCACGATAGGCGCCATCTTCCGCGAAATGGATGCGTTTCTCTCTGCCGAGAGCGTCCTTGTTCCGGAAGTGGCCAATGCCTTCGCGACGGTGCTTACCGTCCTCTTTTATGAGAACTTCCGGCTTGCCAATCAATTCTCGAAAGACAAGAAATTGAGGAACCTCCTGATCCGCGAAGTGCTCGTGTATCTCAACGAGAACTACAAGGAAAAGATCACGCTCGAGTCGCTCTCGAAGAAATTCCGCGCGAGCGTAAGCTGCATCGCGCATGAGTTTGCGAAGGAATACGGGATCTCGCCCATCAACTACGTGATTCAACGGCGCATCACGGAAGCGAAGTTCGCGCTTACGACGACCTCGGAAAGCCTGAATCAGATCGCCTGGAAGGTGGGCTACGAGAACACTTACCACTTCTCGAAGCTGTTCCTCAGGCACGTCGACTGCTCGCCCACGGATTACCGGAAGAAGTTCAACCACCAGCACGACGAAGAGGAGGGAGCCAGAGAGGAATAACCCTCCGGCCAAAGATCATCGGGGAGATGCTCAATTTCGTCCATTCATGGGTGCGGACCGGCAATAAACAGCCGTTTCCGTCCTGTGATCGGACGCCCATTTGCATCTATCATTCGGCTGCGGTCCGAAAAAAGAGACTTCAAGTCCGCTTCGACCGCAGATCCCATGAAAAACCGCTCTCCGTCTTCCGACGGACGGCGGATCTCAATCATTCAATCAAGAGACCCCGAATGACCAAGACGAAATTCTCCGGCACCCAGACCGAAAAGAACCTCGAAGCCGCCTTCGCCGGCGAGTCCATGGCCCGCAACAAGTACACGTACTTTGCGGCCGTCGCCCGCAAGGAAGGCTTCCAGCAGATCGCCGAGATCTTTGAGGAAACGGCTGAAAACGAGAAGCAGCACGCGAAGCTCTGGTTCAAGCACCTGAACGACGGCGTCGGCACGACGACGGAAAATCTCAAGGCCGCGGCCGAGGGCGAGAACTACGAATGGAGCGACATGTACGAGACCTTTGCGAAGCAGGCCGAGGCCGACGGCTTCCCCGCGCTCGCCTACCAGTTCCGTGCCGTTGGCGCGATCGAAAAGGCCCACGAGGCGCGGTTCCTGAAGCTCCTCAAAAACATCGAGATGCAGCAGGTCTTCGAAAAGAGCGAGGAAGTGATGTGGCAGTGCCGCGTCTGCGGCCACCTCGTGATGGGCAAAAAGGCGCCTGAAGTCTGCCCGGTCTGCGCGCATCCGCAGTCCTATCAGCAGGTCCGCGCGGAAAATTACTGATCCACGCTGAAGAGAGCGCGGATCTTCCCGGCGGGCGCAGACGATTCAGCTTCGTCCCGCAGCCCGCCGGAGACGCAAAGCCTCAGGCCCGGGAAAAATCTCACGTGAATCCGCAATTCTTTTTGCTATAAAGGAAGATTGATTCCGTGATCCGGCGGGAAGCATTCCGCGCCGCAGCGTTCCTTCGAAGGATATTTTTAGAAATGCATCAGAGAGCCATTCTTTCCCTTGCCGCCCGCATTCATGAAGAAGGGCGCAGGAATCTCCTTCAGCGCATGAAGGCCGAAGGGCTCGATGAGCTGACGACGAGCTGCGGCGACATCTTCATGGTGCTCTTTGCCGAGGAAGGCCAGAGCCTCACGGCGATTGCGCAGAAAATCCGCCGCACGAAGTCGACGACGAGCGTCATGGCGGACCGCCTCGAGAAGCAGGGCTACATCGTGAAACAGGTTTCTCCCGACGATGCCCGGGCGAGCGTCATCTGCCTTACGCCCAAGGGCAGGGCGCTTAAGCCTATGATGATGGAGATTTCTGAGAAGCTCACCGACGACATCTGCGCCGGCCTCACGGATGAGGAAGCCGACGCGCTCGAAAAGCTCCTCAGAAAGTGCGTGGCCGGCATGCGTACGGCCGCGGATTAGAGCTTCCTAGGGATCACCCTTCCCTGATCGACAGCATGAAGGTCCCCTGGGGATCAATCTCGGGAAGGTACCGGCGGTAGGTCGCGACGAGCGCCGCCTCCGGTTCGGCATCCTTAAAGGCTTCCGGGTAGAAGACTTTGGCGAGGTATTGCGTGAAGCGCCAGTCCACGATGGAGCGGAGGCTCCCGTGGTCGACCCCGTAGAATTCGTTCGTTTTCACAGCCGGCAGGTTCTGCCAGAGCGGGCGGTTCCTGAAGCCCTGGAGGCGCTTCAGCGCATCCGGGCGCTCCACCGTAAAGCCCATCCGCATCTGGTCGGCATGGTCGTTCCCCCAGAGGCTGCCGCCGATGATGACGACTTCCGGGGCTCTTGAGATCACGAATTCCCGCGTGAGTGCGCTATAGGGCTCCGCGTTCTTCTCGGAAATGCTCCCCGCTTCAATACGCTTCAGAATTGCGCCCCAGAGAATAGTGGCGTTGTAGGAATTGCCGTACTGCCCGGGTCCGAGGTTCCCGAGCTCCATGTAGCAGGTTCGGTGCTTGACGCTCGAGGGGAGCGCGCTGATGCGTCGGTCGATTTCGGAGAGTCCCTCGATGCATTCGCGGCAGAGTGCTTCAGCCGCGTCGTCGCGGCCGAGAAGACGTCCGAGAATGCGCGTGGAAAGCACGTGGTTCTCAAGCTTCATTGCGTGATAGTCGATCACGATGACGCGGATCCCTGCGCGTTCAAGAAGATTGACGCGCTGGCTGTTGGCGGCAAACTGCGTGCGGCCGATGAGGAGAACGTCGGGCTTGAGCGAAAGAATCCGCTCGGTATTGAGGATGTCGTCGTGGTAGCCCCCGATCGAGGGAATCTGCGTGATTCCGGGGAATGCCTTTGTGAAGACGCGGTATTCGCCCGTGCGGGTGCTCTCCCAGTGGTCCTGCGTGAGGCCGACCACCTTCTGAAGCGCGCCGCTTCCCCCTACAAGCAGGTAGTTGGCGATGTAGTTGGCGACGATGATGCGTTTTGGCTCTTCCCGGATCGTCACCTTGCGGCTCTCGACGTCCGTGAAGACGAGGGGCCAGGTTCCGGCGGGCGGGAAGTCGGGGAGCTGAGCTTCCGCTCCATGGGCGAAGGGAATGAAGCCGAGCGCTGAGAGTGCGCCGGAAAACTGAAGAACGGTGCGGCGGGAGATCATGTAAAGGCCTCGTGAAGAGAAGAAAAAAAGAAAAAAGGGGTGATGAAATTCAGACGGGCTTCTTTGCAAGCACCATGAAGTCGCGGATGAGCGCGGATTCCTTACCCGTCATCGGGTCCGTCACTTTGACGAGGACGGGTTCGCAAACTGTCACGTCGATAAAACCGCATTCAAGGAGCGCTTCGACGTCCCAGCCCGGACGGTCCTGGTGCGTAAGCGGGAGCCCTCCGGCAATCCGCTCCATCGGGCTCGTGTCGACGCCGAGCATGAATTTCTCGCTGTGGCCGTAGGGAACGGCTTCCGTCTGATGGAGCCGCGCAAAGGCGTCGTCCTCGAGATACCGGTAGTGGTTGCCGTCGGCGTAGAAGAGCTCTCCGCCGGGCCTGAGCGCCCGGAACCAATCCTTCAGTGCCCGGAGCGGATCGGGGAGATTCCAGATGACGTTCCGGGAAAGCACGGCGTGAAGTGTCCCGTCGGGAACGGGAAGCGCCGCTGCGTCGGCTTCAATGAAATCCACTGCGAGACCGAGGGCCGCGGCATTCTTTCTTGCCTCATCGAGCATCCCGGGAGAAGCGTCGAAGCCGACGGCCTGCCAGCCCGCTCTGGCTGCGGCGAGCGCGAGAAACCCCGGTCCGCACCCGGCGTCGGCAACCCTCGCCGAAGGCGGAAGGTCGAGAAGGCGCGTGAGGCGTTCAACCCAGCGATCGCCCTCGCCGGAATCAAATTCATCGATCGTTCGCAGGCTGTAGCCTTCGGCGCGCGTGTCCCAGTAGCCCGAGATGCGCGAGGGGAGGGAGGAGGTTGGAGTCATGGCGTGCTTTGGGATGTGGATCGTGAAAAGAGAAATCAGGAATGGGCGTGGGAGTGGTCGTGGAGGCCCGTGTCGACGTCAAGCGGTTTCTCGGGGATCACGACGATGCGCCCGCCCGAAGTCCGCTCCACTGCCGCCTCAACGCGGTAGACCACCGAAAGCTCGTCGGGCGTGAGCACCTTTTCGGGCGTGTCGTAGCGGCGAACGGTGCCGTCGGCGAGCATGAGAAGGCGCGTGGAAAAGCGAGACGCGAGCATGAGGTCGTGGACGACCGCGAGCGCGATGGAGCCCGTGCGCTCTGCGTAAGCGCGGGCGGCTTCCATCACGATCAGCTGATGCCTCAGGTCGAGGGCGCTCGTGGGTTCGTCGAGAAGCAGCACCCGCGGACGGGAGACGAAGGCCTGCGCCATGAAGACGAGCTGCTTCTGGCCGCCGGAGAGCGAGGCGACCGGAAGATCCGCGAGATGGCTGATCTGCATGGCATGAAGCGTCTGATCGACCTGCTCGAAAACGTCCGGCGTGACGCGCCAGGATAGGCGCCGCCCGAGGCCGAGCATTACCATTTCGAAGACGGAAAGTCGGCTCGCGACCTGCGTGAGTTGCGGGAGGTAGGCAATGGCGCTTTTGGAGAGCACCTCTCCGTTTTCTTCGAGGACCACGTCGCCCGTGCGGGGCTCGAGCCCTGCGATGGCCTTCAAAAGCGTCGTTTTCCCGGCGGCGTTGCGCCCGGTGATGGAGACGAGCTCTCCGGCATCGACGTCGAAGGAAATGTCGTGAAGGATCTTTTTCGGACCGAACTCAACCCCGAGACTGCGGACTGTGAGCTTGAGCGCCATCAGAAGTCCCTCCGGCTTTTAAGGAGAAGTGCAAGAAGGAAGGGAACGCCTGCAATCGACGTGACGATGCCGATCGGGAGCATCGCGCCCGCGGAGAGCCACTTCGCAATGAGGGAGGAGAGGAGCATGATGAAGCCGCCCGAGAGAATGCTTCCCGGGATGAGCCAGCGCTGATCGTCGCCGAGGAGCAGCTTCGCGCAGTGGGGCGCAACGAGCCCTACGAAAGCGATCGTGCCGATGAAGGAGACGGCGGCGGCTACGAGAAGCGACGAGACCGCAAAAACAAGGATCCTCAGCCGCGCGACGGGGACGCCGAGGCTCTTCGCGCGCTCTTCGCCGACCGAGAGCGTCGTAAGCTGCCAGGCGGCGGGAGCGAGCATGAGGAGCCCGAGAAGGAGCGCCCCGCCCGCCGCGGCGGCCGAGAGCCAGCCGGCGCGCTCAATGTTTCCGAAGGTCCAGCCGTTGATAAGCTGCGCGGTCTCGGGGGACGCAAGGTAGATGAGGAGCTGCTCGAGCGCGATGAAGAAGAAGTTCATGATGATGCCCGCGAGGATCAGGGTCGAGGGCGTCATCCCGCGCATGCGTCCGAGCGCGAGGATCAGGCCGCAGATGAGGAGCGCGGAGATGAAGGCGGCGGCAATGGTGCCGGTCCAGAGCTCCCCGGCGATCGTGAAGCCGGCCGTGATCGCGAGCGCCGCGCCGAAGCTTGCTCCTGAAGTGATGCCGAGGGTCGAGGGGCTCGCGAGCGCGTTGGCGGTGATCGTCTGAATGGAGAGGCCCGCGAGCGAAAGCGATGCGCCCACGAAGAACGCCGTCACCGACATGGGAAGCCGGAGCTCCCAGAGAATGAGCGCCTGAGGGTTGTCGGCCGAGGGCCCTGCGAGGAGCGATGCGAGAAGCTCCCGGAGCGGAATGCCCGAGGACCCGGTCGCGAGGTCGAGCGCGAGAAGGAGAAGCGTCGTTGCGGCAATGCCCGTCGTGACGGCAAGGCGGCCTCGCTGGCGCTCGCGGTAATGAATGTGGCAGGACATGGGAGGCTGGAGGGGAAACGTATGATGATTCCGAAAATCATCATACTGTCATTCCCGCTCTCCCGCCTAGTCAAAAAGTTGTAGAAAAATGCCTTTTTCAATCAAGGCGTGCGGCGTAGTCCTTTTGGATCTTGTCTGATTCTTCCGGACGGCAGCGTCAGAGTTCCCGGCCGCACTTGAGGAAGTTTTCGAACTGCTCCATCCCCTTTTCGGAGAGCACCGATTCCGGGTGGTACTGCACGCCTTCAATCGGGAGCGTCCGGTGGCGGATTCCCATGATTTCGCCGTCGTCCGCCGCGCGGGCGGTAATTGCGAGCTCGGCGGGAAGCGTCTCCGGGTCGAGCGCGAGCGAATGGTAGCGGATGACGGAGAGCCTCTAGGGGAGCCCCTCGAAAATACCGCGGCCGTCCGTTGTGATTTCAGAGGCTTTGCCGTGCATCACGCGCTTTGCGTGAATGACCTTCATGACCCGCACGCGGCGCACGCCTTCGTCGTATGCGGCGCGCAGCGTCTCGAATTCATCCGTTCTGGCAGCCGCCGAGAGCATCAGCGTATGGCGGAAGTTGTCGAAGATGATGAGGTCGTCCGCGATCATGAAGGAGGACGTGGGTCCCCGGAGGACGGGCTTCGGGGCAGGGAGATTTTCGAATTCGCCGACGGCCTCGTAGCCGATCGCGCCCACGGCGCCGCCGATGAAGGCGGGCATGCCGGGAGGAAGCGCGGGCATCAAGCCCTTCATGAGCGTTCTGAGCGCCATGAGGGGGCCTTCGGGCGAGGCGAGTTCGCGCTTTTCCCTTCCGCGGGCGCATAAAAGGCTTTCCCGTCCTTCACGGTGAAGACGCCCCTCGGATTGAGGCCGATGAAGGAGTAGCGCCCGAAGCGCTTGCCAGCCTCGACGGATTCGAGAAGAAAGACGTTTTCGTCCTCCTGACGGCGCGCGAGGACGGTGACCGGGGTCTCCATGTCGGCGGCGAGTTTTTCGGTGACGGGGATGAGTTTGCCCTTCTGGACAAGGTCGGATAATTCCTGGAAGGTCAGCATGGCGGATTCGACTCCGGGCGGAAGGAAAAAACAAATGTTCGGGACGAAAAAAAGCGGACCGGAAGCCGTTGGCCTCTGGTCCGCTTTCAGGGCAAGACTTTGACGAAAAGTCCTCTTGGGTTCAATCGTTCGTCATGCTTTCCTCTTGTGGAGCACTCTCAGACAGCAGAGCGCCTCGTCGGATTGATTCCCGGAATGCATGCACGCGAACGCAGGCAGCGGATCAAAGGACCGACGCCAGCGCCACGAGGCATTGAGAATCGAGACGAGGAAAAGCATGAGGATGAACGATAAAAGAATGTATTGGTGAATAGATTGGCAGATGAAAGGGGTTCCTGCACAGGTACAACCGCCCGATTGAATTGATGCATATCAATATTTAAAGCTCTCTTGATCGTCTGCAATGACTTCCGGGTGCGGAGCCGTCGATCCGCCCGCCGCATTCCCGGTGCGCTGCCTGAGGACGCTTCGCCGCGTTGTCTGTGCCAATCGGGACGATAGAATCGTTTTCTCGAAACTGCGGGATGGCGCGTCATGGAAGGAGCTGAATTCTTTAAATTGCCGCTCGGCCATGCCGACTTTGTGAGGCTGCGCGCAGAAAAAGGCTCTTCGGAAATTAGCGGGCAAGTGATGCCTAAAGGGAGGTAGCGCCATTCCA
>ERZ1673741.1264-NODE-1264-length-21552-cov-7.443690_pt1 | contig 21552 bp, 17 predicted proteins | sample MGYA00580209_ERZ1673741 | MGnify/ENA primary metagenome ERZ1673741 (study PRJEB41218, sample SAMN15661754) | gut metagenome | host: Homo sapiens | place: Canada: London | collected 2015-08-20/2019-03-30 | study: EMG produced TPA metagenomics assembly of... | reverse complement strand
CCAAGGGCTTCGGCGACGACGAGGCCATGGGCTACGACTACGACTACGTGCGCGCGCTCGAGTACGGCATGCCGCCGGCGGGCGGCATCGGCTACGGCATCGACCGCATGGTCATGCTGTTCTGCGACGCCCCGGCCATCCGCGACGTGCTCCTCTTCCCGGCGATGAAGCCCGAGACCATCACCCGTGCCGACATCGCGAGCCAGCTGCCCGAGAGCACCGACAACGCCGCCGCGTCCGTCGACGCGCTCGCCGACGACGCGGAGAACGGCGCCGCCAACGAGGCCGCCGCGAACGTCCACGGCGCCGAGGCTCCCGCGCTCGAGACCGGCCTCACCCGCGACCAGGCGTTCGACCTGCTCAAGCAGTACAACGAGGACCCGTTCCACATCGCGCACGGCCAGACCCTCGAGGGCCTCATGCGCTACTACGCGCAGAAGTACGACCCGAAGAACGTCGAGTTCTGGGGCCAGGTCGGGCTTCTTCACGACCTCGACTGGGAGAAGTTCCAGGACGCCGTGCAGCACACCGTCAAGGGCGCCGAGCTCATCGAGGCCGCCGGCGGCACCAAGGAGCTCGCGCGCGCCATCCAGACCCACAACTCCGACAACAACCCGGACCTGCCTGCGCCCAGCTCAAAGATGGAGTGCGTGCTCTTCGCCTGCGACGAGCTCTCTGGCCTGATCGAGGCGGCCGTCCTCATGCGCCCGTCCAAGTCCGTCATGGACTTCGAGGTCAAGTCGCTCAAGAAGAAGTTCAAGGACAAGCGCTTCGCCGCCGGCTGCGACCGTGACGTCATCCGCAAGGGCGCCGAGCTCAACGGCATGGAGCTCGACGAGCTCTTCGCGAGCGTCATCGAGGCCATGAAGGCTATCCAGCCCACCTGCGAGGGCGTCAACTAGGGGAGAAGCGCCCGCGGCGGTCGGTCCGTGGCGGCCTGTCCGCGAGGGGCTTGCGACCTGTGGCGGTCTGCAAGCTCCTCGCGGGCTTCTTTCCAAACCGAATAACGTACAAGTTTGGGCTTTTGCGAGCGATTTTGCCCCGCAAGAGCCAAAACTTGTACGTTATTCCTCCACCAACACTGGGTGACAGTCATCGGCTGCAGCTCCCGCGTCTCTTTCCGCCTCCCGGCTGCCTCCCCCGCGCCCCCTGTGCAATCGTCCAAAACAATCCAAACATTCGGATAATTCGAAGTGTTCCCAGCTAAACGGCGCATTTTCTACCGTTCGCGGGAAAAATCCTTTACCTGACGCGACCCTAACCGCGCCCGCGTTTGTGGGTGGTATCTTCGAAATCGGACGAAGGGGCGACCTATGCCGCCCCGAAGGGGGATTAGTTTTCCGGACGAAGGGGGAAACATGAAGTTCTTCATCGACACCGCCGACATCGACGAGATCAAGGAAGCCATGAGCTGGGGCTGCCTGGCCGGCGTCACCACCAACCCGTCGCTCTACGCCCGCACCGGCGGCAAGCTCGCCGACTTCGAGGGCCACATGCTCAAGATCGCTCAGATCTGCGAGGGACTGCCCGTCTCGGCCGAGTCCCAGGCAAAGACGACCGAGGGCATGATCGAGGACGGCCGCCGTCTTTCGGCCCTGGCCCCGAACATCGTCGTCAAGCTCCCCATCTGCGCCGAGTCCCTCGCCGCGACCCACACGCTGGCCGCCGAGGGCGTCCGCATCAACATGACGCTCGTCTTCAGCCCGACCCAGGCCCTGCTCGCCGCCAACGCCGGCGCCCGCTACATCAGCCCGTTCGTCGGCCGCTTCGACGACATCGCCGAGGACGGCATCCAGCAGCTCGCCAACGTCGTCGCCTGCATCCAGAACTATGACTGGTCCGGCAAGAACGTCGACGACCAGGTCGAGATTATCACCGCGAGCATCCGCACCCCGAACCACGTGACCCAGGCGGCCCTGCTGGGCGCCGACATCGCGACCGTCCCGTTCGGCGCGCTCAAGAAGTGCCTCAAGCACCCCCTGACCGACCAGGGCATGGCCAGCTTCGATGCCGACTGGGCCAAGGTCGTCGCGGCTCAGTAGCCCGGCCGACGCCGCGAGGCCGCGCAAAGAAGCCCCGAAGCGCTTCTTGCCCGCGCCCTTGCAAGAGTAAAGGTTTTTACTTGAATCTTCCGCGGCGGCGTTCCGACGTCGCCGCGGTGCTAAGTTTGGAACGTCTCAACCATACCGAGCCCAAGGAGGCACCATGACCGACCAGGAGCTGGCTCGCGTCGCCAACGAGGTCCGCAAGGGCATCGTCACCGGCGTGCACGCCGCCAAGGCGGGCCACCCCGGCGGGTCGCTGTCCATCGCGGACATCCTGACCTACCTCTACTTCGAGGACATGAACATCGACCCGGCCGACCCCCGCAAGGCCGACCGCGACCGCCTTGTCCTCTCTAAGGGCCACGCGGCCCCCGCGCTCTACTCCGTCCTCGCCAGCCGCGGTTACTTCCCGGTGGAGGAGCTCACCACGCTGCGCCACATCGGCAGCCGCCTGCAGGGCCACCCGAACATGAACGACACCCCCGGCGTGGACATGTCCACCGGTTCCCTCGGCCAGGGCATCAGCGCGGCAGTAGGTATGGCGCTCGCCGCCAAGCACTGGGGCGACGCCTACCGCACCTACGCGATCCTGGGCGACGGCGAGATCGAGGAGGGCCAGGTCTGGGAGGCCGCGATGTTCGCGGGCAACAAACAGCTGGACAACCTCTGCGTCGTCGTGGACCACAACCGCCTGCAGATCGACGGCACGAACGAGGAGGTCAACTCCCCGATGCCCATCGCGGACAAGTTCCGCGCCTTCAAGTTCAACGTGATCGAGCTCGCCGACGGCAACGACTTCGCGCAGATCCGCGAGGCGTTCCAGGCCGTCCGCGCCCACAAGGGTGAGCCCACCTGCATCGTGGCCGAGACGGTCAAGGGCAAGGGCGTGAGCTACATGGAGAACGCGGTCGGCTGGCACGGCAAGGCCCCCAACGACGAGCAGTACGCGCAGGCGATGGCCGAGCTCGAGGCCGCCGGGAAGGAGCTCTAATGGCAGATGTAAAGAAGGTCGCGACCCGCGCGAGCTACGGCGACGCGCTCGTGGAGCTCGGCAACGAGAAGGACGACTTCATCGTCCTCGACGCCGACCTCGCCGCCGCCACCCAGACCGGCCGCTTCAAGGCCGCCCACCCCGAGCGCTTCTACGACTGCGGCATCGCCGAGTCCAACATGGTCGGCATCGCCGCGGGCGTCGCAGCCGCCGGCAAGAAGGTCTTCTGCTCCACGTTCGCGATGTTCGCCGCCGGCCGCGCGTTCGAGCAGGTCCGCAACTCCATCGGCTACCCGCACCTCAACGTGAACATCTGCGCCACGCACGCCGGCATCTCGGTCGGCGAGGACGGCGCGACGCACCAGTGCAACGAGGACATCGCCCTCATGCGCACGATCCCCGGCATGACGGTTATCGTGCCGGCCGATGACACCGAGGCCAAGGCCGCCGTCCGCGCCGCCTACGAGTACGACGGCCCGGTCTACATGCGCCTCGGCCGCCTCGCCGTTCCCGTGATCAACGACCCCGCCACCTACAAGTTCGAGATGGGCAAGGGCGTCGTCCTGCGCGAGGGCGCCGACGTCACGATCGTGGCCACCGGCCTCATGGTCGCGGCAGCCCTCGAGGCCGCCGAGTCCCTCGCCGCCAAGGGCGTCGACGCCGAGGTCGTGAACATCCACACCGTGAAGCCGCTCGACGAGGAGCTCGTCCGCGCGTCCGCCCACAAGACCGGCCGCGTCGTCACCTGCGAGGAACACTCCGTTATCGGCGGTCTCGGCGACGCCGTGCTCGCGGCGCTCGCGGCCGACCCGGTGCCCGTGCGCAAGGTCGGCGTGAACGACGTCTTCGGCGAGTCCGGCCCGGCCGTCGACCTGCTGGCCAAGTACGGCCTCGACGCCGCCGGCGTCGAGCGCCAGGTGCTGGACTTCCTGGGCAAGTAACCTTCCGGCCAACGCCGGGTTACAGCCGTTGCGAGCAACGCCCGCCCCTCAAGTTGACGGGCGGGCGCTGCTCGCTTCTTGCTCTTCTCGTCGTGTGGGGAGGTTCTGCTTTATCAACCGTTACTTCAAGGCATTTGGGGCAGAAGCTGGCCTTTTGCTAAACTAGGCAACGCAACTGTCCGCTGTGAGCAAAAGGAAAAGGAACTTTCGTGGCCAATCACTTTCGCAGCACTGAGCGACAGGAGTCGGACGGCGAAGAGACGCTCTTCCAGCCCGAGCCGACTACGGCAGCCGTAACGCCGCAGGTCATCGACGACGCAGCCGTCGACGCCGTCCTGCACCCCGAGTCCGTCCAGGCGCCCGCCGTCCCCGCGGCCGACGCGCTCGACTCGGCCGCAGCCGAGGACCTCGCCGTGCACGCCGTCACCGCCTCCGAGCCCGCCGATCCCACCGATCAGCCGGGCTTCACGAGCGTCTTCGCGCCTCTCGCGAGCGACGACTCGCCCGCGGTCCCGCGCACCGGTGCGCCCACCGTGTCGTTCAAAAACGTTTCACTCATCTACCCGGCCCAGCCCAACAAGCCCGCTCTCGACGATGTCAGCCTCGACGTGTACCCCGGCGAGTTCGTCTTTGTCGTCGGCCACTCCGGCTCCGGCAAGTCCTCGCTCCTGCGCCTGATCACGCGCGAGCTCAAGGCCACCCACGGCCAGGTCATCGTCGGCGGCCAGGACCTTACCAAGATGCGCAACAAGAAGGTCCCGTATCTCCGTCGCCAGATCGGCACCGTCTACCAGGACTTCAAGCTCCTGCCCAACAAGACGGTCTACGAGAACGTCGCCTTCGCCCTCGAGTGCATCGGCAAGCCCCGTTCCGTCATCAAGGCCCAGGTCCCCGAGGTGCTCCGCCTCGTCGGCCTCGCCGAGCGCATGGACCACTTTCCCGACCAGCTCTCCGGTGGCGAGCAGCAGCGTGTCTCGGTCGCCCGCGCCATGGTCAACCGCCCGCCGCTGCTCGTGTGCGACGAGCCTACCGGCAACCTCGACCCGGCGATCTCGCTGGGCATCATGAAGCTGCTCGACCGAATCAACCGCGCCGGCACCACCATCGTCATGGCTACGCACGACCGCGAGATGGTCGACTCCATGCGTAAGCGCGTCATCGCCCTGGAGGCCGGCCATGTGGTCCGCGACCAGGAGAAGGGAGGCTACGGCTACTATGGCGCCCTCTAACATCGGTTACTCTTTCCGCGAGGTCGGTCAGCACTTCCGCCGCAACTGGACCACGGTCCTCGGCGCGGTCGTGACCATCTTCCTCTCGCTGTTCATCATCGGCGTCTTCGTCCTCGCCTCCGCCCTGATCAACAACATGATCGGCTCCGTCGAGAACGAGGTCACCATCCAGGCGTTCCTCTCCGATAGCGCCACCGAGGACCAGGTCCAGGCCTACATCCAGAAGGTCCGCGGCTGGGACAACGTCGAGTCCGTCGAGCTCCGCACCAAGGACGAGGCGCTCGAGCAGTACCAGAACCAGATGTCCAACCGCAACGCGAGCGACGCGATCACCGCCCTCGACGGCGAGAACCCCCTGCCCGCGTCGCTGGTCATCAAGCTCGACGACCCGCAGCAGGTCGAGGCCACCGCGTCCAAGATCATCGACGACTCCGACTTCTCGCAGATCTGCGACTCCAAGGACAACCCGTCCGCGGACGTCAACTACGGCCGCGAGACCGTCGAGAAGCTCTTCAGCGTGACGACCTACATCCGCATCGCCGCGATCGTGCTCGTCGCCCTGCTGACCTTCGTCGCGTTCGTGTTCATCAACAACACGATTCGCCTCGCCATCACGGCCCGTCGCCGCGAGATCGGCATCATGCGCCTGGTCGGCGCGTCGAACAGCTTCATCCGCGGGCCGTTCCTGCTCGAGGGCACCCTCGAGGCCATCATCGGCGCGCTCCTGGCTATCGTGGTCCTCATCGCCGGCGTGAACGCGCTGCTGCCCAAGCTCGCCAGCAGCATGCAGTTCCTCTCGTTCGCGATCTCGACCAAGACCATGGTCGCCACCTCCGCCGCGCTGCTCGTGCTCGGCGTGGTCATCGGCCTCTTCGGCTCCGCGATCGCCATGCGCCGCTACCTCAAGGTCTAGCCCGGCGCCCTGGCGACACACCCCGAACAAGCGCATACTTGCATCACCGACGGCCCCCGGCACCGGGGGCCGTTTTGTTTAGCATTTGGCCTCCGCGATCGGCGTCAGGGAAGAATCGCGGGGTTTCAACGATGCGGCGGGTGCCCGTGATTTTTCCGGTGCCGGCCGCAGAACGGAGAGGGGCACATGGCGCGTAAGCGACCGCATAAAGGCAACAATCGCCGCGGGTCCACGAAGGGGCCGCGCAAGCAGCGCCGCACAATCACGGGAACGCTGCGCGTCCTGCGCCCGGGCTCGGCTGTGGTCGAGACCCCCGAGGGCACCTTCGAGGTCACGCGCTCGGGCATCCGCGAGGCCATGAGCGGCGACGAGGTCAGCGTGTTCCTCGTCGGCCCGAGGGGCGGCCGCGTCGGGGGAGGCCGCTCCGGCGCCCACGGAAACGGGCGCGGCGCCGCGGGCGGCGAGAAGCGCGCCGTCGTCGACTCCGTCGTCACGCGCGCGAACCACACGCTGCTCGGCCGCTTCGAGCTCGCCGGCCCGCTCGGCGCCGTCGTGCCCCTGGATAACCGCCTGTGCCACGACTTCTTCGTCGTTCCCGAGGACAAAAGCCCCGAGCGCCTGGGCGTCGCTCCCAGCGATGTCGTGGTGGCCCGGATCGTGGAGTACCCGACGCCCTACACCGCCGCCGTCGTGACCATCGACCGGCGCGTGGGCGCGGCCGCCGATCTCGACATGGACATCGAGTCCGTCATCGCGAGCCATGGCCTTGCCTGCGACTTCAGCCCCTCGACGCTCGAGCAGGCCGAGTCCGTGCGCGCCGACGTGGCCTCCGCCCTCGCCGACGATCCCCGCCGCGCCGACCTGCGCGACGCGATGTGCGTGACCATCGACCCCGTCGACGCGCGCGACTTCGACGATGCGGTGGGCGCCCGCGAGCGCGCGGACGGCGGCTTCGACCTCGACGTCCACATCGCCGACGTGACCCATTACCTGCCTTGGGGCTCTTCGATGGACCTCGAGGCCCGATCGCGCACCTGCTCGGTCTACCTCGTTGACCGCGTGATCCCCATGCTCCCGGAGCGCCTGTGCAACGACGTCTGCTCGCTGCGCCCGGGGGAGGACCGCCTCGCCATGACGGTCCGGATGCGCCTCGACGAGCGCGGCAACGTCGTCTCCGCGAAGGCCTGCGCCTCCGCCATCTGCTCCAATGCGCGCCTGTGCTACGACGAGGTCGATGCGCTGCTGGTCGGCGAGAAGAGTCCCGCCGACCTGCCCTGCGTCGACGACTCCGAGGCGCCGGCGGTGGCGCAGATGCTCCGCGCCCTCGACCGAATCCGCTCCCTGCGCGAGGCCGCCCGCCGCGCCCGCGGCGCCATCGACTTCGAGACGCGCGAGTCCAAGGTCGTCCTCGACGCCGACGGCCACCCGACAGGCGTGCGCGTCCGGAGCCGCACCCGCGCGACGGGGCTTGTGGAGGAGGCGATGCTGTTGGCCAACGAGTCCGTGGCGCGCATCCTCGCCGACGCCGAGGTCCCGGCGGCCTACCGCGTACACGAGCAGCCCTCCGCCGAGGACCTGCGCCACACCGTGGCGCCCCTCGACGAGCTGGGCGTTCTGGGGCCCGGGGACGCCGCCGTGCTCATGGCTGGCGAGCCCGCGGCGATCCAGCGCGTCCTCGACGCGGCCCGTGGGACCCGCGGGGAGTACCTGGCGAGCGCGCTCCTTCTTCGCGCGCAGCGCCGCGCCGTTTACCTGCCTCAGAACCTCGGCCACTACGCCCTCGGCGCCACGGCCTACTGCCACTTCACCTCGCCGATTCGCCGCTACCCCGATGACATCGTGCACCGAGCGCTGAAGGCGCACCTCGCCGGCAAGGACGGCTGCCCCGAGCAGCGCGCCGTCGAGCGCCTGCTGCCTCAGCTTTGCAGCGACTGCTCGCGCATGGAGCGTACGGCCGACGCCGCGGCGCGCGACTCGCAGAAGGTAAAGATGGCCGAGCTCTACGCCGGACGCATCGGCGCGCGGGAAGCGGGCGTGGTCTCCGGCTGCGAGCGCTTCGGCGTCTTTGTCTCGCTCGACGAGACCTGCGCAGACGGCCTCATCCCCGTTCGCGACCTCGGCTCCGAGTGGTTCGAGTTCGACGAGAAACGCATGACCCTGACCGGCGAGTCCACGGGCACGGTCTGGGGTCTCGGCCGCCGAGTCGTCGTCGAGGTCGCAGGCGTCGACGTCCCCCGCGGCCGCATCGACTTCCGCCTCCCTCCCGCCGGCAAGAAGGACGAGTAGCCGCGGGGGGCGGGGCGCGGAGGAGTGCCCATGTCCCCCGGTCGTCTGGGGGCGACGCGCGCCGTCCCGCGCAAACCGCGAGCAAATCGCGCCGAGCTCCCGCCCGCCCGCCTTCCTGCGCCATAATGGAAAAACTAACGTCTAGGCGCCGCGTACCCGACCGGCGCCCGACCGCCACAGCAGATCGCGCCGGCACGCGCCGGCTGGAGGAACCATGAACGAACCGCAGACAGAGCTCGATGACGCCCTTGCCCAGGCCGAGGGCTATCTTATCCAGGGCCAGGACGAGGCCGCCGAGGAGCTCCTTCGCCGACTCGCGGAGGACGCAGAGGAGTACGTGGACAAGAACTGCGCCGCCACCGACGCCGTGCAGTGGTTCAGCTTCCCGTCCGCCTTCGAGAAGCTCGCCTACCGCAGGACCGAGGGCGACCCCCGCGAGCTGCGCGACGTCGGCGAGCCGCTCGACCGCCTCTATGCCGATCTCGCGCTGGCGAGTGTGCACGTGGGCGACTACGACGAGGCCAAAAGCGCGCTCAAGTCCGCGATTCGCTGGAACCCGATGGACTGCGGCAGCCGCCTGAACCTCGCCGACCTCTACAAGCTCGACGGCGACATGGACGAGTACCTCGGCCTCTCGTTCTCCGTCTTCGAACGCGCGAGCGAGCCGCGCCACCTGGCTCGAGCCTTCGTCAACTTCTCGGCCTGGTTCCAGGTCAGCGAGAAGCCCCAGGTCGCGGCCGCCTGCCTGCGCGCCGCGCTCGCGCTCGACGTGAAGGACCCTGCGCTCGACGCCGCTGTCGATCAGGCGGCGGGCACCGACCGCGACCCGGCCGGAGTCTCGGAGTCCGAGGCTCGCGCCCTGCTGGCCGCCGAGGGCCTGCCCGCCGGCGCCAACGCCGAGATGGCCGCCTGCCTGCTCATCTGCGCCTCGAACGCCGCCCGCGCCGGCCAGAAGCACGACGCGACCGCCTACACCCTGCGCGCCCGCGACCTCGTGGGCGAGCCGGCGGCGATTTCGCTTCTGCGCGCCATCCAAGCAGCCGAGGCGGAGGAGCTCGCCGGCGCGTCAGGCGCCGCCGTCGACGCCGAGGCCGCGGCAAGGGGAGGCAACTAACATGGCCAAGTCCACCAAGCCCGCCCAGCAGGGCAAGCAGGCGAAGCCCCAAAAGAAGTCCATCGCCCGCAACCGCTCCGCGCGCCACGAGTACTTCATCGACGAGACCTTCGAGGCGGGCATCGAGCTCACGGGCACCGAGGTCAAGAGCCTGCGCGAGCGGGCGAGCCAGATCACCGACGCCTTCTGCCTCATCCGCGGCGGGCAGTGCTGGCTCCACGGCGTGCACATCCACCCGTATTCCAACGGTGGCGTGTGGAACGTCGACCCGGACCGTAAGCGCCGCCTTTTGCTGCACCGCCAGCAGATCGACTACCTGGACGGCAAGCTCCGCACCAAGGGCACCGCGCTCGTGCCGCTTGAGCTCTACTTCGACGAGCACAACCGCGTCAAGCTCGCTATCGGCCTTGCCCGCGGCAAGAAGCTCTACGACAAGCGCGAGGACATGGCCCGTCGCGACGTCGACCGCGAGATCGCCCGCGCCCTCAAGTTGCGCAGCCGCTAGGCCCGAGGGGCCAGCCGCTCCAGCCGGGTAGATTTGGCATGAAGGGCCTGCCGGTTCAGCCAGGCTGAGACGGCAGGCCCTTCATGCTAGCTCGTCTTTCGCCACCTCGGGTCGGTGAAGGTCCTCGCCACGCCGAGGCCCACAGGCAAAAACGCCACGATGAGGACGGCGCGCACGAACCACGCGAGCATGTTCGCCGTGTCAAAGATGCACATGTAGTACATGGCGCGGTATAGGTACAGTCCCGGCACCATGATCACGATGGACGGGACCGTAAGCCCGATGCGCGGGTAGCTCGTCCAGTGCTCGGCTGCGTGGGCCAGAAGCCCCGACGTGATGGCGCCGATGAAGGCGGCCGCCTCGGGAGGGCAGCCGGAGGCCAGCCCGAGGGAGGGCGCGAACGTAGGCAGGTCCACGAGCGTCAGCCGCAGCGTGTTGGAGACGGCGCCGATCACCCCGGCCGTCGCAGCCATCTGGACCGGGCTGTTGAACATCACCGAGAACCCGAACACGCCGACGAAGCTCATCGCGAGCCTCAGCAGCGCGAGTACCGCGGGGCCGAGCCCCTGCGGCGCGAAGTCGCTCGGCGAAAGCCCGACGACCTCCGCCACGAGCCACCCGATGAGCGTGGCCACCGTGATCACCGATATCGCGTACACCAGGCGCTCGATGCCGCTGCGCATGTCGAGCTTGGCGATGTCGAGGCCCGCGGTGATTAGCGGGAAGCCGGGAATCACAAAAAGCATGGCGCCGATGTAGCCGGCCTCGTGGTTCATCGCCGCGGGGTCGAAGTGCGCCAGGAAGGTGAGCGCCGCCAGGTAGCACACGCAGGCGGTCGCGACGCCGCAGCTGATGCAGCTGAACTGGCCGAGCTTGCGCGCGAGCATCTTTACGCGCATGTAGTTGCCCATGCCGGCGCCCACAAAGGCGCAGAGCATCTCGAAGGGGCCGCCGCCCAGCAAAAACACGAACGCGCCGCACGCGCATGCCGCGGCGAGCCCGAGCTGCAGGCACCCGTAATCAGGATTCGACTTCTCCACCACGTCGAGCAGGTTGTGGAAGCCGCGCACCGTGAGCTCGGCGCCTTGGGTCTCGATCTCGTGGATGTAGTCTTCCATCAGCCAGATGCGGTGAGTGTTCACGCCGGTCGTGGGCAGGCTCACGACCTCGCTGAAACTCTCATGCCCCTCGATGCAGGTGCACTCGATGGACAGCAGCGAGAGGTCGACGTGGACCGTCACGCCGAGCACGCGCGCCACGCGGTTCATGGAGTCGCGCACGCGCCAGGCCCCGGTGCCGGACGCGAGCATGAGCTGGCCTGTCCGGCAGATGATCGTCGATTTGTCGGCCAGGGGCGCGTCCACGGCGAGCTCGTCGCCGGCGCTCACGACCTCGTGCCAAATTGCTTGCATGTGATGCGGGTGCACCCGCATTCCCGTCGAGCCCATCGCCCGTTCGCCTCCATAGTTTGCCAAGTCTATGGTAGCCCCAAGCGGCAAGGAGCGGGCCGTGCCGTTACTTCTTGTTTCCTTTTGGCTTCAGGAAGGGGCAAGAAGTGCTCCCGGCGAGGCCGCGGCGTCAGAATGACCTATGGTTTAGGCAAGGCAACAGGCGTCAGAAAGGTCCAGCACATGTTCCGCGCGAAGCAAGAGTCCGAGTCCATCGAGCTTGCGGTCCTCCTCGCGCTTTCGGGCGGCATCATGGACGCCTACTCCTACCTCGTGCGCGACCACGTCTTTGCGAACGCGCAGACCGGCAACATGCTGTTGTTCGGCGTCAACCTGGCCGCAGGCGACTGGGTCCAGTGCCTGCACTACGCCGTCCCGGTGGTCTGCTTCGCCGCCGGCATCGCCTTGTGCCACACCATAAAGATCGTCGCAACCGAGGAGCACCTGCACTGGCGCCAGCTGGCCCTCATCATCGAGGCCGTCCTGCTCGTCGTCGTGGGCTTTATCCCCGAGGGTCGCAGCCTTTACGCCAACGGCCTCACGTCCTTTGCCTGCGGCATCCAGGTCCAGGCGTTCCGCAAGTTCCACGGCCGCCCGCTTGCCACCACCATGTGCATCGGCAACCTGCGCAGCGGGACCCAGGCCTTGGTCACCTACGCGAGCGACCGCGACCAGAAGCAGCTGCGCGGCGGCCTGCTCAGCTTCTTTGTGATCGCATGCTTCGTATTTGGCGCCGTCATCGGAAACTGGGCGATTCCCGCGCTGGGGACCCGCACGATCTGGGTTGCGCCCGTTCTCCTGATCACCTCGTTCCTGATTATGTTCGTCGATCGCGAGAAGCGTCGTGTTGAGGTGCTCGTCGAGGCCGACCTTGAGGCCGACCTTGAGGGCGAGGCGGCGCCCACCGCGCGGGAGCAGCTTGGCGGCATCGCCGGTATCGAGGAGCGCCTGGCAGAGCGCCTCACCGCCGACGTCGAGCGCCGTCACGGCCACGAAATCGAGATGGACGTCATGCACGATATGGGCCTTACCTCCGAGGGCGGGGATGAGCAGCATGAGGGCGCCATGGAGCGCGACGTCGAGGCCCAGATCGAGCAGCACCTGCGCGACCACATTGCCCGCGGCGGCTTCCGCGCGCAGAAGTAGGCGTGGAGAGGCGTCGCGCAGCGGGCGTGACGGAACTGCGCGCGAAAAAGTCTGCGAAATCGGTATCCTAAATCGAAAACCGCGAGTATAGATGCGGATGAGCCTAAGAATACCTGCGTAAATGCAGGGCTATTGGCGCCGCTACTCGCAATTTCGGAAATAGGATACCGACTTCGCGTATTTATTTCTACGAATCCGCATTTTGGGCGAGATTCGGCATGCTCACGGCCCTATCTCTTTGCCCAGTCTTCGACTGTCCAGATCGGCGAGCCATTAATCTCGGTTGTCTGATTTGATCTCATGATGACCGAGCGCCTCTCCGGGTCAGCGCCTAACAGCTCGCCAACGGAATCAAGGTGCCGCATAAAGCTGTTGCGATAAGTCCGCGAGGATTTGATTTCGCATAGCTCAGGCACCGAAGGGACCGTCGCGTCAACGAGGTCGACTTCGACACCATTCGAGTCACGATAGAAATAAAGCTGAGCAGTTTCCCCGCGGTTCAAATGGCGTTTATACAACTCGGCGATGACCGCATTTTCGAAAACAGGGCCCAATGTGCCTGAGCGCTCCATCTCCGAGGCGTCTCCGCCCGACAGCAGATGACACAAAAGGCCGGTGTCATAAAAGTAAATCTTTGGAGTCTTGATGAGTCGCTTTCGCGAATTCGCAAAGTACGGCTGCAGCAGAAAGACGATATAAGACTGCTCGAGAATCGACAACCATGCGCGCAGCGTCTTGGTGGTCACGCCCACGTCAGACGCCATTGAAGCAACATTGGTCAGCTGCCCTACGTTTGTTGCCAAAATCCGCAAGAATAGGTTGAACTGGGTCAAGCTGGTCGCGTTAATGAGCTCGGAAACATCTCGATCGAGATACGTTGCCACGTAGTTCGAGTAGTAGACGTCCTCGGGGATGTCTACGTTGTAAAGACGGGGGTAGCCTCCTCGATACAGGTACTCATCAAAAGGCAAGTCATCTTGAGCCGCAAGAAGTTCCCTATAGGATAAGGGGAGCAGCGTCAGCAACCCTACGCGACCCGCCAGCGATTGGGAGATTTGGCGTTTTAAGATGAAGTTCTGCGAACCGGAAAGGACGAACTGTCCTGGGGCTCCCACTTTATCTGATTCAACCTGGATAACATTAAACAGCTCGGGAGCCAGCTGGGCCTCGTCGATGATGAGCGGCGCCGGGTGCGAGTGGATATACCCGAGGGGGTCGGCGTTGGCGGCGGCGCGTTCGCCTGGCAGCTCGAGATTGACGTAGCTGTAATCAGAAAAAACCTCTTGGACCAGCGTCGACTTGCCGCTTTGCCGGGGCCCCGTCACCGACACGACCGGAAACCACCGGGAATACTGTTTGAGGACGCTGGCGATATCACGAGGAATCATTCGGCCCGGCCCTTTCTTGTTTATGCGAATCAAGTTGTCAGAGTTATGTTAATCGGGTACTCCTGCTTATGCAAATCGGGTACTCCGGCTTATGTAAATCGGGTAGTCTTGCCCTAGGTTGATTGAGTAACCGTCTCCTGTGGGGGCTTATGCTACGGGAGAACGGGTCGAGGCCTCAAGAAGACGATTACCCTGGCCGCTGGGCCGCCGAAGTGCTGTGGTTTTCGCCCTTCGATCAAGCCTGAAATTATGATCTTGACAAAAGTCTAAGGACTTGAAGTCGGCAATGTAGATGGGCTGCGCCTTGTCCCGCGCAACATCGGCTATTACAGGCTTTCCGCATACTGGTTTCCGTACAAAACCATTGACGCTAAGGGGGTAGGCTGTATTCTGTGAGAATACGAGCTTCGACAAGATTATGCGTGCCTATGAGTTTGACCGCGATTTGCGTCTCGTTATGTTCGGCGCTATCGCTGAGATTGAGATTTTCTTTCGAGGCAGACTCTCCTATCTCGCGTCTGGAGAGGACGGCATCTTCGGTTTTCCTGAGTCCGTAAAGCCCAGACTTAGCCGTGAATACTCCGCGGCGAACAAAGGTGAGCAGTTCATCAAGCACTTTGTCGCCAAGTATGGAGACGAACATGATCTTCCGCCTTATTGGATGATGGTCGAGTGCGCAACGATGGGCACTATCGAGCTGCTCTATCAAAAGGTCTCTCCGAGCGTAAGGGCGGAGGTGGCCTCTGAGCTTGGTATCAAGGTTCTCGTGCCCAAGAACTGGCTGTCCGTTTTGCGCGTCGCGAGGAACGCCTGCTGTCACCATTCCCGCGTCTGGAACAGGACTTGGGGCGTCCGGCCCGTGATCCCGAAGGATTGGAAAGGCTTCGGCTCGTCAAATGGAAAGACGTTCGCCGTGCTCTCGGTGCCCTACTATCTGCTCGACGCAATCGGCGACGCGGCCCCTTGGAAGAAGAAGCTCGACGGTCTGCTTGGGGAATACGACGATATTGACCTCGATAAACTTGGTTTTCCCGAAAACTGGCGAACTATGCCGCCGTGGTGTGGCGCCGCAGGGGACGAAAGCCAAATCTCCAAGAGTGATAGGCGTTGAATGCCCATAAGCGATGGCCGGGCCGCCCTGCTCGTCAGCATAACCGCCCTGCCGGAAAGGACGGTCTTCGTCGCCGCGGACCTCGCAAAGGCCCGTGAGTTCGCCAGCATGCGCCTGCGCGTGGACGGCGGGGTTGTGAGTGTGGCGGGGTAGGGACTGGGATGAGCGACTAGGCGATGCGCCTCGGCTTAGCCGACGAACGGGATGTCCATGTCCACCAGAAGGCCGTTGCACCATTTGTAATCGAGCGTGTGGTTGCGGTGCATGAGGTTGACGACGACGCCGGGGCACGCGCCCCTTGCCTGCGCGACGGCTTCAATGCTCGCCGAATCGCTGAGGCCGTGGTAGGGCGCGAGTCCCCCTGGGCCCAGAAGCGTTTCCTTGGCGAAGGCGTTCGCGCGCTTCTCGGCGTCGCTCTTTGGGGTACGGGCGCCTCGGCCCTCGATGAAGTTGACCGTCATCCCGGTGTTGCCGTCGTTGAGAATGTGGCCGAGCTCGTGGAAGAGCGTCCAGATGATGTAGCCGTCCTTCTTTCGGCGGCCCGTCAGCTGGATGACGGGGTTGCCGTCGGCGGTCCACCTCGTGACTCCGTGAAGGGGGAATTTGGCCGGCGCCTCAACGAACTGCAGGATAACCCCGCTTCTGGCAAGTATCCGCGCAATGTCGCGGAGCGTGTCCGGATTGGTTGCTGCTGCCCGAGCCCCCGCACTTCGCTCATCACATCGTCGGCATGGATTGCCCAGCGGCCAAGGCGAGGAATAGCCCGATCACTTGAGCTTGGCAGCCTGTGCGCGCCAGCAGGCTTTTGGCGGCCGTATAATGCGCTCCGCTCGAGAGGACGTCATCTACAAGAACAAGCGTCTGCGACAAATCGTGCATGCCGGAGCCATGCAGGTCCCGGAAATGCGTCGCATCGGCGCTTCTGTACAAGTCCTTATCAACGATGTCGCACAATTGTTTCCCGAGGGGAGAGTTGGTGCATGCCGTCGACATCGCATTAAACCAGTTACATCTACTCTTTCTAAGATATGAGTAGTCGCCCTCGGCGATTGTCGCAAGCTTGACACACCCGCGAACAAGCCGGTCTTTGAACACGTTGGGCAGATCGCACGCAGTTACGAACACAGGGTGAACGTAGTCCATGACCAAAGTGTCCCTCAGAACCTTGTCGTCGACTCCCGCGATGATTTCGCTCCATGCCTTCAGCGACTTTTCGTAGCGGATCATCAACCTAACGGAATCAAATAGTGCATCGTTGTACGAGGCGAAGATGTCGCAGAACACATCGTTGATAAAATCGCGTTTGACTGCATGGCGCGGGACGTGCGAGTCATTTAGTTTTATCGGGTAATAGAGGGTCGGGTGGATCTGTACGAACTGGGCAATCGTCTCGGCAAGATTGTCGCTGGCCATACGCTCTCCTCCGTTGGAGCCCGCTCTTATGGTGGTCTCAGATTCTAGGGCGAAGGCTGCTCTCGAGTTGAATGAGGCTTGCGGCTCCGCGTTTATGCCAGTATTATTGGCGCGATTAAGGTGAGTTCCAACAGACCCCTGACGAGCCTCCGCATATCGAGGGCGTCGTTATCCATCGCCGTCGCGGCTTGCTGTAGGGTGCCCGTTTAAGCCTTCGCCCTTCTTGAGAATCCATTTCTTTGGGCGTTGTGAATTCAAGGAGAAGGCCGCATCCTTTTCGGATGCCTGGTCGCTGGCATTCAAAGGCGCTTACGACAATACTCGGTGCGCTATCGGGAAATCGGAGATTGACAACTATGGGAGCGTCTTCTTTTCGACGCGATCGTGTTCCTTACGGCTGGCCTATAAAGCATCCTTTATGTTGCTCAGGTATCGTTTGCGCTCTTCATCGCTGAGAAGTTCCCTCTGTCCGTAGAAAGCCATTTGAATAGAGGGCCCCTGTTTCTCAATTTGCCGGGCAACGTTCAGCTCGAATCTCTGTATGTACTGATAGCCCAACTGGTCAAAGTAAACAAGTCTCAGCTCATACTCTCCGAGAGCCGCATCCTTTGCGGTGTCGGCATATATTCCGAGATAGAAATAATCGCTGGGCATCAATGTCCAGTACTTGACTCCGGACCAGTCGCTGCCCTTGGGATTAACTCCGACTCTAACGGCAACGGCAGGACCTTTCCCGACATTCTTCAGGTAGAGCGGGATATAAATTATGGGATTAGACACAAACGTATGCATGCCCGGGGCAATCGACTCTTTAAGATCGAATGACTGTATATGCTCCAGCTGCTCTCTATTCAACTTTGTCTTGTATGAAACCTCTTCATCCAGAAGCACATAAAGTTCCCTTGCGTCCACTTCGTCGTATTCTTTCCTGCAAGGTGTGGCGGCATCGCCATGTTCGCCCTCTTGAGTGTTCTGGGCTCTGTTTGCGTTGCGTAGCTCCTCACCAAAAGAAGATCTTTTGTTCTTTTGCTCCAGAAAGATGGCTGCAAAAAACGGCGCGGACTCTTCCCGAATTAATCGCTCCTGAGCTTGTCTATCCGTGCGCAGGCTCCAGTAGACACCAAATATGGCGATGACGGCTGCTCCAAAACCCCGCAATATAAGAGCATCTCACCAGCCGACCAAGGAGTAACAAGAAACGGTTTGTTCCGATCGACGGAATATAAAATCATTATCACTACGGGAGGGACGATGATCGCGAGAATGCAAAGCAAGAGCCAAATCAAAAAAGCGGCATTTTTCCGGATGCTAAATCCTAACTTAGCCATCATTGACCTATTCAATTTCAATTTCAGCTTATCTTAAAACGAAATCTTCTTTCAGCTTGCGTAGAGCTCGCTCCATGTTTTCGAGGTTGTCCTATGGCCAGGCTGGTCGGAATTATCCTTTCCTCAACCGGGCGGTTAGCCAACTGGCTGCGAGTTGGTTTCAGCTTACAGTAAATGAGATTGACAGCACCAGCGTCATAACCGACCTTGTTACGAACGATATCTGAATCTCAATGCATCTGAATATCTGCTGATTTAACCATATTACAGCAGTAGTGGGTGTTAGGTGGCGACTATATACCCCCCCTACCTCATCCCCCCAGGGGACAAAAAATCCTGAATTGGCTGCCTAGCCTATGTGTGGGGTGGCCTCTTTAGCCACTTGAAAGAATTATAAGTTCACATTTGGGAAATCCTCGGTGCCCAAACGTGCACGCTTTCACCAACGATCCTGCCGCTGCGTGCGTTCGCCGCCTTTCCAGCGCCCCGCCCCTTGGCGGGACGGGGCGCTTTCCGCCAACAAAAAAGAAGCCCGACAGACTCCTTGCAGCGCGCTCTTCTTGGCCTAACTTAGCCCAGCTCAAGCCACATACCATCAATAGTTTTAGCGACTTGCGCGTTCACGGATTAGATGCCGCCATATTCCAATTAGTTAGCAAAACGCGCGCGGCACTACCTAACAACGGGGTATGCTTACTAACTAACTGTGGAGGATTGTGCATTGGCACAACCGCAAACGGTAAGCGTCCCGGGGCCATGGGGGTCCCGGGGAGTTTGAAGGAGAGGATATGGGACGTAAGTTCAAGTCCATGGACGGCAACGAGGCGGCCGCGCACGTATCGTACGCGTTCACCGAGGTTGCGGGTATCTACCCCATTACGCCGTCCAGCCCCATGGCCGACCACGTCGACCAGTGGGCAGCCCAGGGCCGCAAGAACATCTTCGGCACGCCGGTCAACGTGGTCGAGATGGAGTCTGAGGCAGGCGCCTCCGGCACCGTCCACGGCTCGCTCGGCGCGGGCGCTCTGACCACCACGTACACGGCTTCTCAGGGCCTGCTCCTGATGATCCCGAACATGTACAAGATCGCGGGCGAGGGTCTGCCGGCCGTCTTCCACGTGTCGGCCCGTACCGTCGCGTCCCACGCTCTGAACATCTTCGGCGACCACTCCGACGTCATGGCTTGCCGCCAGACCGGCTTCGCCATGCTCGCCGAGGGCAACGTCCAGGAGGTCATGGACCTCTCGCCGGTGGCTCACCTCGCCGCCATCGAGGGCAAGGTCCCGTTCCTCAACTTCTTCGACGGCTTCCGCACCTCCCATGAGATCCAGAAGGTCGCCGTCTGGGACTACGATGACCTCAAGGATATGTGCGACATGGACGCCGTCCAGGCCTTCCGTGACCACGCGCTGAACCCCGAGCACCCGCACGCCCGCGGCTCTCACGAGAACGGCGACATCTTCTTCCAGCACCGCGAGGCCTGCAACTCTGCCTACGACGCGCTGCCCGCCGTCGTCGAGAAGTACATGGGCAAGATCAACGACAAGCTCGGCACCGACTACGGCCTGTTCAACTACTACGGCGCCCCCGACGCCGACCGCGTCGTCGTCTGCATGGGCTCCTTCTGCGACGTCCTCGAGGAGGTCATCGACTACCTGACCGCCCGCGGCGAGAAGGTCGGCCTCGTCAAGGTCCGCCTGTTCCGCCCGTTCTCCATCAAGCACTTCGTCGACGTTCTCCCCGAGACCGTCAAGAAGATCGCCGTCATGGACCGCACCAAGGAGCCCGGCTCCATCGGCGAGCCCCTCTACCAGGACGTCGTCTCCGCCCTCTATGAGGCCGGCAGGAACGACATCTACGTCTCCGGCGGCCGTTACGGCCTCGGCTCCAAGGACACCCCGCCCGCGTCCGCGTTCGCGGTCTTCGAGGAGCTCAAGAAGGACGAGCCCAAGCGCGAGTTCACCATCGGCATCAACGACGATGTCACGCACCTGAGCCTGCCCGAGATGGAGGACGCCCCCATCACCTCCGCCCCTGGCACCATCGAGTGCAAGTTCTGGGGCCTCGGCGGCGACGGCACGGTCGGCGCGAACAAGAACTCCATCAAGATCATCGGCGACCACACCGACAAGTACGTCCAGGCGTACTTCCAGTACGACTCCAAGAAGACCGGCGGCGTCACCGTCAGCCACCTGCGCTTCGGCGATTCCCCGATTCGCTCGCCGTACTACGTGACCAAGGCCGACTTCGTCGCGTGCCACAACCCCTCCTACATCGTCAAGGGCTTCAAGATGGTCCGCGACGTCAAGCCGGGCGGCACCTTCCTGGTCAACTGCCAGTGGAGCGACGAGGAGTTCGCCGAGCACATGCCCGCCGTGGCCAAGCGCTACATCGCGAACAACAACGTCAACGTCTACCTGATCGACGCTATCGACCTGGCGGCCAAGGTCGGCATGGGCAAGCGCACCAACACGGTGCTCCAGTCCGCCTTCTTCGCGCTGGCCAAGGTCCTGCCCGCCGAGGACGCCCTGCAGTACATGAAGGACGCGGCTACCAAGTCCTACATGAAGAAGGGCCAGGCCATCGTCGACGCCAACCACAAGGCCATCGACGCCGGCGCCACCGCGTTCCGCAAGTTCGAGGTGCCCGCCGACTGGGCGACCGCCGAGGACGCTCCCAAGGAGCTCACGCTCGAGGGCCGCGCGGCCATCGTCAAGCAGGTCAAGGAGCTCCTCGAGCCCATCAACCGCATGGACGGCGACTCCCTGCCCGTTTCGGCCTTCGCCGATCACATCGACGGCCAGTGGGAGCTCGGCGCCTCCGCGTACGAGAAGCGCGGCGTCGCGGTCATGGTCCCGAAGTGGGACGAGTCCAAGTGCATCCAGTGCAACTCCTGCGCCTTCGTGTGCCCGCACGCCACGATCCGCCCGTTCATCCTCACCGATGACGAGGTCGCCGCGGCGCCCGAGAACCTGCGCACCCTCGACGCCATGGGCCCGAAGGTCAAGGGCATGAAGTTCACCCTGGCCGTCAGCCCGCTCGACTGCATGGGCTGCAACCTCTGCGTCACCGCCTGCCCGAAGGACGCCCTCACCCTGGTTCCTCAGGAGGAGCAGCTCGACGAGCAGCCGGTCTTCGACTACTGCGTCAACAAGGTCTCCGAGAAGCCCGAGGCTATCGCCAACAACACCAAGGGTTCCCAGTTCAAGAAGCCGCTGCTCGAGTTCTCCGGCTCCTGCGCCGGCTGCGCCGAGACCAGCTACGCTCGCCTCGTGACCCAGGTCTGCGGCGACCGCATGTTCATCTCCAACGCCACCGGTTGCTCCTCCATCTGGGGCAACCCCGCCGCTACCTCGCCCTACACGGTCGACGCCTGCGGCCACGGCCCGGCGTGGAACAACTCGCTGTTCGAGGACAACGCTGAGCACGGCCTCGGCTTCGAGGTCGGCTACCAGGCCGTCCAGAACAAGCTCGTCGCCGACACCGAGGCTCTCATCGCCGCCGACGGCGTGAGCGAGGGCTTCAAGGCCGCCGCTCAGGCTTGGCTCGACTCCCGCAACGACGCCGAGGGCTCCAAGACCGCTGCCGCCGAGTACGTCAAGGCGCTCGAGGAGAACGGCTCCGACACCGCCAAGGCCATCCTGGCCGACAAGTCCTACCTCACCAAGAAGTCCTTCTGGATCTTCGGCGGCGA
>ERZ1673741.1248-NODE-1248-length-21707-cov-4.871975_pt1 | contig 21707 bp, 30 predicted proteins | sample MGYA00580209_ERZ1673741 | MGnify/ENA primary metagenome ERZ1673741 (study PRJEB41218, sample SAMN15661754) | gut metagenome | host: Homo sapiens | place: Canada: London | collected 2015-08-20/2019-03-30 | study: EMG produced TPA metagenomics assembly of... | reverse complement strand
ATAAGACAATTTCAAACAGATAGAGGGTTGGAAGTTGACGGTAGCGTTGGCAAAGCAACTTGGGATGCATTATTTCCTCCAGTAAATATTGCAAATAGCACTTACCCAGGCTATGTTTTAGATATGGGAGCAAGAGGAGAACATGTTGTAGCAATTCAAGAAAGATTAATGAGTTTAGGATATGATGTACCCGGAGGTGCTGATGGGCAATTTGGCTCTGGATTAAAAAACGCCATAAGACAATTTCAAACAGATAGAGGGTTGGAAGTTGACGGTAGCGTTGGCAAAGATACTTGGGATGCATTATTTCCTCAGTCAACGACTGTCTCAAATTACTATCCTGGCCAATTAATTAGCTATGGCATGAGTAATTATAGTGTTACTTTAATTCAAAACAGACTTTCAGATCTAGGCTATAGTGTTGGAGCTATTGACGGTATATTTGGGGATGATACTAGAAATGCTGTTATTTTATTCCAAACAAATAATAATTTGACAGCAGATGGCATAGTTGGAGAATTAACGTGGAATAAATTATTTGGAAATTCTTCAAGTAATACTGGCTCTGGTACTATAAATTTAGCTACTGAGAACCAGATGACATTAGATTTATTAGAAAGACTATATTCTTATGCTGGTGAGTATAAACCAAAATATGATGTATCGGATAAAAATAGATTAGTTTTGCAATACCTTAGAGGAGGAACTTATAATGGTAAAATGTGGACAATGCTTGCTTATGAGATTGACCCAAATTGGATTAATTTTGTTAATTCGAAGGAAGATATAAATTTGGAAAACTATTACATTTATATGAGTGATAGTAAAAAAATAACATTACCTCATTTAGCTGTTTCTACAGAAGTACAAATAGCTCAATTATATAATTTAATATATAATTCAGAAGTTTACTTTAATGAAGATACTATTCCAATAGTTAATGATTTAACTTCATGGTCAGGGGACTTATTACAATTTGCTAATAGCTTTTCTAAGTCCGAAAATAAAGATGATAGTCCTGCGAATTATCTTGGAAAAAAATCTGAGGAATCTGGACAAAGTTATGGTTTTGGTTATGAAGATTTGTATCAAGACTTAGATGCTTTCTCTCTATACTTACCTTTAATAGCAAAGCCAATCCATGATGTATTTAGAGAATATTATGTAACAAAAGTAAATGAAGGGGCAAACCGAAGGTTTTCAAATTTTATTTTATCAAGAATTGTAAATGATAAACTTCCTGATGATATAAGTATATTGGACGGCAATAGAGCAAAATTAAAAGGTCTATCATATCAGTATTTAGATAAAGGTTTTGGAGAAACTTTACCTTCTGAAGTTGCTTTGCTTTTCTCAATATACAAGAATTATTCTTATGCAGAAAAATATAAAGAAAGCGTTTCTGAAGCATTTACGAGTTTAGTAATTTCAAAGGCTTACTTAGAATAATTGACAGATTAAGAGTTTAGTAGTATAATTTTTTAAATAGTGTTTTACTTTTATACATTGATAATAAGTAAATTTGAAAGGAAGTTACTATGAAGTTTAAGAAATTTATATGCCTTGTATATATATTATTAATAATTTTAATATGTTTAAATATATTTTTAATGCATTTAAAATTGCACTATAGAATTGCATTAATTAATAATGAACAATCAGAATACATAAAACATAGTGATTTCTTTAATTTTGACGATTTTAAACGGTACAGACATAAAAATAAAAAAAATTACAATGTATGACAGTACAAGAGACATGGCTTTATGTGAAAGTCATTACTTTCAATCATTATATATAAAATATATAGATGACGGTCAGATAATTACTAAATATATTAATAAATCTGATATACATTCTTCAGAATTATACGAATTTATAATAAAAAACAATATTTTTGAAAATTTTGAAATTCATAATATGCTGGTTTGCACGGTTGTGTATATTGCTGTGAGTATTATACTATTATTTGTTGTTTTGCTAATAAAAGTCGTACAACATTTTTATAGAGTATAATAAAAATAACTTTAAAATACCTCAAATTATTATTCCAAAGGTTTAATAACTTGAGGTATTTTTTGATTATGATAGAACGAGCATACCGTAAAGCAACAACGTTATCTCATTTTTTCTATTTCATTTGCTGAAATGCTATGACTATATACTCCATAGTTTAATATTAATACAGAAACTCTTTGACTATCATTGTTTAAATACGATAATATATCTGTATTCAAGGTGTCTATAATTTCATTTTCATGTCCATTAATTGTTTTTCCATGTCCTTTTCTATAACGAATATTATAAACTTTTTTTGTGGCAATATCTAGTTTCATTTCTATTGTACAGGCTTTATTATTAGGGGGGAAATCCCTATAGAATTCCAATGTAATTAAGCCATTAGTGTCATCTTCTAAGTAATATTCTGCCTTTGTTAATTTTACACTCTTTTCATAATTTTGAGCTATATTTGTCGTTTCTGCTTTTAATTGAGAAAGGTTAAAAATGTCTGAACTTATATCATATGAAGTATCAAATTTTTTTTCAGTATAGGGAGCCCAATCGTCATCATTCTCAATCCAATTAAATATAGCATAAGCTGCAATTAGCCAAAAGGCGATTAATGCAATTAATATTACAGTAAAAAAATATTAAAAATCTTCTTTTTCATCATTTTATCTCCTAATCTAATAAATTTTATTAAATTATATCATCTTGTAATATTAAAGACAATATAATCCTCCTTTATAATATTAGATACTAGAAATAAAAAAATAATGCAATAAAAAAATAAAATTTTATAATATATAATTTGGACAATAAGAAAAATAAATTATTATGTTTTATAAAAATATTTATTATAAGATGTAACATAAAGTAAACAAGAAATGTCTTTATTATATAAAATGCTATTAAAATATTAGGAGAAAAATTATGGAAGAAATAGTAAAGATTTTTAATAAAATAAATTCTGCAATCAGTGTTATATTTGTAACTTTAAATGCAGTTTTCGGAACAGAATGGGTATTATTTGCAGGATATCTTATTCTCAATATATTAGATTATGTAACAGGAGTTGTGAAAGCAAGAATAAAGAAAGTGGAAAATTCAAATAAAGGAATAATTGGAATTGTAAAAAAGGTTTGCTATTGGATTTTAATTGTGGTCGCTTTTTTGATTTCATACCTTTTGATGGAACTAGGTAGTAAATTAAATATTAACTTGGACTTTATAATATTTTTTGGATGGTTTACTCTGGCATGTTTAATAATAAACGAAGCGAGAAGCATTATAGAGAATTTAACTGAAATAGGAATTAAGGTACCTAAATTTTTAAAGAGCGGATAAAAGGTATATCAAGATATACTGGATAAGAGCATTAATAATGAAAACAAAAAATAGCTAAACTCGATGAATTTATTATAGAAAATAGTTTTAAAATACCTCAAATTATTATTCCAAAGGTTTAATAATTTGAGGTACTTTGTTATTTAGATTTAATTGTTACAAACGTTTTGAATTCTAGCAACTAAAGCTTCATTATTTTTTATATTACTAATTTGAGAATCTAAAAATTCTTTTAAAGTAGTTCTTTCTTCCGAGGTTAAGTCTTTATTTTCAATTATTTCTAATATAAGACTATAAAGTTTAATTTCTGGACTATTTTCGGATAAGTTTCCGTCATGGCTTATCTTATCGGTGTTTTCAAGTTCTTCTTGAATAGTCGCAAATTCATCAGGGTAAAACTTATTTATAATACTACTAAGTTTATTATTGAAGGCTTCCTGCTCTATTGCGATTGCATCTAATCTATTCTGAAGTTCAGAATCTATACTTGTTGAAAAATTTGATGCTAAATAAGTATCATAAGTAGAATTAGAATATGCTGACTTTTCTTCTAAAAGGTTTTCTTTTTCAGAACCAACAATGTCTGTTGGAACAATTTTATCAAATATATTTGAAAAAGCAAATATACTTATGGGAACCAATAATAGTATTGATAGTACTATTAATATAATTTTAAGATTTGTTTTCATCATTTACCTCCTTATATTTTTAGATTAAAGATACTATAACATAATTTTACATTACTTCATAGAATACGAAATATGAATTTGGGTTAGCTGCACATATATCTAATAAACTTTTTTCTAATGTAGGAGAACTATGATAAGTTAATAGATATGTAGAATTGGCGTATCCTGTTATATACATTGTGTGTGTTGAGTTTCCTAATATACCAAGTGTATTGCTAGCGATTTGTATAACATCTCCTTTAGTAATACTTAGATTCCATGCTAAAGAAGGATTATTGAGAATTTCGCTTCCTTTGTAATAATGATAAGTAGAGTGATTTTTCCAATATTTACCGAACTGTACAGCACTTATCCATGGACTTGGGTCTGCTAATTCCCATGTATCATTTAATTGAGAAACAGTAGTTGGTGCAGAGTAATTTCCATTTTTTCTATAAGTGTACCAATCATTTTGATAGTGAATACCAGCGCTAAGCATACATTGTGAGGTGAAATTTGCACAATCACCGCCAAGTGAAGAAACATTAGGATATGCTGATACAGATTTATCGTAATTTTTTCTTGCATAATATATGCCTAAAGTTGATGAACGACTTACAGGTTCTAAAATCCATTCTTCATTTACGTGACCTTGGTATGTGTATTGGTCAACATTCCTTCCTTGATCACATGTAGGACCATTTACAACAACAGCTTTACTTGAATTTGATATTACTGTATATAAAACTACTGTCGAATTTTGTGTACAACCAATTTGAAATTTTTGTGCATTAGTTCCATTTATTTCATATATTTGTACATTTGCATAATTATCTGCTGAGGCATTTGCAATATCAAGAGCATACTTATATGAACCATTATTTCCTAGTCTTGAATAAATTGAAAATGTAGCATCTCCATTGTATTTCATATACCATCTCTGAGAATCTGTTCCGTTATATTTGTATTGTTGTACATTAGTTCCATTGGCTGCAGTACCACCAGATACATCTAAATATTGACCAGTATAAGCATTTTTAATGAAAAATTCTTTACCATTTAAGTCCGAAATTTCCATATTATTATCGCTTAAACTTCTGGTTTGTGGACCGCCTATGTAATATTCTATTGTTGAGTCTGTTGTGTCAAGAATATCATTTGTAATGGTTGAAGCATTACTTACAATTGGCATTATTATAGCACATATGACTAATATTATGCAAATACCAGATGTAAATAAAAATTTTCGTTTAATTTTATTCATAATTTTCCTCCTTTTATTATTATAGAATTATTAACTACCCTCCTTTCCAATGTATTTAATATATAAATGATTATATGTTAAAAGAAATAGATAAGCAGAAAAAGATATAAAAAGTCACATTTTATGCTATTTTATTTATAATAGTGTTAATTACTGTTTTTACATTGGGCTTCATATCTTCATCATAAGCAAAATATTTCTGTAGTTTCTTGCTTTCACATCTAACATACATTTCGTTTGTCTCACGATGAATATAACACTTTATATTATGAACACTTTCATTACTATGAGAAGCTATAATTGGATAAACATCCTTCTTTAAGTTATCTAAATATTTATTAGGGTTACTTTGTATATAATTTATAGCATCAATCAAATAAAGAGTTCCTTTATGAGAAATATCATACCCAAGATATAGAAGTTCATTTACAATTTTTCTATGTACCTCTTTTTCTTTATTTTCATTTTCTTTAGATACAATTAGCTCATTTATTTTAGACATTATCAATGGATTACTTGTTAATTTATTGACAACGGAATAAACCATATCATTATCATATAGCTTTCTAGCCATTTCAAATTCACCAGAAATTATAATAAAAGATTTTGAATATTTATTTTTATTATTTATTCTACAGAGTAATTGATCTGCATTATATATTGGCATTTTATAGTCTAAAAGTACGGCGTCTATATTATTATAAGAATTTAATACTTCTAAAGTTTCTTTGCCATCTCTAGATATATTACAAACTCGTATATTATTATTATGCATATTTATATAATTCATTAAACTTGTAGCATAGTCTATGTTATCATCAGCTATAACTATATTTACCATTAAAATTCTCCTTTTAACCGTTTCTAATATAATAGATAAAAGTTATGCTATAAATTGATGCAATAATATTAAAAAAGTATCTTTTTATATCTTATTGTATTTTTTTATGTTTTTTGTAGTATCATATGAAAAAAAAAAAGGAGGTGACTAATATGTTAAAATTAAAAAGATGTGCGATAGCTATAGTAGCATTCATGATGTTAATGGGAGGAATTTGTGTTCCTGTAAAGGTTAATGCTAGTGAAATTACACCATATGCATATAATGATCCATCAGTAGTTTCCTTTAAAGGTAACTATACAGGCAAGAGCTTATATTATGATGGAAATTATATGGCATTTGAAGCAACAGCGACCGCATCTGATGGTGTATCAAGAGAAATAATAATTTCTGTATACATAGCAAGTTCAAATACAACAAAAAAGTATAGGACATATACAGATGGCGTAAATAGAAAAGCAGATTATATTCCGATTGATAATGGAAGTTATGTCGTAATATCTGCTAGTTGTGCTGATACTTCTGTAACAATAAACCTAGACTTAAAAATGTATAGTTGGAGTGAATAATTCAATAAAATAGGATATATTACAAAAATAATATATCCTATTTTATTGTTTATTTTGTTATATTTAGAATTAGATTAGAATCATCTTGAAGTTTAATTGTATTATTAATATCTATGTTATCTTTGGTAATGTTGTATTGGTATAAAAACTCATATCTTCCATCTTTTATTCCTAACAAATGCTTGGTACCATTGCAAATAGTGCCATTAATAAGTAAATTAAAATTGTTTTCTGGTTTTGATGTATTTAATACGATATAAGTACCCGTATCAGTGGTTATACATTTAGTAATGGTATAATCTGAAGTGTTTTCAAAAGTGTAAAACTCATATGTTTCTCTATTTATAAACTTTTCTATTAAATTAATATTAAAATTACAATTACAATCAAGTGTTATATAATCATTACCTGGATTTTTGTCATTATATAAAACTACTTTATTAAAGCTGATATTTAGTCGGCCTATTTGAGGATATCCGTTTGACATTATAAATATTAATTCTCTTTTTTCATGATTATTATCAGTGACGATTTCTTTATTTCCTTTTACTGTCGCCAAATCTAAGATGGTACTGTCATGATTATCACTATATAAAATTTCATTGTTTTCATTTTTTATAATTAAATCTGGAATAGACAATCTATATTCCGAATTTATTTCATTATTTGAATACAAATTAAATACTAAATATAGGTTAATATCATCCATTAATAAGTAATCGACTTTTATGCCATAATCAGAATTTATGGCTACATATCCATTATCAATATTTTGTATATAATTTTTCTCATCTATGGCTTCTACAACACCCTCATTATCGATACCTATTGAACTCAGTCCAAAAATATTTTTAAAAAATGATACAATATCTTTAGCAAAGACAATTCCAGTCGTTAATGTAGATAATGTTACTAGAATGATTGCAACTTTACTAATGCTAAAATGTGTTTTATGCTTAGTATATTTAATATTATTTAGCATATTTTCGGTGTCTTTTGGTATATCTTTATTTTCTTTGAAATAATCAAATAACATATTATCAATTTCATCAAAGTTATTATTTTGTGATTTCATATTTAACACCTCCTTTATCAAGCATATTTTTAATTTTTACTTTAGCTCGTGCAATCCTACTTCTTATTGTATTTTCGGTACTATGTAAGATGTCGGCTATTTCTAGAGCTGAATAACCACTGTTATAGAATAATACTATACAAATTCGTTCTTCATAATTTAATTTGTTTAATATTGTTTCAAGGTCAACCTTTTCATCAATATTAGTGTAGTCAGCAAATACATTTTCTTGCTCAATATTTTTATTTAATAGCCTATTAAATATGCTGACTTTTTTATAATTTTGATGATATATCTTGTTACATTCATTTATTAATATTTTTATTATCCATGTCTTAAAATATTTTGGCTCTCTTAACTGTTTTATGCCATTATAAGCGTAAATAACAGTTTGTTGTAATGCATCATTTACATCTTCATGATTGTTTAATCTTGCTTGAGCGACTCGGTACAAATCATTCTGAATACTAGAAATTAATTCTGAATATGCTGTATCGTCGTCTTGCATTGCTTTTAGAACTAATTCTTCCATTTTTCCTCCTTTTAATTATTTTCAACTATATATTAGATATTAGATTTTGCAAAATCATTGCAATAAAAAAAATTATTTTAATTATATCATATTTTATAAAAAAAATAACCTACTTGACAAGAGTAGGTTATAAAAAGTCATACTATTCAGTATATTATGGCAAAATTAAACATAAAAATTTCCCCTAAGCTGCAAGTTTTAATTCCTGAACTTCAAATTTTTCAATAAATGAATTAGCACAAGTTTGTATTTTGCTACCTAGTTCAATAACTGTTTTAGGCTCACCTTCAGCCCATTTAATAATATAATTAAAACTACAAGGTGAAGTATCAAGCCCAAAATGATCTGCTACTATATAGGCAACTGATTCAACAAATACTTCAGATAAATTTCTATCTTTTGAATAGTCAAAATCATCATATAAACTATGTGTAAGTTCATGTAAAAGAACTGCGGCTTTATCATTTAATGACATAGTATTTTTAATAGCAATTTCTTGCTTTTTACTATCAAAATAGCCCTTACAACTACCAGAAATCTCTTTTTCAATTACTGGAATATGACTAAATGATATTAATTTTTCATATAAATAACCCATATCATTTGAATTTATATCTTGTGATTGTAAAGGAATGGCATCTCCTTTTGTATGTGAAATGTCATAAACATATACATATCTGTATACGTTATATTTGACAGTTTCAATTTTTTCAACTTCCTCACCATCTTCAATAACTTTTACTTTTTTATTATATTTTCTTGGAATAGGCGCTACTATCCATATTTTTTTAGCATCTTCAATAAGCTCTCTTTTTAGTTTTAACCATTTAGCTTTACCGTGCGACTCTTGTAGCATCTGGAAATTGGCTAAAAATTAAAATAAGGTTATTAAAACTATAACCTCTAAAATTCTTTTGAAATTTTAAAAATTTCTCATAATCTCCGTTCTCTACAATGCTTTGTAATTTTTCAACAACCTTGTCAAATATTTCTTTTGTCTTATTTTGCATAATTTATGCAGCTCCTTTCAATATAGTATTTTCCCATCTGTCTAAAAATTTTAATTGTTTCTCATTTGGATCATTATTGTTTTTTATTCTACTTTGCACAACTTTATTATTTTTAACTTCAACTGTAACGAGTGATTTCTTAGGATTTTGTATGTCTCTCATAAAATAAATATCACAAATACCTTCAGCATATTTTTCAGCATAAGTTCTAACACAATTACTTTGTTGCTTGCTTTCATCCTGTAATGATTTAAATGTACAAGCAGGAAATATAATAAATTTATTATCTTGATACTTATTTGCAGATAATTCTTTACTTCTTTTAACAATCGCTTTTCGAATAAGAGGCTTACTTTGAATTTCAAACTGCTGTTCTAATTTATCGTGTTCTTCCTTAAGATTTTTAGGAAAGGCATATTTATTATTTTTCAGGTCATAGCCAAGTAGTTTTGCAAACCTTAAATAATCCTTGTAAAGATAAGTTTTTACATTTCCATGGTGCATTTTAGAATATTTTATAAAACGATTTAGACTAATATAATTTGAAATCTCTTCTAAATCATATGTACTATCGCCATAATCTACAAATTTTTCTAAATAGTGTATTTTTTTAATATCTTTCTCTTGCAGAAGCTTTAAAATTTTTAACTGTCTATATGTTATATTGTTCCTACGCATAAATGTATAATAGTCCCTTGAAACTCCAAAAATACTTTGAAAAGTACCGGAACAATTAAATTGGTCTGAGTTTAGTGCTAGGTTATAAAGTTTCAATTTTGTCAATAATTCTATTTTCCTTAAAGATGAGGCATCAGAATTTTTTAATAATTTTGATAAATCTATATAAGACGAATGTTTCGCAATATTCCATATACAAGAATACTTAAATTTCGTGTCCTTCATTAATTTTTTAATATTATTGGGAAATACCATTGAATAGTCAAGTGGGGAGTAGCTTCTTGTATATTGTCTCCATTTCTTTTCGTCAAGATTACTATTGTAATGATATATGTAAATATGATATTGACATTTTGAAACTCTATCATTTACATATACACTTCTATAATAGTTATCAGTAGGTATTTCTCTTGCAAATTCTACTACTGAAGAATGACGTTTGTGCTCTGCATCTATAATTGTTTTTAGTTCAAAATACCTAATTACAAATGTATCATTTATATAATCTAAAATAGATAAATAATCCTTAAAATCGTAATAACGTAAGTTACTTCTTCTAATTGTATATTTATTTTTACAATTAGGGCACCTAACTGTTTTATTAACCTTTTGGTTGCTTATAAAATCATGATTACAGTTGGTACAATGGCATGTTCCTTTGCTTGATTTTATAATCAAATTATGTTTTTTTGCTTGAGCATCTACAAATTTTTCCCATCCATTTGGAATACATGAATAAGAATCTAAGTGCCTAAAAATTTCTCTGTATGCAACTTTTACATATCCCATTATGCTTGCACCTCCTGAAACAAAGTCATTTGATTATCTGCTATTTGGTTGACTTCTGATGATTTTTTTTCCTTTTTAGATTTTTTCTTTTCCATGTTTTTTATTACTTCATTGCTAGATGGTGGTATTACTTTCTTCTCATTTAGGTCTAATTCTTCATTAGTTTTAGTAAAATAAGTAACAGCCCATAAATAAACCATTCTATCACTTATCATAGCAACATTATCTATTTTTTGCTTTCTGGATTTTTCATATATAAATTTATACATTTGCTTTATAGACTTTTCTTTATTGTTAAAATATTCGTATAAATCTGTTCTTGTCTATAAATATTCAAAAATTGCTAATATATAGCTGTTATTCATTTCTAGTACTTCAGTTTCTAATCTTTCTAATCCTTCCATTTTTGATCCTCCTAATAATTTAGTCTTTTATTTCAATAAATCTTGTATATAAAATAGTTTAAAAAATAAGAAACAAGGTTATCTCTAATTGATAACCTCATTTCCAACATAATCTTTTAACACATTAATTTGCTACCTCATTACTATTCATATATCTACGCTGCCTTTTCTTGTATTTTTTCTGTTTGTAAATATATTTCTTTGTCTATTTTTTGAGTAATCGTTTTTAAATATGGCTTTATCATTTCAATTCTATATTCTGGTATATTAATCTCTGAAACCCTTGCTATTTTTTCCCCATAGGCAGTTGGGGCAATTACTAAATCACCAACTTTAACCTTTTTATTAGTATAATAACTGTATGCTTTTCCTCCAAATGTTTTGGGGTTGTAATTGTCCTCATATTTTACACTTATAATATTAGTTTCCATTTTTACATTCCTCCAGTCTCTAATAGTAGATAATTTGTGCTTTTTCATATTTTTTATAAAGTGTATCGTAGTTTTCAATTTCATTATTAACTTCGTTGTTATCAACCATCTTGTAGAATGTTTCTGGGTCAAAAACTTTGACATTTCTAGGCTTTTTATCGGTTGTTTGCAATAGCACTAACCTATTAATGATTTCTTTTCTTAAAACAGGATTTGTTCTATTTAAAAACCATCCATAAGTAGTTATAACTGGCCTTTCAATACCTGGCATAAAAAAAGACATTTCAGCAGTATGGCCTGTTCTTAGAGCTTCAAGAATAATAAAATCTGATAAGTCATTCTTTTTTATTATGTATTTATCTCCTAAATTAGTTTTTACAAATAAGATTCCATCATTTTTTAAAACTTTTAAAAATTCATTCTTTGTATATTCCGTATATTTTATATTATTCATTTTTTCGTTCCTTTCTTTGTTTAAAATGGCAAATCATCAGATGCAAAATTAGAGTCATCAGTATTTTCTACTTGTGCATTATTAGTATTTGCTTGAGTATTACCATATAAAATACTTTCATCTGGACTTTGTTTCTTTAAACTGTCCGCAAAATCAATTTCTTCTGCAATAATTTCTGTTACATATCTTTTTTGCCCGTTATTATCTTCATATGTACGAGTTTGTATTCTACCAGATACGCATATTTGTAATCCCTGTTTTAGATATTTTTCGACAAATTCTGCAAGTTTTGAATATGCTACTATATTTATAAAATCTGCTTGTTGTTCTTCTCCTGGAGCAACATATTTTCTATTTACAGCTAGTGTAAAATTTGCAACTTTAGTATTATTCTTTTGTGATAATCTAATTTCTGGAGCTTTTGTAAGCCTTCCTAATAATATTGATTTATTCATTTAATGCTTTCTCCTTCCAATTATATATTTTTCAATTTTATTTTTTATAAGTTCAATAGTACTAATTTGTCTATATGAAATATATCTCCTAGTATAATAATTTTTAAAATAATCTTTACCTTTTTCTGAGTGCATATACATCCAATCTTCAGGTTTTTTCATTCCTTTTTTGATTGCATTTTCAAAAGCATCATCAGGGTTTTCTCTTATTTGCATTCCAGCAAATATAGACTCTTTTGGATGTGTAAAATATTTTATTTCTTCCATTTCTTTATCTTCCTTTCTAATTTTCTTGTCTAATAACTATAAATTTTAAAATTTCATCAGTAATTCTGTAATTACGCTCTAGTTCCGAAATAAATTCAGCATCAGATTCAAAATTTATAACATAGTAAAATGCTTGTGTATGTTTTCTAAATTCGTATGCAAGCCTTCTTTCTCCAATTTCTTCTGTTTTAATGATTTTTCCATTTGCAGAAATCAATTTTTTAATTTTGCTAATTACATCTTTTCTTTGTTCTTCTGTGATTTTGTTTGATACTAAAATAACTGTTTCATATTTATTCATGATTTTCCATCCTTTCCATTATGCTGCTATTTTAAAGATTTCTCTCTTATTTCGCATAGCATTTTTTTGCTTCATAATTCTTTGATTTGTGTAGTATTCCTCCAAGTATTCATCTTTGTAAAAATCTACTTTTTTCTGATGCTTTCTTAGCTTAAACATATTAGCAAATTTTCTAATGTCTTTTTTTCGCATAGATATCCTACGATTATTCTTAATAGAAACAATTAAAAATGTTCCAAGTAAGATATTTCCTTCTAAAATTCTATTAAATTCATCTATTGTAGCATTTTTGTTTGCTATAAGTAATGTGCTTTCATTTAATTTTATTTTGTATAGTTCTTCTCCTATAAAAGATTTTATAAATTTAATGCTTGCAGGTATTCTTACAACCTGAACTTCCTTATTCGGTATAACTAATAAAACTTTAATTTTCATATGTATTTTCCTTCCTTTATTTTAATTTTTAATAGAGAAAAGACAGATAAAAGCTGCCTTCCTCGTAAATTTATGCAGCCTGTGGTAATCTGGCTGTTTGATTTTTGATTTCTTTTTGTGTTTTAAATGTTGTAACCCCACTAATTACAGGTTTTATAATTGTAGCTTTGCCTGTGTTATAATCAGAAATAGTAAGAGGATGCCCTTTTTCAACTTTTGATGTGATAATTTGTGTATCTTTTGAATAGTCCTTAATAAAATCATAATCAGCACAACTTTCATAATCATCAATGAAAATAGGGAAGTTAGCTCTTGATATTTGATTAAACATATTAGCAAACTCTAAAGCTGTTGCAATGGTTTCAGAACGCGATAAATCGGCAAGGGGAGTATTCTTATAAGTAATTACAAAGTCATCTTTAATTTCACCTGTAGTTTTAAGTACAGAATAGAACTTAATATTAACATCTTTTAAATATTCCTTTGCTAATTTTATTTTTTCTTCAATGTACCCAATATATAATTTTTGAGCTACTTTCTTAGTATCGTTTAGATTATCAATAAGTTTATTTTTTTCTTGTTTTTCACTATTAAATTTGTTTATATCAGCTTTTGCTGTACTTATGTTTTTTTCTTTAATAGCAATTTCATTATTAAACTTTTGAATCTCTTGACTTTCCTGTTCTAGTGATTTTATGCCTTCCTCGACAACTGCAATTCTTTTTTGTTTTTCGATAGTAGGATTTCCTTCTAGTGAATGGTATTTACTTATTTCCATTGCGTGTTTAGATTTTAAGTCTTTAATTTGGGTTTCTAATAGATTTCTTTTGTCAAACTTTGAAACAAGCTCATTATACATATTTTGAATTGTAGTAGCTTTGCTTTCATCTTGTATTTTTTGATTACAAGTAGGGCAGGTACAATTACTTCCATTTTTAATGCTTAAATATTTTTGCTTTCCAGATTTCATTGCTTGATCCAATTCATTAAACTCTGTTTCTTTAGATAAAATCTCTTTTTCTAGGCTTTCAACAACTTTCTTTTGATTCTCTTTATCAACTAATTTTTCATTAGTATTTAAAAAGGCAAGTTCTTGCCTAGAAAGTGAAAGTTCTTCATCTTTTTCAAATGTTTTATATTGTGGTAATTTTTCATTTGCAATATTTTCTGCATATTCTATTTTGCCATTTAATGATGATATCTGAGAGTCAACACGTTTTATATCTGAATTAAGGTCAGTTATATATGAAGGTATATCACTAGGTACACCTTCTAAAAGAGATTGCTCTTTTTTAGACAAATTGCTATATGCAATATCCATACAAATATTAAACATATTGAAATTTATAAATTCTGTTTGTTCTTCTTGTGTAAGCATTTCAAAGTCTTTTTCCTGGTTTTTGTAATACTTCTTAATCAATGCTTTTTGAGTGCTTATATCTAATCTATCAAAAATCTCCTTAGGTCTAATATCTGATAAGCATTTATCTACCATTTCTTTTTGCTCTGCTGGCTTTTTAGATAGAAAATATAAAGGATTTATAATAGATAAAAATAATTTTTTATCCTTATAAAAACTTATAAGCTCTGTTTGATTGATAGGCTTACCATCTAATGCAATAAAATTGCCCTTACTAGAATACTTATTTTTACCTCTAATTAAAATATGTTTCATACCGTTATTATCAGTAAAATGTAGTTCTCCATAAGAGCTATCACAACTTTTATTTATTAAACAGGCTTTTTCATCTCCAGATAGATTTGTGCCAAGCATTATATTTATGATTGCGTAAAGTAAATTACTTTTTCCAGCCCTATTTTTTCCCGAAATAGAAGTAATATCATATAAATCTGTCTCAAATATTTCTTTAAATTTTCTAAAACCTTTTGTTTTCACATAATTAACTTTCATAGTTATTTACTCCTTCTTTTCTTCTTTTCGTATATGTTCTGGTAAAAGCCAATCCGTGGTACCATCATTAAATTTTACATGATAATCCTTATAATAAGGATCACGCTCGATGATAATAGCTGGTACATTTTTATACATTTTACCATTGGTCTCACCAGGTCCACATATAATAACTTTTGTATTATTTTTAAATTCATTGTGCATTGTATATTCTCCAATTATTAAAATTTTTATTTTTTGAACATTGACTTTTAACTATTTATTTGAGTATAATATAAAAAAGTTAATGTAAATGACTTTGTGAATAGTAGTATAAGATTCCTTTACTTATGCTGCTACTTTTTTTAGTGCTTTTTCTATAAACTCTAGTTTTATTGCAAATTTTCTTCCTTTAATTTCTGATACCTCTAGTCTTACAAATGTTCCTAAATCACATTTTTCAAGTTCGGCTGCGTCCTCTGGTCTAACTGCAATATTACTTATTTGGTCTTGCATATCAGCAAATTCACCAATTAAATAGTCTCTACCTGCAATTTTTTCAGTAAATGTACTAAGTAGAGCATAACAATTTTTTAAATTATCATATTCGACAAAATTGTCTTGTCCTTTTGTTTCTTTTGATTTATCTTCAGCTTTTTTTGCAGTGCTTTTTGTTTCTTTTTTTACTATTTCCTTCGTAGTAGATTTTTTTGTAGTTGCTTCTGATTTTGGTGTTTCTGCTTTTTCTTGAAGTGTACTAATTTTTGCTGTAGCATTAGAAATTACTTGCTTCTCATTCACATTTTGGTCATTAACTGTGGATAATTTTTTGGGTTTTTCTGTGTTTTCTGGAATTGTGTTTTGAGAAATAAAATCTTCTTTTTTTAAAATATCTAAGACGTAATTATTGAAAGTTTTTCCTAAACTATTTGATTGTTCTTCTTGTTTTAAAAATAAAGTATAATGTCCTTTGATAGAATTTCCTTGTGCTTTTTGTAAATTGAAATAATCATCAAGTCTATTTATAGAAGTTTGACCTGTAATTCTCATTAAAAATATTCTATCTTTACATATACTTGGAATTAAAAATTTAAGCCACCCTATGCGATTACAATCACATTTTCCTTGCGCATTTTTTTGCCTGTATTGACAATTATAAGTATCGCAATTTACTTTCTGCCACCCATTTTTTATTTTTTGATTAGCTTGGTTTGAATCTGCCATACAATAACATACTTCACCACTTTGATTATATCTTGCATATTTTGTTGTCAAAGGTTCTTCATTAAAAAGCTCAATTTCAACGCTTTGCTTTCCTTTATATTGTTCATTGAACTTTTGTAAGTATGTTTGCATATATTTATCATCAATCTTCGCTATAAAGTAACCTAATTCAGTTATTCTGTTATTTGCTCTTTCTCCATGTTGAATTCTACCTATTACTGGTAAGTTTACAAATCTTGTTTGTTCCATTTTTTATACCGTCCTTTCCATTATGCAGCAACTAATTCTTGCATAAAATATTGATTTTCACTTATCCTAGTTAAGTCTATTGTGTAAATAGGATAAATACTAGAATTTACTACACATATTCCAGTTTGTTCCTTTAAAATTCCTAAATCTACTAATTGAGGAATTAGGGTAGGTTTAAATCTACAATCTACAACGATTTCATTTTCTTTTAATAATTTCTTATTCTGATCTAGTGTAATATCTGCAAAGTGTTCTGTTTCGTTTGTTTCTGGATTATTTCCAAATAAACTTAGTTGTAAATTTCCGTTTTTGTAACAAGAACTATGGATAAAACAATTTTCAAATACCATTTCGTATAGTTCAAAATTAAAACCACTTTCCATAATTAAAAATCTCCTTCCGTTATTTCTGTGTAAAAGATTTTTTGATAAAATCCTCCTTTCTTTAAAATTGGGACAAAAAAAGAGAAAGTATCTATAAGTTGGGGGGAAATAACTCAAGATTACTTTTTTTTTATCTATAAGCACAACAAATAATCTATATATTTGCTGAACGCTAATCCCATTTCTTGCTACATAAAAAATATGTAGAAATACTTACTACTAACTAAAATTTTAGTAGTTATGCTCCAGAATTAAATTCTGAAGGTAGTTATAGAATAAATCTATAACATAATCTTTATACACAATTATATTTTATAAATTATTTATAATATCTTCAATAAATAGCATAAAAAAATTTTTTATTATAGAAATTCAATAATAATTGGCTTTTTTATTATATATTTAAAAATAATTTTGCTTTTCGCCATATTTCGACAATATATTTTATATAGATGTTGTATAATATAAATAGATATTAAAACTTCTTAATTTATTAAAAGGCTTAAAATAATTATATTTTTTTACATATCCTTACATCAAAGTTATGTAGAAAAGAAAGGATTGAAAATGAAAGAAATTAATGTAGTTATTGCTGATGATGACATGAATATATTGAATAATCATAAAAGAAATTTAGAAAAAGTACCAAATATAAATATAATAGGTATGGCTAGAAATGGAAGTGAGCTATACCATATACTAAAATCTAAAAAAGCTGATATTGTAGTTACTGATAATCAAATGCCAGGACTTTCAGGAATAGAAGTTATAAGAAAATTAAGCGATGAAAATGAATATATTCCTAATGTAATAATGGTAAGTGGAGATAACATTTATAAAGAATGCAATGAGTTAGATATAATATTAATTATGAAGCCAGTAGATTATACAAGATTATTAAGTATGATTAATGAGTTATCAGATGATAATGAAAATGATGATATAAAATAAAAAAGAAAAAATTATTTCTAGTATTAAAAAATAAACTAAACATTATCTATGAAATGGTTAGTTTATTTAGTGAATTTATTTTCTGTACCTTCAGTTAAATCATCAAAAGTTTTATTTAGGACTTGTAAGATTGCATATAGTTCATAGTCCCTTACAGCTCTTTTATTGTGTTCTATTTTATATATGTCATTAATATATAGAGTAACACCTTTAAGAGCTAATTCACGACTCAAATCTGGCTGAGATAATCCTTTTTCCATTCTGAATTTATGAAGGTTTTCTCCGATTATATTAAAGTTGCCACTTAAATCTCTATAACTCATTTATAATTCACCTCATTGTTATATTTTATAATATAAAAATGATACAACTTACATAAGTTTGATGTAGTACAAATTTTTTTGTTTCAACGTTCCATTATTTTTGCTATTTTTGTAAAATATATGTGTATTACGCAAATAATTTTAAAAATCTTATATCTAATACGTTAGATACCTAAATGTGGTATTAATTATTAGATTGATGAAAATAATACATAATTACACTTATGTATCATTTTTCAAGTAAAATGTAATAATATTGATAAAAAATAATACATAAATAGCAAAAATGCAGGAGAAAAAATAATACATAAATAAGGAGGAATATGATGGAACTTTTAAAAGAATTTGAAGAATATCTTAAAGAAAATTATTCGGGAGATGAAAAAGAAAACACAATAAAAAATTATCTAAGTGATGTAAAACAATTTTTTAACTACTATAAAGAAGAATTTGGAGAGATAATATCTGACTTTAACCATATTGAAATTACAGAATATAAAAATTATATGAAGAATACAAAAAGCTATAAATATACAACTATTAATAGAAAAATAGCATCACTTTCAATTTATGATAATTTTATGATAGAAAAGAAAGATAAAAAAGCAAAGGCTGTAAAGAAATCTGATTTTACAAAAATTGTTAGACCATATATATCTGCAGATATGCTACCAAGAAATGAAATAAAGAAGGTTAAAGTTAAAGCAGCAAGAACTAATATTAGAGATTATGCTATTTTTGTATTATTAAATGAGGGGGGACTAAGAGTATCTGAGTTAACAAATATCGAAATAGATAGAGATTTGGACGTAAAGAATAGAAGACTATATGTGTTAGGAAAAGGAAATAAATTAAGAGGAATAATAATTACAGATAATATGTTAGAGGCAATTAATGAGTATATTCCTGAAAGAAATAAGATTTTAGGAAAAAGAACAAATAAGTATTTGTTTATAAGTAACAAAACAGTTAATACGGGTAAGGCTATTACTAGAAACAGTATCAATAATATGTTAAATAAATACTGTGATGAACTAAAAATACCAAGATTTAATCCACATATATTTAGACACGATTTTGGCACAACTTCGTATGAGTTGGGATATTCAGAACTATTTTTAAAAAATCAAATGGGAGATAGTTCTAATGCTATCAACATATATATACACCCAGGTAAAGAAAATTTACTAGAAATATCAAATAAAAGGTAGGAGGAAAATTTATGACGTTATTTGAAGAAAAATTTTTTAAGTTGTTTATTAATAAACATGGGATTAACACATTTGAAGAAATTAAGAAAAATATAACAGATGAAGCTGGAAAAGAAGTAAGTAGCGATTATATTTCAACAATTTTTAATATTGCATATACGAAATATCTTGGAATTAGTGAGAATAGAATAGATGATTTTATTAAAGACATTTTAGGACAAGATGATATTTTAAATTATGATATAAAGGAAATCTTGAATAATCATGAACAGAGCATTAATAAAATAGTAAAATATATAGAAAGTACAGAAAAAGAATTTAAGTAAATTATATACAATCTAATAAAATAATGGGACTAGCAAACCTGCTAGTCCTTTTTATCTATATTTATAATGTATGATCTTATAGAAGAAATGCATCTAAAATACATTTTCAATTCTTCTTCGCTACAACTATCAAGGTAATTATCTATGTTATTTCTGACTGCCGATTTTTTCTTGTCATTTTTCCCATACAAAATATAATCTGCACTTGTTCCTGTACAATCGATTATTTTATCCATTGCTGAAAGACCTATTAAAATTTCGCCCCTTTCTATTTGTCCTATGTGTGTTTCGGTTAAATCGCATCTTTCAGAGAACAATTTTCTTGTTTCCTTAAATCCATCTTCTCTAACTTTTCTAACTCTTGTTCCAATTAGTAGTTTATCTAATGCCATAAAATCAACTCCATTTCTATTAAGTTATCTATTACTGAATATTTTACATACAATTACAAGAATATAACATAATCTAACAGATATAAAATTATTCACTTGTCAAATAATGTCGAATAATAGAAAAAAGATAATATAGGGACTTTTAGGGATTACATACTTATGCAACTTACAAATAATGGAAAAAACGTTGCCAATATTCTCCCAAAAGAAAATATCAAATGAATTGTAAAAACATAGGCAAAATATGGCTATTGGGGAGAATATAAGTAGTATAAAAAATATATAACAACTGATGAATGAAATATAATGCTTTGTTTTTTATATGTGGAAGGAGGTCGAATATTAATAAAAATATTTCTCTTAAATAGTAATATTTATGCCTAAATTTTGATATTTAGGAGGAATATTTTATGAATAAGAAAGATTTTTACATTACTGATGAGGAGGCAAATCAGTTTAACTTTACTTTAAATAAAGTAATTATTATGTGTTCAAAAGAATATTTTAGAAAGGTTGCACTATCAAATACAAGAGAAAAGAAAATAATCGATGATGAGAAATTTGAAGAGAATATAAAAGAGAAAATAGCATACGAAGAAAATTTTGACATGAAGATAACTGACTTTATTGGAGAATGTGAAAATGAAAAATTATGCACTGCTATTGAAAAGCTGTCTGTTATAGAACAGTCAGTTATTTTTTTGATTTTTTCTAAGGAATTAAGCAGAGAAGAAGCTGCTAAAATCTTAGATGTATGTGTAGATACAGTTTCAAGGGCTAAAATAAGAGCTCTAAAGAAACTAAAAAAATATTTAGAAGGAGATAAGAACAATGGATAAGAAAGAATTATATAAACTAGGAATAAAGGCTCAAGAGGGAGATGAACTTGCAATGCTAAAAATAATCAATTACAAAAAGGCACTTATAAAAAAATATTCGTATAATGATGAAGACCAATATCAATACATAGTACTAAAACTTATAGAAGGAATTAAAAGATATAAATTTAAAAAATAAAATTTTTTATTAAATAGTCGTTTTTTATAAAACTCATTCCATAACTATATAATGAAGGGCTATTTAAGGAAGTACTTTTTGAAGCAACTAAGACAAGCTCCTAGTTGCTTCATGAAATATTTATTTTGAAAGGAGATACTACATGTTTAAATTTATTTTGATAGGAATAGCACTTGCACTTTTATTAATTAGCATATTAGAAAATTTTCCCAAGGTGCT
>ERZ1673741.1231-NODE-1231-length-21884-cov-6.792753_pt1 | contig 21884 bp, 17 predicted proteins | sample MGYA00580209_ERZ1673741 | MGnify/ENA primary metagenome ERZ1673741 (study PRJEB41218, sample SAMN15661754) | gut metagenome | host: Homo sapiens | place: Canada: London | collected 2015-08-20/2019-03-30 | study: EMG produced TPA metagenomics assembly of... | reverse complement strand
CGCGCTGGGGGCGGCCGTGTCCTGCTCCCTCTTCGTCACCCTCTCCGGCAGGGTCGAGGCCCCCTGCTCGTCCGAGCAGCGCGGCGTCATCGTGTGCGCGGGTTCCGTGGTCATGTCGCTCACGGTGTGCCCGGACTACATCGTCTCGGGCGTCCTCGCCGAGGGCATCCTGCCCTTTGCCGTCATCGCCGGCTTCTTTGGCCTGCTCTGCCCGGTCCTGCTCTTCGGCATGGGCTCTCCGCACCTGCCCGCGGGCCTCTCCACCGTCATGGCCGCAGCGGAGCTCCCCGCCGGCCTGTTCATCGCCATGATCGTCCTCGGCGAGCCGCTCGGCGTCGTCGAGTGGCTGGGCGTCACCATCATCCTCGCCGGCGTGTGCCTGGCACAGGTCCCCTCCCTGCTCGGAGGCCGGGAGGCAGGTCGCGCCGCCGCGGGACAAGCCGTCAGCTAGTCATCCCTTCGCAGGCAGCCCGCGCGCATCGGGGGGCCACGGGCCCGGCGCACGAGGCCGCAAGGACGTAGTTAAGCGTCCCCCCGAAGAGGCGGGGACGCCAGAGAGAAGGAGGCACCATGCCGTTTCCAGAAGGGTTCCTGTGGGGAGGAGCCACCGCCGCCAACCAATGCGAGGGAGGCTATGACGAGGGCGGCCGCGGCCTTGCCAACGTCGACGTCATCCCACACGGGCCGGAGCGCAACGACGTGAGCCGCGGCCTGAGGCGCATGCTCGACTTCGAGCCCGGGTACTACTACCCGGCCCAGACGGGCATCGACTTCTACCACCGCTACCGCGAGGACATAGCCCTCTTCGCGGAGATGGGCTTCAAGGTCTTTCGCCTCTCCATCGCCTGGAGCCGCATCTTCCCCAACGGCGACGAGGAGGAGCCCAACGAGGCCGGACTCGCCTTCTACGAGGACGTGTTCCGCTGCTGCCGCGAGCACGGGATCGAGCCCCTCGTGACCATCACGCACTTCGACTGCCCCATCCACCTCGTCAAGAAGTACGGCGCCTGGCGAAGCCGCACCCTCATCGAGCTCTACAAGCGGCTCGTGACGGTGCTCTTCAACCGCTACCGCGGCCTCGTGCGCTGGTGGATCACGTTCAACGAGATGAACATGATCTTGCACCGTCCCTTCATGGGCGCCGGCATCGTCCTCGAGCCCGGGGAGAATGCCCGCGAGGCCGAGTACCGCGCCGCACACAACGAGCTCGTGGCGAGCGCTTGGGCCACCAAGATCGCCCATGAGGTCGACCCGGAGAACAAGGTGGGCTGCATGCTCGCCGCGGGAAGCTACTACCCCTACTCCTGCCGTCCCGAGGACGTCCGCGCGGCGCAGGCCAAGAACCAGGAGGACCTCTTCTTCGTGGACGTGCAGGCGCGCGGGCACTACCCCGGCTACGCCCTCAAGATGCTCGAGCGCGAGGGCATCGACGTGGGTATGACCGCCGAGGACGAGCGCATCCTTGCGGAGAACACCGTCGACTTCGTCTCGTTCAGCTACTACTCCTCGCGCTGCACCGCGGGCGACCCCGACTCCGTGGGCGGCATCGCCGAGGGCAACGCCTTCGCCGGCGTGGAGAACCCCTACGTGCGCACGAGCGACTGGGGCTGGGTCATCGACCCGCTAGGCTTCCGCATCACGATCAACGACCTCTGGGACCGCTACCAGAAGCCGCTCTTTGTGGTGGAGAACGGCCTCGGCGCCCATGACGAGGTGCTCCCCGACGGCACGATCGAGGACGACTACCGCATCGCCTACCTGCGCGAGCACATCGAGGCCATGCGCGACGCCATCGAGCAGGACGGCGTCGAGATGCTTGGCTACACCACCTGGGGGCCGATCGACCTCGTGAGCGCGGGCTCCGGCGAGATGGAGAAGCGCTACGGCTTCATCCACGTGGACCGCGACAACCTGGGCAACGGCACGCTCGAGCGCAGGCGCAAGAAGAGCTTCTACTGGTTCCGACAGGTCATCGCCACCAACGGAGGCGACCTGGGCTAGTCGCCCGGGCAACATCCCTAAGGAGAGACTCATGGCAGGAAAGTACGACGATTTGGCCAGGTCCATACTCGAGAACGTAGGCGGCGCCGAGAACGTCACCAGCGTCGCGCACTGCATCACGCGCGTACGCTTCAAGCTCAGGGACGAGTCCCGCGCCAACACGGCCAAGATCGAGGCCCTCAAGGGCGTCATTCAGGTCATCCAGGCCAACGGCCAGTACCAGGTGGTCGTTGGCAACATCGTCGAGGACGTCTACGACGCGGTCCTGGAGGCCGGCGGGCTCTCGGGCAGCGCAGGCGCCGACGACGAGCCCCAGGGCGAGAAGACCGTGGCCTCCGTCATCATCGACCTCATCTCTGGCATCTTCCAGCCCATCCTGGGACCTCTTGCCGCCGCAGGCATCATGAAGGGGCTGCTTGCCCTCATCACCTACTTCGTCCCGGGCTTTGCAAACGACGGACTCTACACGCTGCTCTACACCGTGGCCGACGGCTTCTTCTACTTCCTTCCCGTCGCCCTGGCGTTCAGCGCCGCGCGCAAGTTCCGCATGAACGAGTTCACCGGCGTGGCAATTGGCGTGGCGCTCGTCTACCCGACAATGGTAGCCCTGACTTCGGGCGAGGTACTCGGCAGCATCGACCTCGGCGTGGCCGGCACATTCTCGTGGTACGCCACCGCCCTCGGGGTCCCCATCATCATGCCCGCGTCCGGCTACGTGAGCTCGGTGATCCCCGTCCTTCTCATGGTGTGGTTCGGCTCTGTCCTTGAGCGCTGGCTCAAGAGCTGGATGCCGGCTGCGCTCAAGATATTCCTCGTCCCGCTCGCCACGATGACGGTCTCCATCGTCTTGGGCTACCTCGTCATCGGCCCGGTGGCCACCCTCATCACCAACCTGCTGAGCGCGGCGTTCTCGTTCATCTTCCAGCTCCCCGTGGTTGGTGCCGTCCTGGGCAGCGCCCTGGTCGGCGGGCTGTGGATGTGCCTCGTCATCTTTGGCTTCCACTGGAGCCTCATCCCCATCTCCATCATGAACCTGAACACCCTCGGCCACGACTACGTGCTCGCCGCCACCATCGGCCACGGGTTCGCGCTCGGAGCGGTCATCTTTGCCATGTACCTCAGAAACAAGGACGAGCGCTTCCGCGGCGTCGCCCTTCCCGCGATGATCTCCGCCTTCTTCTTCGGCGTCACCGAGCCGGGCATCTACGGCGTCGCCCTCCCCAACAAACGCGCGCTCGTCGTGGCGTGCCTGAGCTCCGCCGTGGGCGGCGCCGTCGTGGGAATGACGGGCGCCCTCATGTACATCTCGGGCGGCCTCGGCGTCTTCAACCTGCTCAACTTCATCGACGAGACTCCTGGTGGCGCCGGGATCTCCCACATGATCTTCGCGATCGTCGCCTCGCTCATCTCCGCCGTCCTGGCCTTCGTCATCGAGTTCATCACCTACCGGCCCAACGACGACGAGGGCGCCCGCGAGCTTGCGCCCGTCCCGACCGAGTACGAGCGCGGCACCATCTGCTCCCCCGTCACCGGCTCCGTAATCCAGCTTGCCGAGACCACCGACCCCGTGTTCTCCTCCGGGGCGATGGGCGCCGGCATTGCCGTGGCCCCCTCTGCCGAGACGGTCTTCTCGCCGGTTTCCGGCACTGTGCTCTCCGCCATGCCGCACGCTGTGGGCATCCTCGCCGACGACGGCTCCGAGGTGCTCGTGCACGTGGGCGTCGACACGGTGGAGATGGCCGGGGACGGCCTGACCTGCCACGTCCAGCAGGACGCCCACGTGGCGGCGGGAGACCCCATCGTGACCTTCTCCAAGGCCAAGGTCGCCGCGGCGGGAAAGCAGGACACGGTCTTCGTCATTGTGACCAACACCGATGACTTCGCCTCCGTCCAGCCGCGCGAGGACGGTCCTGTGACCGCCGGCAACTCGATCATCCACGTAACGCGCTAGCCTTCAAGCGCGTCAACCCCCTCATAGCCCCGCCGGCCACCCCCGGCGGGGCCTTTTTTGCGAAGACCGCCCGCACGTAACGCTCAACCTCTACGCGTCGAGCATCAGCCGTCTCAGGCCTAACGAAATTGCTGTAAACAATATCTTTCGCGTACTACCTGTCGCGGCGCTTGCCCGGAAAGAAACAACGCAAAGCAAGGGGCTAGCGCGGTTTCGCGCTGGCGACGGGCGGGTTGCCGGAGCGCGGCGGGCAGCAGCGCCCGACGTCCGCGTCGCGCGGGAATCGGAGACCGTCGGTAAACGAGCCTCCGGGCTGCGCGGGAATCGGGGACCGTCGGTAGCGACGCCCGGGCTTTTGCGCGCGGGAGCTACCGACGGTCCCGGTTTTTGGTGGAAAGAGGCCCTTCTTGCCACGTTTCGCGCGGGAATCGAGGAGTGTCAGTACAGACGGTCGGCGATTCTGGCGCAGCCCGGCGCCCGCCTTAACGACGCTCCCCGTTTCCTGCGCAACCCGGCACCCGCCTTACCGACGCTCCCCGTTTTCCGCGCAGCCGTGCCAGGGGTTCCAAACGTCATGCATGACGCACATCCTCAGCCGATTCCTATCCCCACAACCTCACATTTGAAACTGCATAGAGCGGGACGTTCCTCATCCAGTCTTGCTCTCGATAGCCGGATAGGCTGAACCTCACGGCCTTGACCTCCGGATGAGCAAGTTTGAATGACCTGAGACTCCTGGCGCGCAGGTTCTCCTCCGCCTTAACCTCAATGGCATATACGGCGTTCGAGCATTGAGCCAGGAAGTCGATCTCACCTGTGGAGTTCTCGGCAGACCAATAGTACGGCACGACTCCGCACTCGGACACGAGCTGCTGACAGACGTACCGCTCAGCAAGGGCACCCTTGAACTCCTCGAAGATCTCGCTACCCCCGATGACCGTCTTTTTGTCGAGCCCGGACATCGCGCCCAAAAGACCGATATCCACAAGGAAAAGCTTGAACGCGGAATCGGCAGCATAGGGGCACAGGGGGATGCCCGGCTTTGACACCCTACGAACCGGAACTGTTATTCCCGCCTGCGTAAGCCACGTGATGCCTGCCTGGTAGTTCTTCGCGCGCGTGCCTGATGCAATGTGGCTGAATACGAATTTCTTGTTCTCTCGCCCAAGATGGGACGGGATCGACCTCCATGCGGCGAGGGCGTACTCGGTCTCGGTCCTGCCCAAATGCTTCGAGATATCGCGCTCATAGCCACGAAGCACCTCGAGCTGCACCTCACGAGCGTCTTCCAAAAGACCCCGGCCAAGAAAGGCGACCGCCGCTTCCGGCATGCCGCCAACGTAGTAATACTGACGCAAAAGAGGGGTGAGCTTGCTCGAGAAGCCGCTTATAAGCTCGGCATCTCCGGAATCCAGAAGCTCACAAAGCGGACGGTTCCCCGTTGCGACAAGGAACTCGCGGAAACTTAGGGGGTACAAGTCGAGTGTGTCGACCTTCCCCACAGGATAGCCGCTGCCTTCATGGACCGTTATCCCCAGCAGCGAGCCAGCAGCAGCGATTACGTACCCCGGGGCTTCTTCGCAGAAATACTTAAGGCTCGTAAGCGCCTTCGGACACGCCTGGATCTCGTCGAGAATAATGAGGGTGGTGTCCTCAGAGACGACCTGCCCGGTCTCGAACTGGATCGCCGAGATTATGCGGGGGATGTCATAGCCTAGGTCTAACTGCTCCTGCATCCTGGGATTGCCATCGAGACTCACATACGCGACGTTTGCGAACTGGGTCCTGCCGAACTCCTTGAGCAGCCACGTCTTCCCGACCTGTCGAGCCCCGTTGAGAATTAGCGGTTTACGACGCGGACTGTTCCATACGCACCCTTCCAAATAGCTTATGTCCTTGTTTTTGTACCTTCTTACGAAATTAGGTCCTTAAAAGTGTAAAGAAGTGACAATCTCGGTCGATGATTCGATGAGCGTTCTCGGTATCGGCCAATTGGAGCGGGGCGCGGGCAGAAAGCGCAGCTGCCTGGAAGGCTACACAATTTGGGACAAAATCCCCCGTCCCTTTTGTCCCAATTTTGTCCCGAAATTGTCCCGCGGGGGTGTATCGACGCAAAAAAGTAGGGACCCGAATAGGTCCCTACCAGCAAGTTTATGGTCGCGGGGGCAGGATTTGAACCTACGACCTTCGGGTTATGAGCCCGACGAGCTACCAGACTGCTCCACCCCGCAATATTTGCGAGCGCGTTTGCGCAAGAAAGAACTATACGCGCCCAGTCGCGCAGAGTCAACGATGTGGAGGTTTCTCCATAATCGCGGAAGAGACCCGCATCCATTGTTCAGCTAAACCGCCGGACCAAACCCCAGACGCAGACAGGTACGAGCTCACCCAGCAACGACCTACGCCTTACCGACGGTAAGCTGCGCGAAATCGTCCTTCTCGCCGACGCCGTCGCGGACGCTGCGCAGGCGGACCTTTGCTGCGGCGCCCTTTTGCGCCGTCTCGCCGCAGACGAAGTCGACCCAGCCCTGAGCCTGCGCGAGGTTCGTCGCGCCACGGACGATGGCTGTGCAGCCGTGGGCCACGAGACATCCCTCGCGCGGGAGCACGACCTCGACCTCGCCCGTGAGCCGCGCCATCGCCGCCGCCTGCTGCTCGTACACGAGCCCCGTGACCGCCGCGCCCGAGAGCACGTCCTCGAGCACGTCTTCGCTAGTCGCGCGCACGTTTCCGCCCGCCTGCGCCTCGAGCGCGGCGAGGAACGCGTCGCCGCCGGGCTGCGCGCTGCCGTCTTCCACCGTCGTCGAGAACGCGGAAAGAAGGTCACCCGCGGCGCGCGCCGCTTCCGCGGAGGACTTCGCCGCGGCATCCGTGCCCGCATCGGCAACGGCGACGAGCCCTGCGAGCCGCTCATCGAGCAGGTCGGCGTAGCCCTCGATCTCCACGCTGAGCTCCTCGGCGCGCGCCGAGTTCACGGCGATGACGCACACCTCGCGCGTCGCCGGCGTGACGTATCCGCTGGTGTTTCGGCACCCGTCGAGCACGTTCGCGTTCTCCGACGAGAAGTACTTCTCGTAGTCGGACTCCCCCGTCGCATACCAGCTCTCGTCGCCGCCCCAAACGACGTCAGCGATCGGGCGGCCGGCGGTGACCTCCGCCGCCACGGAGTCGCGGCACTCGGAGGCGGTCATGCGGCGGACGTCGACCACGATGCCCGTCTCTTGCATGAACGCGGGAACGAAGGCGTTGACCAGGTCGTCGTCGCAGCAGGTATACATGACGAGCTTGCCGCCGCGACGCGAGTCGGGGCCGGCGGCCGCACCCGGCTCGGGGCTTTTGGGCTCGGAGGGCACCGAGGCGTCGCCCGCCGTGCACCGGGCAATGCCGAACGCGGCGCCCGCGCCCACCGCAAGGGCTGCGACGCCTGCGCCGACGAGCGATCTCCTGGTCAGCTTGGGTGCATGGAAGCGACGGGCGGGCGAAGGAGCGCTGGCCGGGGCACCAGTCGGGCCGTCGGCCGGACCGTCAGGCACAGAAGCCGACGCCGCGTCCTCCGGTTCCGCAGCGCCCGCCGCATCCATCGGATCTGCCGCACTCGCCGCATCCATCGGGTCCGCAGCGTCAGCCGCGGCCTTCTTGCCACGCTCGTCCAAGGCGTCCAGCTGCTCGTCCATCGTTCCTATCCCTTCAGGAAGTCGGGCATCCGCCCGGCGCGGGCCGCGCGCGCGAGCTCGCGGAGCGCGGTGGCCACGCCCTCGTCCGCGCACGCGCCGATGTGATAGTTCGCGGCCTCGGCAACCTCGGGCATCGCGTTTGCGACGGCCACCGAATACGGGACCTCTCGCAGGATCTCGAGGTCGTTCTCCGCGTCTCCGAAGACGACGACCTCGTCGATGCCGATACCCGTCGCGTCGAGGAGCTCATGCAGACCGCGCGCCTTGCTCACGCCTTTGGGCATGATGTCGAACCAGCCCGGCACAGGAGAAACGACCCGCAGGTCAGGAGCTACTTCCGCCACGATCCGGCGAGTCTGGTCCATCTGCTCGGGGCCATCGGGGCAGGCGATGGTCGCCGCCACGAAGTCGACGTCGGGCACCTCGTCCACCATGCAGCCCACGAACTTGATGCGGGCCTCGTAGCTGTTGAGCACCTCCTCGGAGGGCGCCCCGACGGCGTAGATCGCATTGAGCAGGTTCGCCTCGGCGGGGTAGCAGACGAGGAACATCCGGGCCCCCTCGAGCGCCCGCGCGATGGCGACGAGCCCGTCGTGGGGCATCAACGTGAGCGAGACCGTCCGCCCGCGGGCGAGCACGCGCTTGCCGTTGGAGACGACGCCCGTTTGAAAGCACGCCCTGTCCGCGCGGAAAAGGCGCATGAGCTCGACCGTGTCGCGCCCCGTCGACGGCCCGAAGAGCACGCCGGCGTCGAGCGCCTCGTGGATGGCCTCGCGTGTGCTCGGGCTCACGGCGCGGGCGCCGAGCGGCACGAGGGTGTTGTCCATGTCGGAAAGGGCGAGCTTAATCAATGTTCAAACCGCTTTCTTCCGATTAGGTTGCCTGAGCCCTCGCCTGCCGGCTCCGCAGGCCGCTGGCGCGCGCCCGCAAGCCACGGCCCCAGGGCCCTCGGCATGAGCTCGGGCGCGTCCTCCAGGCCCGCCGCGAGCGGCTCCAGCACGTCGAAGCGGTCGATGTGCAGCAGGATCTGCTCGATGTCGACGATGCCCCAGATCCGCAGGCGCCTGCCGTCCTTCTCGACGATCACGAGGTCGCGGTACCCGGAGGTGCGAATACGCCCGCGCCATCCGAGCTTCTCGATATCCGAGTAAAAGAAGCACGAGCTGCGCCCGATCAGCGGGACGATCTCCCCCCGGTCCTCGAAGAGCGAGACCTTATAGCGCATGAGCACGACCCACGCCCCAAAGAAGGTCCACACGAAGGCGTCGGTGAACGCCAGCACACAGCGGGCGCTCGGGCCGAACGCGCCCGCGAGGCTGAACGCGCCCAGCACGAAGCCGAGGCACCCCACGAGCAGCATCGTCACCACCAGCGCGCGGAGGAAATCCGGCGGGACGACATAGGTGTCGTGGTGGCTGTGATGGCGCTCGACCAGCCGGATCGGTGCGTTCGCGCGGCCGATAAGGGCGGCGGCGACGCCGGGCACCAAACTGAGGACCAGGAGGACGGGGTACGGCACGCGCTTACGCCCCCTGCGCGACGGCGAACTTGGCGACCAGGTGCTCGAGCATGTTCACCGTGGCCTCCATGCTGGGAACGGGGATGAACTCGCGGACCGAGTGCGCGTTGTAGCCGCCGGTGGCGAGATTCGGGCACGGCAGGCCGCGGAAGGTGAGCTGCGCGCCGTCGGTGCCGCCGCGCACGGCGACGATCGAGGGCTCCAGGCCGGCCTCTCGGTTGGCGGCGAGCGCGTTGTCGACGAGGAACTCCTTGCCCTCGAAGTGCTCGGCCATGTTGCGGTACTGCTGGCGGACGTCGACCGTGACGGTGCCCTCGCCGTAGCGGCCGTTCAGGAGCGCGGCGATCTCGCGCAGGGTCTGCTCGCGGGCGGCGAACTTTGCGGAGTCGAAGTCGCGCAGGATGTACTTGAGCGTGACCTCGGACGCGGAGCCCTCGATGTCGGTCGGGTGATAGAAGCCCTCGCGGCCGCAGGTGTGCTCGGGGCGCTCCCAGGCGGGCACGAGCTGCTGGAACTCGGAGGCGACGGTGATTGCGTTGACCATCACGTCCTTCGCGCTGCCCGGGTGGACCATCACGCCGCGCACGCGGACCGTGGCCTCGCACGCGCTGAAGCACTCGTAGTTGAACTCTCCGAGGGTCTCGCCGTCGACGGTGTAGCCGTACGCCGCGTCGAGGGCGTCGAGGTCGAGAAGCGACGCGCCGTGGCCGATCTCCTCGTCGGGGACGAAGGCGATCTTGAGGGTGGGGTGCGCAAGCGACGGGTCGGCGACCAGGCGGGCCAGCAGGGCGCAGATCTCGGCCACACCGGCCTTGTCGTCGGCGCCCAGAAGGGTCGTGCCGTCGGTGACCACGATGTCCTGGCCAACGAACTTGGCCAGGTCAGGGACCTGGTCGGACGTGGTCTGCACGGGCTTTCCGTCGACTATGCCCGCCACAAGCGGGCCGCCCTCGTAGCGGACGACGCGCGGGCGGACGCCGGCGGCCGGCGCGTCGGGCGCGGTGTCGATGTGCGCGCAGAGCATGAGCGCGGGGGCGCCCTCGGCACCGGCGGAGGCGGGCAGCGTGGCTGTCACGTAGGCGTGGTCGTCCACGCGGACGTCCTCGCAGCCGAGCGCGGAAAGGTCGTCGCCGAGCACGCGCGCCATCTGGTGCTGGCGCGGAGTCGAGGGCGTGACCTGCTCGTTATCGGGATCGGACTGGGAATCAACCTGCACGTAGCGCAGGAAACGCTCGAGGACGTCGCTCATCTGGGTGGCCTTTCTTTGCCGCGGATCAATCTCCTCGATTCTACCGCGGCCGGCGCGTCTACGGCCCCGCAGGTCCTTCTTGCCACCTGCGAAGCTTTCGCAACGCCTAACTCCCATACAGCGGACGCATTTCGGCCATTTTCGGCCCAGATGCGTCCGCTGTGTGGGAGTTAGTTTGTACAGGGGGGTACCTGGCGGCAAGAAGGGCTAGGCCATCGCCGAGAGGATGGGCTCCAGGTAGGCCGCAACGCCGGCCTCGTCGCAGGAGGACGTCACGTGGTCGGCCGCGGCGAGCACCTCGGGGATAGCGTTGGCCATCGCCACGCCGTCGCCGGCCGCCCGGATCATGGACAGGTCGTTGTCCCCGTCGCCGAACGCGACCGCGTCCGCGACGTCGACGCCCAGGTGGCCGCACAGCCACGCGAGCGCGGCGCCCTTATGGGCTTCTTTGTGGGTGACCTCGATGTTCGACGGCAGCGACGTGGAGCGACGCAGCATCGGATTGGCATCGACGACGCCCCAAGCGCGCCGCTTCGACTCATCATCAAGAAAGAATATGTTGATGCGGCAGATGTCACCGCACCCCCCCATCAGCTGCTCAAAAGTCCCGTCATACCGGACGCGGAACGACTTGAGCTGGCGGCGGGTCGGCTCGTCGCACTCCATTTGGTCGATGTAGTCCCAGCGATCATCTAGGGTGTAAATCTTCCCGTCGGCAAAGAGGTCGAACGTGATGGGAAGGTCCTTGAGCTCCTTAAACAAGCCGCGAACCGTACCCTTATCCAAATCAACCTCATGCAGGATTTCGCCGGTGCGAACATCGCGGATCAAGGCACCGTTGCAGCACACCGCATAGCGCACGGCCGGGTGGTCGACCATTTCCGCCGGGATGCCGTTGACGTTCCTGCCCGTGCACGGCACGAACTGGATGCCGAGGCGCGCGGCCAGGTCCATCACGTCTTTATTGCGCGGGCAAACCGTCTTGTTTGAGTCGAGGAACGTTCCGTCCATGTCAACGAATACCAGTTTGAGCACGGAGAACACCTCACAGATATGAATTACGAGAAGCGAATCCTGTCGATCGCGGTCACACGATTGGGCGGGACAACGCCATCCTTAAACGCGATGATGTTGTCCACCACCACGTCGCCCATGCGCGTGTTCGTCTCGAAGGTCGAGGAGCCGATGTGCGGCGTGGTCAGGACGTTCGGCAGGGTCATCCACTGCCTCAGCGTCGGAGGCTCGTGCTCATACACGTCAGTGGCAAATCCGCCGAGCTTGCCGGAAAGAAGGGCCTTCTCGAGCGCGCTCTGACGGATGATGTCCTCGCGCGCCGTGTTAATCAGGAGCACCCCGTCCTTCATCCGCCTGAACTCCTTCGCACCCAGCAGATTGAGAGTAGCGGACGTTAGCGGGGCGTGGATGGTAATGACGTCCGATTTGGCAAGAAGCTCGGCCAGGCTCACGTAGAGCAAGCCATAGTGGGTCGCTTCCTCGCGCTGGACGATGTCGTTACCGAGGATGTCCATGCCAAAGCCCATAGCGCGCTTAGCCACGGCCGTGCCGATCTCGCCGACGCCGATGATGCCGAGCGTCTTTCCGTAGAGGCTTCGGCCGGGGATCTTGTTCCAAACGCCGGCCTTGAGCTGGTTGACCGACTGCGTGATCATGCGCGCAAGGTCAAGCATGAGCGCGAAGGTAAGGTCTGCCGTCTCTTCGCGGTTCGCGCCGGGAGTATTGGTCACGGTCAGGTTCCGGCGAAGAACCTCAGCGAAGTCGATATTGTCCAGGCCGGAACCGTGGCGGGCAATCATCTTTAAATTGGGAAGCTGACGAATGGTCTGTGCATCGAGGAAGTCATTGCCCAGGATGATCACATCGGCGCCCTCGGCATGCTCAAGGATTTCCTGCGAGGTTAACGGGCGCCCATAAGGATTGATAAGGACATCGCATCCCGCAGCCTTAAGCCTCTCTACAGGCTCTTGGCTGAAAATACCGAACGTCGCCGCACATGACGCAACCAAAAAACGATCTGACAAGCCCTTATCACCCCTCACATTTCCCCCTAATGATATTCCAGAGACCGCACAACAAATCATCCAGGCCAACAATTCAAGGCAAAACCGCCGAAGAACCAATACGGCGCCGGGCGTGCCGCCAATCAAGCACGCTCGACGCCGCATGTAAACTACCTAGAAGGGCGCTTTACCCGATGACAGCACCGGTCTTTGCGGAACCGACCTGCTGGGCATAGCGAGCCAGGAGTCGGCCGCCGTTCTCGTGAATCACAGGCTTCCAGTCCTGCTTGCGGCGAGCAAGCTCCTCGTCGGAGACCTCGACCTCGATGAGGTTCTTGGTCAGGTCGATGTTGATCACGTCGCCGTCCTGGATAAGGGCGATCGGAGCGCCGTCGAGCGCCTCCGGGCAGAGATAACCGACGGAAAGGCCGCCGGAGGCGCCGGAGAAGCGACCGTCGGTGATGACGGCGGAATTCGGGATACCTTTCATGATCTCGGTGACGCGGTGAAGCTCCTTCATGCCGGGGCCGCCCTTGGGGCCCTCGTAGCGGATGACGACGCCCGTGCCGGCAACGATGCGCTTCTCGTTGTAGGCAGCAAACGCCTCCTCCTCGGAGTTGAACACCATGGCAGGACCGCTCCAGACGTGCTGATCGGCAGGAACGGCGCTCGTCTTTACAAGGGCGCCCTCAGGAGCGAGGTTGCCGTAGAGCACCTGGATGCCGTTGGCGATGGAGGCCGGATCATCCTGGGTGCGGATCACGTCGCGGTCGACGTGAATATCGCCGGCGAGGTTCTCCTCGAGCGTCTTGCCCGTGACGGTCATGACGGACGTGTCGAGGTCGCCCTCGATGGTCTTCAGGACCGCGGGGATGCCGCCGGCCTTGTACAGGTTGACGCAGGAGATGTCGCCGTTGGGAACGACGTTGCACACCACCGGGGTGTGGGACGTGGTCTCGGCGACCTGGGTCCACGTGCACTCGAGGCCGAGCTCGTTGGCCAGGGCGGGCAGGTGGATCAGGGCGTTGAGCGAGCCGCCGATGGAGGCAAGCAGCTTGACGGTGTTGTCAATCGCGGCTTGGGTCATAATGTCGCTCGGCTTGATGCCGCGACGGACGAGGTCGACGACGGCCGCGCCGGTCTGGCGCGCCGAAAAACGACGCTGGCTCGTGGAGCTGGGCCAAAGCGCGCCGTTGGGGAGCATCATGCCGAGACCCTCGGTGAGGCAGCCCATGGTGTTGGCGGTACCGAGGAACGGGCAGATGCCCGGGCCGGTGTAGTACTTGAGCGTGCCCTCGATGACCTCGCGCTCGGTGGCCTCGCCACGAAGGAAGCGGGCGCGGAGCGCCTTGGACTCGGACGGCTTGATCTCGTCGTAGCAGGGACCAGCGGTCACGAGCGCGGCCGGCAGGTCAATGCGAGCGGCGGCCATGAGCATGGCGGGAATGATCTTGTCGCAGCTGCCCATGTACACGACGCCGTCGAAGCAGCCCTCGCCAACGATCATGGCCTCGCAGGAGTCGGCGATGATCTCGCGGTGCGGCAGGCAGTAACGCATGCCCGCGTGGCCCTGGGCAACACCGTCGCACATGCCGATGGTGTTGAACTCGATGGGCTCGCCGCCCGCCTCGAGGATGCCCTTCTTGACCTCGGCGGCGAGCTGACGAAGGGGCTCATGGCCGGGGCAGACCTCGTTCCAGCTGTTCGCGATGGCAATCAGCGGCTTATCGGGATTCTCTAGCGAGTCAATGGAAACACCGGCGGAAGCCAGGTGCGCCTTTGAAATCGCGCGCTGGAACGGCTCCAGCTGGTCGATCTTGCGCTGCATAAGATGCAGTCCTCTCTATAACGGCTAATTGATAGAGCTGGGCGGACGTCGAGTGCTGATCCCAACGCCCGCCCAAGAAGTTCGTCAGATGAGCCTTACTGCTCGTCGCACTGGGCGGCGTAAGCCTCAATCTTCTCCATGCCGATCTTCTTCTCGACGAGGAACCAGACGGCGGCGAAGATGGCGATGACCACGGGGACCACGATGACGGCGTTCTGGGAGATGCAGCTCCAGAAGACGATGGCGGTCTGGGTCAGGGACGGGCCAGCCATGGAAGCGATCTGGCCGTCGAAGGTGAGGCCGGTGGACTGCGCAAGACCGGTGAGGTACGGGGCAGCGAAGGTGCCGGCGTAGAGGATGGCGGACATAACGGGGATGCAGATCAGGATGGAGCGGAACACGTTGCCGCGGCAAAGGGCGACGACGAGGGCAACGCGGAAGGTGACGACGGCGAGGTCGGCCAGGGGCATCATGCGGTTGCCGGGGAGGATGAAGGCAAGCAGGATGGTAACCGGGATCATGATGAGGGCGGTGGTGATGACCTCGGGGTTGCCGACGACGACAGCAGCGTCAAGACCGATGGACAGGCCGTTGCCGCCGAACTTCTCGGAGGTCAGCTTCTGGGCAGCGGCGGAAATCGGCATGAGGCCCTCGACGAACATGGCGGTCATCTTGGGCATGAGCACCATGACGGCGGCGACGTTGACGCCGGTGAGGAACGCCTTGTCCACGGGGAACATGGCGAGGGCGCCCATGGCGATGCCGAGCAGCAGGCCGAGCATCATCGGGTCACCAAAGAGGCCGAGGTACTTCTGGACGCTCTTGATGTTGAAGTTAACCTTGTTGAGGCCCGGGATACGGTCGATGACCCAGTTGATCGGGGCAGCGACAATAATCGAGGAGGTGTAGGAGATGGTCGGCAGGGTGACATCAGGAATGCCGAAGAAGTGCTCGATCAGCGGAGCGGTCCAGTCGGCGAACTTGAGGGTCATGATCGCGGTCATGGCAGTGGCGATAAGTGCCCAGACGATGTTCTCGGTCACGTAGTAGACGAGGATGCCGGCGATCATCATGTGGTGGTAGTTCCAGATGTCGACGTCCATGGTCTTGGTCGCCTTGATGACGAGCATCAAGATGTTGATGCCCAGGATCTCGAAGACGAGGGAGGCGACGATCGGGGAAGCCCAGGTAACGGAGGAGATGGCGCCCCAGCCCACGTCGGTGACGTCGAGGGTCAGGCCGAAGTTCTCGACCATCGCGGCGGCGGCGGGGGAAACCGCGGACTTAAGCAGGTTGACAAGCAGGTTGATGCCAACAAAGCCGCAGGTGATGGTGATACCGCTCTTGAAAGCCTTGGAGATGGGCAGGCGGAAAATCAGACCGATGACGGTGATGATGATCGGCAGCATGACATAGGAGCCCGCGTCGATCAACGCCTTAAACGCATTGAACAGGAAGTCCATTAACTAACCTTCTTTCCTTAGTGCAAGTTTTTAATTCCTAGCCGAAAACTCGGGCTAGTCCTTAAGGGCAGCGAGGATCTTCTGGAGGGTCGGCTCCTCGTTGATGCCGGTAAGAAGCGAGATGGCCATGATGCAGGGGGTCTTGACGTCGGGGTCGGAGAACTTGCCGGAGGTGACCACGAGGTCGTAATCGTTGGCCTTGTCGTGGAGCTCGATCATCCTGCACTGGGTGACGTCGATGGACACGCCGTTGGCGGCGCAGTAGTCCTTGACCTTGGCGGCCACGACGGTGGAGGTGGCAACACCGTTGCCACAGGCGATAATCACGCGCTTGCTAGCCATTTTTCGAATCCTTCCAACTGTTTTTACGAACCACCGTGGTCCGTAATCTCTGAATTTGGGTGCCTGGTTAGGCGAACTGCGGAGACACGAGCTCAAACGCCTGCTCGGGGGTCTCGGCGGCGATGACCTTCTTGACGAGCTCCTGGTCCTGAACGAAGCCGACGACCTTCTGGAGCATGTCGAGGTGGGCGTGCGCCTCGGTGAGGGCGAGCATGACCACGACGGAGACCTCGCAGGTGTCCTCCGGGTCGTCCATCTTGTGCCACTCGACCGGGTTCTTGAGGACGGCCATGCAGAAAGCGGCCTTGTTCACGTTGGCGACGTCGCAGTGAGGGATGGCAACGTTCAGGCCGCCCATGTCGAGGGCGGTCGGGAAGTTGGCCTCACGGTCGAGGATCGCCTGGGCAAAGGTGTCCTTCGCGTAGCCCTGCTCGGTCAGGACGCCGGCGACGCGACGCTCGACGTCGGCGCAGGTCAGGCCCTCCTCATCAATGAGGACAACGAGCGAGCTGTCAAAAGCGAGATCTGCCATGTTGACTCCTTAATTGGTCTTGGCTTGGGATGGCTGCTACCAGTTGATGTTCTCTTCAAGCTTCTTGATGGACGCGGCGAGGTTGGCGGAGTTGCACTCCTCGATGTCCTTGGGGTCGAAGATACCGGAGCCGATGCCCGCATACGTCGCGCCCTTGTCGAAGTAGGACTGGACGTTGCCGGTGTTCACGCCGCCCACGACCATCAGCGGAAGCTTGCCCAGGGGCGCCTGGACCGCCTTGATGTAGTCAGGGCCGAGCTGGCCGGCAGGGAACACCTTGACGATATCGGCGCCCATGTCGAACATACGCTGAATCTCGGAAGGGCTGAAGGCGGCCGGCACGGTGATGACGTTCGCGGCCTTGGCCTCGGCGAAGATCTCCTCGGAGAACATGATCGGCGAGAGCATGAACTCGGCGCCCGCAGCGATGGCGGCCTTCGCGCGCTCGACGGTGGTGACGGTGCCGGCGCCGACGTGAACCTCGGAACCGAACTCCTTGCGGGCGGCTGCGATGCTCTCGGCAACGTGCGGGGAGTTGCTTGCGACCTCGATCGAGTTGACCTTGGTACCAACCAGCTGCTCGACGACGGACAGAACCTGCTTGGTCTCGTAGCCGCGCAAAATCACGGTCACCTTAGGAAGAATGAGCTTCTCCACGCGCTTCTCCTCACTTTGGTATGGATTAGTTTCCACGGCCAGATAGTACGGCGCTTGGTCTGTATTTTCAATATTACGTATCTTCACAGTTTCAACACGTATTTATCAGCCGATTTTGAAGGGAAAATACTCACAATTTAGGAGGTATTTTCTTGAAAGTGAACAATTTCTGCTATATATTCCCAGCTATATGGCTTGTTAGTATTTAGGTTTCTTTCTTTTCTTTATGTAAATTCAAATTTTAGAAACTGCTCGCAGATCAATTCAATTTGATGTTACGCAATCATCACTGCATATTATTTCATTGTGTTTGAATATTATTATGCATACTTCGTTTATCTTCTACACGTTATGAACACATTTGGAAGCCAAGGAGCCCGAATTGATATAGAGTTGCAGCCTAAGGACAACCTATACAGCTCAACCGATTCACGGGAGGCGCCATGCAGTTCTCCAGCACCCTGAGCGAACTTAGGGAAAACAAAAAGATGAGCCGCGAGAAACTCGCAAAGAAGGCCGGCATTTCCGAGGAAGTGCTCGCAGCGTGGGAAAGCGGCGCGGAGTACCCCGATCAGGAGCACCTGCTGCTATTGGCGCGCTCCCTCAAGGTGAGCATCGCCCGCCTCGTCGACCCCGACCGCGAGCTCATGCTTAAGGTGATCGACGGCGTCGAGACCGAGGAGACCGTCATCATGGCCGGTCTTTCCATCGCGCTGGTTGCCTGCACCGGCTCCCTTCTTGCCATCACCCATATTTCACCCGAGATGACCACCGTGGCCACGCGCGTTACCGAGGTGCTGCTGATCCTCGGGTTCGCCGTCCTGGCATTCCTTAAGAGGACCCCCAACGCACGTCGAGCCCAGACGTTCCGCGACGCCATCGAGGCGGCCGAGGGATCCGAGCGCGGGCTTCTGCAGGTGACCGCCGGACGCAACACGCGGCTTGTGGTGGCGCAGTTCATCCTCGGCATCATCATCGCAGGCACGCTCATCGTGCTGCTGGGCGTCATCATGCCCGAGTCCCAGCTCCCCTGGGTCATGCTCTAACCTGGCTCGCCGTCGAGCCGCGAAGGCTTCCCAACGCCTAACTCCCATACGGCGGACGCATCCGGGCCGAAATCAGCCGAAATGCGTCCGCTGTATGGGAGTTAGTTTATTCGGAGGGTACCTGACGGCAAGAAGGGCTAGGCCGTCGCAGAAAGGATGGGCTCCAGGTAGGCGGCAACTCCGGCCTCGTCGCAGGAGGAGGTGACGTGGTCGGCCGCCGCGAGCACCTCGGGGATGGCGTTTGCCATCGCCACGCCGTCGCCGGCGATGCGGATCATAGAGAGGTCGTTGTCCCCGTCGCCGAACGCGACCGCGTCTGCGACGTCCACGCCCAGGTGCCCGCACAGCCACACGAGCGCGGCGCCCTTGCTCGCCTCGGCATTGGCCACCTCGGTGTTCATGGGCAGCGACCAGGTCCACTCGACGCCCTTGACGGATTCGGCGGCCGCGCGCACGGCGGGGGCGTCGACGTTTCCGGGGTGCAGCATCGTCACCTTGGTCGCAGGGCCGCGCTGAAGAAGCTCCTCCAGGCTGCAGTCATAAGGGGTGCGCAGGCTGTAGAAGAACTTCTCCGCGGCCTTATCGCCCCCAGAGGCCTCGTGCGGAATCTCCCAACGGCTCCGCTCGAGGTACACCTTGCCGTTGATAAAGACATCGAACGACACACGCAGGTCGCGAACGCGATCGTAGAGCTCGAGCACCTGCTCGTTGCTCATCGAGGCGCTGCGAAGCACGCGGTCCTCGCGCAGGTCGACCACCAGCGCACCGTTGCAGCAAATGGCGTAGCGCACGGCCGGGTGGTTGGCCAGGTCGGTCAGAACGCCGTTCGCGTTGCGGCCCGTGCACGGCACGAACTGCACGCCGCGCTCCGCCGCAAGGTCGAGCACGCGCGCGTTGCGCTCGGGCACCAGCTTTTGCGAGTCCACGAACGTGCCGTCGAGGTCGGTAAATACAAGCTTGAGCATGCTCTTCTCCCCCTACTCCTAAATCGCCCACAGCGGCATCGCCCACGCCCGGGAGCTAACCGGAAACGCGTCATCCGCCATACAGATAATGGCGCCGGTTCCTACCTCTCGCTTAAAGGCAACGAGCTCGGGCGGCAAATCGTCCGCCTCCACACCGTCCAGCGCGCTGAAATTCTTTGCATCAGACGCAACGGGAGAAGCGCTCTTCTTTACCTCAATCGGGAACAGCGTACCGTTCTGTTCCAAAAGAAGGTCTATTTCCTTGCGGTCGTTGGTCCGGAAGAACCAAAGCTGGGGGCGCTTGCCCGCGTTGCAGTAGCTTTTATAGAGCTCGTCAAATACATAGGTTTCGAACACCATGCCCGACATCGCGCCCAGCTCAAGCGTAGAGGCGCTGTCCCATCCACACAAGTACGCGGCAAGCCCCGGGTCGGTAAAGTGCATAATGGGCTGCTTGCTCAGACGTTTAAGCAGGTTGTTCGAATACGGCTCCACAATCTTGACCAGATACGAGCTCACCAGAAGGGAAAGCCATGCCTTTGCCGTTTTCTGGTCGATATCCGCCAGGCGGGCAAGCTCCGCGTAGACCACAGGCTTCGAAGTAAGCGAAGCGCAGGCAGTCATAAAGCGCCTGAACTTGAGCTCGTCCGCCACCTGCGAAAGGTCGCGAATATCTCGCATCACGTACGTATCGATGTAGGACTCGTACGCCGCCGCCCGCAGGTCCTCGGGCAACGAGCGAATCCCCGGAAACGAGCTGGCAGCTATGCGCTCAAAAGCATCGTGTACGCCAAACTTCGGCATAAGGCCCACTCTGCGCAAGTAGTAATCCGGCACTGGCAAGAAGGGCTCCGACGCGACGCCCGCGATCTCCGCGTTTGAAAGGCCAAGCATCTCGACGATACCGGCTCGTCCGGCAAGCGACTCGGAAACCTCTTTCATGAGGTGAAGCGGCTGGGAGCCAGTAAGCCAAAACTGACCGTTCTGATCGTCGGCATCAACCGCGAGCTTGATATACGGAAGCAGCTCGGGCGCTTTTTGAATCTCATCGATCAAAACAGGCGGCCTATAGCGCTGGAGAAATAGCGCGGGATCCGCCTTTGCGGCCATGCGAAGCGCCGAGTCGTCAAGAGAAACATACGAACGCCGGACGCCGGTGAGCTCCTGCTCTTTTTCGATAAGGTGCTTGAGCATGGTTGTTTTGCCCACCTGGCGCGGACCGGTGACCACCACAACCTTGAAGAACTCGGAATACCTGGACACAACAGGTTCAAGGGCCCGAGAAATGTACATTGCCGTACTCGATTCTCTCAAAAATGGAATGCATTCCAGATTTGAGATGATTTTATCGCAAGAATCGTCTCAAAACTGGAATCCATTCCAGATTTGAGACGATCCCGAGCTTCCGACCCGCTACAAAAGAATGATTCGCGAAGGTCGGCTTCCCCAGGAAACCGTCCCTTCGCGAACCATTCTATGGGCGCCGGCGCGCCCCCTCAATTAGTCGACCGCTGCGCGAGAGCGGATGTCCTCGAGGCGGGCGCGCTGCTCGTCGGACAGCGGGATGCCGTAGTCCTCGCCGCCGCCCACGGTCGGGTCGTCGTCGTTTACGAGCTTGAAGTCCTCGCCGCGGGCGTTACGGTAGTTCTCCTTGGCAACCGAGATCATCAGCTTGATGCGGTTGAGCTGGTTGACCTCGGACGCGCCCGGGTCGTAGTCGACGGCCACGATATTGCTCTCGGGGTGCATCTCGCGCAGGCGCTTGATGACGGCCTTGCCCACGACGTGGTTGGGCAGGCACGCGAACGGCGAGCAGCACACGATGTTGGGCGTCCCCGTCTCAATCAGGTCGCACATCTCGGCCGTGAGCAGCCAGCCCTCGCCCATCGTGTTGCACAGGCTCAGGATCTGGCCGGCCTTCTCGGCGAGCTCAAAGACGCTCGGGTACGGCTCGAAACGGCTGGACTTCTGGAGCATCTGGTTGATGGGCTCGCGGAAGCCCTCGATGAGCTTGATGCCGGCCTTGTGCGTGAAGCGGCTCGCGGCCTTGGTGCCCAACTCCTCCTTCATGTTGATGGCGTTGGTCATGCCAAAGAGGAAGAAATCCACCAGGCCCGGGACGTTGGCCTCGCAGCCCTCCTGCTCGATCACGCGGACGACCTGGTTGTTGGCCGTGGGATGGAACTTGACGAGGATCTCGCCGACCACGCCGACGCGCGGCTTGGAGCGGTCGTTCGTCAGCGGCAGGGCCTCGAAGGCGTCGATGGTCTGCTGGCAGAGCTTGTAGAAGCTCGAGCGGCTCGCATGGAGAAGGACGGACTTGGCCTGCGCCATCCAGCGCTCGTAGAGCTCGTCGGCCGAGCCCGGGCGCGTCTCGTAGGGGCGCACGCGGTAGAGGAGCTGCATGATGAGGTCGCCGTAGAGCAGCGCGTAGAGGGCCTTGATGAGCAGCGACGGCTTGAAGACGTTGAAGCCGGGGTTGTCCTCGTCGAGGCCGGAGGCGGCGGTCAGGCTGATCACCGGCACCTCGGGGTGTCCGGAGTCCTTGAGCGCCTTGCGGATGAGGGCGATGTAGTTCGTGGCTCGGCAGCCGCCGCCGGTCTGGGTGATGAGGACGGCGGTGCGGGTGAGGTCGTACT
>ERZ1673741.1226-NODE-1226-length-21935-cov-7.025183_pt1 | contig 21935 bp, 16 predicted proteins | sample MGYA00580209_ERZ1673741 | MGnify/ENA primary metagenome ERZ1673741 (study PRJEB41218, sample SAMN15661754) | gut metagenome | host: Homo sapiens | place: Canada: London | collected 2015-08-20/2019-03-30 | study: EMG produced TPA metagenomics assembly of... | reverse complement strand
CCCACGGCGTCAGCGACGGCGTCATGCAGGTCGGCGACATGATGGCGTTCATCTCGTACACGATGCAGATCGTCATGGCGTTCATGATCCTGACCATGGTGTCCGTCATGCTGCCGCGCGCCGAGGTCGCCTGCGAGCGCGTCGAGGAGGTCCTCAATACCGAGAGCTCCATCAAGGAGCCCGCGCGCCCGCAGCTCCCGGCCGCCGACGCCCCGCGCGGCGAGCTCGAGTTCCGCGGCGTGAGCTTCCAGTACCCCGACGCCCGCGAGGACGTCATCGGCGGGGTCAACTTCAAGGTCGGCGCCGGCCAGATGCTCGGCATCATCGGCTCGACGGGCTCGGGCAAGTCCACGCTCGTCCAGCTGATCCCGCGCCTGTACGACGTCACCGGCGGCAAGGTGCTCCTGGACGGCGTCGACGTGCGCGACCTGCCCCTCTCTGAGCTGCGCCGCCGCATCGGCTACATCCCGCAGCAGGGCATGCTCTTTACGGGCACCGTCGAGAGCAACCTCAAGTTCGCCGGCGACTCCGTGACCGACGACGACATGCGCCGCGCCGCTACGACCGCGCAGGCCACCGACTTCATCGAGGAGCGCGACGGCGGCTTCGAGTCCGAGATCAGCCAGGGCGGCGGAAACGTCAGCGGCGGCCAGCGGCAGCGCCTCTCCATCGCGCGCGCCCTCGCCAAGCGCCCCGAGGTCATCGTGTTCGACGACTCGTTCAGCGCGCTCGACTACAAGACCGACGCGCTGCTGCGCGAGGCGCTCGCCCGCGACGAGAAGGACTCCTCGCTCGTGGTCGTCGCCCAGCGCATCGCCACCATCATGCGCGCCGACCAGATCATCGTCCTCGACGAGGGCCACGTGGTCGGGCAGGGCACGCACGAGGAGCTTCTTCGCAGCTGCCCGGCGTACCTCGAGATCGCCCAGTCGCAGCTCTCTGCCAAGGAGCTCGGCCTCTCGCAGGAAGAGATCGACGCCGTCATGAGCGGCGCGGATCAGAAAGGAGGTGCCCGCTAATGGCTGACGAGATGAGCAAGACCGAGGTCCCCAAGCGCAAGCAGGGCCGCGGCATGGGCGGCCGCGGCGGCATGGGCCGCGCCGTCGAGAAGCCCAAGGACTTCAAGGGCACCATGCTCAAGCTGCTCGGATACGTGGGCAAGCACAAGGTGGCGGTCTTCTTTGCCATCGCCTTCGCCATCGCGTCCGTGATCTTCAACATCATCGGGCCTAAGGTCCTCGGCCAGGTCACGACCAAACTCTACGAGGGGCTCGTCGCCAAGGTCCAGGGCACCGGCTCGGTCGACTTCGACTGGATCGGCAAGACCCTGCTGTTCCTGCTGGGGCTCTACCTGGCGAGCTCCGCGTGCAACCTCATCCAGGGCTGGCTCATGACCGGCGTCACGCAGAAGATCTGCTACCGCATGCGCAAGGAGATCGCGCAGAAGATCACCGTCGTGCCCATGAGCTACTTCAACGGGCACAGCAAGGGCGACGTGCTGTCGCGCATCACCAACGACGTCGACACCCTCGGCCAGAGCCTCAACCAGTCGGTGACGCAGCTCATCACGTCGATCACGCAGATCCTCGGTGTGCTCGTGATGATGCTCTCCATCAGCCTGCCGCTGACCGGCGTCGTCGTGGTCACGCTGCCCATCGCCGTGCTGATCATGGGCGTGATGATGCACTTCTCGCAGCCGTACTTCCGCGAGCAGCAGCAGGTCCTCGGCGCCGTCAACGGCATCATCGAGGAGGACTTCGCCGGGCAGAACGTCATCCAGGTGTTCGACCGCGCCGACGCCGCCGTCGAGGAGTTCGACGAGAAGAACGACCGGCTGTTCATCTCCGGCTGGCGCTCGCAGTTCCTTTCTGGTTTGATGATGCCGCTCATGAGCCTCGTGGGCAACGCGGGCTACGTCGCGGTCGTCGTCGTGGGCGCTCAGCTGGCGCTTTCCGGCAGCGCGACCCCCGGTGACATCCAGAGCTTCATCCAGTACGTGCGCAACTTCACGCAGCCGGTGCAGCAGCTCGCCAACGTGAGCAACACGATGCAGTCGATGGCCGCCGCCACCGAGCGCGTCTTCGAGTTCCTCGCCGCGCCGGAGGAGGAGCAGGCGGCCGACCCCAAGGTCCCCGCCGAGCGCGACGGCCTCGTGGAATTCGAGCACGTCAAGTTCGGCTACTCGCCCGACAAGACCATCATCCACGACTTCAGCTGCGAGGCGCTGCCCGGGCAGACCGTCGCCATCGTCGGGCCCACCGGCGCCGGCAAGACCACGCTGATCAAGCTGCTCCAGCGCTTCTACGACGTGGACGCAGGCAGCCTGCGCGTGGACGGCGTCGATGTGCGCGAGTGGGACCGCGCGGCGCTGCGCCAGGAGTTTGCCATGGTGCTGCAGGACACGTGGCTCTTTAACGGCACCATCCGCGAGAACATCCGCTACGGGCGCCCCGACGCGACCGACGCCGAGGTAGAGGCCGCCGCGAAGGCCGCGCGCTGCGACCACTTCATCCACACGCTCGCGGGCGGGTACGACTTCGTCATCAACGAGGAGGGCACGAACCTCAGCCAGGGCCAGCGCCAGCTCGTCACGATCGCGCGCGCGGTTCTGGCCAACCGCCCGGCGCTCATCCTCGACGAGGCGACCTCGAACGTCGACACTCGCACCGAGGAGCTGATCCAGCGCGCCATGGACGAGCTCATGCGCGGTCGCACGAGCTTCGTCATCGCGCACCGCCTCTCCACGATCCGCAACGCGGATGTCATCCTGGTGCTGCGCGACGGCGACATCGTCGAGAAGGGCACGCACGAGGAGCTGCTGGCCCGCGGCGGCTTCTACGCGGAGCTGTACAACTCGCAGTTCGACGAGGCCGCGTAAGCTTGCCCGGATCGCACCCGCCCTGCATCGGTCGGGGCGGGTGCGCTTTACCGGCTTCGCCAGTGCGCCCCGCAGGCCATTTCGACGGCCTGCGGGGCGCTTTGCGTACGAGATATGGGTGAGCGAAGGGGGCGGTCTGCGTAAGGCGACCCTAGCGCCTCTCGGACATGGGTACATAGTCGCCGCCGCCCATGACGGAGTTGTACGCGGGGCGGATGATGCGCCCGGCGCCGTAGAGCTCCTCCATACGGTGCGCGCACCAGCCGGCCAGGCGCGCCATCGCGAAGATCGCGGTGTACATGTCGGCGGGAATGCCCAGCATGGAGTACACGAAACCGGTATACAGGTCGATGTTCGCGCAGATCGGCTTGGTCACGCCGCGGACATCGCGCATGATCTGGGGGCCCATCTTCTCGATGTTCTCGAGCAGGGCGAGCTTCTCGTCGCGACCCTTCTGGTGCGCGAGCTTGCGCGCGTACTTCTTTATGATGACGGCGCGAGGGTCGGAGAGGGTGTAGACCGCGTGGCCGAGCCCGTAGATGAGCCCGCTGCCGTCGAAGGCGTTGCCGTTGACGACATCGGTGAGGTAGGCCGCGACCTGGTCTTCGTCGGTCCAGTCCTCGATGTTCTCGGACGCGTCCTCGATCATGGCGCCGACCTTGGCGTTCGCGCCGCCGTGCTTGGGCCCCTTGAGCGAGCCGATGGCGGCGGCGTACGCGGAGTAGGCGTCGGTGCCCGACGACGAGAGCACGCGCGTGGTGAAGGTCGAGTTGTTGCCGCCGCCGTGCTCGGCGTGGAGCATGAGCATGACGTCGAGCAGCATCGCCTCGTCGTGCGTGAAGCCCTGGTCGCCGCGGAGCACGTCGAGCAGGGTCTCTGCCATCGAGAAGCCCTCTCGCGCGGGCGGGACCAGCAGCTTCGTGCCCGTAGCCGCCGCGACCGCCGCCTCGTGCGCGACCGCCGCGGTGCGCGGCCAGCGGCCGAGCAGGGACAGCGCGACGTCGATCTCGTGCGTGGGCGTCGTGTCGTCGGGGGTGGGGTCGAAGGAGTACAGCAGCAGCGTGGCGCGCTGCAGGACGTTCATGATGTTCTGGCTGTACGTCGTTCGGGGGAAGATGTGCAGGAAGCCCTCGGGGAGCTGCCGGCGGGAGTCGATGCGCGCCTTGAAGTCATCGAGCTGGGCCTCGGTGGGCAAGGTGCCGGACATGAGCAGGTAGGCGGCCTCTTCGTAGCCGAAGCGGTCCTCGCTCTGCGCGTGGTCGATGAGGTCGGCGATGTGGTAGCCACGGTAGATCAGGTCGCCCTCGTCGGGGACCACGCCCTCGGGGGTCTTGTTGTAGCCATGGACGTTCGAGATCGTGGTGAGGCCCACGAGCACGCCCGAGCCGTCCGCGTTGCGCAGGCCGCGCTTGACGTCGTATTTGGCGTAGAGCTCGGGGTCGACGACGTCGATGCCCTCGAAACCCTGGTAAAGGCGGTCGGAAACGCCCGGGCGGCCGAGCGCGACCGACGGCATCGGGTAGGCGTCGGCCACGTGCGTCATGGCCGAGGTCTCGAGGGCCGAGAGGATCGGGCGGGTACCGCCCTTGCGGTTGCGGATGATGGCCATTCAAAACCTCCTGGAAAGAAGGGCGGCGAGCGGCGCGTCGGGCGAAGGCGCGTCGGGAGGGAGGGCGGCCGTCACGGCGGCCGCGGCGTGCCTCGGGCGAGCGGCGCGACGGGCCTAGAGGCGATACATGAAGCGGAAGACTTCCTCGCGCTGCAGGGTGATCTGCACGCCGAGCTTCTCGGAAAGCTCGTCGAGCTTGGTCTTGAGCTCAGAGAACTCGGCGGTGCTGCCGAGGTCGACGAGCATGGTCATGGTAAAGATGCCCTGCAAGATAGTCTGCGAGATGTCGAGGATGTTCGCCTCGCGATCGGCGAGAGCACCGGTGACGGAGGCGACGATGCCCGGGCGGTCGCTGCCCAGGACGGTGATGATCGCGCGGTTGCCGGAAGCGGCTTCGTTGGTAGGCATGGGTCCTCCTCGAGATAGACAATTAGAGAAGTAGTCTATCCAAGTTGGGCATGGTTTACGCGCGGCCGCCGCAAGAGGAGCCAAAACGTAACGCTGGGCCGCCGCAGACGAGCAAGAAAACCCGTTGAGCGCGGTCCGCGGTCAGCTTTGCCGGATCAGTTCTCCGCCGGGTCCGCGCTCTTGACAGCCTCGAAGAGGGCGACGACGTCCTCCGGCGTGCAGTCGAGCGCGCAGCTGAGCTCCTGGAGCGAGCGCTCCCGGGCGCTCTTGAGGATGCGCGAGTAGGCGACGGGGGCCTTCTTGTTCTTGCCCTCGACCTCGGCGATGCGCGAGGCGAAGGTCTTTACCACGCGCACGGTGTCGCGGCAGGATCCGTTGCGGATTTCTTGCTTGAAATGCTGCTCTTCCAGGGAGTTGTTGCGCTCGGTGAAGTCGTCGACCGCCATCTGCGGGTACTGGTCGATGATCTCGCGCGCCTCCTCGGCCGAAAGGATCGGGCGCAGTCGGTCCTCGTTGCTCACGGGGAAGCTGATGTGCATCGCGTGGCGCTGGCCGACGGGAAGCAGCTTGTACGTCGCGTCCGGGCCCTCGCCCACGCCCTCGACCCTACAGACGCCCTGCCCCGGATGAACGATATACTCACCGACCGAATACATGCACTTCTCCTTTCGCCGAACAGCATTATAGCACGTAAATGCCTAATTTGTGCCGTTTAGCGATTAGGTATTGCATATAAAGGAGCGTACTACTATCCGACTCACCTTCACTGGGTGACAGCGGATGATGGGTGTCACAGAAAGCTGCACGCAATGACTGTCACCCAGTGATGGGTGTCGCCCAGTGAGGGTTAGTCGATGACGGTGAGCTTGGAGATGCGCGGTTGGTCGGAGGCGGCGACGGTGCCGTTGGAGTCCTGGACGGGCGTCTTTTGCGCGATGGCGTCGACGACCTCGATGCCCGAGGTCACGCTGCCGAAGGCGGCGTACTGGCCGTCGAGCTGGGTGTTCGTCTTTTGCATGATGAAGAACTGCGAGCTCGCGGAGTTGTAATCCTGCGAGCGCGCCATACTGATGGTCCCGCGCACGTGGCTGATGGGGTTCTGCACGCCGTTGGCCGAGAACTCGCCCTTGATGGTCTGGTCCGAGCCGCCGGTGCCGTCGCCCTTGGGGTCGCCGCCCTGGATCATGAAGCCCTCGATGATCCGGTGGAACGTCAGCCCGTCATAGAACCCGTCGCCCGCGAGCTTGCAGAAGTTCGCCACCGTGATGGGCGCGACGTTGGCGTTGAGCGCGCACTCGATGGTGCCGAAGCCCTCGACCTCGATGCTCACGTGGTGCGTGCCCGTGGCGTAGGGCCCCTCGGCCGCGTCCTGGGAAGAAGCGCCACCGGTTTTCTGGGAGCCGTCACCCTTCGTGCCGGCGTCGCCACCGGCCAGGCCCGCGCCCGAGCCGCCGCAGCCCACCAGCGAAAGCGCGCCGAAAATCCCGAGCGCGCCGGCACAGAAACCGCGACGCGTCATGTTTCCGCGAGCGGCGCCCGTGCCCGCGATGGCTGCGCCCTCGACCGTCGCGACGTTCCTCTTTGCCTTCATGGCCCCTCCCTACAGGTCTGCGGACGCGATGGCGGCCACGGCCTCGCGGATGCGCTCAGGCGGCATCACGAGCGCCATGCGGACAAAGCCCTCGCCCGACGGGCCGAAGCTCGCGCCCGGCGTCACGATCACGCCGGACTTCTCCATGAGCTCGAGCGCAAAGGCCATCGAGTCGGTGCGGCCGTGCGGCAGGCGCGCCCACACGAACATCGATCCATGGGCGTTCGGGCGCTCCCAGCCGATGGCCTCGAGGCCGTCGCAGAGCGCGTCGCGGCGCTCCTGGTACTTCATGCGCTGCTCCTCGACCTGCTCGCGCGGGCCGGTGAGCGCTGCGATGGCCACGTCCTGCTCGGGATAGAACATGCCGAAGTCGACCTGGCCGCGGAGCTTGCGGGCCGCGGCGACGATGTCCGCGCGGCCGACGAGGAAGCTCAGGCGCATGCCGGTGACGTTGAAGCTCTTGGAAAGCGAGAGGAACTCGACGCCGACCTCGCGCGCGCCGGGGTAAGCAAGGAAGCTGCCGCCCGCCGGGCCGTCGAAGACGATGTCGGAGTAGGCGTTGTCGTGGATGACCACGATGTCGTGCTCGCGGGCGAACTCGATGATCTTCGCGTAGACCTCAGGTGTGCCGACCGAGCCCACGGGGTTCGCCGGCAGCGAGACGATCATCGCCTTGGCCGCGTCGGCGACCGCCGGGTCGATCCCGTCGACGTAGGGCAGGAAATCGTGGTCGGCGGTGAGCGGGTAGTAGGCGCACTTCGCCCCCGCGAGCAGCGTCGCGTTCTGGAACACGGGGTAGCAGGGGTCGGGCACGAGCACGAGGTCGCCGGGGTCGACGAGGGCCGACAGCGGCCATAGCATGCCCTCCTGGGTGCCGCGGCAGCTCATGATCATGTCGTGGCCGATGCCGTCGACGCCGTAGCGGTCCTTGTAGTAGCCGGCGACGGCGTCGAGGAGCTCGTCTTTGTCGTGGAGGGAGTACTTCCAGTTGTCCGTATTGCGCGCGGACTCGATGAGCGCGTCCATGACGTGCGCGGACGGCTTGAAGTCGGGCGTGCCGACCGAAAGGTCGTAGACGGTGCGCCCCTCGGCCTCGAGCGCGCGGCGCTTCTCGTTCAGGGCGGCGAACACCTCGGCGCCAAAGAGGTCGAGTCGCTTAGAGAATTCCATCGTGCGCTCCAATCGGTCGTGCAAGGGGTCAACCCTCTTACTTTACACCCGCGTTTACACCCGCGCAGCAGCCAAGAAGCGCGCTGCCGTGGCGGGCCGGCGGCCGCTCCGCGGAGGCGAGCGGCTCTCCCACGGCCCCTGCGCAACCCCGCGCGCCCGCCGCTGCACCGCCCCGGGAAAGCACCCCCGCCCGCCCCCCCCCGCGACCGTCCGCCGAACGCGATTCACCGGACCTCCACCGCTCGTTCGGGTCCGGCAAAAAAGTCCCGCCCGATTTTATGCAGGCCCACCCGCGCTGCCTGCGGCAACCTCCGGCATAGACAACCGGTTAACAATGTCAAGACCAAATCTAACAATATATTGGGTCGAATGAACATCCTAAACACAAGGTCTTGTGGCATAGTAATTCGCGAACACAAGCACAGGCATTCAACGGCGCGTCGCACGGACGCGCCGATTTTTCGGAAAGCCAGGTCGACCATGAAGATCATCAAGCGCAACGGCTCGGAGGTCACCTTCGAGGTCGAGAAGATCGAGAACGCCATCCGCGCGGCCAACCTCGAGGTTCCCGAGGAGCAGCGCCTCTCGGAGCGCAGCATCAAGTTCGCCGCCCTCAACGTCACCGACGAGTGCATGGAGGCCGGCCACACCGTGACGGTCGAGGAGGTCCAGGACCTCGTCGAGAACCAGCTCATGGCCCTCGACCACTTCGAGGTCGCCCGCCGCTACATCATCTACCGCTACGTGCAGGCCCAGAAGCGCCAGAAGAACACCACCGACGACAAGATCCTCTCGCTCATCGAGTGCAACAACGAGGAAGTCAAGCAGGAGAACTCCAACAAGAACCCCACCGTCGTCAGCGTCCAGCGCGACTACATGGCCGGCGAGGTCTCCAAGGACCTGGCCATGCGCGAGCTGCTGCCCGCCGACATCGTGGCCGCCCACAACGAGGGCATCATCCACTTCCACGACGCCGACTACTTCGCGCAGCACATGCACAACTGCGATCTCATCAACCTCGACGACATGCTGCAGAACGGCACCGTGATCTCGGGCACGCTCATCGAGCGCCCACACAGCTTCTCCACCGCCTGCAACATCGCCACGCAGATCATCGCGCAGGTCGCTTCTTGCCAGTACGGCGGGCAATCGATCTCGCTCACGCACCTCGCGCCGTTCGTCGACGTCTCGCGCAAGAAGATCCGCCGCCAGGTCTACGCCGAGATGGAGGCCATCGACGCGCACCCCGGCGAGGACAAGATCAACCAGATCGTCGAGAAGCGCCTGCGCGAGGAGGTCGCCCGCGGCGTCCAGACCATCCAGTACCAGGTCGTCACCCTCATGACCACCAACGGCCAGGCGCCCTTCATCACCGTCTTCATGTACCTCAACGAGGCGCGCAACGAGCAGGAGAAGGCCGACCTTGCCCTGTGCATCGAGGAGATGCTGCGCCAGCGCTATCAGGGCGTGAAGAACGAGGCCGGCGTGTGGATCACCCCCGCCTTCCCCAAGCTCATCTACGTGCTGGAGGAGGACAACGTCGACGAGTCCGGTCAGTACTACTACCTCACCAAGCTCGCCGCCAAGTGCACCGCCAAGCGCATGGTGCCCGACTACATCTCCGAGAAGAAGATGCGCGAGTACAAGCTCTCCAAGGGCGAGACCGAGGGCAACGGCGACGTCTACACCTGCATGGGCTGCCGCAGCTTCCTCACCCCCGACCGCACCGGCAACGGCTACGACAACGTCGCCCGCGCAAAGAACTACGAGCCGGGCAAGCCCAAGTACTACGGCCGCTTCAACCAGGGCGTCGTCACCATCAACCTGCCCGACGTGGCGCTTTCGGCCGACCGCGACATGGCCAAGTTCTGGGACATCTTCGACGAGCGCCTGGAGCTCTGCCACCGCGCGCTGCGCGCCCGCCACGACCGCCTGTGCGGCACGCTCTCGGACGCCGCGCCGATCCTGTGGCAGTACGGCGCGCTCGCCCGCCTGCCCAAGGGCGCCCCGATCGACCCCCTGCTCTATGGCGGCTACTCCACCATCAGCCTCGGCTACGCCGGCCTCTACGAGTGCGTCAAGGCCATGACCGGCCACAGCCACACCGACCGCGAGGCCACGCCCTTCGCGCTCGCCGTCATGCAGAAGATGAACGACAAGTGCGCCGAGTGGAAGGAGGCCGAGAACATCGACTACTCCCTCTACGGCACGCCGCTGGAGTCGACCACCTACAAGTTCGCCAAGTGCCTCCAGAAGCGCTTCGGCGTGATCCCCGGCATCACGGACAAGGGCTACATCACGAACTCCTACCACGTCCACGTGACCGAGAAGATCGACGCCTTCACCAAGCTCAAGTTCGAGAGCGAGTTCCAGCGCCTGAGCCCCGGCGGCGCGATCTCCTACGTCGAGGTCCCCGACATGCAGGACAACCTCGAGGCCGTCCTCGCCGTCATGCGCTACATCTACGACAACATCATGTACGCCGAGCTCAACACAAAGAGCGACTACTGCCAGGTGTGCGGCTACGACGGCGAGATCAAGATCGTGGAGGACGACGGCAAGCTCGTCTGGGAGTGCCCGCACTGCGGCAACCGCGACCAGTCCAAGCTCAACGTCGCCCGGCGCACCTGCGGCTACATCGGCACGCAGTTCTGGAACCAGGGCCGCACCGAGGAGATCCGCGACCGCGTGCTGCACCTTTAGGCTGCTTGTTTCGTGTGTAGGGGCGCCGCGGTCCCCCGCGGCGCCCGTGACGTGGCAAAATACAGGATTAACTCAAAATCCGCCCGTGCTTTGGAGGAACGAATGCCCGAGGCAATCCGCAAGGTCAACGTCATTGGCCACCTCAACCCCGACACCGACAGCATCTGCTCGGCGATCGCCTACGCCTACTTCAAGAACAAGACCGGCGACACCACCATCTACGAGGCCCGCCGCGCCGGCGCCGTCAACCGCGAGACCGCCTTCGCGCTCAAGCACTTCGGCTTCTCTGAGCCTCCGCTGATCACCTCCGTGACCCCGCAGATCAAGGACACCGAGGTCCAGAAGCAGGCCGGCATCGACGCCGAGACCAGCCTCTTCGAGGCGTGGAACGTCATGCGCGACTCCAAGTGCGACACGCTCTCCATCACCGACGGCGACGACAACCTGCTCGGCCTCATCGCCACCAAGGACATCGCCAACGCGAACCTCGACATCTTCGACATCGAGGTCCTCGGCAACTCCAAGACCAAGTTCGCAAACATCGTGAGCACCCTCAACGGCGAGATGGTCCTCGGCGACCCCGAGGCTCGCGTCGAGGCCGGCAGCCTGCGCGTGGGCACCACCCCCGAGATGATGGAGGACACCGTCAAGGCCGGCGACCTCGTACTCGTCACGAACCGCTACGAGACCCAGCAGTTCGCCGTGGGCGCCGGCGCGAGCTGCATCGTCGTCTGCTGCGGCGCGCACGTCTCGGCCCAGGTCAAGGAGTCGGCCGAGAGCCGCGGCTGCACCATCATCGCCACGCCCTACGACACCTACGCCGCCGCGCGCCTGATCTGCATGTCCATCCCCGTCCGCGCGAAGATGATCCCCGAGAAGGCCACCATCAAGTTCAGCGTGAACACCGCCGTCGACGACGCGAAGAAGACCATCGCGAGCTCGCGCCACCGGTTCTTCCCCGTCATCGACGAGAACGGCAAGTACGTCGGCCTCGTCAACACCCCGAGCCTTCTCTCCGCGAAAAAGAAGCACGTCATCCTCGTCGACCACAACGAGCGCAGCCAGGCGGTCGAGGGCCTCGAGCAGGCCGAGATCATGGAGATCATCGACCACCACCGCATCGGCTCCATCGAGACCGAGGCCCCCGCGTTCTTCCGCAACATGCCCGTCGGCTGCACGAGCACCATCATCTACCAGATGTACCAGGAGGCCGACCTCGAGATCCCGCGCGATATCGCCGGCCTGATGCTCTCCGCCATCATGTCCGACACCCTCGCCTTCCGCTCCCCCACCTGCACCTCGATGGACGTCAACGCCGGCGAGGCCCTCGCGAAGATCTGCGGCGAGGACATCCCCAGCTACTCCGACGCGATGTTCGAGGCCGGCGCCGACCTCACCGGCCGCTCCGCCGACGAGGTCTTCCACCAGGACTTCAAGGTCTTCTCGCGCGGCAACGTCAAGTTCGGCGTGGGCCAGGGCTCCTTCATGACCGAGAACTCCCGTAAGGCCGCCGAGAAGCTCGTCGGGCCTTACCTCAAGGAGGCCGCGGCCAACGAGGAGCTCCCGATGGTGTTCTACATGTTCACCGACGTGAAGAGCTCCACGACCGAGCTGCTCTACTTCGGCGAGGGCGCCGAGGACGTCATCCACCGCGCCTGGGGCGTCGACGTCAAGGACGGCATGGCCGTGCTCCCCGGCGTCGTCTCCCGCAAGAAGCAGATGGTGCCGCCGCTCATGGCCACCTTCCAGAAGATCCAGGAGGAGCAGGACTAGTGCCCGAGCGCCCCACACGGCCGGCTCCTGACTCGCGCGTCTCCGCCTCGGGGGCGCGCGAGTCCCATTTTCTGGCCATTCTCTCCCGCATGAAGTACATCGAGCGCTGGGCCCTCATGAGGAGCTCGCGCCCGGAGAACCTGAGCGAGCACGCGATCGACGTGGCGCTCATCGCGCACATGCTGGCGACGCTCGGCCGGGTCCGGCACGGGCGCGACCTCGACGCGGACCGTGCGGCGGTACTCGGGCTCTTCCACGACGCGAGCGAGATCATCACGGGCGACATGCCGACCCCGGTGAAGTACCACGACCCCGCGATCCGCGACGCGTACAAGGCCGTCGAGGCGGGGGCGGAGGCGCGGCTGCTGGGGACGCTGCCCGAGGACCTGCGCGGGGCGTACGCCGGGTACTTCTCGCCTGCTGCGGGAGAAGGACTCGCCGAGGCGGAAGGCGACGCGTACCTGCGGCGCCTGGTGAAGGCGGCGGACAAGCTCTCGGCGCTGATCAAGTGCATCGACGAGCGGCGCGCCGGCAATACTGAGTTCGCGAGCGCCGAGGCGACCTGCCGCGCCGCGGTGGACGACCTCGCCGCTGAGCTCCCCGAGGTCGCCGACTTCGTGGCCGAGTTTCTGCCCAGCTACGGCTCGACCCTCGACGACCTCCTCTGACCAACACTGGGTGACAGTCATTGGCTGCAGCTTTCTGGGACACCCATCATTCGGTGCCACCCATCAGCCAATGACTGTCACCCAGTGTTGGGTGTCCCAGAAAGTTGCACGTAATGACTGTCGCCCAGTGAGGGTTTTGGACCACGGATTCACGCAAGGAGTGCCATGCACGGAATGCACGCGCGGCTGCCCAAACACTTCGTCCTCGAGGAGCGCCTCGAGCGGTACCGCGACTACATCGAGCCCGACCCTTACACATGGGCAGGCCGCTGGGCCGCCGCCTGCGCGCCCGTCGGATCCGAGCCGTTCCGTGAGATCCGGCTCGACCTCGGCTGCGGGAAGGGCTCCTTCACCGTCGAGGCGGCGCGGCGCGAGCCCGACGTGCTCTTTGTCGGCATGGACTCGGAGCCCGTCTGCATCGCCTACGCCGCGCAGCACGGCTTCGAGTCCGAATTGCCGAACGTCGTCTTCGTCCCCGGCACCGGCATGCGCATCCGCGAGATGTTCTCCCCTGCCGAGCTGGGCGTCATTTACCTGAACTTCCCCACGCCGTTCCCTCGCAAGCGCGACTCCGCGGGCCGGCTCGTCAACCTCGAGCGCCTCATGGACTACCGAGAAGTGCTCGCACCCGGAGGCGAGGTCCGCCTGCGCACCGACAGCCAGCCGCTCTTCGACTTCGCGCTCACGCAGATTCCCCTCGCCGGCTACGAGCTCACCTGGCAAAGCCGGGACGCCCGTGCCGAGCACCCCGACGACCCCATGAGCGAGTACGAGATCCGCCTCGGCGCTCAGGGCGCCCGCGTGAACTCCTACGTCGCCGTTCCCGGACCCGCGCCAAAGAACCCCGTGCAGACCGCCGAGATGAGCCTCGCGGCCTACATCCCCGCCGACCTCAGCAGCTTCGACGGCTACGCGCCCCACGGCATGCAGGGCACCATCGAGAATCTGCGCAACCGCGCCGCCAAGGACGGCGGCGACTGGAGCCGCGGCATCACGCTGTAGGGCCCTACGCCGGCAAGAAGCCCTCGAAGATCGGCACTGCGCCGGCGGCCTCGGCCGCCGCGAGCTCGCGCTCGCTGCGCAGCGTCCATGCCACGAGATGCGCTCCCAGAAGCCCGCAGCTCAGACGCACCGCCGGATTGTCGCAGTCGGAGAACTTGTACGCCACGAAGTCGGGCCTCGCCGCCGCGTTGCCCAGAAGCGCCGTGCCGCCGACGCGCACGTACAGCGGCCGGTCCGCGTCGGGCCAGAAGTTCTCCGCGAGCTGGCCGCGGATCACCTCGGGACGATGGCGGCGCATCCACGCGACCGCGCGCGGGTCGAAGCTCTCGACGCAATAACGCACCAGGTGGTCGTCGAGGCAGCGCATGGCGCGCTCGCAGAGCTCGGCGTGGTTGTCGTCGAGCGTCTTTAGCTCAACGATCACGGGCGCCGGCAGCTCGGACTCGCCGGTGGGGTCGCAGTCGAAGACACTGAGCGCCTCGCTGAACGTCGGGATCTGCTCATCGGTCCCCGCGAGTCGACATTCCAGCAGCTCAGACAAGGTCATGCGCTCCACGATGCCCTCCCGGCCGCACATGCGCCGGATGTCCGAGTCGTGGATGACGACGAGCTCGCCGTCGGCGGTCAGGTGGACGTCGAGCTCCACGCCGAAACCGTGCTCGCGGGCACGCAGGAACGCGGCCATCGAGTTCTCGGGCGCGCCCTCGCCGTGCAGGCCGCGGTGCGCGTAACGGTATCGGGCGATCTCGCGCCACTGCTGGTCGATCACGGGGTCTCCGTGGCGCGGCGCCAAGACGGCGCAGGCCGCGCCCGTCACCGCGACGGCGGATCCGGCCGCGACGGCGAGCGCCCCGGCGAGCTTCTTTGCGTTCATATCTATGCCTCCAATGGCGGGCCGGGCAAGAAGCCCCTCTTGCCATCGCACGAGTGTTTTTGAGCAGAAACTAGTATGCCACGTGCCCCGCGCCGGCATCCGAGGCAGTCCTTGAACGGCTGCGCGGGTCGGCGGACCTCGGCCAAAAGGCACCGCCGGCACGTTACAGCTTGTCGCCGAGAGTCGGCGCGCGGCGCGGCGCGGCTACCATGGGCTTGTCGAACAGAAAGAAGCGCCCGCCCCATGGAATTCACGCACGTTATCAACCAGATGCTCGTCCTTTGCGTCCCCATCCTCGTCGGATACCTCGCCGCCAGGCTCGGCTACCTCGATGAGGACCTGAACACCAAGCTCTCGCGGCTCATCGTGAACATCGCCCTGCCCTGCCTCGTCGTGGGCTCCGCGTTCGGCACCGACGGCCTGCCGGATGCGCCCGTCGTCCTCGAGCTCATGTTCTACTCGGCCATCGGCTACGCCATCGCCTACCTGCTCGCCCTCGCGATCCCGGCGCTCATGCGCTCCTCCGCCGCCGAGCGCGGCATCTACCGGTTCGTCGTCGTGTTCGGAAACGTCGGCTTCATCGGCTACCCCGTGCTCTCGGCCATCTACGGTCCGCGTGCCGTGCTCTACGCCGCCATCGCCGCGATGCCGGTGGCCAGCGTCGGCGTGCTCTTCTGCCTCGCGTACGGCGCGGACACCAAGCCGATGATGCAGTCGACCTTCGTCGCGATCATCGCGTCGGTCATCTCCATCCCGCTGCTCGCGCTCATCGTGTAGCTGGGGACGCGCCCGCCTGCCGACGTGGACGCGTCTCCGCGCCGATTGGGTAGTAAGCTAAAGAGTCGAAAAACAGCGCGCGACGAGCCGGGCGGCCCGCCGCGCTTCTTCCCGCGCGAAAGGCCCGAACATGACACAAATAAAGCCTGGCCACCGCCTGTACCTGTACCGACTATTTGCCCGCGAGCTCGGGGTTGGCAAGCAGACCGCCCTCTCACGCGCCGCCGAGGTCCTCGAGGCCGATGGACTCGACCCCGCCGACCTCGGGTTCGTTGACGCGCGCTCGCTCTTTGAGGCGCTCAGCGAGTGCGTGAAGCTCACCGTCTTCAAGAAGGGCGCCATCTTTGTGACGGTCCTCGCGAACGAGGAGTACGATCAGGCGCTCGCGCGCGCCCAGAAGAACAGCGGCAAGTCGGCGGCCACGAAGTCGTTCAAGCGCCAGCGCGGCGTGAAGAACGTCAAGCCGCAGAAACCCAAGCACATCGAGAAGAAGAAGCCCGCACCGGAGCCCGCCGCCGATTCCGAGCCGGTGCCCACGTCCGCGGAGGAGACCGCACCGACGGACAAGCGGATAGTCGCCGAGGCCGTTACAGAGGCCGAGGCTGCCGCAGATGCTGAGGTTGATGCCGCTACCGAGTCAGTTATCGACGATGTGGTCAACACCGGCATCGAGTTCGTCTTCGAGACCGATGCCGCCGCCAACACTGAGGTCGCCGCCGAGCCTGATCCCGAGGCGATTCAGGAGCCCGGCGCAGCTCGGGAGCAGGAACCCGAGAGCGTGGCCGCGCAAAAGGCCGCAGCCCCGCAGCAACACGAGGCGAAGCCCGCCCCCGTGATCGACCCGGAGCCCCCGATCAAGTTCACCATCACCTACACCCCTGAGCCGGTCGAGGACGAGCCCGTAGACGCCGAGCCGATCGGGGCCGAGCCTGCCCTAGCGGAGCCCGTCCAAGCGGCACCCGAGCCAGTCGAGCCGGCGCCCGAGTCCACCCGCGGTTCCGACCCCGAGCCCACGGCGAAGCTCGGCCCCGCGGCACAGGGCCCGTCTGGGGCGCAGTCACAGTCTCGGATGACCGCACCTGCTTCCGCGCCGACGCCCGCGCCCGCCCCGAAGCCGGCACCCGCGCCGAGCCCGCGCCCTGCTCGCCCCGCGAACGACCTGCCGCAGGATTTCTATGCCGACGTCTGCGTCACGGATGAGCCCCTCTCGGCGCTCTATCAGGTGCTGCCGCTTGACGTCGACCCCGTGGCCACACTCGAGGAGGACTTCAGGATCGCTCGGTCCACCGGTGCCCTCGAGGGCACGCGCAGCGAGGTCAAGTTCCCCATGCGTTTCCAGCGCCGCGACGGCTCGCCCGTCATGGTCACGCTGCGCCGCCGCGCGAGGTCGGTCGCGGGCAAGCACTGGTCGCTCGCGAACGTTGCCGTCGACGCGCCGGAAGAGGTCGGCATGGGCGCGCTCGAGCGCAAGCCGGCCGGCCCCTGGGCGGCGTTCGCCGACAAGGCCCAGCTCAAGGAGGCGCAGAGCCCCGAAGCGGAGCTCGCCCAGTTCGCCGTGCTCGGCTCGTGGGACAAGCTCCTCGAGGAGCTGGCCGCCCTCGCCGCGCCCGAGGACTGGGGGAAGGGCCGCGCCGCCCTGCGCGAGTACCTCGCCATGAGGTATCGCCGCGTCGCGCGCCAGCACCTCGTCGCCATGACCGACGACGGCTCGTCGGCCGCCTTCGACACGGGCCTGCTCACGGCCGACGGCGAGCCCATCGCAGCCGTCCTCGAGCCGCACGACGGGGACATCCTCTGGGAGCTCACCTGCTTCTCGGTGAACGCGCAGGCTCGGCCGGCGACGTGGCCGCAGATGCCGGCGACGGACCAGATCGCCCAGGAGCTCCTGGCCACCGACGACCCGTCGCTCCGCCGCACGGCCGCGCGTGTCGTGCGCGACCCCCGCGCAGCCACACAGGCCTACGATGCCGTGAACGATGCCGTCTACGTGCTCGTCCCTAAGGGCAGCGGCGCCTACGCGCTCGGTCACGGGCCCGTCGGCCTCTCCGATGCCCGCATCTGCGCCCGCGTGATCAGCGCCGATCAGCCAGCCTGGCTCCGATAGACGCCCCGAGCAAGCCTATTTCAGCGAAAGAGCACGCTCGGCAGCCCCGAGCGCGCCGGCGAAGCGCGCCTCGGGGCAGGTCGCCACGGGTGAGCCGAGGAGCGTCCCTAGGCGCTCGACAACGTAATCGTTCTCGCACAGGCCGCCCGTGAGGAAGTAGGGCGCGTTCCCCTGCCCCGCAAGCGCGGCCACGCGCGAGACCACGGACTCGATGATGCCGTGGGCGATGTCCTCGCGCGGCTTGCCGGCGCCCACGAGGCTGATGACCTCAGACTCGGCGAACACCGTGCACATGCTCGAGATCTTCACGTCGTCGCCCGTGCGCGCGAGGTCCGCGAGCTCGCGCTGGCTCACGCCGAGCCGGTCCGCCATAACCTCGAGGAACCGCCCCGTGCCGGCGGCGCATTTGTCGTTCATGGCGAACTTCGCCACGCGGCCCGCGCGCAGCTGGATGACTTTGGTGTCCTGCCCGCCGACGTCGATGACGGTCCCATCGGGCCCAAAAAGGCGCACCGCGCCGACCCCGTGGCAGGTAATCTCGGTCACGACCTTATCGGCGAAGGGCACCGCAACGCGGCCGTACCCCGTCGCGACGACCCGCGCATCTTCCGCGGCAACATCGAACCCGTGCGCGAGAAGCGCCTCGCGCGCACGCTCCGCCGCGTCAACGCTCGAGTAGCCCGTGGGCATGACCTCGCTCGAAAGAAGCTCGCCGCCCTCGTCGAGCGCCACGACCTTCGTCGCGGTAGACCCTATGTCGATTCCTATACCAAGCAAAGCACGCTCCCATCCGCTTGGCCCGCGCACGCTCAAAACGACTAAAGCCGATCGAGCGAATTAAAGCGTCTCGATGAAGGCCGCGATGCGCGTATCGATCTGTCCCTGGTCGCCGGCGGAGTAGTCCGTCTCGATCTTCATGTAAGGGATACCGGCGCCCTCGACGGCGGCCTGCATGCGCGCGCTCTCGACGTTGAAGGTGTGGCAGGCCGTGAGCACGCTCTCGATGACGCCATCGACATGGTATTTCTCGCACATCGCGAGGGTGTTGTCCATGCGCGTGTCATTGGGGGTCATCACGGAGCAGTTGATGTCGAGGTAGCGGTCGGCGATGGCGCCGAGGATGTCGTCCGCCTCGGCATCGACCATCATGCGCGCGGTGCGCTCGCCCGAGCAGTCGTCCATGCACACGACCACGCCGCCGTTGCGCTCGATTGTGCGACCGATCTTGTTGATGACGCCGCCGACGGGACAGCCCGTGATGAGGATGCGCTTGGCGCTCGCCGGGATGGGGCGCTCGCCCGCGTCGTAGGCGGCGCGGCGCGCGGCTACCGTGCCCTCGACCTTGGACGTGAAGTCATCGACGTCGAAGTTGAACGTTCCCGCGAACATCGTGCTCATGAGCTCAACGCCGCCCATCACGGGAGGCTCGGCAGCTTGGAGCTCGAACATGGAAATCTGAGCGGCGCGCAGGCGGTTGCGGCGACGGGCGGCGGCGCGGAGGTCGTCGTCGGTGATCGTGACTCCGTAGAGTTCCTCGAGGCGCTCCTTGAGCAGGCGGCACTCCTCGCGCCAACCGGCGCGCTCATAGGCGCGCTCGCGGCTCTGGGGAAGGTGCAGCACGTGCACGGGCTTGAGCTCACCGAACAGCTCGAACATCTTCTTTTTTCCGTCGCAGGTGGTCTCGCCGATGATCAGGTCCGAGAAGTAGGTGAACGGGCACTTCTGCGAGTAGGCGAAGCCATACGTTGACTTGATGAGCGGGCAGAGATTGGCAGGCAGCACCTTCTCGGCCTCCGGGATGACCTCATCCGAGGTGCCGCAGAGGGCGACGCTCGAGGCCCCCGCCGCATCGATGATCTCGAGCGGTGTGTAGCTGCAAAGATAGCCTACGAGACGGTTGCCCGCCTGTTTGTAGTCCTTGACGCGGATAAAGCTCGCGCGACGCTGCTCGTTGAACTCCTCGAACGTGCGCGGCAGCGGCTGCTCCTGGTACATGTGGTCCCCCATCGCGGTTCCTCCCTGGCTCCGGACTTTGCTAGATGGTCTCGAGGAACGCCTCGATGCGGGTCGTGAGCTGGCCGGCGTCCTCGGAGGTGTAGTCGGTCGTGATGTGCATGAAGGGGATGCCCGCCTCCTCGGCGGCCTTCTCGACGTTGAACGCCTCCATCTCGTAGAGGGTGCAGAACTGCAGCGAGCAGTCGACGATACCATCGGCGTGCAGGTCGCGCGCCATCTGGACGATGTCGGCCATGCGCTGGTCGTTGGGGGTGAAGACCGCGCAGCTGATTTTGAAGTAGCGCTCCGCGATGGCGCCGAGCATCTGATCGACCGTGGTGCCTGACTCGTCGACGAGGTCCTTGTAGTAGCGCGAGCCCGTGCAGGCCTCCTCGCCCACGACCACGCCGCCGGCCTTCTCGATGATGTTGAAGAGCTTCCAGTTGGGAACCGCCATCGGCGTCCCGGTGTAGAGGATGCGCTTTGCCCCCTTGGGCGCGGCGCCCTCGGCACCCTCGGCGTTGCGGCGCTCGCACTCATCGGCCATGGCGTTGATGGCGCCGGTCAGGCGGGCGGAGTCATCCATGAAGGCGGCTTGGATGGTCAGGAGGCTGTCGAGGCCGCTGATAGGGACGGGGTCGGCGGCGCGGGTGGCGGCGAGGCGCTGGAGCGCGCGGCGCTTGTCGTTGGCGAGCTTGATGGCGTCGCACAGGGACTCCGCCGTGATGGTCGTCCCGCACTCCTCCTCGAGGCGGCGCGCAAGCTTTTTGACCTCGCCCTTCCAGTCCTCGAGCGTGCGCTCATCGTGCACGTTGGGGATGTCGACGATGTACATGGGCTTCTGCGTGGCGAAGAACTCATAGCCCTTCTTTTTTCCGTCGCAGGTATTCTCGCCCACGACGAGGTCGGAAGCCTCGATGTAGGGGCAGACGCGCCCGAGCTTGAAGCCGGTGAAGCCCTTGATGAGCGGGCAGGTGTTGCGCGGCAGGTGGTCCTCGACCTTATCGGTCGCCCAGTCGGCGCCGGCGCACAGGCCCACGGGAATGCCGCCCGCCGCGGTCACGATCTCCTCGGGGACGTACAGGCAGAAGGAGCCGATGATCTTCTTCGCCTCGCCCGACGCCTTCTTGTCGAGCATCTCCTTGATGCGGCCCGAGTGGATGTTCGAGGCGACGAAGTCCAGATAGCTCGTGCTCGTCGGGCGGTTCTTCTGCGTGAGGAACATGCTGCCGTACATCTGTCCCACGGCGCCGAGCAGGCCGTCGTGAGCGGGCACGTCCATGCCCAGGCCCTCCCACATCGGGTGGTAGTCGTACTCTTCTACGCTCTCGTTCTCTGCCATGAGCCTCTCCTTTACTCGTGCATCCCCTCAGATGCGCAAACTAGTTGTCAAAAAGCCTAACTCGTTGTTAGGCGTTGTGTTTTTAGGAGCATAACCGATTCGGCCAACGGCGCGGCTACGCGCCCAGGCGACCGTCCCCCGACTGTGACAACCGTGTCTCAAGCCGCCGCGCGACCGCGGCGGGCGCGCAGCGCCATGCTAAAGTCGCCTCAATTCCGTGCTCTGTTACCCACCCGGAGGCGCACATGACCAAGATCGCGATGAAGACCCCGCTCGTCGAGATGGACGGCGACGAGATGACCCGCATCATCTGGCAGATCATCAAAGACGAGCTCATCTGCCCCTACGTCGACCTCAAGACCGAGTACTACGACCTCGGCCTCGAGTACCGCGACAAGACCGACGACCAGGTCACCGTCGACTCCGCCGAGGCCACCAAGCGCCTGGGCGTCGCGGTCAAGTGCGCGACCATCACCCCCAACGCCCAGCGCGTCGAGGAGTACCACCTCAAGCAGATGTGGAAGAGCCCCAACGGCACCATCCGCGCCATGCTCGACGGCACGGTCTTCCGCGCCCCCATCGTGGTCAAGGGCATCGAGCCCGTCGTCCGCTGCTGGAAAAAGCCCATCACCATCGCCCGCCACGCCTACGGCGACGTCTACAAGAACGCCGAGATGCGCATCCCCGGCCCCGGCAAGGTCGAGCTCGTCTACACCGCCGCCGACGGCACCGAGGCCCGCGAGCTCGTCCACGACTTCACCGGCGCGGGTGTGGTCCAGGGCATGCACAACCTCGACGACTCCATCGAGAGCTTCGCGCGCAGCTGCTTCGAGTACGCGATCTCGACCAAGCAGGACCTGTGGTTCGCGACCAAGGACACCATCTCGAAGAAGTACGACCACCGCTTCAAGGATGTGTTCGCCGACCTCTACGAGGCCGAGTACAAGCGGAAGTTCGAGGAGCTCGGCATCGAGTACTTCTACACCCTCATCGACGACGCCGTGGCGCGCATCATGAAGGCCGAGGGCGGCTTCATCTGGG
>ERZ1673741.1217-NODE-1217-length-22117-cov-26.575650_pt1 | contig 22117 bp, 24 predicted proteins | sample MGYA00580209_ERZ1673741 | MGnify/ENA primary metagenome ERZ1673741 (study PRJEB41218, sample SAMN15661754) | gut metagenome | host: Homo sapiens | place: Canada: London | collected 2015-08-20/2019-03-30 | study: EMG produced TPA metagenomics assembly of... | reverse complement strand
GATTTCTTCGTGCGTTCAACTCATAGTATTGAGCATCAGAAATGCAAATATTGTCAGGCAAACTAACCGCTAAACAGGAATTTATCTAACGAAGTTGAGAGTTGAGATTTGAAATTTGAGAGTTATGATTACCTTATTAAGTATATTATAATCAATATGATTAACTATCATACATATCATAACTCTCAACTCTCCATTCTCAACTCTCAACTAAATAAACTGCAATTTACAGCTGTAAGGGCAAACATAGGAGGCTATGGCGTCTCGCCGTAGCCACGCAGCCTCCCATAGCAGAAACGCCAATCAGAGCCGTGTAATACGTAACTTTGTCTCACCGTGTCCCGAGGGGACACGTATCTATCAGAAACCCACTGCAAGCTCCGAAGGAGCACAGCTGTGGGATAAGCATCACCTCATCCTCTCTTGGTTCCGCAAAGCGGGACCTACTATCATCCTCAACATCATACGGGATGCGTCAGTCCATCTTCGGGGAACCCACAGCTCATACTCAATCAGCTTGCTGTCCAAGGCTGCGTGGCTACGGCGAGACGCCATAGCCTCCTACGATTACCCTTTTCTGCTGTACAATTTGAATGACGGTGTTTTTTATGTATTGTTTCGCAATAGTGGCGTTCTTGCACAATCATAGCGCAATTCCTACGGAACAATAATCAGCGATTAAGAAAAATGTGTAACTTTTAACATCCTAAAAATACGCATTTGTCGGATTAAACAATAATGAAAATGGTTGTATTTTGGGCAATTTGATTACCTTTGCATTATTCCAAATAATGAGGATATTTATAGACAAGACAACATAGTTATGGCAGACAAGAATAAGTCTGCTAAATTAAGGATAGAAAGAATATGGACAGATATACTCGCATACATGCAATAAACAAAGTATTGAAGGAATACTTTGAAGACAATCCAAATCAAGGACCCATTCCAGCGAAAGAGTTTATGGAACTATTTGTAGAGAAAGGTATCTTCAACCAAGATAGCAAAGGTGGTTTGCCTATTAGGAAACTTCTTAGAGAACTCGATAGTGAGAATAGGCTTTCAGATATTCCCTATGCTATCGGAGAAATGAAGAAGAAAAACAAAAATTGGTTCTTTGCCAAACCACAGACAAACATCCAAGTTCGTTTAGAACCAATTGATGATAGCAACTCCACAACGCATATCACAAATGAAACAACTAGTAAGAAGAGAGTTGGTCGCATGGACTCAGATGAGTATTATGTAATTGAACTATGCAACGAGGTTCTTGGCCTAAAAGCGTCTCAGCAGCATCGTTTTGATTTTCTTGTTGGAGATAGCGGTACAAAGCTGCCAGTTGATGCTTACTACGAAGATTTGAATTTGGTTGTTGAATACCTGGAAAGTCAGCATACACTATCTACTCCTTTCTTTGACAATAAGAAAACAGTAAGTGGTGTTTCAAGAGGCGAACAAAGACGTTTGTATGACGAACGACGAAGAGTAGAGTTGCCGAAACATGGTATCAACCTTGTGTCGATTAGCTATAACGACTTCGGTACGACAAAACGATTAAAAAGAAATCATAATCTTGACATCGAAGTGGTTCGGACAAAATTAAGTGACTATATCAAAAAGAAAAAATCATAGTATGAATTTGTACCAAGTAGACATCAATACAGAGATAGATGCCATTAGCGTCTTGGTGAATGCTTATGACGAGAACGAGGCTTTAGCCATTGCACAGACTATGTTTGAACAAGGTCTAACAGAATCAATAGGAACGACAATCATTAATGTAGCTGCGTTTCCTGCTTGTTAGCAAAATCTTCCGTTTTAATGGAAAATGGGTAATTTCTAATTTAGCATATTAAGGTATCTTTTTCCTGATATAAGAGTTTTCATACAATAAAGGTCTGGAAGCTTTTATTAAAAATCAGCGTTCATTTGCTCTGCTGATTGTATATTGATGAAGAAAAAGCCAATTTATAAAAACGTCCCCTTACTCGATTCCGTGGAGCAAGGGGACGTTATGTTGTTACTGTTTGAAGTTTTTGATAATATTTTTGGAATCCATTCTCATGTCCCAGATGTCAATTAGGAAAATAGTATTTGTTTCGTCTTCATACCTATAGATAATCTTGAAGTTTTTTCTGAATATTATACTTCTGTATTTATATGGCATGTTTTTTAGCAGACGTTCTTCTGGGAAGGATGTTGGGTAGGAACTTAAGCGTTTAGTAATGGTGATAAACTCTTCTGTAAGTTTTTTCAACGTTGTTTTGCCGTATTCGTTTAACGTGAATGCAGCTATGTCGTGATAAACATGTTTGAAAGAAGATAGCAGGATGATTTCTACCATAACTGTTCGTCTTTAAGTTCTGCCGTAAACTCATTAAGTGTTGTTCCTCTTCCGTTTAGAGTATATTCTTTTTCGGCATCTTGCACTCTACTGATAGCTTCTTCAATTGAGGCTGGACCGAATAAAGGTTCAGAAACTATTATAGTTTTTTCTTCTGCAATATTGTATGCTTTATTTGCTTGTTGTTTCTTTAGAGCTGACTCATGAAGTTTCTCAGCAAGCCAAAGCTCGTTGTTTGCACTCAGAGACATAGACTGGATGAAATTCCACAGATTATTTAATGTAATAGATGCCATGCTATATCCTTTCTTTTAAAGTTTTCTTTTGACAAAAATACAATTTATCTTTGTGTCTGCCAAAAGAATCCATAATTATTTAATCATCAATTATTAATACTACGATTCAAGTCGTTCTTTTTATTTTATTAAAATAACTCATACCACCACTTTCACACCCTCATAATACTCACCCTAAGCACTGTTCTATGAGTGCTTTGGCGCTGCTTGCGTGGTAACCAAATGTTTTTTTTTGATTATATGTTTTTATTTCGTAATTTTGCAATTGCGGACAATCCGAAAGGTTAAATCCGTAAGATTATAGGCATAAGGAAAAAAGAGATGAAACAACTTAAGGAAAATGAAGGCATAGAGCGCAGTTTGTTGCTTGCAATGGCTGTTATAGCTGGATTGACCGTGGCAAATTGCTATTACAACCAGCCTCTTCTGGAGATGATACGTCACGACATAGGAGTGAGCCAACATGAGGCAAACCTAATAACCGTTGTCACCCAAATAGGCTATGCGCTTGGTTTGTGCTTCCTTATACCTATGGGCGACCTCTACTCGCGCCGACGCATAATCGTTGTGAATATGACGGTGGCAGCCGTTATGGCTGTCGTCATAGCCGTAGCCCACAATGTATGGATGATTTGGGGAGCCTCTCTGCTATTGGGAGCCTGCTCCGTAATTCCGCAGTTTTTCATACCTATAGCAGGACAATATTCCGAGAAGGAAAACAAAAGCAGGAATATGGGCGTCGTTCTGTCGGGGCTGCTGACAGGCATACTTGCATCGAGAGTGGTTAGCGGTTATGTAGGCGAATGGTTGGGTTGGCGCGAAATGTTTTTCATAGCGGCTCTTGTGATGGTGCTGTGCATGGCCATTACACTCAAGATTATGCCACAGATAAAGAGCAACTATGTCGGCACATACGGTGGCTTGATGGCCAGCGTATTTAATATTGTGAAGAGTAATGGGCGCATACGCCTTTATGCCGTACGTGCCGCCTTCAGCTTTGGCAGCATGATGGCAATTTGGGCGTGCCTCGCCTTTCGGTTGGCTCAAGCTCCGTTCTATTCTGGTAGCGAGATGGTAGGAACGTTGGGATTGTGCGGCATTGCCGGGGCCATAGCGGCAAGCGGTGTAGGCAAGCTTGTAAGCCGCTTGGGCATAAGGAATATGAGCGTTTATGGAGCTTGCTTGCAGCTTGTGGCGTGGGCAACGGCTTGGTTGCTTGGTGACACTTTTATGGGGCTTGTTGTGGCTATCATATTGGTAGACGTTGGTTTGCAATGTCTGCAACTAAGCAATCAAAGTGGCTGTATTCAGGAGATGCCACAAGCTTCCAACAGAGCCAATACCATATTTATGACCACTTATTTTATAGGCGGCTCCTTTGGCACATATTGTGCCGGTTTGGCTTGGGCTCATAAGGGATGGACTGGCGTGTGTGCGGTGGGAGCAATATTGGCTGCAATCTCGCTCTGCATAACATGTTTTAATGGGAAGAGAATCTGATATTTCTTAATTTTGTTGTTTAAAGGATTTAATAGTTACTTTGTTGAACCATTATGAAAGTCACACTCGAATACGTAGAAAGGAAGTTTGCGGAGTTTAATAATTTGATGTTTGAGGGGAAGCTGAAGCCGCTTCCCTTCAGGCTTAGCAGGGCACGTACCTTCCTGGGTATGGTGCGATATAAACGTAAGAAGAAGTTGTTTGGCGGATGGCATTATTCTGACTTCCAGTTTGTTATCAGCAGTCTGTATGACATGCCGGAGAATGAGGTGGAGGACACCATCATACATGAGATGATACATTACTGGATATTCTCCAATCAGATGCAGGACAACAAGCCGCACGGCAATCTCTTTTGCGGAAAGATGGAGGAGATAAATCGTCGGTTCGGTAGGCATCTGACCGTCACGCACACAAAGACGGAGGCGGATCTGAGCAATGACCGTGAAATCCGTCGCCACCTTATATGTATAAGCAAGATAAAGGACAGTGACGCGCTTGGCATTACCATAGCCAGCAAGACCAAGCTGTTTATGCTTTGGGACGAATTGCCCAAAGTGAGGCAAGTGACGGAGTGTGCCTGGTATGTATCGACAGACCCTTTCTTCAATCGCTTTCCGAGAGCGTCGAGTCTGAAGATATACAGAATATCAAAAGAAGACCTCGACGCTCATCGTCACGATTTCAGGCCTTTGGTAAGAAAGGGCGATACGATAATGGTGGGGCGAACAGTTTGATAAATGTGGCAATTACGCATTTTGCTCATGAGCATAATTTGTGTAATTGCCTAAGATTTGTTCTATGTGTATTACTTCTGGGCAGGAATCCCATGTAATGCCACCTCCCATTAGATACCAATTATTTCTTTCCTTTACGGGAACTTTTTTCATGCTTGGAAAAGCAGAAATAGGCATTGTGATGGAGCGGCCATCCTGTAATACCACTTCCATCTTTCCTCTTTTTGGAAATGCTACCGATTTGATTTTTGGCTTTACATTCCAGTAACCTTCAGTTGTATAGCTCATATTGTTACTTTTTGATTTTGATTATTCTGATAGCTTTACCAGATTTGAAAATCTCCCACTGTTTTAAGAGCTTTTCTCTATACTGTTTAGCTATACAGACAACTTCAGATAATTGCTTATCGCTTAAATCTCCTTGTTTGGCAACTTCTATTTCCGGTTCGAGCCATATCTTGCAAAGATTTTCTGTATTGCGTTTGCCGACATGAACATGTGCTCTGTTCTCATAAAAGTCGGTGTTGTAGAATAGAAAGTTCCAAATGATTTTAGCCGTAATGTATAGTAGAACTTTAGGCATAGTTAATATAGCTTTTATACATATGTAACTCCTTTCTTTTAACTGTCTTTGCAAATCTAATTGTTTTTTTTTATATTAACAAATAATTGTACTTAAATCAAGTTAATGATTTTAATGTGCATCATGCCGCGAACATGCACCACATGGTTACGAGGAAGGGCACGGTGAAGTCGGTGAGGAAGCCGTGATAGATGCTGAGCGCTACGTAACGCTGACCCACGGACTGCGTGATGATGGGCAGGGTGGTGTCCATGGTGGTGGCTTTGGCTGTCAATGAATTGATTTTACGGTAGTTATCGGACGACGTTATCCTCTTGCGCAGGGTATAGCCCAAGGTTATACCGAGGAGAATGAATAGAATGACTATAAACATTAATAATGTGAATAAATTAGTTTGTAAGTTTTTCTGTGTTATGCAAAGCTAATCATAATTTTCCTTACGGACAAATGTTTCAATATTATTAGCATATTTTCCCTTATTTTACCCAACTTTCCAATATTTATTGCTAACTTTGCAAACTGAAAATTGCAATTCGAATACTTAACAGGTATTCTACGTAGATAAAGAAACAAATTGTTTTAAAAAATTTTATGGATTCTATTTTATTAATCACAGTCATCTTGACGGCTGTTGTATTGGTAGTGGGTGCATACGTAGTTGCGAAACTCGTAGGTCCTCGTTCGTACAACCCGGTTAAGGGTCAGCCCTTTGAGTGTGGTATCCCTACGCGCGGAACATCTTGGATTCCGGTGCACGTGGGCTACTATCTCTTTGCCATCCTTTTCCTGATGTTCGACATTGAGACCCTCTTCCTCTACCCCTGGGCAGTAGTTGTCAAGCAGTTTGGAGCCATGGCGCTTGCGAGCGTTGGGTTCTTTATGCTGGTATTGGTATTTGGCCTTGCATACGCTTGGCGGAAAGGAGCGTTGGAATGGAAGTAAGAAAACCTGTCATCAAGAGTATTCCTTACGATGAGTTCAAGGACAACAAGGGCCTTGAGAAGATCGTAGACGAGCTCCATGAGGGAGGCGTCAATGTGGTGTTGGGTTCGCTCGACCAGGCCATCAACTGGGGCCGTTCCAACTCTCTGTGGTCATTAACTTTCGGTACGTCATGTTGCGGTATTGAGTTTATGGCGGTGGGCTGTGCACGTTACGACTTCTCACGCTTCGGCTTCGAGGTAACGCGTAACTCTCCACGTCAGGCTGACCTCATCATGTGCGCCGGCACCATCACCAACAAGATGGCACCAGTCTTCAAGCGTCTTTATGACGAGATGGCTGAGCCTAAGTATGTTGTGGCTGTTGGTGGCTGCGCCATCTCTGGCGGTCCGTTCAAGAATTCGTACAACGTGGTGCGTGGCATCTCAGAGATTGTCCCCGTAGACGTATACGTTCCGGGCTGTCCTCCGCGTCCAGAGGCTATCCTCTATGGTATGATGCAGCTTCAGCGTAAGGTGAAGGTGGAGAAGTTCTTCGGTGGCGCTAACCACAAGATGAACAGCGAAGAGAAGGAACTCTCAATGTCGAAGGGCGGTCTGCACGGTCTCAGCAACGAGGCACTCGCTGGCGAGAAGAAGCGCGAGACCATCGTCGTGAACAACGTTCCCGAGGATTTCGACGCAAAGAAAGGTCTAACTGATTAATATAATAAGGTATAAGATATGAAACTTGAAAACATTGAACTCTCATTCGACAATTTCGCCGGTGAGATGTCGAAACTGAAGAACCAGAAACATTTCGACTACCTTGTTACCATCATCGGCGAGGACTTTGGCGAGGAAGGCTACGGATGTATCTACATCCTTGAGAATACTGACAACAACGAGCGCTGCTCTGTACGCACCATCGCAAAGAAGGTGGACGGCAGCGATGTAATCCCGACGGTCGTTGACCTCTGGAAGTCGGCTGAGCTTCTCGAGCGTGAGGTCTACGACTTCGTAGGCATCAAGTTCCTCGGTCATCCCGATATGCGCCGCCTCTTCCTCCGCACCGACTTCAACGGCTATCCATTGCGCAAGGACTTCGACATGAGTCCGGAGGCAAACCAGTTCCCGTTGACAGACGAGCCGGAGTCAGACTATACCGTTGTGTATTCTCTGGATGGCGACGGTCATCTGGTTGCTACAAAGAAGCGCCTCTTCGATGACGACGATTTCGTTGTAAACATTGGTCCTAATCACCCGTCAACTCACGGTGTGCTCCGCTTGCAGACCGTTCTCGACGGTGAGAAGGTGAAGCGCATCTATCCGCACCTTGGATATATCCACCGCGGCATCGAGAAGATGTGGGAAGGTATGACCTATCCGCAGACTCTCGCTCTGACAGACCGTCTGAACTATCTCTCGGCTATGATGCACCGCCACGCTCTCGTGGGTGTGATAGAGGAGGGTATGGGCATCGAGCTTTCAGACCGTATCCACTACATCCGTACCATCATGGACGAGTTGCAGCGTATCGACAGCCACTTGCTCTACCTCGGCTGTACAGCACAGGACCTCGGCGCTCTCACAGCGTTCCTCTACTGTATGCGTGACCGCGAGCACGTGCTCAATGTTATGGAGGAGACAACGGGTGGACGCCTTATCCAGAACTACTATCGCATCGGCGGCTGCCAGGCTGACATCGATCCGAAGTTCGTGGAGAACACCAAGAAGCTCTGCAAGTATCTGCGTCCGATGATTCAGGAATATCTCGACGTATTCGGCGACAACGTCATCACACACAACCGTCTTGCAGGCGTTGGTCCGATGGGTCTTGAGGACTGTATCAACTACGGCGTGACCGGTCCTGCCGGACGTGCTGCCGGATGGAAGAACGATACACGTAAGCGTCATCCGTACGATCTCTACGACAAGGTGGAGTGGGAGGAGATAACCATGACCGGTTGCGACTCTATGGACCGCTACTACTGCCACATCAAGGAGCTTTATCAGAGTCTGAACATCATCGAACAGCTCATCGACAATATCCCGGAGGGCGACTTCTATATCAAGCAGAAGCCTATCATCAAGGTGCCCGAGGGACAGTGGTATTTCTCTGTAGAGGGAGCCAGCGGCGAGTTCGGCGTTTATCTCGACTCGAAGGGCGACAAGAGTCCTTATCGTATGAAGATGCGCCCGATGGGCCTCACCCTGACCGGCGCTCTCGACCCGATGCTTCGTGGACAGAAGATCGCAGACTTGATTACAACAGGTGCGGCTATCGACTTCGTTATCCCTGACATAGACCGTTAATCGCACATTCATTAATAATAAACATTAGACAGAATGTTTGACTTTAGTATAGTAACAAACTGGTTCCACAATCTCCTCGCAGTAACCTGCGGCCTTGGAGATTTCTGGACAATACTGATCGAGTGTATCCTGGTTGGTGTCTGCATTCTCGCAGGTTACGCCATCCTCGCCATCATCTTGATCTTCATGGAGCGTAAAGTCTGCGCCTACTTCCAGTGCCGTCTTGGCCCGATGCGTGTAGGTCCTTGGGGCGTGTTCCAGGTATTTGCCGACGTGCTGAAGATGCTCATCAAGGAGATCTTCTCCGTTGACGGTGCCGACAAGGTGCTCTATTACGTCGCTCCGTTCCTCGTGATTATCGCTTCGGTGGGCACATTCTCGTTCCTGCCTTGGAACAACGGCGCTCAGGTACTCGACTTCAACGTTGGCGTATTCCTCATGTCAGCTATTTCGAGCATCGGTATCGTTGGTATCTTCATGGCAGGTTGGGGTTCAAACAACAAGTACTCAGTGGTTTCGGCCATGCGTGGTGCTGTGCAGCTTATCTCTTACGAGATGTCTCTCGCTCTCTGCCTTATCACAGCAGTGGTGCTTACCGGCACAATGCAGGTGTCTGGCATCGTTGAGGCTCAGACAGGTGCTTTCGGTTGGCTGATTTTCAAGGGACATATCCCTGCCATCATCGCCTTCCTCGTGTTCCTCGTAGCAGGTAACGCTGAGGCAAACCGTGGCCCGTTCGACTTGGCTGAGGCTGAGTCAGAGCTTACAGCCGGTTATCACACCGAGTATTCTGGTATGGGATTCGGCTTCTATTACCTCGCCGAGTACCTCAACCTCTTCGTAGTTTCAGGTATCGCCACCACAGTGTTCCTCGGTGGTTGGGCTCCGTTCAATATCGGCGTAGAAGCCGTTGACGGCATCCTCAACTTCATCCCGGGCATCGTATGGTTCCTCGGCAAGACATTCGCCGTGGTATGGCTGCTTATGTGGGTGCGCTGGACATTCCCCCGTCTGCGTATCGACCAGATACTTAAGCTCGAGTGGAAATACCTCATGCCTTTGTGTCTCATCAACTTGATTCTCATGACTGTAGTTGTGGCATTCGGTTGGCACTTCTAATAACATCATTAAAACAATGGAAGAAAACAAAAAATCATATTTCGGTGAAATCGGAGCTGCTGTGAAGACACTCGCCGTAGGTATGAAGACCACCTGGAAGGAGTACTTCACACCGAAGAGCACTGAGCAGTATCCCGAGAACCGCAAGACCACGCTTCACATTGCTGCCCGCCACCGCGGACGCCTTGTGATGAACCGCGACGAGAACGGAGCGGTGAAGTGTACGGCTTGTACGCTTTGCGAGAAGGCTTGCCCGAACGGCACCATCAAGATTGTATCGCAGATGGTGGAGAACCCGGAGACCGGTAAGAAGAAAAAGCAGCTCGTCGACTATCAGTACGACCTCGGTGACTGCATGTTCTGCGAGCTTTGCGTGAACGCCTGCAACTTCGGTGCCATCAAGTTTGTCAACGATTTCGAGAACTCGGTGTTCGACCGCGATGCACTCGTGCTTCACCTCGACAAGGAGGACTATAAGGGCGGTTCGCTGCCTAACATCATCGACGGCGGCGCTGACTTCGAGATCGGAACATTTAACACTAAAACCAAATAAGGAGTAAGAAAACAATGGCAAGTTTAGTAATGTTTTGCATCTTGGCAGTGGTCATCCTTGGCTCAGCTGTCATGTGCGTGATGACAAAGCGCATCATGCGTTCTATCACGTTCCTGCTTTTCGTGCTCCTCGGAGTGGCAGGTCTCTACTTCCTGCTCGACTACACCTATCTGGGTGCTGCTCAGATCAGCGTTTACTGCGGTGGTATGGTGATGATGTATATCTTCGCCGTGCAGCTCGTAAGCAAGCGCACACTTCAGGGCTTGGTGGAGCATGTCAAGGGCAGCCGCGCTCTTTCAGGTGCATTGCTTTGCATCGTAGGTTTGGTTACCGTTGCTGGCATCCAGCTCAAGAACGGCTTCTTAAGTCTCGCTGTTGAGGGTGAGGAAGTTCCGATGCAGACCATCGGTGAGGCTCTCCTCGGCACAGAGAAGTATCAGTATGTATTGCCCTTCGAGTTTATCTCAGTGTTCTTGCTGGCATGTATCGTAGGCGCAATCGTTGTTGCACGTAAAGAAAAGGAGGACAAGTAATTATGGTACCAGTAGAATGTTATTTCGTGCTTAGCGCACTTCTGTTCTTCATCGGCGTCTTCGGTTTCATCACACGCCGCAACCTGATAGCAATGCTCGTCTCCATAGAGCTCGTGCTCAACGCTGTCGACTTGAACTTTGCGGCTTTCAACCGTCTGCTCTTCCCCGGTGAGTTCGAGGGATTCTTCATGACTCTCTTCTCCATCGGCGTCAGCGCAGCCGAGAGTGCCGTAGCTATCGCGATTATTATCAACGTTTACCGCAATTTCCACAGCGATCAGGTGAACAGTATTGAAAACATGAAATATTAATTTTAGATTATGGATTTTACATATTCAATATGGATTCTTCTGTTGCCGCTGATCAGCTTCCTGGTTATCGGTTTGCCAGAATTCCTGAATAAGAAGTATGCCTGGTCGCACAAGGTAGCCGGATTGATCGGTACCAGTTCGCTTGGACTGGTAACTGTATTGAGCTACCTCACAGCGTTCAAGTATTTTTCAGCCGATCGTCTTGCTGACGGCACATACGCAACCTTCGTCCCCTATAATGTGACATGGTTGCCGCTGGGTCATCTCCACTTCGACCTCGGCATCCTGCTCGACCCCATCTCGGTGATGATGCTTATCGTCATCTCTACGGTCAGCCTCATGGTTCACATCTATTCTTTCGGCTATATGCACGGTGAGAAGGGATTCCAGCGCTACTATGCTTTCCTCTCTCTCTTCACCATGTCAATGCTCGGACTGGTGCTCGCCACCAACATCTTCCAGATGTATATGTTCTGGGAGCTTGTGGGTGTAAGCTCTTACCTCCTCATTGGCTTCTATTATTCTCTGCATGCAGCCGTACACGCTTCTAAGAAGGCGTTCATCGTGACCCGTTTCGCCGATATGTTCTTCCTTATCGGTATCCTTATCTTCGGTTACTACACAGGAAGCTACAACTTCTCGTTCACAGGCACAGAGATTGCCTACGGCGCAGGCGCTTCTGCCTTCACTGTTGCCGACAACGCACGCGCTCTTGCTGCCGGCGGTATGATTCTGCCTACAGCTCTCGTCCTGATGTTCATCGGTGGTGCCGGTAAGTCAGCCATGTTCCCGCTGCACATCTGGTTGCCGGACGCAATGGAGGGCCCGACTCCTGTTTCTGCCCTTATCCACGCTGCCACCATGGTGGTTGCCGGTGTGTTCCAGATTGCACGTCTCTTCCCCGTATGGATTGAGTACGCTCCCCAGGCTCTTGAGGTTGTCGTAATTGTCGGTGCTTTCACCGCTTTCTACGCTGCAGCCGTTGCTTGTGCCCAGAGCGACATCAAGCGTGTGCTTGCCTTCTCTACAATCTCTCAGATTGCCTTCATGATGGTGGCGCTCGGCGTTTGTCTCCCCGGTCATCACGGAGCTGTTCTCGACAATCATGCACAGCTTGGCTACATGGCTTCTATGTTCCACTTGTTCACACACGCCATGTTCAAGGCTTGTCTGTTCCTCGGAGCAGGTTGCATCATCCACGCTGTTCACTCTAACGAGATGTCTGCAATGGGTGGTCTGCGCAAGTATATGCCCATCACTCATATCACATTCCTTATCTCATGTCTTGCCATCGCAGGTATTCCGTTCTTCTCAGGCTTCAGCTCAAAGGACGAGATTATCACCGCTTGCTTCGAGTATTCTCCCGTTTGCGGTTGGTGGATGACAGGTGTTGCAGCAATGACAGCTTTCTATATGTTCCGTCTTTACTACGGCATCTTCTGGGGCACAGAGAACAAGGAGCTTCACGCTCACCACACTCCGCATGAGGCACCTCTCGCAATGACATTCCCGCTCATCTTCCTGAGCATCGTCACTGTCGGTGTCGGTGTTTTCACCACCCTCGGAGGCTTCTGCGACTGGAGCTGGGCAAGCTTCGGTTCAATCGTGAGCGCTGCAGGTACAGCTTACACCGTTCACTTCGATCCGCAGGTTGCAGCCACTTCTACAGTTATCGCAATCCTCTCTATTGCGCTCGCCACCTATATATATAAAGGTGAGAAGCAGCCTATCGCAGACAAGATGTACGCTACATTCCCGCGTCTGCATCGTTGGGCTTACAAGCGCTTCTACATGGATGAGGTTTATCAGTACGTCACACACAAGATTCTGTTCCGCTACGTAAGCCGCACGGCACAGTGGATTGACGAGAAGATCATCAACGGTCTTATCGACTTCTCTGCTTGGGGTGCCAACGAGGCTGGCGAGACCATCCGTCCTTGGCAGAGCGGCGACGTTCGCCAGTATGCAGTATGGTTCCTCACAGGTACGGTAGCTTTAACATTGTTATTACTTTGCTTATAATTAAAATATGAATATATTAAGTTTATTCGTAGTAATCCCTGTCCTGATGTTGCTCGGTCTTTGGATCGCACGCAATGTCAATCAGGTGCGTGGTGTGATGGTTGCCGGTTCATCCTGCCTCTTGGCACTGAGCGTATGGCTCACACTCCACTTCATCGGCGAGCGCGCAGCAGGCAATACCGAGGAGATGATTCTCCGCGCCACTACGGAATGGTTCCCCGCACTCCACATCAACTATGAGGTGGGTGTTGACGGCATCTCCGTTGTGATGCTTCTGCTTTCGAGCATCATCGTGTTCACTGGTACATTCGCTTCATGGAAGCTCAAGCCGCTTACCAAGGAGTTCTTCATGTGGTTCACGTTGCTCTCCACTGGTGTTTATGGCTTCTTCATCTCGATAGACCTCTTCACCATGTTTATGTTCTATGAGGTTGCCCTCATCCCTATGTACCTCTTGATTGGTTTCTGGGGTTCAGGTCGCAAGGAGTATGCAGCCATGAAGCTTACGTTGATGCTTATGGGCGGTTCTGCTCTTATCATCCTCGGCTTGGTTGGTATCTACTTCTTCAACGGTGCCTCTACAATGAGCATCCTTGAGATTGCCCACAACAACCATATCCCGGCAGCCGTCCAGAACGTGCTCTTCCCGTTTGTGTTTATCGGTTTCGGTGTACTCGGTGCTCTGTTCCCGTTCCACACATGGTCACCTATCGGTCACGGTTGTGCCCCGACATCAGTGTCAATGCTCCACGCCGGTGTGCTTATGAAGCTTGGTGGTTACGGTTGCTTCCGTATCGCCATGTTCCTTCTGCCGCAGGCTGCTCATGATCTGGCTTGGATATTCCTTATCCTCACCACTATCTCAGTGGTTTACGGTGCATTCTCGGCTTGCGTTCAGACCGACTTGAAGTTCATCAACGCTTACTCTTCAGTTTCACACTGTGGCTTGGTGCTCTTCGCTCTCCTGATGATGACCCGCGTTTCTTGCACAGGTGCCATCCTTCAGATGCTCTCTCACGGTCTTATGACAGCACTCTTCTTTGCCCTCATCGGTATGATTTACGGTCGTACACACACCCGTGACATCCGCGAGCTTGGCGGTTTGATGAAGATTATGCCGTTCCTCTCTGTCGGTTATGTGATTGCCGGTCTTGCAAACCTTGGTCTTCCGGGTTTCTCAGGCTTCATCGCTGAGATGACCATCTTCAACGGTTCGTTTGAGAATGCCGACACATTCCATCGTTGCTGCACCGTCATCGCCATTACATCCATCGTTGTGACAGCCGTATATATCCTCCGTACAGTAGGCTTCATCCTCTTCGAGAAGGTGAAGAACCCGCACTTCGAGGAGCTTACCGACGCCACATGGGACGAGCGTTTCGCTGTGTGCTGCCTTATCTTCTGCGTAGCCGGTCTCGGTACGTTCCCAATCTGGGCAAGCCACGTCATCAGCAATGCAGTAGCTCCAATCCTCAGCGTAATTCCAACACTTTAATAACAGTTCAGCAGTAAAAAATGGATTATAGTCAGTTTTTTAATATGATACCCGAGGCTGGCCTCATGGCAATCCTCGTGATAGTATTCCTCGCCGACCTCTTCTTGAAGGGCGAGAAGAAACACACTACATTGAGCATGCTGACATGTGTTTTGTTGGTTGCTCAGGTGGTATTATGCTTCAATGCCCAGCCTGCTGAGGCATTCGCAGGACTCTATACAGCCACAGCAGCTGCTCAGGTGATGAAGGTCATCCTTACAGCTGGAGCGTTCATCGTTGTGGTTATGGCTCAGTCATGGATTGAGCGTGAGGACGTGCTGCGCAAGGAGGGTGAGTTCTATGAGCTTGTCATCTCTACATTGCTCGGTATGTATATGATGATTTCGTCTGGACACTTCCTCATGTTCTTCCTCGGTCTGGAAATGGCTTCCGTACCTATGGCTTGCCTTGTGGCATTCGACAAGTATAAGAAGAATTCTGCTGAGGGCGCTGCCAAGTTCGTGCTCACAGCTACATTCTCAAGCGGCGTGATGCTTTACGGCATCTCGTTCCTCTACGGTGCTTGTGGTACACTCTACTTTGACGACGTTGCTGCTAAGATCAGCGCAAGCCCCTTGACCATCATGGGTCTGGTGTTCTTCTTCAGCGGTCTCGGCTTCAAGATTTCGCTCGTTCCTTTCCACTTCTGGACAGCCGACACCTACGAGGGTGCTCCTACAGCAGTGACAGGTTATCTGAGCGTTGTCTCTAAGGGTGCTGCAGCCTTTGCCTTGATGACAATCCTGCTGAAGGTGTTCGGTCCGATGGTTGAATACTACGAGACTCTGATGTATATCGTCATTGTTCTCACCATCACTATCGCCAACCTCTTCGCACTTCGTCAGACAGAGCTTAAGCGATTCATGGCGTTCAGCTCTATCTCTCAGGCAGGCTACATCATGCTTGCTGCCGTTGGCAACGAGGCTATGGGCTTGACTGCCTTGATGTACTACGTGCTTATCTACGTGGCAGCCAACATGGCAGTGTTCACTGTCATCAACGTTGTAGAGACACGTGGCAAGGGCAACACAGAGATGTCGGTATTCGATGGTTTCTACACTACCAACCCGAAGCTCTCGTTCCTCCTAACACTCGCACTCTTCTCATTGGCAGGTATTCCCCCGTTCGCAGGTATGTTCTGTAAGTTCTTCGTGTTCATGGCAGCAGCCGAGCAGGGCACTAATATCGCCTATGCAGTAGTATTCCTGGCATTGGTCAACACCGTACCGTCACTCTACTACTATCTGAAGATTGTAAAGTGTATGTACATCAACAAGACAGACACTCCGCTTCCTACATTCCAGAGCGACTGCGCCACACGCACAGCCCTCGCTCTCTGCACAGCAGGCGTACTCCTCTTCGGTGTATGCAGCTGCGTTTACGGATGGCTGGTAGCGGCTACAGCTATGTAGAATTAGGAATTAGGAGTTTTGAGTTTTGAATTCAAAACGACATAACGACAATAGAGACAATGGTTGACTACTCATTAAAAGAGAATTGTCAACCATTGTCTCTATTGTCGTTTTTTGTTTTATTAGTTTAAAGTATTGAGGGCGATATGTATGCTGAAATTATATCATATTGCTCAAATAAATCATAAGTGAAGATGTTCAACTTTTATAAGGACGGACTTGATCTTGAGACTCTGCGTCATTACTGCATGGAACATGGTGAAGTGCGCTTATTGAAGCGTGGTGAGATATTTGAGGATGCAGGCAAGCCGTCACAATATGTGGCTTATGTGGAGCGTGGATGCTTCAAGTATATGGTGAATAACGAAGAGGAAGGTAAAGACTACTGTACTGGTTTTGCCTTCGAAGGAGAGTTTGTGGCTGACTATCCGAATTGTCTTACTGGCAGAAAGTCAGAGTTGACGATTGTGGCTGGAACTACGTGTAAGGTATTCCAAATATTAGGGAAAGAACTGGGGACGTTATTAGATTCTGAAAATACCAAAGGACTCAAACAGGCTATATCCGATTGTCTTTTTGCTCAAGTTTATACACAATATCTTGATACTTATCGTATGACAACCAGAGAACGATATAAGCGTTTGCTAATTCGTTGCCCGGAATTAGTTCAAAGTATCAACTTGAAGGATATAGCATCTTATCTGAAAGTTACACCAACAACAATAAGCAATATACGTAGGGAATTTACTTTTGGGTAGCAAACTCTCAAAACATTTTGAGAGTTTGCCCATATAATGTTTTATAGTCTTAGAATACGTGCTGTTTTTAATGGGCAAGCATTAACTTTGCACAAAAATTTACAGTATGAATATTGTTATAATCGGAGCTACATCTGGTATTGGTAAAGCTCTTTTTGTGAAGTATGCCAATGCAGATAATCGTATTGGCATTGTAGGTCGGCGAACAAACCAGCTTAATGTATTAAGTCAGCAGTATCCGTCCAAAACCATTGTTTCAAAAGCAGATGTCACAAACTTAAATGAGATAGAACAAGCGATAAATACTCTTCTAAAAGAGTTTGGTCACTTTGACCTTGCTATTATGTGTGCAGGTGTTGGTGACATTAATGCCACGCTTGACTATGCGATTGAGCGTCTTGCCATTGATACTAATGTTGTAGGTTGGACATATGTTATTGATAGATTGTATTGCATTTTTGAACAACAAGGTTATGGTCATCTTGTAGCTATAACTTCTGCTGGAGGATTGCGAGGCGAATCGGCTGCACCAGCCTATAGCGCAACAAAAGCTTACCAAATTAATTATATGGAAGCAATACGCAAAAAGGCTTTCAGAAACGGTGGTTGCATAACCGTAACAGATGTCAGACCAGGTCTTGTTGACACAGCTATGGCAAAGGGAGAGGGCTTGTTTTGGGTGATGCCGGTAGAGAAGGTGGCTAGTCAAATCATTGCAGCAATTAGCAAGAAGAAGTCAAAAGTCTATGTCACCAAACGATGGCACATACTTGCTATAATATATAGAAGTCTGCCATTTTATATTTTCAAACGATTGTAGCTTCTAACATTTTATGAAAACATTTTGCCGTATGGATTTAATGTTGTAGATTTGCAAATATGAAAACCCTCCTCACTCATCGTCTCTCTCAATATGAAATCAAGCAATTGTGCGCCTCTACCCACGGGGCGCGTAACAATCGTCTTAAGGAGGAACTGTATCAGCTTACGCTTGACGATGACCGCCGTGTGGCAACCAATGCGCTTTGGACGTTCACCCATTTCGCAACGGCAGACAACGAGTGGCTTTACGCCAAGCACGACCAGCTTATTGACCGTTGTTTGAAAGAGGAGGACGCTACAAAGCTTCGCTTAATGCTCAATCTACTTCTTCGTCAGCCTTATACCGAAGAAGACATCCGAACCGATTTTATTGATTACTGTCTGATGCGACTTACTGACCCCAAGTCTCCTTATGCCGTTAGAGCGCAATGCATCAAGCTTGCCTATGAACAAATGAAATACTGGCCCGAATTGCTTAATGAACTGCGTCAAACGCTTGAAATGATAAGTTGTGAGCCTCTGTCGCCTGGACTGCGCTCGGCATGGCGGCAGGTGATGAATAAATTGTAGTTTAGCTTATCGCTTTATAATTTCTTTGTTATACCATCATATATGATGGAAAGGAGCTAACTTTGTTTTTTTGACCCAAGATAGGATTGTGTATATATCATCCTCTCTAAGATTGTAAAAGAAGTACGACTTACCTCTCCAAGTAAGCAGTACTTCTTTTTTTTATGTCACTTATTGACTTAACTTTTTAATTCGAGATTTAATGGCACCTTCATTACGAGCAAAGATTTTGCACAATTCTTCTATTGTTTTTCCTATAGCATGAAGTTCTATTAACTTTTTATCTTCATCTTCCGTCCATTGAACATAAGCCTTTGAATGCTTCAACCTTTGTTGCTCTATATACGACATATTTTCTTTTTCTTGTTCTTTCTTCTTTTCCCATAACACACGCGTCCTTGGCAGATCGGCATAAGATGCCATTAGTTCTTCAAATTCTTTATATTGAGTATGGGTCAAAGGTCTTATATCATGATTTATTTCTTGTTGCCATCTACGAAGAGAGCATTCATATTCACCAGATGTAGCAAATGGGAGATGCCCATTCTGCTCAACAAACTGTTTATATTTATCAAGAGCCTCCTCGAAAGATATACCTTCTAAAGAATGTACGGGTTTTCCGTTCTCGTCATATTCCGTTCTAACTGGAATTATTACTGTTTGATAATCCGGAGAAACCTCCACGTTATATACTGCCGATATTATTTCAGCAAAACGCTTTACAACCATATCACGACATTGTACATCTTCACTTATATATCGAGTCATAGGGTAACGGTTTTCCTGCCAAAGAGTATAATATACATCCTTGCTTACATTTTCTATAGTTGTACGCCATTTGATACACCCCATTAATTCACTTCCTATATGATATTCTGTTCCATTGAATGTAACAAAGTCCCTTACTGACTTTTTAGCTTTAGGAGTAGTGACCGAATCCTTAATTTCAATGTCTTTGTTGATATTTTTATCATTCCATTCTTCTGTTTCGTTCGTTGAGAGTCCTTTATATTCTCTAATAGCCTTAACAAATATAGTTCCAAGACTTTCGAGCTTATGAGTGCCTATACCAGATATAGAACCAAATGCGATATATGTTATTGGTTGTACGATAGCAAGTTGATGCAAAGTTTTATCGCTAAAGATAACATAAGGAGGAACACCTCTTTTGGATGCAATCTTCAAGCGCAACTGACGTAGATTCTCAAAAAGAGTTTTATCTTCAGCCATTTCTGTTTGCTGTTCTTCAAATTGTGATTGTTGACGTTCTTTTTGTTTTCTACCCTTTACTGTAAAATCTTCACGATTAATAATTGCCAACTGAGCCTGTTTGCGTTTATACAAAACTTCCTCGCCTTGGGATGTAATTTTGATATGGGAATTATCTTTATAATCAATTTCTATATAACCCAAATGAAGCATTTGTAAGAGATAATCTTGCCAATCTTTAAATATAACGTCGCGACCACATCCGTAAGTCTTAATCAAATGATAACCTTTCTGATAAACCTCTTGATTAGAAGCACCACGAAGAATGTCTATCAGCAGTTTAAATCCTACTTGTTGTTTAGTGCGCATGATGGCGGAAAGAGCCTTTTGTACAAGTATTGTTCCGTTAAATCTACGAGGAGGATTTTTGCAAACATCACAGTTGTCGCAATCATGATCCATTGTTTCTCCGAAATAATTGAGCAGAATTCTTCGTCGACACACTTGACTCTCTGCATACTCCTGCATACGATCCAACTTTTCATTATTGATATTCTGTTGACCACTTTCTTCTGCAAACTTTCTAAGCATTATAAGATCACCAACTTGATAAAACAGAATAGTCTCGCAAGGAAGTCCGTCACGTCCTCCACGTCCTATCTCTTGATAATAGCTCTCTATACTTTTCGGCAGATTGTAATGAACAACAAAGCGCACATTACTCTTGTCAATACCCATACCAAAAGCAACCGTTGCGCACACCACATCTATTTCGTCGTTAATAAATGCTTCTTGCACATCGTCTCGCTCCTTAGCAGAAAGTCCAGCATGATAAGCCTTGGCACGAATACCTTTTTCTTGAAGTTTCTCAGCCACCATTTCTGTAGTTTTCCTGCTCATGCAATATATAATACCACTCTCGTTATGATGACGAGCAATCAACGAAAGCAGAAAGCGCAACTTATCTTTTGCAGAATAGCCACGACGAACATCTAGCGACAAGTTTGGACGATCGAAAGATGATATAAAAATCTTCACTTCTCCTGTTTCATCTTTATCTAAACGGAGTTGCTGTATTATATCCTCTTTAGTAATTTTATCAGCAGTTGCAGTAAATGCCGCAACAGGCACATTAGGAAACAATTCTTTTAGCTTACCAAGCTGAGTATATTCCGGTCTAAAGTCATGTCCCCATTGAGAAATACAATGAGCTTCATCTATAGCAAACATACTAACTTTGAGAGAACCAGTTGGTTCTGTTCCATGAGAATTACTGAAGATACCATATTGAATCTCTGATAATAATTTTTCAGGCGACACATATAACAATTTATATTCACCTCTGTATGCACGTTCTGCTATATCATGATTCTCAGCTTCTGAGGCATTACTATTTAGAGCAGCTGCAGCAATGCCGTTAGCACGCAGACTCTCTACTTGGTCTTTCATCAAAGATATAAGAGGAGAAACAACAATAGCCGTACCAGGCATCATCAATGCTGGTATCTGATAGCAGATACTCTTTCCACCGCCAGTAGGCATCAACACCAGACAGTCTTTGTTGCTAAGTATATGGCGTATAATGTTCTCTTGTAGAGGGCGAAAGGAATCATATCCAAAATATCTTTTGAGTGTAGATAGCATAGGTTATTATTTTAAGGTGTATTATTAATATATATATTAATGTGACAAATGTACAAAGAATAATCGAAATATAGAATAACGAAACGTATTATTTTGTTCAGTTTTTTCTAATGACATTTTCACGTAAAGGTAAGGACTTTGGCTGTTATGAGCGAAGATATCCAATTTCAGATAGAATGCCTCTCTACCGAGTTGGTTGAGATGTTGATGCAAAAATATGGGTGGAATATGAAGAAGGCACTTGACGAATTGTATTCTTCTGAGACCTATAAGCGATTGTGCAACCCAGAATGTGGTTTTTACTACGAAGGTTCGGTGTATGTGTTCTCGTATTTAGAAAACGAGATAGAAACAGGTATAGTAAAATAGATTCATGAAATCCCTCCTCTCTCACCGTCTTTCCATGGACGGGATAAATGAAATTTGCTTGCTTGTTCAGGGCGAGCAAAACCATAGTTTAAAGGAACTGCTTTATCAGCTTACGCTTGACGACGACCGCCGCGTGGCTGTCAATGCGCTTTGGGCGTTCACGCATTTTGCGTTGGCTGACAATGTTTGGCTGTTTGCCAAGCACGACCAACTTATCGAACGTGCCATCACGGAGCAAGACGTGACGAAGCTCCGCCTTATTCTCACTCTGCTTCTTCGCCAACCATTCGATGAAGAAGCCATCCGTACCGACTTCATTGATTTCTGCCTGACGAGACTCGCTGACCCGAAGTCGCCCTATGCCGTCAGAGCCCTGTGCATTAAGCTTGCCTACGAGCAGATGTGCCATTGGCCCGAACTGCTAAACGAACTTCGCCAGACTCTTGAAATGATAAGCTGCGAACCGCTATCGCCTGGACTGCGTTCGGCTTGGCGGCAGGTGATGAAGAAATGCAAATATCGTACAAAGAGTAAAAAGCTGTTACAAAATAAAAATCAATTCTAG
>ERZ1673741.1213-NODE-1213-length-22183-cov-121.443827_pt1 | contig 22183 bp, 17 predicted proteins | sample MGYA00580209_ERZ1673741 | MGnify/ENA primary metagenome ERZ1673741 (study PRJEB41218, sample SAMN15661754) | gut metagenome | host: Homo sapiens | place: Canada: London | collected 2015-08-20/2019-03-30 | study: EMG produced TPA metagenomics assembly of... | reverse complement strand
TGATCAAGGATCGTATTATACAGATTTCTTACATCAAGGTAATGCCTGATGGAACAGAAGACCGCAAGAACCTCTTCGTAAATCCTTGTAAGGAGATTCCTGCCGAAGTAGTTGCCCTTACAGGCATCAGTAACGAAGATGTAAAAGATGCGCCAACCTTCAAGCAGCTGGCTGCCACATTGGAGAAGGAATTTACAGGTTGCGATTTCGCAGGCTACAATTCCAACTATTTCGATGTTCCTATGCTCGCAGAAGAATTCCTGCGCGCTGGAATTGACTTCGATTTCAACAAGTGCCGTCTCATCGATGCGCAGACCATCTTCATGAAGATGGAGCGCCGAAACCTGGCTGCTGCTTACAAGTTCTATTGCGGCAGAAAAATGGAGGAAGATTTCGAGGCTCACCGGGCTGATCAGGATACAGAGGCTACTTACCGCGTGCTCATGGGCGAGCTCGATAAGTATGCTCCAGGTGTACAGGATGAACCTGAGCGCGTGCTCAACAACAATATGGATGAACTTGCCGAATTCTCTAAGCAGAAGGATAATGTCGATTTCGCCGGACGCATCGTTTGGGAAGAGGTAAAAGACGCCCAAGGCAATATCGTCAGCGATGAGAACGGAAATCCTTTGAAGCACGAAGTATTCAACTTCGGTAAATACAAAGGATGGGATGTGGCTGAAATTCTGACCAAAGACCCGGGTTACTTTACATGGGTCTTGGGAAGCGATTTCACCAATAATACCAAGCAGGTGCTTACCCGCATCCGCCTTCGTGAATTCAACAAGAGAATGGGTAAATAATTGTTACCGGGTTTTCGCAAGCCGCAGAATAACAGACTTGCGAAACTCGGATTTATTTCTTAACAGTTAGAAAAATTCATGTTAAAAGGAAAAAAAATCGTATTAGGCATTACGGGCTCTATTGCTGCTTATAAGTCATGTCTCATCATACGAGGTCTCATCAAGCGAGGAGCAGAAGTGCAGGTGGTCATTACACCTGCAGGAAAGGAGTTTATCACTCCCATCACCCTTTCGGCTCTTACGCATAAGCCTGTGGTAAGCGAATTTTTCTCGCAGCGCGATGGAACCTGGAATTCGCACGTAGACTTAGGTCTGTGGGCCGACGCCATGCTCATCGCTCCTTGCACAGCCTCTACCCTGGGGAAAATGGCTCACGGAATTGCTGACAACATGCTCATCACGACCTATCTGTCGATGAAAGCGCCAGTTTTTATCGCACCAGCTATGGACCTCGACATGTATAAGCATCCTTCTACCCAAGCCAACATGAAAACACTTCTGGGCTACGGAAATCACATCATAGAACCGGAAGTGGGATTCCTGGCAAGCGGACTGGAAGGAAAGGGACGCATGGAAGAACCTGACATCATCGTAGAATGCCTTGACAGATTTTTCGATGAACAGGCTCAGCAGAATTCAGAACCCGATGAAGCAGAAAACTGCGAGCAAAAAGAAAGCGATAAGCTCGATTTGAAAGGCAAGAAGATTATGATTACAGCCGGACCGACCTACGAAAAGATTGATCCGGTGCGTTTCATCGGCAATTATTCTTCCGGCAAAATGGGCTTTGCACTTGCTGAAGAGTGCTGCCGCCGTGGTGCTGAGGTTACGCTGGTTGCAGGTCCGGTTTCGCTCAGCTGTTCTGAAGCCATTCATCGCATCGATGTAGAAAGTTGCGAGGAAATGTACCAGGCTGCCACACAAGCCTTCGCCTCAACCGATGCTGCCATTCTCTGTGCTGCTGTTGCTGATTTCAAGCCAAGCGAGATTGCTGACAGGAAAATCAAGCGCGAGAAAGATGATCTGGTACTCCGACTCGTCCCTACTCACGATATTGCCGCAGCCCTTGGCAAAATGAAACAAAAACATCAGCGAATCGTGGCTTTCGCCCTGGAAACCAACGACGAAGAGGCTAACGCACAGAAAAAACGCAAAAAGAAAAATGCTGATTTCATCGTGCTAAACTCTACTCGCAATCCGGGAACCACATTCCGTACGAATGATAACCAGATAACGATTATTTCTGAAGAGGGTAAGAAAGAATATGAGAAGAAACCGAAAACTGAAGTGGCTCGCGACATTATTAACGAGCTGGCTCATCTCTTGTAGCCCCATCACATCAGCCGCTCAGGAGTTGCAGGCTAAGATTACCATCAACCATGCCCAGATTCAGGGCACGGAAAACCGGGTATTCGATAATCTGCAACAAACTCTTGAGCAGTTTGTGAACGACAGGCAATGGACGAATCTTCAATTCAGGAAGAACGAGCGCATCGTGTGCAACTTCAATATCACGGTAAGCAAGTATGATAAAGACCAGAATATCTTTACCTGCAAGGCGCTCATCCAGGCCAACCGTCCCGTCTACAATTCAGCCTATACGTCCACCTTATATAATAATGTGGATGAAAACTTCACGTTCAAGTTTGCCGAGTTCGACCAGCTTGAGTTTACCGAAGAGCGGATTGACAACCAGCTAACGGCTCTGCTTGCCTACTATGCTTACCTCATCATCGGTTTAGATCTTGACAGTTTTGCGCCTAAAGGTGGGGAGGACATTCTGCAACGTTGCATGAACCTCACCAACAACGCCCAGAATCTTGATTTTCCGGGCTGGAAAGCGTTTAGTGACAACAGAAACCGATTCGCCATCATTTCCGATTATCTCGACGGAGCCATGGAACCTTTCAGAATGCTGCAATACAACTATTACAGAAAAGGGCTCGATGAAATGGCGAATAATGTGGAACGAGGCAGAACTGAAATCACCAACACCCTGCTCCAGGATCTGAAGAAAGCCCGTACGGACAGACCGCTCAGTCTGCTGCCACAAATCTGGACAGACTACAAGAAGGACGAGCTTGCTAACATCTATCAGAAACATGGCACTCAGAAGGAGAAAGAAAGCATTTATGAATTGCTCTTCTCCATCAATCCTTCTCAAAACTCATATTGGGACAAAATCAAGGAATAAGCCTATATGCTTTATCATTCGGGAAAATCCAAATGATGGAATAAAAGCTGGTTCTTTTAGATTAAGTTCCTTTAAAATAATAAGATAAGAAATTATGCTCAAGCAATTATACATCAAGAATTTCACGTTGATTGACGAGTTGGACATTCCTTTTTATCCAGGATTCTCAGTCATCACGGGCGAGACGGGTGCCGGAAAGAGCATCATTCTCGGAGCCATCGGACTACTTCTGGGCAACCGTGCAGACAGCAAAGCCATCAAGGCTGGAAGAGACCGATGCGTGATAGAAGCCCACTTCGACCTGTCAAAATACGGAATGCAGAATTTCTTCGATGCTAACGATATTGATTATGATGCAGAAGACACCATCATCCGCCGCGAACTGACTGCTGCCGGAAAGAGCCGTGCCTTCATCAACGACACGCCTGTTCCGTTGAGCAAGATGAGAGAACTGGGCGAACAGCTCGTCGATATTCATTCACAGCATCAGAATCTCCTGCTGCAGAAGGAAGACTTCCAGCTAAGCGTGGTCGATATTATTGCCCACGATGAAAAGCAGAAGAAGGCTTATCTTGACGAATACAAGAACTATAAAAAGGCTAAGCAGCAGCTGGAAGACCTGAAAGCGGAAATCGCAAAGAACAGGGAGAACGAGGAATTCATGCGCTTCCAGTTTAAGGAACTGGATGACGCTAACCTGCAGGAAGGCGAACTTGAGCAACTGGAACAGGAAGCAGAAACCCTGAGCCATTCTGAAGACATCAAGACTGCGCTCTATGAGGCAGATAATGCACTCTCGGGCGAAGACGGCAGTATTCTCGACAAACTGAAGAATGCAGCCCAGCAGATTGACAACATCAAGGAGGTTTATCCGGATGTGAAGGAGGTGGCTGAACGAATGCAGAGCAGCTATATAGAACTCAAGGATATTGCCCAGGAAATAAGCGGAAGCGTTGACAATGTTGAGTTTGACCCGAACCGGCTTGAAACTATCAATTCTCGTCTCGACCAGCTCTACTCGCTCCAGCAGAAATTCCATGTGGAAAATGTAGAAGAACTCATCGCCACTCGCGAGCGAATCAACGAACAGCTACAGCACATCGATAATGGTGATGAAGACATAGAAGAACTGGAAAAGCAAGTTGCCCTTCTGCTTGCCAAGGCTGAAAAGCAGGCTAGCGAACTGACTGCCATCCGAACGAAATCGGCCAGAAAGATAGAAGAAGAAATGAAGAAACGTCTCATTCCTCTGGGAATTCCGAATGTCCGCTTCGAAATTTCATTCTCCGCCAAGCCGCTCAGTTCTGATGGTGTTGACAAGGTAAATTTCCTGTTCAGCGCCAACAAGAGCACGCTTCTCCAGCCGGTGAGTCAGGTTGCTTCCGGTGGAGAAATCGCCCGCGTCATGCTTTCTCTGAAGGCCATGATCAGTGGAGCCGTAAAACTGCCAACTATCATCTTCGATGAAATCGACACGGGAGTAAGCGGTAAGATTGCTGAAAAGATGGCGGAAATCATGACAGAGATGGGCAACTTGAACCGTCAGGTTATTTCCATCACCCACCTGCCGCAGATTGCTTCCATGGGAACCCATCATTACAAGGTTCTGAAAGAAGAAACCGAAGAGGGAACTCTTTCTCACATGAAGGAACTCAACGAGCAGCAGCGCATAGAAGAAATCGCACAGATGCTCAGCGGAAGCGACATTACGCCTGCTGCCCTGGCAAATGCTAAGGAGTTGCTCAATAAACACAAGCAACACAAATAAGATTATGAAAAAAATAAATATGATCATGATGGGACTGATGCTCGGAGCATCGTCCCTCTATGCCCAGCCGGGTTCAGTCCAGAAACTGGCTAAGAGCGTTTTCACCTTGACTACTTTCAATCAGAAAGGCGACATTATCGCCTCTACCCAAGGTGTTTTTATCGACAACAAGGGAACGGCTATCAGTACCTTCAAACCATTTGTCGGAGCTGTAAAGGCAAGCGTTGTTGACGCTTCCGGCAAATCGATTCCTGTTGAGGCCATCATGGGAGCCGATGAACTCTATGATGTGGCTAAATTCCGCATCAACGCCTCTACAGTTGCAGCCCCTATCGCAACCAAGGAGTCGGCTGCTGGCGACAAGGTCTGGCTGGTTCCTTATTCTATCAAGAAGCCGGCTTACCAGCAGGAGGACATCAGCAGCGTAGAGAAGTTCAAGACTACGTACAACTATTACATCTTCTCGAATAGTGCTCCCGAAAATGCAGTAGGTTGTCCGTTTGCCAACAAGAACGGACAGGTCATCGGTCTGATGCACAGCAATGGTCAGGTAACAGCCATCGACGCCAACTACGCCAAGCAGCTGAAGGTAACCGGTCTTTCGAGTCTTGACGCAGCCCTTCGCGAAACCACCATCCGTACAGCTCTTCCTGATACAGAGAACGAAGCGATGACGATGATGACTCTGAAGAAGGGCCAGACTACAGCTGATGAGTATGCGAAATATAGCAATGAGTTTATCAGCAAATTCCCTACTTCAGCCTTCGGTTACAAGGAGAAAGCCACTTATCTGACGGATAAGGCAGAATATGATGCAGCTGCCAAACTGATGGAAGAAGGCATTAAGAAATCGGCTGCCAAGGATGAGGCTCATTCCAACTATGCCGACCTGATTTATCAGAAGATTATTTACAAGGGCGATTCTGTTTATAAAGACTGGACGCTCGACAAGGCGATTGCTGAGGCTCAGAAGGCTTACGAAATCAAGGCTCAGCCTATTTACCGCCATCAGGAAGCGCAGATTAATTTCGTAAAGGGCGAGTATCAGAAAGCTTACGATACTTTCATGGATCTTACTAACACTTCACTTCTCAGCGGCGAACTCTATTTAGAGGCTGCCCAGGCCAAGAAGAATCTCAAGGCTCCTGCCAAGGAGATTGAAGTTTTGCTCGATAGTGCGGTAAGCGTTGGAAGCAAGACCGGAATGGTTGGGAATTACTATCTGGCTCGTGCAGAATTTCTGAAAGAGCAGGGTGAATTCCGTCGTGCAATTCAGGATTATAATATGTACGATTCCATTGCCCGTCCTGTTTCGCCAGTCTTCTTCTACACCCGTTACCAATGCGAAACCAAGTTGCGCATGTGGCAGCCAGCCCTGCTCGATATTGCCCGCACCTGTTACCTGGCTCCTAAAGAGCCTACATATTTTGCAGAATGGGCAAGTCTCGACTTGCGTGTAAAGCGTTATGATGAGGGAATCAGCGCAGCCACCCATTGTATTGAGTTGGCTCCTGAATATGCTGACGGCTACCTTCTCTTAGGTTTGCTCCAGAAGGAGAAAGGAAATAAGGAAGAGGCCATCAAGAACCTGAAGAAAGCCCAGGAACTCGGCGATTCACGTGCTGAAGAATATCTCAAGAAAATGAAGTAATTAGTGGACTGCTAACCTGCTTTATTCTTTTAACCAAAAAGAGGGTGAATCATTTATTTATGACTCACCCTCTTTCATATTATATACTTTACTTTTCCAAAATACTTTAGTACTGTCTCAAAGCACCGAGCAATTCTGCATTCTCGCTCTTGTTTCCGATAGTAATTCTCAGACAATTGCCGCACAACTGAACCTTGTTGCGGTTTCTTACGATAATGCCTTGTGCCACCAGATAATTGTAAATGGCGTTGGCGTCGGTCATTTTAGCCAGGAAGAAGTTTGCATCAGTAGGATAAACCTTCTCGCAGATAGGCAGATCCAGGAATGCAGCCATTACCTTAGAACGCTCCTGCAGGATGTTCTTCACCCATTCGTCAACCTTCAGCGGATTCTTCATCACTTCCAGCGCATGTTCCTGAGTAAGCAGATTGATGTTATAAGGATATTTCACCTTATTGAATATGTCAACAATCTCCTTGCTTGCAAAAGCCATTCCCAAACGGAGGGCTGCACAGCCCCACGCCTTACTCATGGTGTTGAGCACAATCATGTTAGGAAATCTGTCGAGTACGCTGCGGAATGTGCGCTCCGAAGAGAAATCGGCGTAGGCTTCGTCGATAATGACAATACCCTGGAATTTCTGCAAAACCTCTACGATAGCTTCGCGGTTAATGTGATTACCCGTAGGATTGTTTGGGCTGCAGATCCAGATTACCTTCGTTTGTTCATCACAGGCTGCCAGCAGTTTTTCTGCAGAAATCTGATAGTTTTCATCGAGCAGCACAGAGCGATACTCCACATCGTTGATGTCTGCGCATACTTCATACATTCCGTAAGTAGGCGCAATCGCCACTACATTATCCTTGCCCGGGCGGCAGAATACACGGTAAACCAAATCAATGGCCTCGTCGGAACCGTTGCCCAGGAAGATTTTCTCTTCAGCCACACCCTTAATCTTGCTGATCTGCTTTTTCAGTTCAACCTGCAGCGGATCAGGATAGCGATTGTAAGGGTCATTATATGGATTTTCGTTGGCGTCGAGGAAGACACGGGCATTTCTGCCTGCAAACTCCGTACGGGCGCAACTGTAAGGTGCCAGATTCCAGATATTCTCTCGGCACAAATCTTTCAATTCTTTCATTTTTCTTTCAAAAGCTATTAAGAAGTATCTTTAATTCTTCCCGTTTCACCCTATTATTTCAAACTGTTCACTCTCAGCCTCATCGCGTTGGCATGAGCTTCAAGCTGCTCATTTTCTGCCATGGTCACTACAGCATTTCCAATGTTACGAATACCTTCTTCTGTAAGATGCTGGAAGGTGATTTTGCGATTATAACTGTCCAGGTTCACACCGTTGTAAGCCAAAGCATAACCATGGGTTGGCAACGTATGGTTCGTGCCGCTTGCATAGTCGCCAGCACTTTCGCACGCATAGTTGCCGAGGAATACACTACCTGCATTCACAACCTTTTCTGCCAGCTGCTCATAATCGGCTGTGGCAATAATCAGATGCTCCGGCGCATAAGTGTTACAGAGGTCTATAGCCTCTCCTTCGGTCTTTACAAGGATAAACTTAGAGTTGTCTAATGAGGTCTGTGCCATCTCCTTACGTGGCAAGTGTTCAAGTTGCGCTTCAACTTCATTCTTTACATCATCCAACACCTTTTCAGATGTAGTGATGAAGAAAACCTGAGAATCGAAGCCATGTTCAGCCTGCGACAAGAGGTCAGCTGCTGCAAACACAGGGTTGGCTGTTTCGTCGGCGATAAGGCAAACTTCAGACGGACCGGCAGGCATGTCGATAGCCACATCGTGCAGGGAAACCTGCTGCTTGGCAGCCATGACAAACTGGTTGCCCGGACCGAAAATCTTATAAACCTTAGGCACGCTCTCCGTACCGTAAGCCATGGCTCCGATAGCCTGAACGCCACCCGCCTTGAAGATTCTGCTCACGCCTGCAATCTTTGCCGCCATGAGGATAGCCGGGTTCACCTTGCCCTCTTTGTTAGGAGGAGTACAGAGTACTATTTCTTTACATCCTGCAATCTTGGCAGGAGTTGCCAGCATCAGAACGGTGCTGAAGAGAGGAGCAGTACCTCCCGGGATATACAATCCCACCTTCTCAATAGCCACACTCTTCTGCCAGCAGGTTACACCAGGGCAAGTTTCAACCTTTACACCATCAAACTTCTGGCTATGATGGAATGCGGCAATGTTATGATGGGCGAGGTGCAAAGCGTCTTTCAGTTCTTGAGAAACCATTTTCTCAGCCTCTTCGATTTCAGCTTCAGTCACAGCCAAAGAATCGAGATGGGCATGATCAAACTTCTCCTCGTAACGCTTCACGGCTTCGTCGCCATGGTTTTTCACATCGTCGAGTACACCTTGTACGGTCGCATTCAGCTGCGAAACATCCAGGTGTGGGCGTTTTACAATCTCGCTCCATTCCTCCTTTGCAGGATACTTTATTACCTTCATTCCTATTATTAATATTTAATTATTAATGTTTAATGTTTAGTTTTTAACGCATAATGTCTCTAAATAAACATTACACATAAAACACTACACATTATTATAATATCATCTTTTCGATTGGTGTTACCAGGATGCCCTGTGCACCGAGTTCCTTCAACTTGCCTATGATTTCCCAGAAACGCTTCTCATCGAGCACGGTGTGGATAGAGCACCATTCATCATCAGCCAACGGGATAATCGTAGGACTCTTGATGCCTGGCAATACTTCTGTAATCTCCTGAACCTTTGCCTTAGGAGCATTCATCATCACGTACTTCTTGTCCTGTGCAGAACGTACAGCCTCGAAGCGGAACAGCATCTCGTTCAGAATCTCATGCTTCTCCTCGTCCATGTTCCAGTTGCCGATGAGCAGAGCCTCGCTCTTCATCACCACCTCAACCTCAGCAAGATTGTTGCTGACCAGAGTAGAACCTGAACTTACAATATCGAAAATGCCGTCAGCCAAACCGATGCCTGGACTGATTTCTACAGAACCCGTAATAACATGGATGTCGGCATTGATGTTGTTCTTCTTCATAAACTTGCGCAAGATGTTAGGGTAAGAAGTGGCAATCTTCTTGCCGTTGAACCATTGCAATCCCGGATAATCAATCTTCTTAGGAATGGCGAGGCTCAGGCGGCACTTGCTGAAACCCAGACGGTCGATAATCTGCGCATTCTCTCCACGCTCTACAAACTCGTTCTCGCCCACGATACCGATATCTGCCACACCAGAGGCTACGCTCTGAGGAATATCATCATCACGAAGGTAGAGAACCTCGAGAGGAAAGTTGCTTGACTGCACCAGGAGGGTGCGTTTAGAGGCACTTACCTTGATGTCTGCCTCTGATAAAAGATTCATGGTGTCGTCGAAAAGACGACCCTTGCTTTGTACTGCTATTCGTAACATATTTCTATATTTTGTTTGAAAAACATTGCAAAAGTACACATTTTTATTAGAATAAACAAATAATTTTTCACTTATGTGCAAAATATTTCGTACTTTTGCAGCTGAAATGAAGAATAAAGGATATTTATACGCATTATATGCACTATTTTTGCTCTCTGCCTGTGCCGACAAGAAACCGCAGCAGGAGCTTACGCCATGGGGAACTCCCGTAGGCGAAATGGAGTATGCGGATAACTCTGATGGGGCTGATGGCGATGAAAAGAAACCTGCTTCAACCAACAAAGGGCTTTCGCTCGAAGATATTCAGGCCAATGGTGAGCTCATCATGCTTACCGTTAACGGTCCTACTACTTATTATGATTATCACAGCCACGGAATGGGACTTCAATATCTGCTCTGCGAGAAGTTTGCCCAGCAGATTGGCGTGTCGTTACGTGTAGAAGAATGTAAGGATACGGCTGAAATGGTGCGTAAGCTGGAGAAGGGAGAAGGCGATGTGATTGCCGTGCCCCTTCCCCGAAAACAGACCAGAGGCAACCTGCTGTTCTGTGGAGTTACGCCCGACAGCACCCGAACCCAATGGGCTGTACAGAACGGCAACAAGAGTCTTGCCGACACCTTGAACGGCTGGTTTAAACCCAAGCTGATTGCTCAGGTCAAGCAGGAAGAATCGTGGCTGCTTTCTTCAGCCAGCGTGCGTCGCCACGTTTATTCACCATTCCTGAACCGTTCCAAGGGTGTTATTTCACGCTACGACCACCTCTTCCAGCGCTATAGTGGAACGGCTCGCATGGATTGGCGCCTGATGGCTGCCCAATGTTATCAGGAGAGTTGTTTCGACCCGAATGCGAAGTCATGGGCTGGAGCATGCGGACTGATGCAGATTATGCCAAGCACGGCTGCCCATCTGGGTTTGCCTATGAGTATGATTCATGAACCAGAGGCGAATGTGGCTGCGGCAGCCAGATATATGGCGGAACTGCAAGGCCATTTTGCAGATGTAGGTGACCCGTTCCAGCGCATGCTTTTTGCCCTGGCATCTTATAATGGTGGCTATTTCCACATCAGAGATGCAATGGCGCTGGCTCGCAAACATGGTCAGAATCCGCACAACTGGGGCGTGATTCGCGGTTATATTCTGCGCCTTTCGCAACCGGCTTATTACACAGACCCGGTGGTGAAATATGGTTACATGCGAGGCACGGAGACGGTAGATTATGTGGATAGAATCAGAGCCCGCTGGGGTGAATACAGCGGTGGTTCGGGCTTCCATGAGAGTCTTAGAGGCAGCGGTATGGGCAGCGGCTCCTTCCATGGAGCTCCTATTAAATCAAAGCGCCATTACCAGAATAAGTACCATATATAATAGATAGGTGTTCAAGTTTCGCAAGTTCAGGAGTTAAAGGAGTAAAAGAAGTTAAAGGAGTTAAAGAAGTTATCGCTCCCTACGGTCGCTGAGGAGTTAAGACAACAGTCTTTTTGGCGTATTTTTTTACGCAGCAAGACATACGTCTTAACTCCTTAACTTCCTTAACTCCTTAACTTCCTTAACTCCTTAACTCCTTTAACTTCCTGATATGCGAAAGTTCAGTCTTTACATTTTTGTCATGTGGTAACCCAGCATTTTTAATTCTACAGCTATTCCCATGAGGAACATCTGGTGGAGGGCAGCAACGAAACCACGGAATGCCTCCTCGCTTCCAGGCTGCAGATTCAGATGAATCAGCTTGCTGTAAGAACGCGAAGCACATTCTGCAACCACATTCGTCACAGCCTTATGCGCTTCCCCGTTCAGCAGCAGAACCTTTTCGCAGATGTAATCATCCATGTGGTCGAAATCTATTCTGTCACGAAGATATTCATAATGATTTTCTACCTTGCTGTAGAGTTCCCAATCTTCATCCCAATACTTGGCAAGCGCCATTCCTACATACATGATCCAACCCAATGAAACCGTTGGATATTTGGCAAACTCGCGAATCGCATCAGGCAGATAACTCTCGCCTACTTTCTGCCACAGCTCTTCCAAATCCGGAGCCTCCGGCAAATGAGCATCTACCTTATCAATACCCAGCAGATATCGATAAAGATCTTCCTTGAAGATCGCTTCAAAATTCTTTTTCTCTTCCATTTATCTTTTTCGAATATTATTTATATAAAGCTTTTGCCCTTACAGGGCGCCTTGCTGATTTTCTATTATACCCAGGGTGTTGCCCTGGGCTAGGAGCTTCTGCCCTTTCAGGGCGAGAGTCGTAAATTACTGAACTCTGCAAACCCTGATTCCTATCTGCACCGGATGTTTGTGCATGTAAGTATAAAGTGTCATCGGTTCATCAATCACTTTCTTGTGAATGCTGCTGGCGTTGAGCAGATGCAAACCGTTTTTGTGCCAGGAGGCAATACCGATATGGGTTGTGTCGAGCCCCTTCTTGTTGGTGATGATGGCGATAATGTCGCCGTCGTGGATGGCGTTGCGGAAAACTGCCGTGTTGGCAATCATGCCCTTCGGAACATAACGGTAACGCTTGCCGTTCACACTCTGTTCCAGTTTTCTGATTCCTGATTTCCATTCCGGATGAGCCTTAAGCATCTTATAACTCGAAATATGTGTACTCATCCAGTTGATGTTCACGGTCTGAACGGCCGAGAAAGGAGGATTGGGCGCAATATTCTTCACGATTCCTTCGCGCTCGTTTGCATCCATCCAAATCGTGAAATAATGCTGACGTTTCACATAGGAAACCTCTCCGCCTACATAACGCACATTCCGGAGATGTTTGCAGAAAGCCGAGAAAGAAGTCTCATTCTTCTTGGCGCATAGGGTGAGCGCCGTAACCATCTCTACGTATGTGGTGCAGTCCAGCTCACGGGTGTTCACGATGAGCACCTCTTCCTTCGTCCGGTCCAGCGTGCCGCCCACATAAGGAACGCCCGCCATCTGCTTGCCGAACCAGAGCATCCAACTGGCTGGTTTCTTCTTCATCGTCCTTGCCTGTTGCAGCAGCCCCACAATCCGCAGACTGTCCTGCTGCAGATAAACCACATTCACCCTGGCTTCTCCCGGAACAGCCAGCAGACAAGCCAGTACGGCGGCTGCCATTTTCGTAAATATTTTCATCTCTTCTTTTTTATATGTTAATGATGACGTTTCCTGCCAAAGTTCACGCCCACATAAATATTGAGCGAGCCAAACGAATTGTTGGTAGAAAACTGTTTTTTCTTATAGTTGTAAGAATGGATGATGGTGCTGGCGCCCGCGTACCAATGCGTATTGTTCCACACCACGCCGAAGCGCCCGATTCCATCCAGGTTCACATTCTTGAAACTGAAATTGGTAATGTCCAGATGTTCACTTTCATTATCCGATTTCGAGCTGTTGTAAGCCACACCTACCGAGAGCGAAGCATTAAAGAGCCAGTTCTTGGCGAAAACCCAGTTGTAAGCATAGCCGCAGGTTACGTTCACATCGCTGTATTTCACCTTGCTGAACATCAGCGAACTGTCTATCTTGGCTTCCGGAGTTTCCCCGTTTGTCAGATTTTTGTTCAGCCGTTCATCTACAAGATTGGTCAGTTTATCCCAGTTCACCTCCAGTTCATGCTCCGTGTAACCGATTCCCAGAAGCATGGAACCGGCACTTCTCCGCTGCACCGTACTCTGCGAATAGGCGGCAGGATAAGAGAAGCGGCGATGGTTGAAGATGTAATAAAGATTGAATCCCTTGATGCTCGATTTGAAACCGTCGAAAGGAGCCTTGCGGATAGGGTCACAATCGATGTGCTCACCCAGATTCATCCGCAGAACATGATAGTCATTTCCCGTCTGTCGCCAGAACAGGTCTATTCCCAGCAGACTGCTGTAGAGGCTCAGGTCAAACTCCTTCTTGTTGGTGTGGTTGTTTCCGAAATTGATGTGCTTCAGGTCGAACGTATAACCCAGGAACACCCATCTCCAGCCCAGATAAGGCCCCAGGCGGTAAGAAGGATCAGGAGCAAAGGAAATGCTCTGCCCTTCGCGGTTTCTGAGCGTATATTCTTCGTAGGTATTGGTGTTCTGCAGCATCACCGTATAATTGTAGTGCTGGTCTTCGATATAAGAAGAATCCGTACTGTTGAATTCTCTGAAGAACCGGGTGAATACATTTCCCACCTGATGGAAGAAAGTTTTTCGATGGCGCTCTTTCACAAGGCTGTCCTTGGAATTATGCATGAACATCGTCTTGTTGAAGAGCGTTCCCAGCATGGTAGAATCCACAGGCTCCCCTGCCCTTGCCGAAGTGCAGGCAAGAGAACAGATGATTGCAACTATACAGAAACTTCTCTTCATAACTTATACTCTCTATTCCAGATGATGATGCTTCCTTGATGTTTGCTTTCGAGATGATTTTGTAAAAAAATCAGTTCTTCCACAACACACGGTCCAGCACCCAGTTCACAGCCGTAGCCGAAACGCTGGTGCAGTCGCATTTGCCTATTCCCTGCAGATGCTCAATCACACTCTTGATGAGTGGCAGCTGCACGTAAGGCGGATTCGGAACTGTAATCGAGTTCTTTCCTTCGCTCGTAATCACTTCTATCGGCTGGTAAGTGAACACCGAGAACGAGAGCGAACCTTTCTCGCCAATCACCTCGATGCAGTCTTCCTTCGCACTCTCATGTCCCACGAAGCACCAGCTTCCGCTGCCCGGAATTCCGCTCTCAAAGAAGAAGCACGCCGAGAGCGTATCTTCAGCCTGATAAAGATGCGCTCTGTTGGCAGGATAGCCGTGCGCACGGGTAATCACACCAAACAGATTCTGGAGCAAATCTATCTGATGAGGAGCCAGGTCGTAGAAATAGCCGCCGCCCGCAATATCCGGCTGCAGTCGCCAAGGCATTTCCTTGCCGCTCTGAAAGTCGAGATCGCGCGGAGGAACCGAGAAGCGTACCTGCACATTTACCACATTACCGATGGTTCCGTTCTCGATAATCTCCTTTACCTTCTGGAAATAAGGAAGATAACGGCGATAGTAAGCCACAAAGCATGGAACACCCGTCTGCTCGCTGATGCGGTTGATGCGGATGCAGTCATTGTAGCTCGCAGCCAGCGGTTTCTCTATGTAGCAAGGTTTGCCCGCACGCATCGCCATGATGGCGAAGGTGGCGTGAGAAGAAGGTGGCGTGGCGATGTAAACTGCATTCACATCGGGGTCTTCTATCAACTCCGATGCATCCGTGTACCATTTGCGCACATGATGGCGCTCAGCATAGCTGCGTGCCTTGTTCTCGCTTCGGCTCATCACAGCCACCACCTGCGAACCCTCCACTTCGTTGAAAGCCGGTCCGCTCTTCTTTTCGGTTACTTCTCCGCAGCCGATAAATCCCCAATTAATCTGTTTCATTCTCTGTTGGTTTATTCTCTCCCGAAAGATTATTCTCCGGCGAGCGATTTGTTGATTTCGTCAATATAGTCGAGCACCTCGTCGCGTCCCATCTTCTTTTCACTACTGGTAATGAAATAAGGTGGAAGTGCTTCCCAGCGGTCTTCCAGCGCATGCATCCATTTCTCCGCATTCATGCGAGCCTTGACCGGACCCAACTTGTCGGCCTTGGTAAAGACGATGCAGAAAGGAACGCCGCTCTCGCCCAGCCAGTCAACAAACTCGCGGTCTATCTTCTGCTGGTCGTGGCGCACATCGATGAGCACGAAGACGTTAGCCAACTGCTGGCGCTGCAGAATATAACTGCTTATCATCTGTTCCAGCTGTTTCTGTACGGTCTTCGAGCGCTTTGCAAAGCCATAGCCCGGAAGGTCAACCAGATACCATTCGTTGTTGATGATAAAGTGGTTGATAAGCAGCGTCTTGCCCGGTGTGGCTGAAGTCTTAGCCAAGCCCTTGTGGTTGCAGAGCATATTGATGAGGCTCGATTTTCCCACATTACTTCTGCCGATGAAAGCATATTCAGCCTTCGTATCTTTCGGACACATGCTCACTCGTGGAGCCGATATTGTAAATTCTGATTTCTTAATTTCCATTCTTTCTATTTTATTATTTTTATTATTTTTATTTTTGTCGCCGCACGCCCTGAATCAATGCTAACCATCATATTGCAGATAGGTAAAGGTCAAAAACTCCTAGCCCATGAGAACCTGCAAGCAGCACGCCCTGAAAGGGCAGAAGCCCCTAGCCCAGGGCAACGCCCTGGGTAATTTCGGACGCAAACCTGTCGCCCTGAAAGGGCAAAAGCTTTCAAATACCGGGCAATCAACAAAGCTTTTGCCCTTACAGGGCGCCTTGTTGATTGCCATTATACCCAGGGCGTTGCCCTGGGCTAGGAGTTTCTGCCCTTTCAGGGCGAGAGGCGTTAGAACTTTTGTGCCTTCAGCCCGTACTTCAATGCCTAGAGCATTTCAGCCAGTTCCAGCCATCTCATTTCCTTCTCATCAAGTTCATCCTTGATTTCAGGCAGGCGCTTACTCTTCTCCGTCAGTTCCTCAACCGATAGATTTCCGCTGCAGAGTTCCTCTTCCAGCTTCTTCTGTTCCTCGGTCAGCGCATCTATTTCCTGGGTCAGCTGCTCATATTCGCGCTTCTCCTTATAACTCATCTTGCGCTTGTTTTCAAAGTTGGCGTCGCGCTTTGCCGTGCCTGCTCCGTCGTTTTCAGCCGTGGCATTTCCGTTCTTTGCCGGTTTCGCCTGTTCTGCCTCGTCCTTCGCCTGCATCCGGCTCCATTCCCTGTACTGCGTATAGTTGCCTGGGAAATCCTGTATTTCGCCTTCGCCCTTGAAAACCAGCAGATGGTCTACTACCTTGTCCATGAAATAGCGGTCGTGGCTCACTACGATGACGCAACCCGCAAAATCCTGAAGATATTCTTCCAACACCTGCAGCGTCTGGATGTCGAGGTCGTTGGTCGGCTCGTCCAGCACCAGGAAGTTCGGATTTCTCATCAGTACCGTACAGAGATAAAGCTTGCGCTTCTCGCCGCCACTCAGCTTGTAAACGTAGTTGTGCTGCTCCTCAGGCGTAAAGAGGAAGAACTGCAGAAACTGCGAAGCCGTCATGTGCTTGCCGCCGCCCAGGTCTATGTAATCGGCAATCTCCGTAATCACGTCAATCACCTTCTGGTCTTCACGGAATTTCAGTCCCTCCTGCGAGAAATAGCCGAAGCGAACCGTTTCGCCGATGTCAAACTTGCCGCTGTCGGGCTGAACCTCGCCCAGCAGCATCTTGATGAAGGTAGATTTTCCCGTTCCGTTATTACCCACAATACCCATCTTCTCGAAGCGGGCAAAGTTGTAGTAAAAGTTGTCGAGAATCACCTTTTTTTGTCCCCTGTCGTCGAAAGCCTTGCTCACATACTGGCATTCGAAAATCTTCGAACCTATATAAACGGTAGAAGCCTTCAGCCTTACCTGCCGGTCTTCGATGCGCTGCTTTGCCACCTTTTCCAGCTCGTAGAAAGCATCCTCGCGGTATCTCGCCTTGTGTCCGCGAGCCTGAGGCTGACGGCGCATCCAGTCGAGTTCCCTGCGGTAGAGATTCTTCGAGTGCTGTATTTCGGCTCTCAGATTGTCCATTCTCTCCTGCCTCTTCTCCAGATAGTAGGCATAATTGCCTCGGTAGGTGTAGATGGTGCGGTCGTCGAGTTCCAGAATCGTATTGCACACCTTGTCCAGAAAGAATCGGTCGTGCGTAACCATGAAGATGGTCTTGTTGCCGCGGTTCAGATAACCTTCCAGCCACTCTATCATCTCCAGGTCCAGATGGTTGGTCGGCTCGTCCAGCATCAGAAAGTCGGGTTCCGTAATCAGCACATTCGCCAGCGCCACTCGCTTCTGCTGTCCGCCGCTGAGCTGTCCCATCGGCTGTTCCAGGTTGGTAATGTGCAGCTGGGTGAGAATCTGTTTCGCCTTCAGCACCTTCTCCGGATCATCCTCATGATTGAAGCACGCCTGCAGCACACTTTCCTCCGGATCAAACTGCGGCGACTGCTCCAGATAGCCCACCTTCAAGTCGCGTCGGTAGATGATGTCTCCGCTCTCGTGGCCCTCTTTATCCATCAGCACCGACATGAGTGTAGACTTTCCCGTGCCGTTTCTCGCCACGAGTCCCACTTTCTGTCCTTCAGCGATAGAGAAGGAAATATTATCAAAAAGAACCTGTGCACCAAAGCGTTTGGTGAGGTTTTGAACGTCTAAATAGGGTATTTGACTAGCCATTTTTATTTTTTTTGTGCAAAGATAGGCAAAATATTTGGCAGAAACAAATTTTTTAATTATCTTTGCACTCGAATTTATCAATCAATACCGTGTTTCCATTCAGAAACGCGACATTTCAGAAAGAAAATCATTAATATACAATATATAATATATGTATAGCAAAGAAGAATTACAAGCAAAGAGTGTCGTTCAGTTGAAGGACATTGCAAAGGAACTAGGAGTTAAGGTCAAGTCGGGCGATAAGAAGGAAGCTGTCGTCTACGCCATTCTCGACGCCCAGGCAGAACTGCCTGCTTCTGATGCAGCCCCTAAGCGCAAGCGCACCCGCATTGCAAACAAGAAAGAAGACCGTGTTTATTCCGTACACGGCAATGAGGGAGAAAATTTCGACGTGCAGAAGAACCAGATTCTGGGTCCTAACGGCGGCGAAGCAGCTCCTCAGGCTAAGAACGAAACTGCACCAGCCCCAGCGGACGAGGAAGAAATCCAGTTCAGCCCGGCAGAGCAGAGTTTACAATCAGCAGCCCAGAAGCAGGTTCTCAACCAGACGGGCGAAGACATAGAGTCACAGGTACTTGCCAACTTCCCGAAACACCGCGGCAGAAGAAGCAAGGCTGAACTCGAGGCCATCGCTGAAGCCAGAGCTGCAGCCATCAGAAAGCATCAGGCGGTAAAAGCTGAGCTTGAAGCCCAGATGGCGAAAGATGCGCAGAAGAAGGATAACGACCAGCAGACTGAGGCTAACCAGCCGGCAGAAGCTGCAGCCGACAACCAGCAGACTGCTCCTGAGCACGCAGCCGTTCCTGAAGAGCAGTTCTCTGCCGGAAACGCCGAGAGCGCCAACATCAGCGGCGATTTGCAGGCGATGCTTCAGGCTAAGATGAACGCACAGAACGCAGCAGCCGCTCCAGCTCCGGCAGCTCAGGAAGCCGCTCCGGAAGCTGCTCCAGCTCCAGCTGAGGCAAAGGAAAATGCTACTGAAGAAACTGCAACCGACAAGAAGCAGGAGTCAGCTCCTATCCACTATACAGAAGGTATGAAGGTAGAACTCGATGCAGACGGAACCTGGAAGGGTGATCCGGGCGATGGAACCGATTTCATCCCTGTAGTCGACATTCCTATCGAAGACCAGGCTGCCATTCCTACAGTCGACATCTTCGACCGTCCTACCACTCCACAGGCTTCTCACCAGCACACACCAGCTGCTCCTGTTGCCAAGAACAAGCAGCAGGAATCACCAGCTTACGATTTCAGCAATCTCGTGAAATCCAACGGTGTGCTCGAAGTGATTTCAGAAGGCTACGGATTCCTGCGCAGCAGCGATTACAACTACCTTTCTTCACCGGATGATGTTTATGTAGCATCCAGCTTCGTCAAGAAGTTCGGTCTGAAGACTGGCGATGTCATCGAATGCAAGGTGCGTCCGCCTCACGAGGGCGAGAAATACTTCCCGCTCACCAGCATCATCAAGATCAATGGCCGTGACCCGTCAGAGGTTCGTGACCGTGTTCCTTTCGAGCACCTCACCCCACTCTTCCCTAACGAGAAGTTCAATCTCTGTGGCGACCGCCGAACCACCAATCTCAGCACTCGCATCGTAGACCTCTTCTCACCAATCGGTAAGGGTCAGCGTGCGCTCATTGTGGCTCAGCCTAAGACCGGTAAGACCATCCTCATGAAGGATATTGCCAACGCCATCGCAGCCAACCATCCTGAGGCTTACCTCATGATGCTGCTTATCGACGAGCGTCCTGAGGAGGTTACCGACATGGCACGCACCGTGAATGCAGAGGTTATTGCCTCTACCTTCGACGAGCCGGCAGAGCGCCATGTCAAGATTGCCGGAATCGTGCTCGAGAAGGCTAAGAGAATGGTAGAATGCGGACACGATGTTGTCATCTTCCTCGATTCCATCACCCGTCTCGCCCGTGCCTACAACACCACAGCTCCTACATCTGGTAAGGTGCTCACCGGTGGTGTGGATGCAAATGCCCTCCAGAAACCTAAGCGTTTCTTCGGTGCTGCGCGTAACATTGAAGGCGGCGGTTCGCTCACCATCATCGCTACTGCCCTCATCGATACGGGTAGTAAGATGGATGAAGTCATCTTCGAGGAGTTCAAGGGAACAGGTAACATGGAGTTGCAGCTCGACCGCTCACTCAGCAATAAGCGCATCTTCCCTGCTGTCAACCTCGTTTATTCGTCTACACGTCGCGATGATCTCCTGCAGGACAAGACTACGCTCGACCGCATGTGGATTCTGCGCAAGTATCTGTCAGACATGAATTCTATCGAGGCGATGAGCACCATCCACAAGAACATGCAGCATACTCGCAACAACGAAGAGTTCCTGCTCTCTATGAATTCATAATCCAAGTTTAGCAAGTGGTTTAAGTACGGGCTGAAGGCCCAAAAGCTCCTAGCCCAGGGCAACGCCCTGGGTATAATAGCAATCAGCAAGGCGCCCTGTAAGGGCAAAAGCTTTGTATATTGCCCGGTATTTTAAAGCTTTTGCCCTTACAGGGCGACAGGTTTGCGTCCGTAATTACCCAGGGCGATGCCCTGGGCTAGGAGTTTCTGCCCTTTCAGGGCGTGTGGAGAAAAACTAGATATAAAAGAAGAGAGATTTGAAAGAGAAGGGCAAGTTCCATTTCCGGAACTTGTCCTTCGTGCTTTTTACTGTTTAAAATCATTAAAAAAATATTGCATTTCATTTTTTATTCGTATCTTTGCTAATCTTAAAGAGAACTTTCGCATGTGGGGAAGTTAAGAGAAGTTAGAGGGAAGTTAAGGGACAAATGTCCTAAGCTTAAGCTAGAAGACTTTTGTCTCTTCACTTCCCGAACGACCGTAGGGAGTGATAACTTCTTTAACTTCAATCAATTCCCTCACTTGCGAAGCTTGAATAAATAATGTATAACTTAAAATCAAAAGAACCATGAGCAAATATTTTGCAGAATCAGAATTGATAATCAATGAAGACGGAAGCTGCTTCCACCTTCATCTTCGCCCGGAACAAGTGGCAGATAAAGTAATCCTCGTTGGCGACCCAGGTCGCGTAGCCCTCGTAGCCTCTCATTTCGATGAGAAGGAATGCGAAGTCTCAAGCCGAGAATTCCACGCCATTACCGGCACATATAAAGGTAAGCGAATCACCGTGCAGAGCACCGGAATAGGATGCGATAATATCGATATCGTAGTCAACGAGCTCGATGCGCTGAAGAACATCGATTTCAAAACCCGCACCGAGAAACCCGAGCACACCACGCTCACCCTCGTGCGCATCGGAACCTGCGGCGGCCTGCAGCTCAACTGCCCAGCCGGAACCTTCGTAGCCTCACAGAAGAGCATCGGTTTCGACGGACTCATCAACTTCTATGCCCGCCGTAACGAAATCTGCGACCTCGAAACAGAGGCAGAATTCAAGCGCCAGGTAAAATGGAACGACCAGATTGGCAACCCATACTGCGTAGACAACGACCCGCAACTGCTCAACCAGATTGCCGGCGATGATATGGTTCGTGGAATCACCATAGCCTGTGGCGGTTTCTATGGTCCTCAGGGCAGAGAACTCCGTGCCCCACTTGCCGACCCGGAACTTAATCAGAAGATTGAAGCATTCGAGTATAACGGTCTGCGCGTCAACAACTTCGAGATGGAGAGTTCAGCCCTCGCCGGTCTTTCCCTTCTCCTCGGTCATAAGGCATTAACCTGCTGCATGGTCATCGCCAACCGCCGTGCCCTCAGCGCCAACACCGGCTACAAGAGCACCATCGACAATTTGATAAAAGTTGTATTAGACAGAATCTAGTCCTTTGCGCAACACGCCCTGAACCAACGGTCACCGGCCGGAAGGGAAAGGTAAAGGGCAAAAGTCCAATGCAGCAACACGCCCTGAAAGGGCAGAAGCTCCTAGCCCAGGGCAACGCCCTGGGTTAAACAGCAAACACCCCTGTCGCCCTGAAAGGGCAAAAGCTTTAAAAGAAACAAATAAATGAAGAATCAAGAAGAATGTATCTGCGCCCTGGCAACTCCAGCCGGAGGCGCCATCGGAATCATCCGACTCAGCGGCCACGACGCCATAACCCTCACCGACAAAATCTTCCAGTCTGCCAACGGCAAATCCCTGGAAGAAGCCA
>ERZ1673741.1207-NODE-1207-length-22268-cov-33.899023_pt1 | contig 22268 bp, 18 predicted proteins | sample MGYA00580209_ERZ1673741 | MGnify/ENA primary metagenome ERZ1673741 (study PRJEB41218, sample SAMN15661754) | gut metagenome | host: Homo sapiens | place: Canada: London | collected 2015-08-20/2019-03-30 | study: EMG produced TPA metagenomics assembly of... | reverse complement strand
AGTTGTTTGCATAAGAAATGCAGATTGTTAAAAACACAACAATATTATATGAGCCATTTTTTGCTGGATCAAATTTTGCTTCCACCACCATGCAAATATCGTACAAATGGTAAAAAACTGTTACAAAATAAAAATCAATTATAGAGAATCAAAAAGCTGTTTTTATGGTTTTTTACAGCATCAAAGCCACTCTTGATAACCATCAAAAGCCCCATACTACCCTCATAGTGACTTTTACAGTCTAAAAGCGCCACTATTACAACGCAATAGTTGATGTATTGGGTGGTAAAAGCGGCGCTATGACACCATAAAAGCGCCACTTTGACAACCCTCTTTGTTTTCGTTCTTTTTCCTGCAAATCACATAATCGGCTGTGTGTCAGAGATATAACACCAAACGCTCAAAACTCGAAAATTTCGCACCAAAAATTTCTTCATGCGTTCAACTCATAGTATTGAGCATCAGAAATGCAAATATTGTCTTCGGTGGAGGTCTCGAAGACTTAGGGATTGTACTGTGTCGTTGTTTTGCTGGAAGTGGTCTTTAAAGGTAGTTTCGCGCAAAATAGCGAATCGTTATTTTGCGCGAAACGATATATTTTGTATATTTGCAGCAAAATAGCGACGTTATTATGGCACAGAAAATCATAGGAAGAGAGCATGAAATCAAAGAGATAGAGGCTCTATATCAAGCAGATAAGCCCGTCTTTGCTGTCGTTTATGGCAGAAGAAGAGTGGGCAAGACATTTCTTGTAAGGGAATTGTTGGGTGACAGGCTTTGTTTCTATCATACGGGATTGTCGCCGTATGAGTTGAAAGGCAAGAAACTGAAGGAGCTGCAACTTAGCAATTTCTATACTTCTCTTGTGAGGTATGGCAGCGATCTGAAGCAGGTGCCTTCTGATTGGCTGGAGGCGTTCGATGCGCTCATAGCCCTTTTGGAGAAACAAGAAACCGATAAACGACAGGTGGTTTTTATTGATGAGCTGCCTTGGATGGACACACCTCGTTCTGGTTTTGTCACAGCCTTAGAGCATTTTTGGAATGGATGGGGTGCAGGAAGGCAGAATCTGATGCTCGTGGTGTGTGGCTCAGCCACCTCTTGGATTTCAGACAAGTTGCTTAACAATAAGGGAGGTCTCTTTGACAGGACTACTGATGAGATAAAGCTCCGCCCCTTTACCTTGGGAGAGTGCGAAAAATATTATCAGGCTAATGATATCGTCATGTCCAAGTTCGACCAACTGCAATGTTATATGGCTACGGGTGGAATACCTTATTATATATCCATGCTGCAGAAAGGGAAAAGTCTCGCGCAAAACATTGACCGACTCTTCTTTGAACCGAATGCTAAACTTAAGTTAGAGTTCGAGCGTCTTTATTCTTCGCTTTTCACAAATGCTGAGGATTGTATGAAGATAGTGCGACTCCTTGCGCAGAAACAGCAGGGCTATACGAGAAAGGAAATTCAGGAGCAGACGAAGTTGTCGGATGGTGGAGGACTGTCAGCTACTTTGAAGGCGTTGGAGGTTAGTGACTTTATCACTTCGTATGTGAAGTATGACTATCCGAAACGAGAAGTCCACTTTCGTCTTACAGACTTCTACAGTAAGTTTTATCTGACTTTCATTGATGGCAGAAAAACTACGAATCCAAGTTTCTGGCAGGACAATTTGCTGACTTCTTCTCTTACGGCATGGCGAGGTTTCACGTTCGAGTCGCTTTGTATCTCGCATCTTCCACAGATAAAGCAGGCGCTTGGCATTAGTGGCGTGCAGACGGAGGCGAGCCCTTGGAAAAGCAGGAAGGAGAAGGATGGGGCACAGATAGATTTGGTTATCGAACGTGCTGACCATATTGACAATATCTGCGAGATGAAGTTCTGCGATGATGATTTCGTCATTAATGCAGGCTATGACAAGAACCTTCGCCATAAACTCAGCACTTTCCTTGAGGAGACAAAGTGTAAGAATGCCCTCCATCTGACTCTTGTGACCACCTACGGACTGAAATTCAATGAATATGCAGGTAGGGTGCAGAAGGTTATCACGATGGAGGATCTGTTTAAATAATGTGGCCCGACAGCTCGTCAATACGCTGCCGTGCATTCTATTCCCTCTGCCGCCACACGGTCACGGATGTTGTTGAGCTCTTCATGGGTGGCTTTCTGCAATGTGTGGCAGGGTGTGTCGCGGTCAATTGTGTAGATCATCACCTGCTTCGGACGGATAAGCTTAAGCGCTTCTATCCACGGCATTACGTAACGGTCGGACGTGTTGTTGAGGTCCTGACCGCTGATGTCGGTTCCCTTCATGAACATAGTCTGGATGATGACGTTGCCGTGGAATGATCGGAGAGTGCTGATGATGTCGTCAATGTTGTATGCGGGCGACGTCGGACGGTCCACGCGGCGGATGTAGTCGATGTCCACGGTGTCGAGCTTCAGGATGTTGTTGTCCATGCGCTCCAAGGCACGATGGACGGCAGGCAGATGTGCCATGGTGGAGTTGCTGAGCACCGATACCTTCGCTGTAGGGAAATAGAGGTTGCGCAGGCGGATGGTGTCGTCCACTATGCCCTCAAAGTCGGGGTGTGTTGTGGGCTCTCCATTGCCCGAGAAAGTTATGACGTCCAGTTTTTTATGTGTGTCTTTCATCTCCTTTAGCTTTCTTTCCAGGCATTCCGCCACGTGCTGTCGTGACGGGCGCGGCAGGGTGGGGCGGCGCATGGCGTTGTAGCCCACCTCACAATAGATGCAGTCGAACGTGCAAATCTTGCCGTCGCTCGGGTTGACGTTCACGCCGAGCGAGATGCCCAGACGCCGGCTGTGTATGGGTCCGACGATGGGAGAAGGATATAAAGCTGTTGGCATAAGATTATATATGTATATTATTAATGTATAGTGCAAAGGTAAGCAATGTGTGTGATATACTGCCCGATAGTCCGAAAAAGCTTGTTAATTGACGTTAATCAGTCGCTGAAACCAATATTTTTTTGTTCCTTTGCAAGAAATTTGGAGTAATATATCCTTTTGGAAATGGCAAAGAAAAAAAAGAAGACCGGCAATCGTCATGGATTGCAGGCAGTAACGCTATGTATAAGCACGGCAATGGTGCTTATCTTATTGGGCCTCGTGGTGTTCTCCGTGTTCACCGCGCGCAACCTTTCTGAATATGTCCGTCAGAACATCGTGGTGACAATGGTGCTTCAGGACGACATGACGTCGGGAGAGGCACAGCAGTTCTGTGCCCGTCTGCGCACGCGTCCTTACATCCACAAGCTTACGTACGTCAGCAAGGAGGAGGCGCTCCGTGAGGGCATCCGCACGCTGGGCACCGACCCGCGCGAGTTTGCCGACACCAATCCTTTCCTTTCTTCTGTGGAAGTGACGCTCAAGTCCGACTATGCCAATTCGGACTCGCTCGTCTATATCTCGCGTGAGCTGAAGAACTATCCGAAGGTAAGCGAGGTGAAGTATGAGAAGGACCTCGTGGACAGCGTGAATGCCAACATCGCCAAGATCAGCGTGGTGCTGCTCAGCATAGCCCTGCTGCTCACCATCGTGTCGTTCTCGCTCATCAACAACACTGTGCGTCTGAGCATCTATGCCCGCCGCTTCTCCATCCATACTATGAAGCTCGTAGGTGCGTCATGGGGATTCATCCGCGCTCCCTTCGTGCGCCACTATATGCTGCTGGGCTTGCTAGCCGCCATCATAGCGTGCTGCGCCCTCGGCGGAGCCATCTACGCCCTTTACGTGTATGAGCCGGCTGTCCTTGACATCCTTACATGGGACGTGCTCGCCATAACAGCCGGTGTGGTGGTGTTCTTCGGACTGTTCCTGACAGCCATCTGCGCTACGATTTCTGTGAACAAGTTCCTCAGAATGAAGGCTGGCGACCTGTATAAGATTTAAATATATACATTACATAACAAATTCAATTTCAGTTATAAAATGGACAAAAGAAATTATGCTTTCGGAAAGACAAACTTCATTCTGTTGGCAGTAGGAATGGCAATCGTCATTCTTGGTTTTGTGCTCATGAGCGGTGCAGGAAGTGACGAGGGCGTGTTCTCCGCCGACATCTTCAGCGCCCGTCGCGTAAAGTTGGCTCCAGCCGTATGCTTCATCGGCTTTATCTCCGTGATATACGCCATCATACGCAAGCCGAAGGATTAAAAATTCAGGGTACGCATGCCCGTGAAGGGTTTGATAGTTAACATTTATAGAACTTAATACGTAATTAAAAAGTGAATTGGTTTGAAGCTTTAATCCTTGGTATCGTCCAGGGACTTACTGAATATCTGCCTGTCAGCAGTAGTGGTCATCTCGCAATCGGCTCTTATCTCTTCGGCATCGAAGGAGAAGAGAACCTTGCATTCACAGTGCTCGTGCATGTAGCCACGGTGATGAGTACGTTTGTGGTGCTGTGGAAGGAGATCGACTGGATACTGAAGGGACTCTTCAAGTTCGAGATGAACGCCGAGACAAAGTACTTCCTCAACATCGTCGTTTCGATGATTCCTATCGGCATCGTCGGTGTGTTCTTCAAGGACACGGTGGAGGAAATCTTCGGTTCTGGCCTTCTTATTGTAGGCTGCATGCTGTTCGTTACGGCAGCCCTGCTTGCCTTCTCTTACTTTGCAAAGCCACGTCAGCGTGAGAACATCTCAATGAAGGACGCCTTCATCATCGGTCTGGCACAGGCTTGCGCCGTAATGCCCGGTCTGTCGCGTTCAGGTTCGACCATCGCCACAGGTCTGCTCCTCGGCAATAAGAAGGAGAAGCTGGCACAGTTCTCTTTCCTCATGGTCATCCCGCCCATCCTCGGCGAGGCACTCCTCGACGTGCTGAAGGCTGTGAAGGGTGAGGAGGCGTTCGGCGACATCAGCGTACTGCCGCTCGTAGTTGGCTTTATAGCAGCATTCGTAAGCGGATGTCTGGCATGCCGTCTGATGATAAACCTCGTGAAGAAAGGCAAGCTTATCTACTTTGCTGTATATTGCGCCATCGTAGGAGCAATCACCGTCGCTTGCTCTTTGATGTAAATATCATAGACTATATACATTATTATATATATACAAACACTTACTGAATGAATTTCACCAAGGGCGAAGTTATCGCCATTAACAAGCCGCTCGGTATGACGAGCTTCGGTGCCCTGGCGTTTGTCCGCACCCGCATCTGCAAGCGTCTTGGCGTAAAGCGCATCAAGATTGGTCATGCCGGCACTCTTGATCCGCTTGCCACCGGTGTGCTGGTGCTCTGCACGGGACGCTTAACGAAGCGCATTGAGGAATTTCAGCTACATGGTAAGGAGTATGTCGCCACGCTGCAGTTCGGCGCCACCACTCCGAGCTACGACATGGAGCATCCCGTGAACGAGACCTTCCCCACTGACGCCATCACACGTGAGTCGCTGGAGCAGGTTCTGACACAGTTCGTGGGCGACATCGAACAGGTTCCGCCGACGTTCAGCGCGTGCAAGGTGAACGGTCAGCGTGCCTACGACCTCCGTCGCAATGGCGCCGACGTGGAGCTGAAGCCGAAGCACATACGCATCGACAGCATCGAACTCATGGATTTCTCTCCCGAAACCATGCAAGCCACCATCCGTGTGGCGTGCGGAAAGGGAACCTACATCCGAGCTCTCGCACGCGACATCGGACGTGCTCTCCAGTCAGGAGCTTACCTTACGCAGCTCTGCCGCACCAAGTCGGGCGACAGTCACATCGAGAACTGCCTGTCACTCGACACCTTCGATGAATGGCTCGCACAGCAGACCATCGAGACTGACGACGATGCGCAGCAGCCATCGCAGACACCCCAAGTTTAATCATCCCCACCCCGAACAAACACAACATCTTTTATATAGCAGACATGAAGTTATCACAGTTCAAGTTTAAGTTGCCAGAAGAGCAGATAGCACTCTATCCGCATAGCATATACCGTGAGTTCGAAAACGACAACGGCGAGAAGGAGACATTCCGCATCACACGCCGTGACGAATGCCGACTTATGGTCCTTCACAAGAAGTCGCAGACCATCGAAATGTATAAGAAGGACGCTGACGGCAATCCTATTGAGGGTGAATTCCTTGATTTCCGCAACATCCTCGACTATTTTGACGAGCACGACACCTTTATCTTCAACGACACGAAGGTGTTCCCGGCACGTCTCTATGGCACGAAGGAGAAGACAGACGCCAAGATTGAGGTGTTCCTCCTGCGCGAGCTGAACGAAGAGATGCGTCTTTGGGACGTTCTCGTCGAGCCGGCACGAAAGATACGTATCGGCAACAAGCTCTTCTTCGACGAGTCGGGAACGATGGTGGCTGAGGTCATCGACAACACCACCAGCCGCGGACGTACGCTGCGATTCCTCTACGACTGTCCCCACGACGAGTTCAAGCGCGAGCTTTATGCGCTCGGCGAGGCTCCGCTCCCAAGATACATCATCGACCGCCGCGACAATCCGCACGGTACGGAGGAAGACTTCGACGACTTCCAGTGCATCTTCGCAAAGAACGAAGGCGCCGTTACGGCTCCTGCCACAGGACTCCACTTCTCGCGTGAGCTTATGAAGCGCATGGAGATTCGCGGCATCAACTTCGCATACATCACCCTCCATTGCGGACTTGGCAACTTCCATGACATTGAGGTGGAAGACCTTACTAAGCACAAGATGGACTCGGAGCAGATGCACATCGGTGCCGAGGCATGTAAGATTGTCAACGACACGAAGCGTGCAGGACATCATGTATGCGCCGTAGGCACAAGCGTCGTTAAGGCCACGGAGACTGCTGTAGGTACGGACGGAATGCTCAAGGAGTATGACGGATGGACCAATAAGTTCATCTTTCCGCCCTACGACTTCGGACTGGCAGACTCGATGGTGTCAAACTTCTACCATCCTTACTCAACTCTCCTCATGGAGACCTGCGCCTTCGGTGGCTACGATCTCGTGATGGAGGCATACAATCTCGCCGTTAAACACGGATACATGTTCGGTTCGTACGGCGATTCGTTGCTGATTCTCAACGATTAGTCGGCAAAGTCAATTAGGAGTTATGGGTTAGGAGTTCCTAACTCGTAACTCCTAATTCAGCTTTACGGCTTTGTTAATTAGTGTATAATATTATTCTTCTAAATAAAAATACGGAATAAAATGTTTGATATTCCGTTCATTATGTCTATATTTGCAAAAAATATATAAACTATTATCATAAATAATCATTAACGTTAGATGAAAAAAACTTTACTTTTGGCTATTGCAAGCACTTTCGCTGTGTCTGCAATGAACGCACAGCCCTTTGCCGAGGGAGTGAAGCACTTTAATGATGCCCCCGTTGCAAAGCGTCTTGTGGCTTCTGTAGGTAAGGCTGCCAAGAAGGCACCCGCTGCAGCAAAGCCTGTTTATTACCTCTCGCCTGAAGGCTCACTTTTCCAGGATTACGACCGTACTGGTCAGCTTTGGGGTGCTTCTTACCTCGTTGTGCCTGCTAACCAATGGGTGAAGTTCGAGAAGGCTGGTACAGCAAAGGGTCCTTATCTCTGGCATCAGAATATCTTCGACTTCTATGGCGAACTTACTTCCTATGACCGCACAGGTCAGACAGGCAGCAACTACCGCTCAGATGCTGACGACAACTTCTATCTGAAATCAAGATTCAACGCTCGTGACGCTGCTCCGACAATAGTCTGCGGCACAGACTCGTTCACACTTTGCGATGACAACGAATACTGGCTTACTGACAATCCCTACGCTTCTAAGGCTTATTACACAAAGATGCTCGCTGGCGAGGATCAGGTGGCACGTCGTATCCAGCCCGTAGCCTTCACCGATTCGCACGTAAGTCTGATACAGCTCGGTGGTCTGGAGAGCAATTACGTATATGGCACTGGTAAGCTCGTCACCGAAGAGGGCATTACATACACAAGCACCGGTGTTTACCAGAACTTCCCGAAGCCGATGGCTCCTATGTACGTGGAGGATATCTTCTTCAACGCACTCTCTAAAGCTTACAGTCCGATACCTGCTGGCAAGGAACTCAAGCTCGTGGTTCGCAATATCATCGAGGGCGAGAACGGACTGCGCATCCCTGGCGATAAGGTCATCGCTGAGATGACATGTACACCTGATTCGGTTAAGGATCTTGGTGGCGTAAACGCAGGCGACCTCTACTTCAATACCTTCAACCTCGTGTTCACACAGAAGGTGGACGGCAAGGCTAAGGGCTTCGTGATCAACGAGCCTTTCTCTGTTGTGGTTTACGGATTCGACCAGGAGGGTGTTGACGTAGGTCTGACAGGTAGCGCAATTCCTTATTATGTACAGGGCATGGAGCCTGCTCAGGGCACATTCTCATTGGGCACAACCTCTGCTTACGTAAATCTCTATGGCGAAAACAACGTGGCTCTCCATGCTACGTTCAGCGCTATGTATGACTACTGTAACCCGTACATCGACGAGGACGGCAACTTCGGTATCGTAAAGGTGGACGACTCGGGCAATGGCTGTCAGGCTGTAGCTGACAAGCAGAATCAGTTCGGCGGTGGCGTACTCTCAGTTAACTCTCCTTGGTATGACGAGGAAGGCAACGAGAACTATGTGATTTCTGGCGCTGCTGACTGGGTTAAGGGCATCAACGTCGACGCTCAGACATATTCTGACTACGGTATCGTAGTATTGAAGTTCTCTTGCGACCCACTTCCTGAAGGCGTAAGCACACGTTCATGCAAGCTCTCTCTCAAGGGTGTGCGTGGTTCAGCTTCTACAGAGGACATCATCGTCTTCCAGGGTGAGAACAACTATACAGCCATCGGCTCTGTTAAGGCAGACGTTAAGGCTGACGGCAAGGCATACAATGTTGCAGGACAGCGCGTTTCGGACAACGCCAAGGGCCTTGTAATCAAGAACGGCAAGAAATTTTTCCTTAAGTAATACATCTTTCCTTAAGTCGTAATTAAGGTAAAGAGTACAGAAATCCCCGGAAGGGAGAAGCTAAGCTCTTCGGTAAGAACGATACTTACTTTTCCCTTGCGGGGTATTTTTTATCAAACTAACTTAAACCTTTGACGCCTGTATGCGTCAAATAGAAGAATATAGTGAGTTATAATATATCGTGAATAATCGATTTTTTGAAAACACTTAGATAAATCTATTAATTATGTTTAAACTTTTCCCTACACTTTCACGTGCGATGATGGCAGCAGCTATGCTCCTTCCGTCTACGATGAATGCTCAGACTCCGTCCACGGCATCAGCTTATGATGTTCCGTTCTCTGAATTGTGGATGAGCTGGAAGTCTGACCTCAAGAACAACGTATGGACCGTTGAGGACAAGAACAATGACAAGATCACATGGGGTGCTGACCTCGGTGTCGGCAACTTGATGTGCTACGACGGATCTGCCCAGAAGCAGGACGCCGACGACTGGATTGTTTCTCCTCCTATAAAACTCGTGGCAGGACAGGCTTATCGTGTTGAGACAAGCGCTTTCCGTTCACCGCAGGGTGGACAGGGCGAGCTCTCCATCGCTTATGGTCTTAGCGACGATCCTTCTGAATACACCACCATTGTGGACAAGACAGCCGTTACGTCAGCCCTCTCTTGGGGCGGAACGCTTAATGCCACACAGCTCTCGGGAGTCTTTACTGCTCCCACAACCGGCAATTATCGCTTCGGCATCCATGCGACAAGCAAGCAGCGCGGCGCCATCCTTTTGAACGGCGTGAAGGTGACTTCAGAGGCTGCTACATCAGTACGTCCCGCTACCATCAACGACCTTGTGGTTGAGGTAGGTGCGAAGGGTGCTATTTCTGCTAAGGTGAAGTTCACCGTTCCTGCAAAGGACTATAAGGGTGCGCCCCTGTCTTCAGTATCGAGAGTTCAGATCTATCGCGACTATAATGACCTCGTAAAGGTTTACGAGAATCCTACTCCAGGTCAGCAGATAGAATGGAACGACGAGGCTGTAACTGGCGGCAAGCACGTATATAGCGTATACACCACTGCCAACGACATCCGCTCGGACGAGGCTCAGACATCAGTATATGTGGGCGTGGATACTCCGATGGCACCGCAGAACGTACGCGTTTGGGATAACCTTGACGGTACTGCTAAGTTGATGTGGGATGAGACCACAGAGAACAGTGGTGCTAACGGCGGTTACGTGGATATCTCAGAGCGTTATTATCACGTATACCTTCTTGAATATGGTTATCTGAAGGAGCCGGGTGCTAACTATGAGGGACTCACCAAGCCTGAGTATACTCTTACAGACGTCAACTATGAAGGTTCGCAGTACGTAAAGCAGTATGTTGTAAAGGCTCTGACCAACACACCGACCGACACACTTGCTGTCAGCGAGTACGGACGTTATGGTTTCGTTGTAGGTAAGTCTCACGCTATGCCTTGGGTGGAATCGTTCCCCGGCATGACTCTTGGTGCTGGTCCGTGGATGATTGACGCTACTCAGACTGGTCGCTTCGGTTTGGGTGAGGAATCACAGGACAACGACAACGGTAGCCTTATCTTCTCTCCGCAGAAGGGACAGACACGTGCTTGCATCCAGGGTCCGAAGGTGGATATCTCTAATGCCGGTAACCCGCAGATTGTGTTCTGGTATTATGCTGTGCCTGGAACAGACGGCAAGATTACAATGAAGATTCTCCGCAACGGTCAGACAATGGAGACAGCTGGCGTTGTTGACTATAATGAACTCGAAGGTGAGCAGGGCTGGCGCTCAGCAGCGTTCGACCTCTCTCAGTTCTCAACCACAGGTACAGAGAACGGTTACATCCGTCCGTTTATCTATGCTGAGGCAGAGAACACATCCATCCAGATTGACAACATCAAGATTTATGATGCTGTAGCAAGCAACATTCAGGCTGCCATCGTAGCTCCTGCTCACGTTCAGAAGGGCAAGAAGTGTGGCGTGACCATCAACGTAACAAACCTCGGAACTGCCAAGGCTTCAGGTTATACCGTAAATCTTTATGTTGACGGCAAGAAGATAGAATCACAGGAAGGTGAGGATCTCGAGCCCAATGCAATGGCATCTTACGAGTTCGCTTTCACTCCGAACCTCTACACAGTTGATATGTCTGTACAGGGTGAGGCAGAATGGGACGCTGACGTTGTTCCTGAGAACAACCTTACAGAGGAGAAGATTGTTTACGTAACATCAGCAGTTCTCCCTGGCATCACCGACCTCGCACTCCAGCAGAATGGCTCAAACGCCGTTCTTACATGGACAGGCATGAGCAATGTTGAGGGAACAACAGTATATGACAGCTTCGAGAACTACTCACCGTGGCTTATCTCTAACGTAGGCGACTGGACACTTTACGACGGCGACAAGGCTGGTACATACGGCTTCGGCGGCATTACATATCCTCACATGAAGGACGCTGCTTCGTTCATCGTATTCAATCCCTGGCAGGTTTCTGGTCTGTCAAGCGACATCCTCGATCAGTTTGCGTCTGTATTCGACCCGCATAATGGCAAGCAGTTTATGCTCGCAAGCGCCGCTACCATCGACACCGGCACACCTACAAGCGACTGGCTTATCTCTCCGTCACTCTCAGGTGAGGAGCAGACTGTTTCGTTCTGGGTTAAGGCTCCTAACGATCAGGTGACCAACAATGCTACATATCCGAACGCAGGTCCTGAGACCTTCGACGTTTACTACTCAGAGGACGACAACAATGCTTCTTCTTTCATCAAGATCAACAAGGAGTCGCTCGAGGCTACATGCTACTGGACAAAGCATGAGATCAACCTTCCTGAGGGAGCTCTCTACTTTGCTATCGTTTACACCACAACAGGTGGTCTGACTTCTTACAGCTATGAGCCTAACTACTTCTGCGTGGACGACGTTACTTACAAGACAGGTGGTCTCAAGGTTATGGGTTACAACGTTTATCGTGACGGCGAGCTCGTCAAGAAGCTTGACGCTAACACCACTACATGGACTGACACTGAGGCAAGCGGCACACACACTTACGTGGTTATCACCGTTTATGCTAACGGCGAGTCACTCGCTTCTAACACAGTGGGTGTAGGCGATAACTGGACTGGTATTGACGACATCGTTGTGGCTCCTAACAATGCTAACGCACTGGTATATAACATCGCTGGTCAGCGAGTAGGCAACAACCTCAAGGACGTTAAGGGTGGCATCTTCATCCAGAACGGACGCAAGGTCGTTGTGAAATAATGCAAAAAATCGTTAACTCGATAAATTATATTTAAGTGAATGCGGATGTAATTGGACAAAAAGTTGTACCTTTGCATCCGCATTTGCACAAATAATAATTTTAATTTCAAAAAGTTCTATGTATTTAGATCAGGCAAAAAAACAAGAGATCTTTGGACAGTACGGAAAGTCTAACACTGATACTGGTTCAGCTGAGAGCCAGATAGCATTGTTCTCATACCGTATTTCCCATTTGACGGAACATCTTAAGAAGAACCGTAAAGATTATACTACCGCACGTTCACTGACACAGCTGGTAGGAAAGCGCCGCGCATTGCTTAACTATCTGTACGACCGCGACATCAATCGCTACCGTGCTATCATCAAGGCCCTCGGCCTCCGTAAGTAATACGCACAAGGCACTAAAGCTTAAGACAACACAAGGTCCCGACATTTCCAAGTGGAAATTTCGGGACCTTTGCGTTTTGTATGGAAAAATATTCGTAACTTTGCAAAAGTTTTTTAAGGTACAAAATAAATGCAAGACATTAGAAACATTGCGATTATTGCCCATGTCGACCATGGCAAGACCACACTTGTGGACAAGATGATGTTGGCGGGCAAGCTGTTCCGCGACGGCCAGGATAACAGTGGCCAGGTGTTGGACTCCAACGACCTGGAGCGTGAACGAGGAATAACCATTCTTTCCAAGAACGTTTCTATCAACTGGAAAGGTACGAAAATCAATATTATTGACACCCCGGGTCACTCCGATTTCGGAGGAGAGGTGGAGCGAGTGCTCAATATGGCAGACGGATGCATCCTGCTCGTCGATGCCTTTGAGGGCCCGATGCCACAGACGCGCTTCGTGCTTCAGAAGGCATTGCAGATCGGTCTGAAGCCAATCGTCGTTGTAAACAAGGTGGACAAGCCCAACTGTCGCCCTGAGGAGGTCTATGAGATGGTGTTCGATCTTATGTTCTCTCTCAACGCTACAGAGGATCAGCTCGACTTCCCCGTTGTTTACGGTTCGGCAAAGAACGGTTGGATGGCTGAGGACTTCAATGCTCCGACAGACAATATCGACTATTTGCTCGACAAGATTGTGGAGATTATCCCCGCACCTAAGGTGCTCGAAGGCACACCGCAGATGCTTATTACGTCGCTCGACTATTCGAGCTACACCGGTCGCATCGCCGTAGGTCGTGTTCATCGTGGCACGCTCAAGGAGGGAATGAACATCACCATCGCTCATCGTGACGGCTCTATGGAGAAGACACGCATCAAGGAAGTGCACGTATTCGAGGGTATGGGTCAGAAGAAGGTGGACGAGGTTCACTCTGGCGACATCTGTGCCATCGTAGGTCTGGAGCGCTTCGAGATTGGCGACACCATCTGCGACTTCGAGAATCCCGAGCCGCTGCCTCCTATTGCCATCGACGAGCCTACAATGAGCATGCTCTTCACCATCAACGATTCGCCCTTCTTCGGTAAGGAAGGCAAGTTCGTTACATCACGTCACATCAACGACCGTCTTCAGAAAGAGCTTGAGAAGAACCTCGCTCTCCGCGTCCGTCCTTTCGAGGACACCACAGATAAGTGGATTGTCAGCGGACGTGGCGTCCTCCATCTCTCTGTCCTCATCGAGACAATGCGCCGTGAGGGCTACGAGCTTCAGGTGGGACAGCCGCAGGTTATCTACAAGGAGATAGACGGACAGAAGTGTGAGCCTATCGAGGAACTCACCATCAACGTTCCCGAGGAGTTCGCCAGCAAGATGATTGATATGGTGACACGCCGTAAGGGAGAGATGACATCCATGCAGACTCTCGGCGAGCGCGTTGACATCGAGTTCGACATTCCCTCACGTGGTATCATCGGTCTGCGTACCAATGTGCTCACAGCCAGCCAGGGCGAGGCCATCATGGCACACCGTTTTAAGGAGTATCAGCCGTACAAGGGCGAGATAGTACGTCGTATGAACGGTTCGATGATAGCCATGGAGACCGGCACAGCATACGCTTACTCCATCGACAAGCTGCAGGATCGCGGCAAGTTCTTCATCGATCCGGGTGAGGAAGTCTACGGTGGTCAGGTAGTAGGCGAGCACGTTCACGACAACGACCTCGTCATCAACGTAACCAAGGCTAAGCAGCTCACCAACGTGCGTGCCAGCGGTTCGGACGAGAAGGCCCGCGTTATCCCGAAGACCGTGATGAGTCTTGAGGAATGTCTTGAGTATATCAAGGGCGACGAGCTGGTGGAGGTTACTCCTAAGAACATCCGTATGCGCAAGATCATTCTTGACCATCTTGAGCGTAAGCGCAACAACAAGGACTAATTTCTTGTAAATCGAATATATTTTCAGAGTGTTTCAAGGCTGTGAAGTCTCGGAACACTTTTTTTGTATATACGCCTTGCTAATAAATCTTGCGCCAGATACAATAATCTGGCATTTCTCCGTTATTATAATAACAAGACACAGCAATAATAGTATCATACCGTTATGACAATAAATCGTAATCACATTAAAAGAATCTTCCTCGCCTTGTCGTTGCCGGCATTGACCGTAGCTTCGTACGCCCAGCATCCTGCGGCAGGCACCTTCTCCGTCATCCCGCGCCTTGGCGTAAGCCTGTCGTCGCTCTCCGGTATGATGATAAAGACAACGGACGCAGTGGAGCATACGCCGCGTTTCAAGCCCGGTGTCGTGGCTGGTGTCGACTTCGACTATCAGTTTATGCCCAATCTCTCGGTCATGGTGGGCGTGCGTTATTCGCAGCAGGGATGTAAGTATGACAACACGAAGACCGAGACCACCACGCTGGACGGCAATCATCAGGTCGTCAGAATCACTGGCTCTGGTTATAGCGACTGGAAAACTCAGCTGCATCTCCTCACCGTACCAATTATCCTGAACGGATACATCGGTCCGGGTCTTGCCATCAAGACGGGTGTGGAGATAGGCTTCCCGCTGTCTGGACGCATGAAGTATACCGAGACCGGCTATACCACCAACGACAAGGGTGTGACCGTCTACACTAAGCCCGAGTATTTCGATTGCGACCTGAAGCCTGCGCTTTCCAGTGTGTCTGTAGCCATCCCCGTGGGTGTGAGCTACGAGTTCTCCAACGTGATAATAGACGCCCGTTATAACTTAGGCCTCACCAATCTGCAGGGCAAGCTCGACTTTGGTGACAAGGTGAAGAGTAGGGTGGTTGAATTTACAGCTGCTTACAGATTCAAGTTGTAAACAAATCGTCGGACAAGATAAAACAAAACAAGATAATAAAAAACGAGAGTGTGACAATCTTCATTGACACACTCTCGTTTTTCGTATTATATAGCTCCAACATTATATAGCTTTACACAGCTACGTCCCTTACACGAGGTGGCTGATCAGTTCCTCACGGTCGCCTTCGAGCATATCGATGACCGGAACCTCCACCATTGTGTAGCAACCCGGCTGCAGACGCATCGTAGCGCGAGCCACGTTGACGAGCACCTGACCGGTAAGAGCAGGATTGTTGATGCTCATTATGAACTCCATGCGCTGGTTCTGAGTCTTGCCGCTCACGCCCTTGCGAGTGAGATGAACGCCGTGTCCCATGTCGCGGACGGCGTCTACAGAGGGCACCTCGAATACGTGAGTCTCGTCGTTAGAGAAGTAGGGGTCAGCCTTGATGGCGGCAGTAACGTCCTCCAGCTTTGCGCCTTCCTCCAGTTCCACGTAAACCATACGGCGATGCAGACCCTCGCCCTTAGGAATGGTCATGGAGAGAGCGTTCTTCACGCCCTCCTTCGAGCGTACGCAGACGCTGTGACCCATTGACATGCCAGGTCCGAAGTTGGTGTAGCTGAGTCCCTTCGGAGCCAGACTCTGCATCAGAGTGCGGACAATCGAGTCAGAGCCTGGGTCCCAACCAGCTGAGATGATGCTCACGGCGTTGTGCTCCTTGCAGATGGGCATGAGCGTGCGGCGATAGCTGACGATGGACGAATGGATGTCGAAGCTGTCAACGGTGTTGATGCCCAAGGGCAGAATCTGCTTGGCATACTCCTCGCAAGAGCGCGAAGGAGTGGCAAGGATGGCAACGTCCACGTCCTTCAGTTCGCGGATGTCCTTCACCACCTCATACTGTGCCAGCTCAGCCGGCTTGTTCTCAGCTCCGTGGCGGCGTACGATGCCAGCCACCTCAAAGTCGCCGGCAGCCTCAAGCGCCTGCAATGTGTATTGTCCGATGTTGCCGTATCCCACTACGGCTGCTCTGATTTTCTTCATTTCTTTTATTTTTGCTTTTGATTATTGTTAATGTTGAGTTTCTTTTTTTCAGCCTACAAATTTACGCAAAAAAATTATTAGCCTTTCCTACTTGTTCATCTTTTTTACTTTTTTATTCCCTTTTTCTGACAATCCGTAATAAACACAGCATACTTGTGTTATGTATTGTCGTTGCATCGCGTGGATTTATAGATAAATGTAACGCGCATCCATCTATCTCTGTCAAACGTCAATCCTTCCCCCGCATCCAATCATTAAACATTCCTAATTATGACGCCACATCCCCGATAACCCGTGGAAAATGCGTAACTTTGCACATTAGTTATGAACAGAACTTTCCATCAGCAATTCAATTATCACGGGCTTGTCATGCTGCTCCTTCTCGCAGCTTTGGCTTTGTGGTGTTTTCTTTCCCGACAGGGCATGTTGCCGCTCGTCGGTCTTTGTTGCCTGCTGCTCGGCGCCGCTGTTGTCGACCGGTTGGTGAATACCACCTATGTCTTCACTTCCGACGGCATGCTCACCATATCGCACGGTCGTCTGGGCAGAAAACTTGTCATTCCCGTGGTGCAGATAGTCAAGGTTACCCGTCGTCCCGCAAGTCTGTTCACAGCCAGCCATCTCATCATCGAGTATGGCATCAGCCGCATCACTTACGCCCAACCCTCTGACCAGAAAGGCTTCATTGAGGAGGTGAAGCGACGTCAGGACGAAAACAGCCTTTAAAAGAAGATATATAAAGAACGGATATGTATTTCAATAACCATACATTTATAAATAAGGATACTTTTATTACCAGACTGCTCAGAAGCGCCGTGCTCGTCATGGCGCTCCTTTCCACATTCTCTTACGTCCGTGCACAGGAGGTATATCTCGAAGACGACGACTCGCTCTCCGTGGATTCCATGTCCATGGACACCCTTTCCGTGCGTTCGCAGACCCTTCCGTGGCATCTCGCCGTGAAGGAAGAACTCGACCACATGCTACAGGCAGATATGTTCAGCACGTCGCAAGTGGGAATGATGGTCTACGACCTTGACGCCGACTCCGTGCTCTATGCCCACGGCGAGCGCCAGCTCCTCCGTCCTGCCTCCACCATGAAGGTGCTGACAGCCATTGCTGCCATCGACAAGTTGGGCGGCAGCTATCAGTTCAAGACCGAGCTTTGCTATACCGGCGAGGTTAGTGACCGTACGCTCCATGGCAACATCTATTGCGTCGGAGGCTTCGATCCACGCTTCAATAACGACGACATGCGAGCCTTCGTGGAGGGCGTGCGCAAGATGGGAGTGGACACCATCCGAGGCTATATCTATGCAGACAAGTCGATGAAAGACTCCGACTTGGCAGGTGAGGGATGGTGCTGGGACGACGACAATCCTGTGCTCTCGCCCCTGCTCATAGGCAGAAAAGACCTGTTCGTGGAGCGCTTCATACGCGAGCTTTCAGAAGCCGGCATTGTGGTGGAAGCCAATATCTCCGAGCGCCAGCGACCCGATGACGCCTTCTGCATTGTCAGCCGATTCCATACCATCGACCAGGTATTGATGAAGATGCTTAAGGAGAGCGACAATCTCTATGCCGAGTCGATGTTCTATCAGCTTGCAGCCGCCACTGGCAACCGTCCTGCGAAGGCTTCGCACGCCGCTTCCGTCATCGAACGTCTTATCACAAAGGTGGGGCTCAATCCGCGCCGTTATCGCATTGCCGACGGTAGCGGACTCTCGCTTTACAACTATCTGTCTGCGGAAGTGGAGGTGGCGTTGCTGCGCTATGCCTTCCGCAATAATAACATCTACCTGCATCTTCATCCTGCACTTCCCGAAGCCGGCGTTGACGGCACATTGCGCTCACGCATGAAGGGCACGTTCACGAGGGGCAATGTCTTCGCCAAGACAGGAACGGTGACGGGAATTTCTTCGCTTGCAGGATATTGCACGGCAGCCAACGGACACCGTCTGGCATTCTCCATCATCAATCAGGGCGTAATGCACGCCTCCAACGCACGTCGCTTCCAGGATCGTGTCTGCACGCTCCTCTGCCAACCCTAACCCTTCACCCATATACATCGCCCTCCTTTTATCCGTCCCATAATATGATACAGCAAGAACTGGTATTCCAGATACGCCAGAGCTTTGGCTTCCAGCCCACCGCCGACCAGGAGAAGGCTCTCCAGACGTTCGCCTCATTCCTCACCGACCGCGACGACCGTGCCGTGATGATAATGCGCGGTTCGGCAGGTACGGGCAAGACGTCGCTCTCCGGCGCCATCGTGCGCACCATACTGCGTCTGCGTCAGCGTGTGGTTCTGCTTGCGCCGACGGGACGTGCCGCCAAGGTGTTCGCCGTCAATTCGGGCACGCCGGCTTCCACCGTCCATCGCCGCATTTACCGTCAGAAGGCATTGGAGGGCGCTTTCTCGCTTGCTCCCAACATGCTCAGCGATACGCTCTTCATGGTGGATGAGGCTTCGATGATAGCCAACGAAGGACTGCCGGGCGGCGTGTTCGGAACAGGTAGGCTGCTTGACGACCTCATCCAGTTTGTCTATTCCGGTCGCAACTGTCGTCTGATGCTCATCGGCGACAAGGCACAGCTGCCTCCGGTAGGAGAGGAGGAGTCGCCGGCGCTGTGCTCCGACTTCATTGCGGGCTACGGACTGACCGTCTATGAGACAGACCTGCGTGAGGTGCTCCGTCAGAGCGAGCAGTCAGGCATTCTCTATAACGCCACCGTCATCCGCCAGATGATAACGCATGACGAGGTGACGCAGCTGCCGAAGATTCGTTTCCGCGGGTTCGCCGACATCATCTGCGTGCCTGGCGACGAGCTGATAGAGACGCTTGCCACGAGCTATTCGGAGGTGGGCATGGACGAGACGATGGTGGTGGCACGGTCAAACAAGCGTGCCAACATCTACAATCAGGGCATTCGCAATCAGGTGTTGTGGCGTGAGGAAGAACTGACGTCGGGCGACTGGCTGATGGTGGTGCGTAACAATTATTACTGGACGGAGCAGGACCAGGCGTCTGCTGACCAGAAGGACAGCCATGCGCCGAGCTTCATCGCCAATGGTGACCGTGCCGTCATTCAGCGCGTCAGAAACCGCCGCGACCTCTATGGCTTCCATTTCGTCGACCTTTGGCTTCAGTTCCCAGACTATGACAATTACGAGATTCAGGTGACGGCGCTCACCGATTCGCTCCAGACCGAAGCGCCTGCCTTGACGCAGGAGCAGAGTCAGCATCTTTTCGAGCAGGTGATGCTCGACTATGCCGACATCCCGAGAAAGCCCGACCGCTTCAAGAAGCTGAAAGCCGACCCGTACTATAACGCCTTGCAGATAAAATATGCGTATGCCGTGACGTGCCACAAGGCGCAGGGTGGTCAATGGGCGCACGTCTATGTAGACCAGGGCTACATGACCGACGAAATGCTAACCCCCGACTACATCCACTGGCTCTACACCGCTTTCACCCGAGCCACCGAAAAGCTCTTCCTCGTCAATTGGCCGAAGACGCAGAGCGAAGGGTAGGCGGACGAGGCAAACATAGGAGACTCGTATATAACCTTATCTATAAACAGGAATTTATCAGCGAGACTGTCTGCTGTAGTAGGCAGGGCTTTGACAAAAACCTTTCTCCACATACCGCTTATGGGCGCAAATCCTATCGGATTTAAATAAAAGGCTTTACATTAGGTCTTACGAGAACCAGTTCTCGACAACCTAACGTAAAGCCTTTTATTTGTGCACAGCACGCGCCCATAATCGGAAAAACATATAAAAAACACAAGGTTACATAGTAGCGGAGGTCTCCGGCCTCCGCTGCAACTGATAATGCTAATAACACAGCATTCACTAATAACTATATGGCGATAGGCATTGATTCTGTCTTCATATAGCTTCATTTCACTTTTTTAGTTTCCAAATATGCCGTCACCTCCACATGTTGCACATCTTCCAGATCCGCTACATGCTCCACAAGTATATTTTGTTTGTCTATTATACCCACAGCCGTTGCACGTCGAACATTGTCCTGTACCATGGCAAACACCACAAGAATGTGTACTTGGTGTCGTTGTCATTGGTATGTACATTCCACCACTACTGTTTGAGTTTGTATGTCCTTTAATTAAGGAGCAAGTTGTAACTCCATTTGGTGGTGTAGACTTTATGTAACGGTAAATAATTCCATTAGGAGATGTTACTTTTAACGTTGTCTTGTCTGAAGAAAAAAGAAACGTTGTTCCATTTCCCCAAGAGGCTGACCCTTTATAGAGATTGGGATTATTTAGATTACGCTTTAGAATTCCACTTCCTATGGATACACCGTCTATGTCTGTTTCCATACATATTGCAGCTTGAAATGTTATAAACTGACCACCAGAAACCTTGCGATTTTCTATTCCAGTCTTTCCATAACTTTGAAGTTTATAATACTGTGTTTGTGCATTTACTAATATTGGAATAATAGTAAATGCAACAAGTAATATGATAGATTTTCTTATTTTCATAGCTCATGCTAAAACAGATCATCAATACTGCGGCGCACAATAAATCTATCTACAGGAATAGATGTATGATACAATGGGTTTACATTATCAGGATGTAGAACCATTGTTTTAAAATCAAGGCTAAAAGCATATTTAAATGAAATATCCAAATCACTAGCTTTAGTTGTTTTGCATACAATACTCTTTTGTGTGCGTTGCAAAATAATCAATCTATGAAATATTAAATTAGTATCATGCTTAGACACTATAGTATTTTCATCGTATCTGGCAGGTGAGATTTGTGTACCAATAAAAGGAAGATAAGTTGCTGGTATTGTATGAGTGCCCGTATTGAAAGCGTCAACATAGTAATTTCGATTTGCAAGCAAATTTTGCTTCAAAGTACTAATATAGGTAGAACTACACATCCACAATTGTCCGTTATTGTCTTTTACAACAATATCAACAGAAATGTTATTTTCCTCAGGACTATGACCAGAAAGAATAAAATACATAACCTGTGCCTTAGCAACGATTGTCATTACTAAGAATGTAATAATCAATAATAATTTTTTCATGTTCGTAAATTTTAAATCCTTTTATAAAGCCAATGTGTTTACTTTGGCTCTTTAGAATAAAAAATATTGTATCCGTGTTGTTCCATCAATTTTATTAATTTCTTGATGTTGTCTTCAAATTTATAACCATCAACAGTATCATCATAGCCAAGTAAAAACATTTTATTGTATTCACTGAAAGTGCCTATGTTGGCATCAAATGAAATGACTTTATCATTCTCAAGTGAAATCATCACAATCGAAGGATCTCCATCTTCGTCTAAAAGGACTCCTGTCTCATCTTTTTGTATACGAGAAACACATCTTGTGTTCTCATCTGTCGGATAATCAACTGTGCCTTTGGCTAAATCAAAAGATACTGTTTTGTAAGGCTTAAAAGGAGTTGTAGTTTCAAGAAGAGGGCTGTTTTCTTCCGCCAAGCAATAACCCGCAAAATAGAAATTTACCTTCTGAGCTCTTACTGGAAGTATGCCCAGGATGATAAAAAGAAGCAAAATGACTTTCTTCATAATAGATAGATTTTGTCCTTTATGACTCCAGATAAAAGAATTGTTGATATTGTTTTTTATTTATGTATATATACAAAAAGGCGTGGAGCCTGTCCTGTCACTCGTTCCACGAATTGAGGCTCTCGCATTGCCCGACAAGTCGAAACGAGCAACGTCAAATCTCATGCAACATTCAAAATGATAAGAAATTGCGCGTAAATGCT
>ERZ1673741.1185-NODE-1185-length-22597-cov-4.263464_pt1 | contig 22597 bp, 20 predicted proteins | sample MGYA00580209_ERZ1673741 | MGnify/ENA primary metagenome ERZ1673741 (study PRJEB41218, sample SAMN15661754) | gut metagenome | host: Homo sapiens | place: Canada: London | collected 2015-08-20/2019-03-30 | study: EMG produced TPA metagenomics assembly of... | reverse complement strand
AGGTAAAGTTCCATTTGCTGCTTTTGCCATGAGTGTCACGCTCCTTTCCTCTGCTTGCTATTTCTTGTGTTTAAGAAGCAGCCACGCCAATGCGCCTATGCCAATGGCGCCTGCCACATATTTCTTGTTGTACTTGACGAAGGCTTTCGCGCTTGTGCATCCAAGATTTCGCGCCGCCTCGTCGGCAAGTGCTACGGTTTTTTGGCCCGCTGCCTGCATAATTGCCATCGGATCCATTTGGGTATCCTTCCACTCGTAATCTGCCGGAGGGATCTCCATCGTGCATTTGTCCATGACCATGTCAATCCTTCCCTCTTCTAGGAAGTATTCATGGATGCTTTCACGTAGGGGCATGGTTTGTTGAAGGGTGATGGCATCATTCGGGCAAACGCTCTTGCAGTACCCGCAGCCGATGCAATGGTCTTGGTCGATTGTCACCTTGCCATCGGAGTTCACCGTGATGATTTCCTGTGGGCACTTTTTGGCGCAGTTGCCGCAACCCGTGCATTTCTCGTGGTCGATTACTGCCGTGAAACCAGCGCCGCTGAATCGATTCTTTATGGTGCGGTTCGCGTTCTTGCAAACATCGAGCGCCACGCAGCAGCAAGGGCAGCAGAAGCAGATTTCCATGAACTCATCCATCTTCTGATTTTCGAAGCCCCAAACCATCTGTTCGAGCTCAACATACAACGCCTGCCCGATCAAACCGGCATCGCGGGCATCGTAGACATGCTGCTTAGCCTCTTCCTTCGTTACCGGCTTTGCCAGCCCGTTTTTCACCGCCGTTACTCCCGCCATGTTGAAGAACAGGCAGCCCAGCGTTTTTTCGTATTCGGAGCAGTCGTGGGCGGAACGGCAAATGCACCGATTCATTTGAGCGATGTATTCAGCGCCATCGATGGCGTCCATGATCAGATCTATGGGCAAAACCGCGGTTTTGCCTTCTTCGATCATGTCCACATTAAGGGGCAGCACAGTGCCGTGCGTGTACATTTTCTCATCGGGCGAGAACTGGGTAGCCCTTTTATAGAGCTCTGGAATGATACCCTCTTTTCCCGTAAGCTTTGCTCCTGATACGATCATCATGAACACCTTAAGGGTGCGGTCCCACGTTTTTGGCGTTGTGGCCAGCACTTTTGTCATGATGAAGTCTTTGATTCCCAGCCCGCGCGGGTGGTTTTCGTGCAGGGGCTTGTCTGGCAGCTCCCTGCGGTGCAGGCGGCCTTCGTCCAAGAAAAGCACTTCCCCCTGCGGGGTGATGTTGCCGCCGTCGCGCGGGTCGAGCGAGGCAATCACCTCATCAGGAACCCCGATGCTCTTCAGTTTCTCGTAATCGATGCCTGGCTTTACCCGAACGGAAGCTGCTTGCGCTTCCGTAGCGTTCTCTTGAGCTTGGTTGAGCATTTCTTCCCCTTTATGCATTTCCCGCTCCTTCCTTTTCCGAACGATTTATGTCCCCTTGTTCGTAATACGTGAAGTAGGCCTATCTGATTTCGATTTCCTTGATAAGGAGTTCTCCGCCGGTGACCATGTCGTAGTTTTCGCTTCCGCAATCGGGGCAGCACATATGCCTGTCGCTGCCCATGGCAAGTTGGAAGGTTGACCCGCAGTCGTTGCAATAAAACGCCATAGGTACCTTTTGGATCTTGATTTTTGCGCCCTCGGCAAGGGTGCCTTTTGCGCAGCGGTCGAAATAGCGCTGCACCCATTCTTCTTCCAAGTTGCGCATTTCGCCTATAACCAGGCTCACCGAAAGGACCTGTTTGGCCTGTTGGGCCTGTGCGTTACGCAGCACAACATCAACGATGCTTCTGGTTACCCCAAGCTCGTGCATTTTGCCCACCTTCCCCTCAAGGTAGCAGAACGAAGCCCCTGATTTCCCCATTTACCAGGGCGCATCAAACAGCGATGCAGCTTCGTACCCTGACAAGTAGTATTCTAATTGCAGCTTGAACGTGTTCATGCAGAACGAGACATTTTGCCTGGGATTGTATTAGCCGTATTAACCCAGATGAGCCCACTTCGCAGAATGCCGCTTCGGGAATAAAAGATGAGGTAACGATGGTTCCCATTCAGCAACTGCCCAAATCGCCAACGCGAAAGTGCTTTGAAGAAGCATTTCTTGAGCTCTATGCCCAAAAGCCGCTCGACCAAATCAGCGTTATGGTTCTTACGGAAAAGGCGGGCTATTCACGGGCGACGTTTTACCGCAACTATTACAGCATCAGCAATGTTCTTGAGTCTGTCGAAGAAGAAAATACCTGCACATCAACCTGCCAAGCCATTGTTTCGTGCTTAGACGATATTACGCTTGAGCAGGCTACCGATGCGATGGCCGACTTTTATCAAAAACGCTTCAGGGAAGTTTCCATTTTGGCAAACGGGGAATATGGGTCTATTTACCTTGATAAGCAGCGTGAGCCGATGAAGCAGTTGTTCGCCGCATTGTTGGATAGAGGCTTTGAGCTTTCTCCTTTTCAGCTCGATGTAATTTCGGAGTACATCGCTTCGGCGAAAGTGGGTATGCTTCGGCTTTGGGTGAATGATCCAAGCAAGATTACCCTTAACCATTTGAACAAGATGACGGAAAACATCTTCGAATCGAGGCTTTGGACCTACCTTGCAAAGTGTCTTTCGAGCGATGGTAGCAAGCGAGACAAGATCGTGCTTCCCGAGGAGTTCCCGGATTATCCCTGGATGATGAAGTAGGGGCATGCTGGCGGGGCAGCATCTAACTGTGCCTTTTTTTGACTTCCAGTGTGGCGGCGCCGAATTCACCACTACGAAGATGTTGAGTTGTGCGCAAGGACGTCTGTTGCGGGATCCAGCGCAGCCGTCGTTGTCGGCATGATAGGCCGAGGTCCAGTGTCATCGAAAAGGCGCGGTTTGCCCTGATTTTGATGCGGACATGCTGCGGCTATCTGCAATCATGAAGCTGCAAGGGAGAATGTCGTCGCTCGACTAAATGGCTAATTTCCGAGCGTTCGCTGGTTGCCGGCGTGCCGGGCAAGATTAAGAGCACGTTCACCGAAGAAGAGCCGCAGCGCCAGAAGAAGAACGCCGCAGTTTACACCGACGACGCAGATGAATACGCCAACAACATCAAGATCATCGGTTAGCTTGTAGCAAGAAAAAGCCCTTCGCCGCACTTTGCGACGAAGGGCTTTTGGTCGAAATGAAAAGCGCCGGCTCCGTAGGTGAGCTGAACCGCTAGCCTTGCGTGGGACCGAACGAAAGGTCGTCGAGTTTTGCCGGTGCCTCTTCGTCGTAGCAGCGCACGTTGCCTGCTTCCACCAGAGCATCCACTTCGGCTTCGCTGTAGCCCAGGTCTTCCATAACCGCGCGTGTGTCGTAGCCGACGGGCTTCGCACGGCTGATAACCGGGTCGCCCTGGCTCTTCATGCGGATGGGAATCGTGGTAATGGAATGGTCGCCGATGCTGTCGTAGTGAATCGGACGGAGCATATCGTTGACGTAAGCTTCTTCGTCTTCAAGAACATCATCCATGGTGTTGCATACTGCGTAGGGAACGTCGTTGGTGTCGAAAACTTCCTTCCAGTATGCCCAGTCGTGCTTGGCGAAGGCTTCGGCCATCATGTTTACCACGGTTGCGTTGTCGCCGTTGGCGTTGATGGTTGCGCAATTCGTGAAGCGCGGGTCGTCGGCGTATTCTTCCAGGCCAATCAGGCGTGCAACGAACGGATACCAGGAATCATAGGTGCCGTAGCAGATAAGGAACCATACGCCATCGGCGGTCATGTACGAATTGTTGGTGGGGCAGGGCACGGCCTTGCGGCTCTTCGGGAAGGGCACGCCGAACGGGGCGGAAACAACAGGCACCTGCATACCCCACAGCGCCATGTGGTGAAGGTTTACGGTAACGTGATCGCCCATGCCGGTGCGCTGAGCGCGCCAAACGGCGCTCATGATGCCCAAGCCAAGGGCGATGCAGGAATTGAAATCGCCGAATGCGGCGGGCATGTTGCCTGGCTGGAAGTGCTCGCCAGCCTGCGGAATGGACATAAGCAGGCCGCCACGGGCGGAATAACAGGTGGCGTCAAAGCCCTTGGCATCCTTCATGGCGCCGCGTTCTCCATAGCCGCGCATTTGGCCGTATACCAGGCGCGGGTAACGGGCATGCAATGTTTCGTAGTCGTAGCCCAGGCGCTTCAAGGAAGGATTGCGCAGGCTTGTAACAAACACATCGGCCTGCTCCAGTAGCTTTTCTACCAGTTCGCGTCCTCCATCGGACTTCATGTCGATGGAAAGGAACTTCTTGTTGGCGTTGCTCATGTCGAACGCCGGGTTGTCGGGGCCCAGTTCCGGCATGCCGAAGCCAACGCCGTCGCCGCGGTGCAGGTTGCCTTTAATGGTTTCGATCTTGTACACCGTGGCGCCCATTTCGCCGAGCGCACGAGTGCAGGCAGGCATCGCGACGTAATCTCCCAGCTCGACCACTACGAGCCCTTCAAGGCCCTTCGGCAGTTCCTCGGGCGACAGGCCCTGGAATTCTTCGGCGGGGGGCATGACGATTCGGTGATCCAGACTCACGATAACCTCCTTGGTTAGATGAACATGTTCGTCACTCTACCTCCAGGGATGCCGTATTGCAATGAGCCGTCTTAGGGCATGCGCCACAATCGCTTTAGTGATGTGAGCAAGTGTGGGCGATGATCAGCATAAATGCAGGCCGCGCAAGGCTGACCTGCATTTATAGTTTCTCGAGCGCGATTGATTTTAATAAAGTGTTGGAGCAAGAAGCACCTTGCCGGTGCCGCGATAGACGTTCACCAAGCCTTCTCCGGAAGCGGCAGAGCCCACGAGCGATTTGCCTGAGCGCTCAACCGTGAAGTTGAGGGATCCGCTCCAAGCCAGCGCCATGTTACCGTCGATCTTGAGTTCGTCGTTGTCCAGGGTGACCTCAATAAGCTCTTCTTCGGGGCAGGGGGATTCCAAGCATAGCGCGCCGTAGCCCTGGATGCCCAGGTTGAACAGCCCTTCGTTGCCAGCAACGGCTGAAGAAACGTTGCTGCGCATAACCGTTTTGTGTTGAAGGCTGGAATAGCACGCCAGGAACAGGCCGTCGTCGAGCACGATGGAATTGCCCCAATCGGCTACGTCGAGCGTGATGATGTAGCGGTAGGTGGGTTCGAGCACCAGAAGGCCCGTGCCCTGGTATTCGGGCTTGATTGCCGATTCGCTGGTAACCGCACCGCGCAGTGCCTTGCCGAACAGGTCGCCCACACCCTTAACGCCGGTGGTGCAGGTTACGTTGCCTACCATCCACTGCATGGCGCCGGCCTGAACGGTGACGGGTGCCTGGCTCAGGTCGCAGATAACCTGGCGGCGACGCACGTTCATTTCGCTGGCGAAGTAAGCGTTCATGGCGGAAGCTTCGTTGACGGAAAGGTCACGTTTCCATTCGATGGTTTTGAAGGCGCCGAACTCCTTGAGTACGGTTACGTCATCGTTGTCGGTGAAATTGGAAATCTTGAACATAACTCTCCTCCTATTGACGTTGGTGTGGGTTAATCCTCTTGATTGCCAAATTTGCAGAAAAGCATAGCATGCGGTGGTTTTTGCGCGGGGTGGTACGTCAGGCGCCTGGGGCGGTCGACGGGTCGCGGTGGCGGAGCTTGCAGGGCCGACCGCGCGCCCCGCGCGCCTCACGTCCTATGCCCATAGTGCGTCGAACCCCGCGCCCCTAGGGCGTGTCGAACACCTGCGCTCCGGCAAAATCCTCGAATTTGGCGGCGTCCGCTTCCTTTTCGGCCATTAATTCCTCAAAGCCAGTCAGCGCTGCGAAGGGCATGAACTGGGTGGCTCGTTTGGGGTTGTTGGCGGCGAAGTGGACGCCGTTTCCCTTGATTCGCATTGCAATGTCGCGCAGTATGCAGCGGCGTCTTTCTGCCTCGTCGAAGGCAACGTCTTCCAGGAAATCGTCTTCGCTAAGCACGGTGGCCTCCTATTTGGTTGTTGCGCTCGCGCATGGTTGCGCCCTGCTTCAAACTGGTTCCGCGCAACAATGCGTTCTTGCCAAAGCGGTCGCGCACGGCAATGGATGCTTTGGCCAGGTCGGCTTCTTTGCCATCGTCTTCCGAGCCGAAAAGACTGGGTTGGTCGTACTTGGCGGGTTGGAGAGCGCCCAGTGCCACTGTTAGCCTGCGGATAGGTTCGCTATTCAGCGTGTGCTTGTCGAACAATTCCAGCGCAATCTTCACTATGCGATGCGACGAATCGGTTCGTTCGGAAAGCTTGGTTGATCCGCCGCTTCCCATGCCCCATCTGCCGCTTTCGGTAAGGTGGGGCTGCGCGTAGCCAACGTGCACGGATATGTTCCCGCACGAAAGCCCCTTCGAGCACAAGTCCAAGCAGCTGGCGTCCGCCATTTCCCGCAGTACGGTGCGTGCTTCGCTGAAAGAATAGTCGCGCATCAGCACCTGCCCGTTCGATATCGAATGCGCTGCGGGGCGGTACTCTTTTATCTGCTTGATGGTGCAGGGCTCCTGTCCCCAGGCGTGGTCTAGCAGGTATTCGCCGTTTTTGCCGAATTCCTTTTTCAGCCATGCGGGGTTTGCCGCGCATACGCCCGCCATATCGTGGATGCCGTGTTTTGCCAGACGATGCGCGATGCCTGGGCCCACTTGCCAGATGTCGGTTATGGGCCGGTGGAACCAGATTTCGCGTTTGTAGCTTTCTTCGTCCAGTATGCCTATGCCGTCGGCTGCCTTTTTTGCTTCGATGTCCAAAGCCACCTTCGCCAAAAACAGGTTGGGGCCGATACCTGCCGTGGCGGTGATGCCTGTTTTTTCAGCCACCTTGTTGCGCAGCATTTCGGCGAAGGCCTTTGCGCCCATGCGGTACAGCTTCAAATAGGGGGTTGCGTCGATGAAGCATTCGTCGATACTGTACACGTGGATGTCCTCGGTGCTTACGTAACGTAGGTATAAGGCGTTTATCTGCGCCGATACCTCCATGTAGCGGGCCATGCGCGGCGTTGCCATGGTGTATTCGATCCCGTTGGGAATTTGGAAAATGCGGCAGCGGTTTTTTACGCCCAGCGCTTTCATGGCGGGGGTTATGGCAAGGCAGATGGTGCCGGACCCGCGGGTGGGGTCGGCAACCACGAGGTTTTCGGTGAAAGGGTCCAGGCCTCGATCGACGCATTCGACGCTTGCGTAGAAGCTCTTCAAGTCGATGCACACATAGCTCTTTGTGCGCTTGTTGGCAAGCATGGGCCATCCCCTCCATCACATCGAAAACAGAGTTTGTTCGCTGGCTTTTATACGAACACCTGTTCTAGTATACAGACATGGACTACAGGGCGAAAGATGGCGAAATGAGGCGCGTGCACCGCGAAACGGTGGACGTGTTGGCGCGGTTCGGGCGGGATGGCCGCTTTGAGCCTTGCGTTGTCGTGCTCAAGGATTGCCGTGCTTTCCGCATTGACGAGGTGCTGATGGCAAGCGGTTTCGGTCCGGTACGCCATGGCAAGCGCACGGCGCGCTTCGACATTCGCCTGGGTGGCAGGGAAACGCAGCTGTTCTTGGAGCATCAGTTGGAAAACCCTGCCACAGGAGCGGCGGATAAATATGTATGGTGGGTGCGCGCTTTCGATGGAACAAAGCGAAGCCCCGCCGAAGGCTGCTGCTGATTCGCGTGTGGGGTGGCGAGCGTTTGCGCCGCGGGCACCGCTAGCGGCGGACGGCGTGAGTGCGGTGGCGCCTGTGGCGTCAGGGTCCGCATCGAGCCTGGTGGCGCCACCGCCGTTGTGGATGCTGCGGCCAGGTGGCGACGTGGGGTGCTGCGGTGCCGTTGGCCCCCGAGCTGCGCTTTGGCGCTGCAGGGCTCGGGCGGCGCAGGATTTCGCGTCCGCCTGACGCCTCAGTGTCGCGGGGCGGTGGGGTGTGGGAGCGTTTGCGGTGTGGCTGCCGCCGACACCGCGAATGCTGCGGGTGGTGCGCTGCCATGAGGGCGGCGGCGTGGTTGTGGGCGCGCGGGCGGTTTGGCGCTGGTCGGCGGCACAGGGGTTGCGGGCGCCAGGGCGTTTCGTCGATGCCGGATGGCAAGATTCGCGCGCCGTGCATGATTCGAGGGCCCCGTGCAGCGAAAGGGGCCCCTTCCTGGCAAGATATTCGTGCGGTGTATCCTCCAACGGCGGTTTGCGGGGCATTTCGGATGCATGGCGCGCATATCCTGCCAAGGCCAGCCCGTTTTCGGATGCATGGCGCGCGAATCTTGCCACGAAGCCCCCCCCTTTCTCGTCCGAGGCCCCTTTTGGGATACATGAAGCGCAAAACTTGCCACGGATTGCCGCCCGGGAACGCATCAGGGCGCAATCTTGCCATCGCCAGGCGCCTGGGAACGCATTTCACGGGCATTTTGCCATCAGTGAGCGCCCGCAACGCCACAGCGCCATGTGCCTCAACGTCTTGCGTCGCAGCCCCATCGATGCTCGCGCCGAACGCCCCGCCCATGCCCTACGTGCCCGTCGCTCATGCCTCCGTGCCGCCCGCCACAGCACCACGACGCCATGCGCCGTACGTGGCGCTTTTGCCGCCGCTGAAAAAGTAAGTTGCGGGTTACGGGTGTCAATGGGGTGAAACGAACCACCTGTTTCGGTTTAAGTGCTATCGTTCCACTAACGTATTAGCCCGATCGACGGGCCCGGAAGCAAGGAGGAATCATATGCGCGTAGCAAAAGAGAAGCTCTTGCTGATTGCTGGATTCGTTTGGCTTGCTGCTGGGCTCAACATCGCCATCCTCGGCGTTTCCGCATTTACCGAAATGGGCGAGCACGCAATGTTGGTACTTGTGCCTGCTGCAATCGTTGCCTTCACGGTGTTCCATGCAGGAATGTTTTCCAAGCTGGTTGGCAAGCACGCCGATCGTATTGAAGCTATGGAAGAAGATCGTGTGCCGTTCTGGAAGTTCTTCGATACTAAGGGCTACCTCATTATGGCGTTCATGATGACCATGGGCATTGGGTTGCGTTCTTCGGGCATTGTCCCCACGTGGTTCATCGCATTCTTCTATGCTGGTCTTGGCATCGCGTTGGCTCTTTCTGGCTGCTGCTTCTTGGTTCGCTACTTCCACGACGGCGGCATCGCCTGCCCCTTGGTGCCCCATACGGCTAACAAGTAGCAAAATCCCAGCGTTGGCTTCGCCGCCCCAATCGGGCGCCTGCCTTATCCGAATCTCAGCAAAATAGCTGCGCATCATGAGAGCCGTTCAAGGCGGTTGGGCGTCAAGCTTGGCGCGAATCATCCGAGTCATTCGGGCTCCAGGCTTGGCGAGCCTTTCGGGGTCGCAAGGCGTCAGTCCGCGAATCATTCGAAGCGCTCGGGCTCCAAATCCGGCGCAAACCGTTTAGCTCAGTCGGGCTTTAAGCTTGGCGCGAGTCCTTCAGCGCGATCAGGCTTCAATCCTGATGCGAATCGTCTAAGGCTGTCAGGCGTCAGCCCAGCCGAATCATTTAAAGCGGCCAGGCCTCGAGTCTGGCCGCTTTAGTGTTGTTGGCCCCTTGCATGGCTCCCTTGCTTTGCTAATGTAGCCATAAAGCAAGAATGTACTAGAATAACCCCCATGGATAAAGACGAGCTGAAAGAGCGTATTCACGTCCCACTTTTGGGCTTTTCGGCGGTGCTGATGAGCATCGTCGCTTTTTTGCTGCTCTTATATGGCATTACCGTTGTTGTCCGTTTCCTTTTCGCGCTGGGGTCGCTTGGGTAGCCATGGCGTACACCAGCAGACAAAACAACGTTTTCAAGTGCGAAGGGCGGCGCTTTGCCCTCGTTGCCGCATGGCGCATTTTCGGCAAGGCGGGGCAGTAACATGTGGCTTCGCTTTACCCTGTTTGATGTGCGTGTCGTAGCGCACTACCTTGGTGTGCTGGTTTCTTTCTTCACCATTGCGCTGGCGGTGCCGTTGGTGGTGGCCATCGCAATGCAGGAATGGGAGCCGGCTTCGCGCTATCTGCTGGCGGTGGGCATTTCGCTTATCGTTGGGTCGGGGCTGCTTCTTTTGTGCGTACAGCCGGGCAAACTCACTCACCAGCAGGCGCTTGCGGTAACGGGGCTTTCGTGGATTGTCCTGGCGTTTGTGGCTTCGGTTCCCCTGGCGCTTTCGGGTCATTACGGTTCGTACCTCGACTCCCTTATGGAAGCGGTTTCTGGGCTTACCACCACGGGCGTTACGCTCGTTATCGACCTGGAGCACCTTTCTACCGCCGACAACATGTGGCGCTTCGTAATGCACCTTATCGGCGGCTTGGGCCTTATTGTTGTGGCTCTTTCACTGGGCCTTTTGGGCAAGGCAACTTCGGGCCTGTATTCTTCAGAAGGTCGAAGCGAGCACGTGCTGCCTAACATCGTGAACACGGTTCGCCTTATCAGCCGCATTTCCCTTACCGCTATTGCGGTTGCTGCGGTTATCCTGTTCGTGATGTGCGTTCTTTCCGGCATGGAGCCGGTGCGTGCTTTCTTCCATTCCTTGTGGATATCGATTTCTGGCTTCATTACCGGTGGCTTTGCTCCTACCAGCCAGTCTGTCGGGTACTACCATTCGTTTGCGCTGGAAATCGTTTGTATGGTGCTTATGCTTTTGGGCGCCATTAACTTTTCGCTGTACGTGAAAACCCAGCGCGGCGAAACCGATTCCTTCTTCCGCGACTTGGAAATCCGCACGGGTGCCATCTGGCTTATTGTTGCCACCATCACGCTTATGGCCTCAACGTGCGCTTCGGGTGGCTTCTCTGATTTGATGGCGCTGCTGCGCCGCGGCGTGTTCATGGTTGTGGCCGCAGCCACTACTACGGGCTTTCAGAATGTTACGAACAATCAGCTCACCACGGTATTTTCTTCAGGCGCGTTCCTGATCATCGCCATGTGCATGGCAATCGGCGGTTCCAGCGGAAGCACCGCCGGTGGTATCAAGCTTTCGCGCATCGGCCTTATTGCCAAATCGATGGTTTCCACCATTAAGGAAACCCTTTCTCCTAGCACGGCGCGCGTTTCCGTTCGTTACTATCATCTGGGGCGCAAAGTACTTACCACCGATGCAGCAAAGTCAGCTATGACCGTTTCTGCCCTGTTCGTGGTTACGTATCTTATTGGCTCGCTTGCGGGCATCGCGCACGGCTACGATGCCATTTCCTCCATCTTCGAATCGGTTGCCATGGCTTCCAACGGCGGCTTGAGCTCGGGCATTGTTTCTCGCGGCATGCCGCCAACCCTGGAAGCGGTGTACATCCTTGAAATGTGGGCAGGCCGTCTGGAATTCGTAACGCTTTTGGCCCTTGTTGTGAAAGTTGTCGTGTCCATCGCACCTCGCAGGAAGGTGGTGCGCTCGTGACGAAGCTGCTTTCAAAGCGAACCGTTGCTGCGGCATGGTGCTCATGTGTGTTGGCGGCAGTGCTGCTGTGTACCGGCGTTGCCTGGGCCGATGAAGGGCAGGAATCGTCCAAGCCCAACAATCATGTGTATGTGAACCAGCTTTCCGACAGCTCGTTTTTGTATCAAACAACCATTGCCGACTTGGCTCAGGCCGACTCGTACTATGAAGGCCAAACGGTATTTGTGCAGGGCGAAGTGGTGGGCGACCGCATCAACGATGAAATGCAACCCGACAATTGTTGGGTTACCCTGCAAGACGACGATCCCACAAACCCTAGCGTGGTTTCGGTGTTCATGACCATGGAACAAGCGAAGACCATCGATACGTACGGCAGCTATGGCGTTACTGGCACCACGCTTCAGGTGCGTGGCACGTTCCACTTGGACTGTAGGGAGCATCAGGGTATGTCCGACATTCACGTGGAAGAGGTTTCGGCGCTTGCCGCCGGCTCTGAAAACAAGCCTGGGATGGATCCGAAGCTTTTCGGTCTTGGCATCGTTTCGGTGCTGGCTGGCTTGGCGCTGTTGGCTCTGTACCAATCTAAACGAGAGGGGACGCTGTAATGGAAACTCCAGCCGTCGAAACCGGAGTGGTGGTGAAGCTCGATAGAGGCTTCCCCTTGGTTCGTTTGGGCGATGGCCGTGAGCTTCGTTGCGAGCATGCCACTTCCTTGGTGAAGGGCAGCGATCAGCGTGCGGTGGTGGGCGACGTAGTGCGCATTTCCCTTCCCGACGGGCATGACAAGGGCATCATCGAGGAGACGCTGCCCAGGCGCACGTCGTTTGTGCGCAAAGACCCTACCGAACGGGCCCTTCCGCAAACGTTGGCCGCCAACTTCGACCTGGTTATCATCGCCCAGCCCATTGAAGACATCAACACACGCCGCCTGGAGCGCGAGCTTGTCTTGGCCCACGAAACGGGAGCGGAAGTGCTGGTGGCGCTTACCAAGGCCGACCTGATGGCCTCGCCCGCTGAAGTGGAAGAAGTGCGCTCTCATATCGATGGGTTCGTGGGCAACGACGAATTGCTCGCCATTTCCGACCGCGATGAGGCGTCGGTGCAGCGCCTTGCCCAGATAATTGCCGAGGGAGACAAAACCGCAGTGCTTATCGGCAGGTCGGGTGTGGGCAAGTCGAGCCTGGTGAATATGCTCGTAGGCAGCGACATCCAGAAAACCACTGCTGTGCGCGGCGATGGCAAGGGCAGGCACACCACCGTTTCTCGCGAGATTATCTATCTGCCGACGGGTGGCCGCATTATCGACATGCCTGGCGTGCGCGGCTTGGGGCTTTGGGATGCCGACGAAGGCATTGGCGCTGCGTTTTCGGACATTGAAGAGATTGCCGCTTCATGCCGTTTTCGCGATTGCGCCCACACCAACGAACCGGGATGCGCTGTCCGAGCCGCCGTTGAGTCGGGCGATTTAGCGGCAGAACGTCTAGAATCGTACGTACGCCTTCGCGAAGAAAGCGCTCAGGTGAAAACCCGCCGCGAAGAGGCGGAGCGCATTCGCAGCCGTCGAGGACATCCTCGCCGAAGGCGTTAAGAACCGTGAAACCAAGCGCTCTTTCCGATGCGCTACAATACTATGTGCAACATCCCATCATGGGATGTTGTTTTTCTAAGGGGCCTGCATAGGGCGGGCCGCAAAGAGGGGGACCCATGAATCCTGCAGTGATCATACCTACCTTCCACACCGCGCCCACAAAGCGCGGCGCTTCAAAGCCTTCCAACTTGTACGACCATCCTACGCCCCTGAACGAACAGGGCACGTTGGGCAGGTGCTTGAATTCGCTGCAGCAAGTGCGCGGTTTGGGCCAGGTAATTATTTTGGTTGCCGCCGAGGGTGGCGTGGAAGACGAAGCCGCCAAGAAGGTTCAAAACATTGCCAACCAGTTCCCCCAAATGCACACGTTGATAGTTGGGCGCGCTGAAGCTGAGATTGTTCAGCAACGTTTGGACCAGCTGGGCTTCGGCGGTCAGCAAGAGGCTATTGGCCTTACGGGCTATTCCGCCATTCGCAACCTTGGTTTGGTTGTTGCCCAGGTGCTGGGATTCGATTCGGTGGTGTTCATCGACGACGATGAAACTATCGAAGACGAGGCATTTCTGGAAAAGGCCATGTACGGCCTGGGCAAGCTCACCAAGAAGGGCATTCCCATCCTTGCTAAATCGGGCTTCTACTTCAACGATGAAGGCACTTACTACTCGAAGAGCCAGAACCGTTGGTACAACCATTTTTGGCAGCAGGGTCGCGCGTTCAATAATTGGATCAGCAAGGCCATGTCCGGCCCGCGCCTTTCTCGCTCCAACCATGTATGCGGTGGCTGCTTGGCGCTGCATCGCGAAACGTATCGCCGTTTGAGCTTTGACCCGTGGATTCTTCGCGGCGAAGACTTGGACTATTTGCTCAACCTGCGTATGTACGGTTCCGACATCTGGTTCGACAATCAGTGGTCGCTGACGCACCGTCCTCCGCGCGACAGGCACGAAGGCCATCGCTTCTATCGCGACATTTTCCGCTGGGTGTACGAGTACTACAAAATTGAGTTCAGCCGCGCGCAGATCGACCTTCTGCAGATCAAGCCCTCTTCGCTTATGCCGTATCCTGGCCCGTTTTTGGAGCCGGGCATCACTAAGCGCATCAAGCGTACGGCGTTCCTGCGTTCGTTGGCTCGCCCCGACAAGAAGCGCTATCGCGAAGGCGCCAAGGCCGCTGCTGGCGAGGCAACCGAATATGCCCAGGAACACTGCATGAAGTACTTCGAGTTCCAGTACACCTGGGGCGATATCATGGCGCGCATGGAAAGCGATGGCGGTTTGCGCCAAGCGCTGGTGCAGGCGGCCATTGCCCGCCAGTCGGGCGGGGAAGTGGTGGTTGAAGCCGCTGCTCCGGCGGGCGCATCGGCAGATGGTGCGGGCAACGCTTCCGACTTGCTGGAACCTGCTGTTGCCAACCTTGATCCGGGTATGACTGCCGAGATCAGGCTTAACATCAACGAAGAATAGGATTTGCGCACTTCATGGAAACCTTTGTAATTACCGCAGCAGTTGGCCTAGTTGTTGGCATTTTGTCGGGCTTGCTGGGTATCGGAGGAGGAACCTTGATGGTTCCCCTGTTCCGCTTGGGTTTCGGGCTTTCGGCTCTTGCCTCTACGGCAACTTCGCTGTTCACCATCATTCCCACCTCGCTGGTGGGTTTTATCACCCATATCAAGAACAAGACATGCATTCCCCAGCTGGGCATTGTGTGCGGCTTGGCTGGCGCATGCACCAGCCCTTTGGGCGTGCACCTGGCAAATATGTCGCCGGCATGGATGGTTATGCTGGCAGCGGCAATTATCATTGGTTTTTCATCGTTCAAGATGTTCCGCAAGGCTGCGCGCATGCCAAAGAACCCTGCTTTGGGCAAGGTCATGGGCGTCGACGTGGAAAAAGCGGCCGTTAAGGCCGCGGTCATCGAAGAAGACTTGGGCGAAGAAGAGTTCAATCTTACGCGCAAGAATCTGCCTGTTGCTATCGGCATTGGCCTAACCGCGGGCCTGGCCTCAGGTTACGTGGGTGTTGGCGGTGGCTTCCTGATGGTGCCCCTGTTTATTTCTGTGCTGGGCGTTATGATGCGCAAGGCATCGGGTACGTCTTTGGTTGCCATCATGATCTTGGCCATTCCCGGCGTTGTCTATCAGGGCATGCTGGGCAACATCGACTACCTTGCGGGTATAGCCATGGCGGCGGGCAGCATCCCCGGTGCGGTGATTGGTGCAAACCTTATCCGTCGTGTTCCCGAGCGACAGCTGCGCATTGCTTTTGGTGTATTTTTGCTTATCAGCGCAGTAGTGCTGCTGGGCAACGAGGTAGCTGCACTGTAATATGCTATGGTCACATTACCTGCGACGTGTATGGCGCAGGTGGAAGTAGCTCCCGTTTTCCGGAGGATCGTTTATGGCCTACCCTCGCCACAACGTCACCATTGTTCTTGAAATTGCTTCGCTGTGCATGGCGCTCATCTGCGGTTGTGTTTTGGGCTGGGCCATGTTCGGCCCCGAAACCAACTATTTGGTGCTCACCATTTCGGGCGCTTTGTTTACGGCGTTCCTGCTCATTACCATTGCCTTGATCCTCGACCCCGACCGCATCCGCGCAAACCAGTCTATGTCGGTGCTGAACCTGGCAAGCGCAACGCTGGAAGCCATGCAGGAAGGCTTTACGTCGGAAGCTGCACAGAAGGTATGTGAGATACTGCTCCCTTCCACTTCGGCATGTGCCGTTGCCATCACCGACCGCGAAGTGGTTTTGGGCTACGCTGGCGCTGGCAGGGAAGAGCTGGGTGAATTGGGCGGGCATATTCGCACGGCTGGCACGAAGCGCACTGTGCAGGATGGCAAAACCCGTGTGTTGCGCTCGCAGCTTGAAGTGGGCTTGCCTGTTCCCATGAGCGCCATTCAGGCCGCCATTATCGTTCCCTTGAAGATGGGGTCTTCCATTCAGGGTACGTTGAAGTTCTACTACCCCAAGCCTTCGCGCATTTCTGAAACGCAGATTTCCGTTGCTGAAGGCTTTGGCCAGCTACTTTCCACGCAGATTGCCGCTTTGCAGCTTGAAGAGCAGAAGAAACTTGCCACCAGCATGGAGCTCAAGGCGCTGCAGAGCCAGATCAACCCGCACTTCCTGTTCAATATCATCAACACCATGGCATCGTTGGTACGCACCGACCCCAACAAGGCTCGCGTCATGTTGCGTGAGTTTGCAGTGTTCTATCGTCAGACGCTCGAAAACAGCTCGGATCTTATTTCCCTTTCGCGCGAGGTTGAACAAACGGTGCGCTACCTTTCGCTTGAGCAGGCACGTTTCGGCGAAGATCGCCTGGCGGTGGAAGTTGATATCGGCGAAGGGGTGCGTGCTATGCAGGTGCCCGCCTTCATGGTTCAGCCGCTGGTTGAAAATGCTGTAAAGCACGCCATGCCCGCGGAAGGCAAACTCACCATTTCCATTTCGGGCACCCTCGATGGCGACGATGTGTACTTGCATGTAAACGACGACGGCATCGGTATGAAGGAAGATGCCTTGAAGAATATCATGGCGCCGAAATCTGAAACCGGCCTGGGCATTGCCGTAAAGAACATCAACGACCGACTGCGTGGCTACTACGGTGAGAAGGCTTATATGGATATCCAAAGTGAGCTGGGAAAGGGAACTTCTGTTACCCTGTTCCTTCCCGATTGCGCGAATCTGTAGAAGCATTGCCTGGCAAGAGCTTTGCAGATAGGTCGGCGCATATTCGGTAAGTGGTCTATAATAGGAATGATAAATTCACGAAACACGAGGAGGTTGCGTTGCTGAAGGCAATTATCGTTGATGACGAAGCGCCAGCGCGTTCCGAGTTGCGCTTCCTGCTAGGCGAACTCAACCAGACTGAAGTTGTTGCCGAGGCCGCAAGCGTCCGCGAGGCTATCGAAAAGCTCAAGGAATACCCTTGCGACGTTATGTTCTTGGATATCAACATGCCCGAGGCTACCGGTATTCAGCTCGCAGAGGCTCTGCAGCATTTGAAGTACCCGCCTGCCGTGGTATTCGTTACTGCTTATAGCGAATTTGCCCTGGATGCGTTCAAAGTCAATGCCATCGATTACCTGGTTAAGCCTGTTGAAACCGAGCGTCTTTCCCATGCTCTTGCCCGTGTGCGCGAACATGTGCTGCTTCATGCAAAGGCTCAGAAGGCTGAGCGCATTCCCGTTGAAAAGGGCGGCAAGAAGATCCTCATCAACATCGATGACATTCGCTATGTTATGGCGCGCGACGATTATGCGTACCTGCAAACTGGTGTTGACCGTTTCTTCTCTACCGTAAGCTTGGCTCAGCTGGAAAAGACGCTCGATGGTCACGGTTTCTTCCGCGTTCATCGCGGTTACCTGGTTAACCTTGCGCTGGTCAAGGAAGTTGAGCCCCAGTCAGGCGGCACCTTGCTTCTTACGCTCGACGGCGTAGACGAGAAGATCCCCGTTTCCCGTCGCCGCGTGTCTTCCCTTAAGAAGGCGCTTGGTCTGTAATCGCGCTTTTCGCTTGGCTGAAGGGTGCGTTGTCGCTCGGGGCGGCACCAATTACAGGCTATGACCCGTCGCAGTACGGCGGCACTGCGGCCCATCATCGCGGTACGGTGTCGTGTGCGTCCCGTCGCATGCGGCGTTGAGTGCTCCCCGTGGGCGGTACCATATGCTTCAACTGATTGGTTGGGTCGGCATCAAGCCGGCCCTTCTTTTGTTTTTTTGCCGGCCTTCACGGATGTTCGCCGGTGCCTATCTTCTCGGTTTCGGCCGAGCGATTTCCCTGAAGGAGCCCCCTTGCGGTTTGAAGGGGCCCTTTGCAGATTCGGATTCTTCGCGGGCGAAGGGGCGAGCTCCAATATAGTCGTGCTCAGACGCGACATAGCCCAGGCTATTCGCTAGAAACCGCCCTACTGCCCGCATCGAAGCACCTTCATATTGATCAGCTGAATGCGGAGATGGACGCCCCCTCGTGGAAACGCCAGCGCCGTGGCTGGCATGGTCAGCTCCCATGTCGGGCGGCCCTCGACCTCGTGAAACGCCTTGCCGGGCACGGGCTTGATGGGCCGTTGTACGGGGCGGCCCTTCCTGCATCGAAACGCTCCTTCGGCGGCACGAAGTGTGTAATGCCCGCTTTGCCGTTTTACTCGTGGGTTTGTGAATGGTAATGTTCGGTCTTGCCCCTGAATGCAGATCATTTTTGAAAGAAGATAATCCATCATGTCCGATACCTTTATTTCCCTGAAGCCCAAGCGCGATGTGGCGCTGTTTGACTTGGACGGCACGGTGCTCGACACCTATGCTCCCATTTTGGAAAGCATGCGCTACGCCACCAAGACGGTGTTTGGGGAAGCCCTGCCCGATAGCAAGCTTGTTTCCATGGTTGGGCAGCCTCTGGTAACTCAGATGCAAGCATTTGCCGCCGAACGGGGTTGCGGCTCTGAGGTTGCCGACGAACTGACGCGCGTCTATCGCGAATACAACGAGCGTGACCTTGACGAAAAGTCCTTCCCGTTTCCGGGCATACCCGAGGCGATTGCCTCTTTGAAGAATGCGGGCTTCACGGTTGGCGTGGTTACGTCAAAGCGTGCAGTCTTGGCCACGAAGAGCCTGAAGGCTCATGGGTTGTTCGATGCGTTTGCCTGCGTGAATGGCGCTGAAGATAGCACTGCCCACAAGCCTGATCCCGATCCGCTGCTGACGGCGGCAAAGAAACTCGGGGTTTCGCCTGATAGATGCGTGTATGTGGGCGACAGCCCCTACGACTTGCAGGCTGCCCATGCCGCAAACATGCCATGTGTGGGCGTTACCTGGGGCAAGTTCTTCGGACGCGACATCTTGCTCGAGCAGATGCCCAGCGTGCTTATCGCCAGCCCCGAAGAGCTGGTCGGTGCGGTTGAATTTGCGGCAATCCATTAAAGGACTGCATGCCGCGGTTGAATTCTCCGCATTCCGTCAATGGACTGGTTGTGCGCGGTCGAATTTGCCGCAATCCATTAAAGTGAAAGCCGGGAGAGTTGTCTCTCTCGGCTTTTGTTGTATTGTGGCGCTAAGGCTGCATGCGGTGTCGTCATTCGCTCGCGCCGATCTTGGGCTACACGAGACAAGCTAAGGCTGCGCGCAAGGGGGCGATGTGTGCGGGAAGCTTCCGTCTTTTTGTGCGGTGTCGGTTTCGACTCGAAAACCGCGACCGAAATCGGAAGTCGAGTGTGTGGGAGGCTTCCGTCTTTTGTGCGGTGCCGGGGCAGAATAGAAGCTTGCGGCATCCGCATTCCCGCGCAGGCGGCGAATTGGACATCGGATCGTATGCGGGGGCTCGCCCCGAGCCGAAGTACGCCTTCGTGTCCCATGCTGCATCGGGCGTCATGCAAAGCCTCGCCCATACCAGGGGCGTGTGCATAGAGCGCGTATTGAGCCGCACGCAAGGAGAGCTAACGGCATCTGCTCCCGAGCAGACGATCGGGTGGCACTTTGACCATGCAGAAAGGGGATTGCTATGGCGTTTTGTACAGATACGGTTTGCGCGGGCGAAGGGGAGTTCGCACTTGAAGCCGTGGTCGCGGTAACCCCGCGCGGTATCGTGGTGTACGCTTGTACGCCTGCTTTCGCTCACCTGGGCGCTACGGCTCAGGCCATTCCGCGCCCAGAGCCAGGGCGCACGGCAACGGTTAGCTTGCTTGCCGTCCCCTGCCATAGGGATGAAATTCCCGCCCACGATATTGCCGCCGCTCTGGCAACGGAGTTCGCCATGCCCTGCTCCGCTAGCACGGGCTATCACGTGGAAAATGCTTCTCCTGCCGATTTGCATAAGATGCTCGAAGTGAACCAGCAGCTCATCGAAGCGCTGAAGGAGCGCGTTGCGGCGATGCTTGCCAGCTTGAGCGAATAGTTGCCGCCCACGCCGATGCATCGCGCCCACCGATGCACGCTCGCCAACACCGTCCGAGCCCCGACCGGCGCCAACCGGACCCTGGCCCACTGTCGCCCGCTTCCAGGGCGCCCGCCGTGCCGCGCCGCCATCCCTGCCTCGCGCCGCTGCCCGCCCCACTAGGCCTACGATTCCGCGTGCTCCTCGGCCTCGGATTCGTCCCACCGCCCGAGCCCCGGCCCTGCGCCCACTGCGTCTCCATCGCCTACGCGCTGCTCCCGGCGCCCGCGTCCCTCTATGTCGCCATCGAGCAGATCCAGAATCGTCGTCTAGGTCGTTGCCATCGGGAAGTCCCGCCCGCATCGCCCCCCATCGCGCGCATCGCTCCCATCGCGCCCACCGCGCGCCGCCGCCCGCGTCCCCCCTCTCGCGTTGCGTCGGCCCCGGGCCCTTGGCTGGCAAGAATCGCACCGCATGCATCCCTTTTTCGCCGAATGCGCGAAAAAGGCCCTCCTCCTGGCAGCATCCGCCCGAAATGCATGCTTTTCGAGATCAAGATGGCAACATCCTCGCCCCATGCATCCATTTCCGGGCGCAATCGGGCGATTCGGGACACATGGCGCGCGAATCTTGCCGCCAAGGGCCCTCTTTCGCGTCGAGGAACCCGAAATCACGCACGGCGCGAAGATGTTGCCGGCGCCGCGCGGCCTTTCCGCGGCAGCGGCCTGCGGTCCGGCCGGACGGGCTTTGCGCCCTGCGACACGCGGCATGGCCGAACGGGCTTTGCGCCCTGCGGCGCGGGCCTGGCCTGCTTGCCGCATGCGCCTCCCCCCCCCCGCCATCTCGCTTGTGTCCGCCACTCGCCGCGCCTCACCCTGCCGCGCGGGTTCCGCTGCGGTTCTGGTAATTCCCGCGAAATGGTGCGGTGATACAATTGTCCATACAAGAAAACTCCGTTTTTAAGGACAAGCAATGAGCTCTATTTTTGGCGACAAGCCCGTAGTGGGAATCATCATGGGATCCGAGTCCGACATGCCTACGATGGAAGCGTGCATGAAACAGCTTGAGGAACTGGACGTTCCCTACGAGGTTAAGGTGGCAAGTGCCCACCGCAAGCCCGCAGAGGTGCACGAATGGGCATCTTCTGCAGTAGACCGTGGTATTCGCGTTATCATCGCTGCTGCTGGCAAGGCTGCTCACCTCGGCGGTGTTGTTGCCGCCTATACGCCGCTCCCTGTTATTGCCGTTCCCATGAAGACCAGCGATTTGGGCGGTTTGGACTCGCTGCTTTCCATGGTTCAGATGCCCAGCGGCGTACCTGTCGCAACGGTTGCTATCAATGGCGCAAAGAATGCGGGCATCCTGGCTGTTCAGATGCTCGGCACTGGCAACGATGAGGCACGCGCTAAGATCGAAAAGCTCAAAGCCGATATGGCTGAGGCGTAAAAGGATATAGCTTAATGGCAAAAGAATTCTTGACGGGTAACGAAGCATTCGCCCATGCCGCCCTCGAGGCGGGCGTTCGCGTGTGCGCCGGATACCCAGGCACGCCTTCTTCCGAGGTCATCGAAACGGTGGCCAAAGAGCATGCCGCCGGTCGCGCCGAAGGCGTTCATGTTGAGTGGTCCACGAACGAAAAGGCGGCTTTGGAATTGTTGGCGGGTGCAGCCTATTCTGGCGCGCGCACGCTGTATACCTGCAAACAGGTGGGCTTGAACGTTGCCAGCGATGCCCTGATGTCGCTGAATTATGTGGGCGTGAAAGGCGGCACTGTCCTGTACGTTGCCGACGATCCGGGCCCCATTTCTTCCCAGACCGAGCAGGATACGCGTCGTTTTGCGGCCTTCGCCAAGGTGCCGGTGTTCGACCCGGCAACACCCGAGCAGGGATGCCAGATGATGAGCGCCGCCTACGAGTTGTCTGAGAAATATCAGACTCCCGTGCTGATGCGCCCCACCACACGCGTATGCCATGCCTCCACCTACCTCGAGGTAGCCGAACATACCCAGGCGCGCACGCCCGAAGGCTTCAAGCGCGATTCTCGTTGGGTTATTTTCCCGAAGCGCTCCTATGCTGCGCACAAGGAAATCAACGAGCGTCTGGTTTCCATTGCCAACGATTTTTCCGAGAGCGAATTCGACGCATTCAACCCCATGTTCACCGAGGGCGAAGATGCTCGGTTCGGCATTGTTGCCGGCGGCATTTCGTACGCCTATACGCGTGAGGCATTGCGCTTGCTGGAAGAAGAAGCTCAGGCGGGCAAGCTCGTGTGGGCGCAAGGTGCTCCTGCAGCGCCGGTTCTTCCGCCGCAGTGCGAAGGCGGTTACTGCACCATGGGTGGCCCCGCTTACGGCAAGACGGTGGATGCTCTTCCTGCGTATCGCGTTATGCAGGTGGGAACGCCGTATCCGTTCCCTCAGAAGCGCGCCGTGCGCTTTGTCGAGGGCTTAAGTGATGTGATTGTGCTCGAAGAGCTGGATCATGTTCTGGAAGACGAAATGCTGAAAGCGGCAGGGTGCGTGCATGCCGGCTATCGCGTGCATGGCAAGCTGACAGGTGAAACCACCGACCGCGGTGAAAACACGGTAGACGCCATTGCTGCTCAGCTGCGTGCATTCTTCGGTGTGCAGCTTGCCGAGCCCCGCAAAGTGTTCGGCGCCGAGGCTGCCACCGCTGCAAGTGCTGGCGAAGAAGTGGCTCAGATTCAGCCGCCCGCCCGCCCTCCGCTGCTATGTCCAGGTTGCCCACATCGTGGCGCATTCTACGCGGTGAAGTCCGCGTTGAAGAAGCCAAG
>ERZ1673741.1175-NODE-1175-length-22688-cov-19.916670_pt1 | contig 22688 bp, 41 predicted proteins | sample MGYA00580209_ERZ1673741 | MGnify/ENA primary metagenome ERZ1673741 (study PRJEB41218, sample SAMN15661754) | gut metagenome | host: Homo sapiens | place: Canada: London | collected 2015-08-20/2019-03-30 | study: EMG produced TPA metagenomics assembly of... | reverse complement strand
CCAGCTTCTCGTTTGCAGCAATCAGCCCACTGTTGGAAGCGTCCAACTGCGAAATGCTGTTGTAAGCAGTTTCTAACTTGTCACGCAGGTCAATTATTCTTTTTCTCAACTCCGCAGTGTACCTAGTCACCAGATCCATCGTGTTCCTCCTTTTCCCACCGAATTTTCATTTGCGCCGGGTATAGGTCAACCTCCGGTCTGCGCTTTCCTGTCCACCGCAAGCCTCCAGCCTGTCCCACGCATTTCCACCCGCTGGCTTTCAGACTTGTGCCGCTTTCGCTGTCCAGTATGTAGGTCACAAGTCGTTTGTAGCCCATCGCTCGTGCCGCCCGCCAAGCAGCGGCGTACAGCATGGAGCAAGCATTGTGGGTGCCATCTGTGCATAGCCGGTTGACCTCCAGCGTCCATCCGTCGTCCAGATGCCGGCTCACCGGTCTGCCCACAATGGCAACGCCCACGATTTCCTTTCCGTCCGTGCAGCCGATGGAGAACTTGTGCCCCACCACTGGCTTATGATGCCGGTGGTGCTGCTCCACAAAGGCGTTCGCCTCCTTGAGCGTCATCGGGCAAACCTCAAGGCTCATTTCTGCTCCTCCTTCACCTCTACCGTGCAAATCGTGTCATTTCGGGTTCCGCCATGAGGCACCAGCAAAATGCGCTGCATGGTAAATCCACGCTTTGCCCCCAACCCCATAGAGTTCCAGCCAAAGCAGATGACCTTTCCTCCCGGTCTCAGGATACGAGCCGCCTCGTTCTTTGTCTCGCTCCAAAAAGTCGTTCGCCCGTCCCATTTCAAGCCCCCCTGTATGCCGTCGTAGCACTCTTTCACCTGTCGCTGAGAATACGGCGGGTCATACAGCACACCGTCCACAGAGTTATCTGCAAAGGTTTTCAGGAACGCCAGCGCGTCCATGTGGTAATCCGTGGGCCGCTCCGGATTCAGGTCGTTGGTAATCGTGGCCGGTGATTTCACCCCCGCGAACGGGTCAACCCAAACGCCCTCGTCCAGCTCCTCCCACAGCAGCTGGGCAATGGGCTTGATGGCAAACGTCCACTTGTTGGGCATCGCCCAAATCCGCTCCATACGCATCACTCCACCTCCTTCACCGCCACAGCCTTTGCCAGCTGTGCCATGCCCCGATTCATGTCCTCTATCTGCTTATCCCGCCGCGCAATGGCATACTTCAAGCTGTCGTTGGCTTTCATCAGTGCCTCGATGTGCCGCTGCTGGTTCTCGATCAGGTCAGCGGCGTATCCCATCGCTTTTTCGATACATCCAAACTCGGCAATCAGAGGACACTCTCCTTCGCACTTCTTATGCTGCTCGCAGCACCGCAGCGCGGTCACGATCTCATCTCTTGTCATGTCATTCCTCCTCTGGAAAATGTTTCTTTGTCACCGCGATGGGGAACGGCTCGATCTCGCTTGCCCACCGCGCCGTGCTTTTGCCGTGTATCCGCTCCCAGATCAGCGGGAAACCTGCGATGCCGTCGAACAAGCTACCCAGCGTTGCCCCCTCCGTCAGATACCGCGCCATGCGCCGCAGCATCCAGTCCCAGAAGGGCAGGGCGATGGAGTTGCCCAGCGCCTTGTACCGGGGGCTGTCCGCACTTCCTTTCACTTTTATTTCTCGCCCGCGTTTATCTGTTTTAACCCAATCTCCAATATCTGTCCATCCGTCTGGGAAGCCTTGCAGCCGTTCGCATTCCATCGGTGTCAGGCGGCGCACCACCATGTTCTGACGGACCGTATTGTTCAGGTTCAAGCTGGTTCCACTGCTTTCTTTCGCCTGCAACGTTCCGTTGAGTTCTCCGCCCTCGGTAAAGTTCCTGCAATCCACGCTGCTACATACCAGGTCGGTTCCGTCCTTATAGTCACGTTGTTTGCAACTGCTTGCAACCTCGGCGGCGCGGTAATCCCCAAAACCATTCATCTGGTATGTAAGCGGCACTTGATTTCCGCCCGTTCCCATTCGAGCCTGCAACGCCGGGACCTGCTCTCCGCACTCGCGGATGACATCGCAGGCGTGTGTCATGTCCAGCGCTACCACTGCCGGGGTTTGGTTTGTCCCGCTGGGCGCCGCCGCCAGCGTGGGCGCCACTTCCTCGCCGTACCCGATGCCGCCCGCCTGTGCGCCCTGTCCGGCCTTAAAACCGGCACATAGCACGGCTTCGCGGTTCAGACCACTGTTTTCACGGGAATTGAGCGTAGGTGAAACGCCGTTACCATCGTATACGCGCTGGCTCTGTGCATCCCAAGGATTCATGCACATTACCCCGTGGCGGTCGCCGGCGGTCAGCGTGGGGGATGGGTCGCCCTCTTTGCCGATGCCAAGACCGTTGCCGCTGCCATCGTGGTTGCGGCTCTCTCCACCGCCCTGCCATCTGGTGGCTTTGTCGTTGATGGGGATAGCCGCAAATATGGCAGGATTGTTCACACCACCGCCAACACCGCCTTGCAGTGTGGGAGATTTTCCGTTTGTGTCAAAAATGCGCTTGCTTTGGCAATCCCAAGCCGTCATGCAGTCCCCGCCTGCCGGATTAAAACCTCTTTCAGCAGCTTCGGCAAGTCCTTCCCCCGACGCTCCGCTCTCCGCAATATCCCCTGACACGCTTTCGCCGTCAAATTGTATTTCGGATGCGGTGTCTCCTCCAAAATCTGCGACAACCGAGATACGACGACGGCGTTGGGGCACTCCCCAGTATTGAGCGTCGTGAGTTCGCCACACCACGCTCCATCGTCCTCCCACCTCATCGTGGTACCCCCCCCAGGTAGGCCAACCCTTTTCAGGCACTTCAATACCGGGGGCTTCCGGCTCGACGATTTTGATGATCTCTTCGAGCACGGCTGCGAAGTCTTTTCCTTTGTTGCTGCTAAAGGCGCCGACCACGTTTTCCCACACGAGATACCGAGGTCTGACCATGTCACCTGTCCGTCCATTCCTTTTGTCCGCCTCCCTCATTTCTTTTACGATGCGTACCTGCTCCATAAACAGGCCGCTTCGCGCTCCCGCCAAACCGGCGCGTTTCCCGGCGATGGATAGATCCTGTCTAACAAGGTGAACCACCTGTAATACACCAAACGGGTTCAATCTCTGCCCCATTTATTTTCGTAATATCGCCTAAATGTTTCACCTAAATCACCTCCTAATCTCCAAACACAACGCCGCACTCGTCCTTCAGCACGTCCTTGATGTGCTTCCGCTTGATGCGGTCCTCGTTTATCTCCTCCGCCAGCTTCTCCAGGCACTCGTACAGATACGCAATGCTCTGCGTGTCCTGGCTGTCCGCTGTCTCCTCTTGGACGTGCCAGCCGCATTTGTCCATCAGCACCATCGCCACCATGTCCATGTTCTCCCGTGTGCCTTGCAGCTTGCCACGCATAAAGATGCGGTCGTCCCTGCTCAAATGCTGTTTACCCATTCCCGTCGTCCTCCGAAATGCGCACCACCTCATAGCACCCGAACCGTCCGCCGTTTCGGTACGCCTTGCATATCGCGCTTCGTGTGCTGGCGTAGGATCGCCCGGAACGCCGCGCCAGCTCCGCCGTACTCGTTCCCCACCAGCGGGGAAACCGGTATTTATCCCGCGACACGATCATATACACCGTCGTCATTGCCTTACACCTCCCCGCACCGGCGCAGGCGCAGGCTGTCTGCCAGCTCCCGCGCTGACTGCTTCCGCTTGCGCTTCCGGTCCCGCGCCTGCTCCCAGCAGTTGCGGCACTCCGGGTACGGGCAGTTCATGCACGTATCTATGCGCTCCTGCGGCTCATGCTGGCTGTCCTCCACCGCGCCGCTCAAAAATCGTCCTGTCTCTCCGCAATGTTCCTGCCGCCGGCTCTCCGCCGCGGCATCCACCGTCAGCCACGGTGCCTTGGCGCTGCCCAGGCTCCGCATAAATGCGCCGACGCTCATCGTTCCCTGCATTGCGTACATGATGTTCTAAACCTCCCTCACCGTGATGCCGTGGAAATACAGCATCATCTTCCTTTTCATCACAAATAGTCTATATGCGGCGCTGCTGGTGTCGCGGAAGCCCTTGCTGTCCTCCACCACCGTCTCGCCGCCCTGCTCGTATACGAAGTCGGCCACGTACTCTATGCCTTTCTCCTTCGTACCGTCCTTGTGTACCTGCTTCGGTATCAATTCGTACTTTACCTGCGTCCGCAGGCCGGATATTTCACCGGCTCTCTGCATCAGCCAAAGGTCCATATACCGCCGCGCCTCCCGCTTGCTGTCGAAGTGCATCGGTGTCCCGTCCGGCATGGTCAAGTCCACTTTCTCGGCGTGGAGTTTGTTTCCCTTTTTCGGCTTTGCGGCCTTTTCCGCCTCCTGTGCTGCTTTCTGTGCCGCCTGCTGCGCCTGTACTTTTTGCAATATCTGCGCCTGCGCCTCCTGCACCTTCTGCAAGATTTGCGCCTGCGCCTTCTGGCTAAAGCGGCCTATGTCCTCCATTGTCAATCCCATCGGTTCAGTCCTCCTCCACCGTGCCCATTTCCAGGCGCCGCCTCCGTGGCCGCTGGTGGAACTTGTCGGCCGGCTCATCGTTGTCTGTCCGATAGCTCAGTTCCGTAAAGGTCATCTTCGACCCGTCGAAGTAGAAGTTCACGTCTCCGGTACGGCCCCTTCGGTTCTTAGCCACCGTGCAGCCCACCTGTGTGTCGTCCCCCGGATCCGTTTTCCATAGGAATATGACCTTCACCGCGTTCTGCTCCAACTCGCCGCTGTCGCGCAGGGAGTTCAGCTTCGGCTTGTCCGTTTCGTTCACCGTGCGGCTCAGCTGCGCCGCCGCCACAATGGGTATCTCCAGCTCCGATGCCAGCAGCTTCAGCTCTCGGCTTATGCCGCCCAGCTCCAGGTTGCGGTTCTCAGCTTTTTTGTCCTTTTCGCCGATCATCAGCCCCAGATAGTCCACCACGATCATTTTCAGGTCATCTATGCCCAGTGCCAGTTCCCGTATGCGGCTCACCGTCACGTCCGGCCCGTCGTAGAAGTACACCGGCAGGCGGCTCTCCCGGCTGGCAGCCTCCATCACGCTGGACCACAGCTCCTCATCCTCCGGCATCCCATCAATGAGCTGGTCCATCGTCACGCCGTCCGCCCGCTTGGCCAGCAGTCTCTCGCCCACCTCTCCGGCCAGCATCTCCGCCGTAATGTGCAATACCGTCTTTCCTTTCATGGCGGCGGCTTCCGTCATCTCCATGCACATGGCACTCTTTCCGCAGCCCGGTCTCGCGCCCACAAGGATCAGCTGCCCCGGCCACATTCCCTTCAGCGTGGCGTCCAGCAGGGGGAATCCAGTGTCTATCCGACCCTCTTTCTTGCCCGCTATGCTGTTTACCGCCTCACTCATGGCATCCGACATGGTTTTCAGCCGTCCGCCCCGCCGCGACCGCATCTTCTGGTGGCATATCGCCGCCACCGCCGCTTGGGGGTCGTCCTCGCCGGTCAGTGCGTCCATCACCGCCTGGGTAAACCTCCGCTTCTCCGCCTTCTTCCGCACGATCTGCGCGTACTCCATAGCGTTGGCGCTGGTGGGGGTAATCTCCATACACTGCACCAGATAGCTCCGCGTCTCGCTGCTGTATTTCCCCGCCCGCTCCAGTTCGTCCGCCACCATCACGCCGTCTATTGGCTTCCCCGCCACATACATCCGCCGCACGGTATCGAAGATGTCCTGATTGGTCTGTATAAAGAAATCCTCGCCCTCCAGGCATTTCATCAGGTCCTTCACGCAGGAGGCATCTATCAGCATCGAGCCGATCACCGCCCGTTCCGCATCTGCGGAGTAGTCCTGCTGCCACAGCGCCAGTTCCGGGGCGGCGTCCTTTCTGATCACGCCTATTTCCATGTGTTCTTCACTCCTCCACCGCGCCCTGCTCCTTCACCATGTCGGCAAATATCTCGTTGAAATACCGCTTCAGGTCGTAGGTGCTCTGCACTTTCTTCCCCCACCACTGGCTGTTCAGCGCAAAGTACAGCACGTTGTCCACTATCTCCCACGCCACACCGTTTTGCTCGTGCAGCTCGTTCAGCGCCGCAGACTGCTTCTGCATTTCCGCCTCCGTGGGCTGCGCCCTGCCGGGATTGTCCCGAGCCTTCTCCTTCGCCAGGTACTGCGCGATCTGATAGGCTTCGCTGGCATGGTCAACAGTAGGAGCGTCGTTTTCAGGGATGAACTCCTGCGTGTAGTTCCCCTCCAGAGTTTTCTGGAAGTTGTCCGGGCTCGTGATGAGCCAGTCGAAGCTGGCCACGAAGCCGCGCTTGTTTTTGCCCTTCAGGAACGGGCTGTTCTTCACGTTCTCAATGGCTTTCAGCACACCGTCCACGCCGTTTTCCCGGATGCGGGCTTTCAGCGCCCGTCCCCTCTTGGTCTCCGCCGTTACCTTCATTACCTGTGTCAGGCCGGTGTCGTTCCACGCTGCCACGATGCGTCGGACATCACTTGTCCGACACACAGGCTCTTTAGAGCCTGTAGATATATCCTCTTCCTCTAAACTCTTATCTCTAATCTCTATACTCTTATCTCTAATCTCTGTATGGACATCGCTGTGGACATTGTCCACACCACCATCTGTCAAAAGTTTCGGTTTTTCGGCATTTTTCATACGTTGAGTCTTTTTCTGATCTGCATAATCTGTTGTCTTTCCAACAAGATTGTGGTGGTCTGCCATGACCAACGTTCCGTCTACGTCTTGGTAGATCAGGCCAAACCGTTTGTAGTATTCCAGCGCCACGCGGATGGTATCGGCGGAAAACCACTTGCAGTCCCGGCGTATCTTCTCGATGTCAAACGGAATGATGATGTCCCCGATTTGCCGAGAGAGTCTCCCTTCCGTGTTAATGGTTTTCAAGCATAGTGCTTGGTAAAGAACAACATAATTCGCGCCGTTGGGCTGACTCATAAAGAAATCCACCGTATCGCTGTTCAAGAAAGACTCTTTCAACCGCATCCAGTAATACGTTTTGCCTGTCGCCATTCCAAATCACCTCGTTACCAGAAATGCGCTTATACCGTCGCCGTCGGTGAGTTCATTGGCAGAACAAGTGCTATAAAGGGCACAATTTACGCAATTTTTTTCGAGCTGGCTTAAAATGCAACCTTTCACCAACTCGTCTCGTGCAGAATCGTCAACAGCGAGTACACCAACGCCGCTTCGCTCTGCGATGGCATCGACATCTGCGTGACCTCTGGAAGAGACATCGCAGTTTTTCAAAATTTTCTTGTCCCCGCCACACGAACCATACAACAGGCAGCCGCCGCACTCTCCATCGTCTACACGGTGTGTGCAGACCTCCACCATATCTGCAAATTCTTCTTTGGTGCAAATGATTTTCATGATTTTCCTCCCCGTCAGATACTCAGCTCGTAGTCGTCGCCGCTGTCCTCCGCGTCCCACGGAAGCGGCTCGTCATCCTCGATCTCCTGCAAACCTGCCGCGCTCTGGGGCGCGTCCGCCGGTCTTACATCCGGCTTCTCCCCGGCGCACAGTTTTTCCAGCGCGGGCAGCAGGTCGGCCAGCCGTAGGAATACCTCCACCGGCACCTGCAGCAGCGTTTCCAGCGCTCCCAAAGGGATCACATGGTCTGCGCGAAGCTCGCTCCACACCTTCTCCTCGCCGTCCTTGGTGGTGTACGGCCTCTGCCGCCATGTGCCCACCACGCATACCGCATCGCCCTTTTCCAGACACGCGCTCAGCTTTGTGGCGGCGTTATCACCCACGGCGCACACGTTCATAAACTGCTTGCTGTCGTAGCCCATGCCGAACTCCACCTTCGGCAGGCTGTTCTTGGGTATCGCGCCTATCCGGGGATCCCGGCTGACGGAGCCGGTACAGATCATGTACTGGCTTCCGTCAGCCTTGCCCTCTCCGTCCAGACGCTTCCGGACGAATAGAGACATTACTGCTCACCCTCCCCAAAGAACCCCGCGGAGTAGTCCTTCGCCTCCGTCTTGCCCTCTGCGGGGCTCTGTGTGCGTTTGCGGGTCGGGGCGGTGTCGCTACCCTTCTTCGGCTCTGCGGCGCTCTCAGAAGGCGCTGTGGGGCAGGTGGCGGCTGTTTCCTGCTCTGCGGTGGGGGTGTCGTCCTCCACCACGTGTCCGGTAGTGGGGATGATCGGCTCGGTCTCCATGCCGTCCCCTGCTGCCACCACGGGATCTTCGCCATCCTCGTTGAAGTAACTGCGTACCTCGTTGCTCAGCGGTGCATAGCCGCTGTTCAGCAGCTGGCGCATCATGGTCTTGCGGCACATCTTGTCCTGTCCGCCGTTCACGTCGTACCAGGGCGTGCCGTTCAGCAGTTTGGTCTGCTCCTTGGCGTCCAGCTCGCCATTGATAAGTGCGTTATACTTATCCAGTTTGAAAGCCGGGGAGTAGCGGTCCGCGTGCTTGAGCAGTTTGTCCATGCTCCAATACTCGTAGCGGAACGTTCCGTCCTTCAGCTCAAAGTAGGCGTAGTAGCCGATGACCTTGTGGCTCTCGCGCTCCTCGTCTGTGTCGTACTTGGCCAGGTTGATGACCGGCTTGCCCGTGCGGCGGGAGCGCCCTTCCAGTTCGCCCTCGCGCACCTCCACACAATCGATGTCCGCGTAGTAGCCTGTGGACATGGCCAGCTGTATGTAGCCCTTGTACGACATCAGGTAGGTCGCCACATTGTTGTAGGGCACGATGTAGTAGCCGTGTCCGTAGATCAGGCCCATGCCCTCGCCACGCAGGCCGGCAGCGATTATGGTGCCGGGGTCGCAGGCTTTCAGCGCCTCGCTGGCGCTCACCGCGCCGATCAGGGTGCTGGTGAACCGCGCCGCCATCTTGTCGTTCTTCAGCGCCCGCGAGATCATCTGCTGGGTGTTGGGCGCCGTGATCGCCATGCTAAATGTGGGCTTCTTGGCCTGCGCCATCTGCGTAAAGCCCGTCTGATTCTGCGTTTTCATGTTCCGTCTCCTCCCTTACTCCTGCGGCACCGGCATAAACCGGATGCTGTTTTTCTGCATATAGGCTTTCAGCCCGTCCAGCTGCCACGCCGTTCCGAATACGCGGAAGTCCACCTTGTACTCCGGCTCCTGCGCGGCGGGCATCTCATGTCCATCCTCGTCCACAAGGTCATTGACCGGCTGCGCCCGCTGGGGCTCCACCGTTCCTACGATGTCGATCACCTCATACTCGTCAGTCTCGCCGATGCACTCCGGCTTCAGCGGGGTCGTCTTTTGCTGCTGCGCCGCCGCGTACTTCGCCGCAGCCTCCGCTTCCTTGCGCTTTCGCTCCTCCTCGGCGGCCTTCATGCGCCCCAGTGTCTCGTTCTTCACCAGCACAGCGCTGATGTTCCGGGTACGGGTGTACTCGTCCAGCAGCGTGGTCTCGAACTCGCTGTGCAGCGCACGAATGGCGTTCAGATCGGCGCGGCAGCGGTCAATGGCGGCATTGATGTCCGCCTGCGCCGTGCTCTCGGCGTAGGTGGCGTTCATCCACTTGGGGTTAAAGCAGTCGTCAAAGGTCAGCCACTCCGCCATGTCGCCTACCACCTGAGCGAAATATTCAGCAAGGCGATTTTTCTTCTCCTGCTTCGCCGCCTCCTCCATCGCCTTGATCTGCACGTCCAGAGCGTTGGCCGCTTCCTCGCACAGGGCGGTCAGCTCCTTGCACTTGGTCTCAAAGCTGCTGTACGCCTCCAGTGCCGCCGCCTTTGCCATCTTGCGGCTCTCGTCGATGCGGACGCTCACCTTGCGAATGGATGCCCGGTACTGCTTGCACTGGCTCATGCTCTCCGGTGTCACCGCCATCGTCCGCAGAGGTTCCAGGTTCTCCGTCAGCCACGCCTTTGTTTCCTCGAAGTTAGCCTCGATCTGAAACTGCCGCAGCGGAGCCAGGTCTGTGGTGATGCGAAATTCCGCCGCGCTCATGCCGTCACCTCCGCGTCGTACTTGGTGATGTGTTTCACCCTGTCCGCCCACGCCGGGTCAATGGCGCTCTCCGGCAGGTCCACCTCTGTGATGACGGCCTTCTTCTCCGTGCCCTCGCCGCCGGGAACAAGCACCTTGTCGCCGGGGTGCAGCGGCAGGTCGGTGAGGAAGGTGTACGCCTGCCCGCCGTAACCGTTCAGATTCGGCTTGTGATACATTGCCTTTACGATCATCGCTGCTCACCCTCCTCCTTGGCATCGGCAGCGACATCTCCGGGCCGCGCTTCTGCGCTCACGGCTACGATCTTTCCCAAAACGCCAAGCTTGACCAGCGTGTAGGCCGTACACGCGGCTTTATTGTCGCGGAGGTTCTTTTCCACGGCATTGTCAACGCCGTCCAGGCAATGCGCAAAGTCCGTAGAGGTCATATTTTCTCCCCGCGTCACAGATTGGAAATCAATCCCCTCCTCCGTCTTGCGCCCGAAGCACATCATGGCAAAGTTCAGGTCTGTTTCCTCGTGCAGTACCTCGCCGGTCTCGGCGTTTGTCATCGTCAGTTTCAGTTTCATCACTTGCCCTCCTTCCTGGCCGTGCGCTTGCCGCCCTTCTTGGGGGCGGACTTCTTCTTTGCGGTGGCTTCCTTCTCCGCCTGTGCCGCAGCCCATGCCGCGTCATCCTCCGCCATCTTCTGGCGGATGCGGCTGTCCTTCTCGGTAACGAGTTTTACGGCGTTCTCCGTCAGGCGCACCAGCAGCCCCGCCGTGCCGATGGGTACGTTTTCAGCTACGTTGGCGGCGGCTACGCCGTCATACTTGTCCTCCTCGCCCTCCTTGGGCATCACCGCCGCGCATATCACGCCGCAGGCGTTCCGCACGAATACGCGCTCTTCTCCCGTTTCCATGTCCAGCACGGTCACTCGAAATGCCATTTCATTTCTCCTTTCGTTTTTCACTTAAAGTCGTAATATTGCCGCCGGGGGGACCCCGTTAAGCACGTTGTTTTTCCAGAAGTGCTCCAGTTTCGGAATGATGTAGTCGATGTCCGTCTGGCACTCTGTTTTCTCGAATTTGTAGAAGCGTATCTCACCATCCCCCTCCGCGTTCACCAGCAGCGCCCACACCACGGCGTATTCGTATTCGCCGGTAAACATCTGTTCGCATATCTGCGCGTAGTAGAGGTCGGGGACCTTCCCTCTCCATTTGTCCCAGTCGGCGCGGGTCAAGCACGTCGCCGTCTTACTCTCGTAGATGCCTCGTCTGCCTGTTTCACGCTCCACCAGTTCCCCGTCCGGGGTGCATGTCAGGAAACTGTAGCGTCCCGTCTGTCGCACGATCAGGTACGGCTCAAAGCTCAGTTCGTACTCCGGGTGCATCAGTCGAAACATGGCTCTCAGCGGTTCTTCCGCCCGGTTTCCGAAGTCGATGCGCTCGTTCCCGGATATTTCTTTTGTCTCCACCGCACCGATCTTCTCGCGCCATAGTTGCAGCGGCGTCTTGAAGTTGGACACGCCCAGCACAATGCCGCAGTCGCTTGCGCCCAGCCCGCCGCGCCGTCCCTCCAGCCAATCGGCGCGGCTTCCGTATACCGTTCGTTCCGTCACGTTTTCTCACTTCCTCCGCAAATAAAAAGAGCGCCGCCAAGCTGTTCGGAATTTCCGAACCACTCGACGACGCTCCGCCCTTCCCGCCAACTGACTTAGGCGGGGTACACTATTTGGTTTTCAGCTCGTCCCGCTTTACCGCGACGACCTTTATCCGATCCTTGAGGGGGATGATCTCTATCCGCTGCCCCTTCGCCAGCGCCATATTGATGGCGAATACCTGCTCCGCCGTAAGATTTATTCCCGCCATATTCTCTCCATTTCCCTTACCTGAAAAGCCCCAGGGCTTTACAGCTTGTCCACGCGCCCACCAGGGCGGCTCCCGCGAGAAGCAGCAGCCACAGCGAGCCGCCGTTCTCCACCTCTCCGATGATGCCCCACGCCAGAAAGGCGCTCACGCCCAGCAGTACCTTCCACTTCCGGTCACGCCGGCGCTCACTTCTGGTCCTGCTCATCATTGTCCTCCTCTATGTACGGCTCTCCGCACACCGGGCAATACATATCCCGGCGCACCTCTATGCCGTTCTCCCCGTCCAGGTTCTCTTTCCTCTCCCGGATCACCGGCGCGTCAAACCTCACGCCGCATATCCTGCACCGCCAGCTCATAGCGTGATGGCCGACCGCAGATCGTCTATGGGGATGTGCAGTGTCCGGCAAGCCTTTTGCAGCTCTCCCAGCGTGAAGTCCAGCGGGGATTTCCTACGACGAAGCAGCGTAGCTGTCGTCATTCCCAACGCGGCAGCCACGTCCCGCCTCTGCAAGCCCTCCCGCTCCATTGCTCCGTACAGAAGCTCCACGACCTTCTGTTCCGTCTGGTTTACCGTGGAGAGATACTTCACTCTCGGCATTTTCTCCCCTCTCCCTTCATCAATTCATCCAGCGTACAGCGGTACAACGCAGACAGCTTGTGCAGAACTGCCACCGAAGGATCAGCCTTGCCTGTCTCATAAAGGCTAACCGCCGAAACGCTTATCCCCAGCAGATCTGCCACCGTTTTCTGCGAATATCCGGCTTTCTTTCTTTGCTCCTTATAACTCAATCTCTCATCTCCCATCAAAAATAATCGAGAAATACTTGACTTTTCCTGAAATTCGCCTTATTATGTGGTTGTCTGTTCAAATAACTTAGCAAATTCCGCTTGATTTTGGTGAAGCATCTCTCTATATCTGCTCGATTTCTTTTGTGTGTCTTTATATTAACTCAATATTTGCTCAATTTCAAGAGCGATCTACTCCATTTTTCAATGTTTGTAGCAATGCACAATTTTGGAGGTATACTTTTGTGAATGGTGAACTGTTCGTTTACAAGATTTGGCAATTATGCAAAGCCAAGGGGCTGACAAAAGCCGAGTTCTATGAAACTGCCGGCATCACTCCGTCGGCAATGGCTCTTTACAAAAAAGGAAAGACCAACCCATCAATGGACACTCTTCGCGCTATTGCGCGCGTTCTGGAGATTGACGTCTCCTATTTGCTGACCGAACTTTACGGCGATGAAAAAGAAAAAGAGCCCGCTTCCCAACTGGAAAGCGAACTCGATTCCGCCCTTGTTAAGTTGTTGTGTTCTCTTACGCCTACTGAACTGGCGCAGGTGCAGGGCTTTGCCGCAGCGCTGATAGCAGCTCGTAAAGCCTGACCTTTTCCTCCATCGTCAGGGTGGAGACCAGTTTCTTCGCTTCCTGTTCGTTCATTTCTCTGCCCCCTCGTATGTCGTTTTGTGGCGTTTGCTTGGTTTAATCGTACTCTATGTGCGCCGCGGTGTCTACGTTCATTTTGGGGAATCACTCCCCAATTTGGGTAGTTGGTGCTCTTAGGCTGGCTCATATCTGGGTAATTGCCCCCCAAATATGGACTTTTACGAATGAAATAGTATCCGCAGCGGATGAAATAGTATCCGTTACCGATAGAAAGGGGAAAATCATGTCAGAAATTCAGGAACTTGCACCGCATATTCAGGACTTCCCTGCCCTTGTCCATAAAGCCAGAATGGACAAGGGCATCACCAACGAGGAACTGGCCAAACTGTCCGGCATCAGCTATTCCGCCGTCTGCAAAATGCAGTCCGGTGAGCGCGATCCAAAACTGTACGATGCTGTAGCCGTTATGAAAGCCGTCGGAATCTCCGCCGATCAGACGTTTGAGATCCAGCCCCCTGCGTCCGCCCCCTCCGCCATGCGGGAACGCATCCACGAGCTGGAGTTGGATAACGCCGTCAGCTCCGGCGACGTGGTACGCCTGAAGCAGGTCAACGGACTTTGCACCCAGCGCTTGGATGCCGTTATCCGCCAGCGCGATCATTACAAACGCTGGTCTGTGTTTTCTTCAATTTTTGCCGCGATCCTATCCCTGTTTTTAATTGTTTATCTTTTTTTCGACTTCCGCAATCCCCGTGCCGGCTTCATCCTCCAAGACGGACCTTCAGCGTTTGCGTGGCTTGTTATCCTTCTTGTGTCTATTTCTATTGGCGTGTGCAGCATTGTCGGATACTTCGTGCTGCGCGATACTGCAAAAGAGACCTCACTTAGAAAATAGAACAACAGTTCTACCGTGTTCTACATTATATTCCACAAGTTTATTGGATTCAATGCACACTTTTCACAAGTTTCTTGTTAATTTTTGTTGAAAAAAGAAAAAGCCGCCCAATCGGACGGCCTTTCCATATAAGCTCTATTCCCGCCAACACCATCACGAGTCTTAAAGAAAGGAGCCTACAACAGTAGGGTAACACGAAAACATCAAAATGTCAACGAAATGCAAGTCCTGTAAGCGCGAAGTCCCCGACAACGCCACGTTCTGCCCCTGGTGCGGCCAGAAGCAGGTGCGGGAGCGCAAAAAGGACGGCGTTATCAAGGTGCCGGAGCCGAAGCAGCTTCCATCCGGCAGCTGGCATATATATCTTGCCGCCGAAAAGCGATCTGTCACAGAAACGACAAAAGACCGCTGTATTGCGAAAGCAAAAGCCGTCCGCGCAGGTTTTGTGGAGCAGCAAAAGAAACTGCCGGCCTTAACATGGTCCAAGGCGATAGACGCCTATATCGCCGACCGATCTGAATCGCTGTCGCCGGAAACCGTCCGGGGCTACCGTGTTATACAGCGCAACCGCTTTCATAATATCATGCAAAAGCCTATGAGCGCACAGGTCAACTGGCAGGCGGAGATCAACGCAGCACTTTCCAGCCTTTCCGACAAGTCCGTAAAAAACGCATGGGGGCTTATGACTGTCATCATGCGCGTAAATGAGATTCCCGTCCCCCGCGTCCTGTTTCCTGTGCCGGAGAAAAATGAGCGAGAGTTCCTTGATCCGCAGCAGATCATCGCTTTCTGCGAAGCTGCAAAGGGCGACACCTGCGAAATGGCAATGCTTCTCGGCCTACACAGCTTGCGAATGTCAGAAATCAGGGCATTGCGTTTCCCAGACAGTTTTGACATGAAAAAAAGCAGCATCTTTGTATCCGGCGCAGTCGTTCGGGACGAACACAACAAAGAGGTGTTCAAGCAACGCAATAAAACGCGGCAGTCCGCACGCACTGTCCCCATCATGATACCCCGGCTTAGAGAACTGCTTGAGGCGCAGTCAAAAGACGGCTACGTCGTAACGCAAGCCAACAGCACCATCAACCGGCACATACGCACTATTGCAGAGCAGCAGGGACTTCCAAATATCACGGAGCATTGTCTGCGGCATTCGTTCGCATCTCTTGGCTACCACCTGCGTCTTTCGGAGATTGAGGTCATGAGTATGGGCGGCTGGTCTGACAGTTCCACCGTACACGACATTTACCTTCACCTCGCCCAGCGGGACCGGTTAAAGGCGGAAAACAAGATGGCAAAGTTCTACCGTACCGCAGAAAAACTCCCCGTCGGGAAAATCCTCAAGGGGAAAAGCGAATGTTAGTTTTCGATACGAATTTCAATACGAAAATCAGAAAGCACGTATTCATGCGGGGTTTAAGCCCATTTTTAGGGGTTCGACTCCCCTCAGCTCCACCATAAAGGCGAAAGACCCGCAACCCTTGTGGTTGCGGGCTTTCCTTGTATTCGTGCGGGTTTGCGGCTTTTTTGCATCAAAAAAATATGCACGGCAATGCGAATATTTTTGGTTCGTGCAACAAAAAAATGCAATGATTTTCGACACGAGATTCGACACGAAAGAACCAGCCCCATACGGAGCCGACGCTTTCATTCCTCACACCACCACACCGTTTCTCTCCTGACACCCGCCACGGCGGCCTCCTCATGGGTCATCAGTATGTCAACGTGTTTTCCTATTACGCCCACATCCAGGGCGATGTATGTCTTGTCTCCGATGATGACTGTGCTGCCGGTCGGTATCACGTCCGGGTCTGTCGCCACGCAAGAGCCGGGATATACCCACTGGCCGCTGGAGGTCAACACCCGGCCGAACTCGTCCCGGTTCATGTGCGCGTACTTCTCAACGCAGTCTGCGCAGTAGCCGGTAATAATGCAGTCCTCCAGCACGTTGCTTTTTGCCTTGACAGCTTCCAGTATGCGTTCCGACTCATCGGGATCCTCTTCTACAGTCGTATCGCGGCTGTCAGTATCTTCGCCCCACTCCACCCGCAGGACGGTATGCGGCGTGTCCGCGCTGGCTCTCCACGGGGCGATCAGAGCAAAGATCAACAGCGCCAGCAGCATAAACTCCAGCATAAAATGCGTCTGCTCCCGACGCACCACGCGCCGGTACTCTGCCCGCATGGCCACAAACGGTCCGGGGCATAATCCGAACTCGCCGGCACGGGCAATGTTCTCGCTCATTGTTTTATAGACTATCTGTTCCCTTCTTGTCATTGGTTTTCTTCTCCTCGTATAGCGGACACCCGCAGTTTACAAAATCGGCGCAATAGGGGCTATCCCCATTGAAGCACGCCCAAGTCCACTCCTCGTGCCACTTGCAGCCAACACAGCATTTGCTTTTCATGTCCTCACCTTCTTACTCAGTCTGTTCCAGCTTGCCGTAGCGGCACTCTGGCTCCACCCAGACAAGGTGAACCCACAGCTCGCGCAGCGCACATAGTACCGTTCCGGCACATGAATACCGATTTTGCGCTCCCCGCTGTCTCTTCCGCAGTGGGGGCAAACCTCCAGTTTCCCGCTGGGTTTTCTGTTGTACTGATTCACTGCTCGTCCTCCTTCCGCAGAATAACAACGCCAGCGAGTTTCCCAGTGTCAGCGAAATATTCCGCGCCACAGCAGGTCTTGAAGATATGGGCGTGCCACCCAGCTGCGTCCTCTCCATAGACGAGGCCGATAACTCGTTCCGGTTCGCGGAAATCCCCGGTCTGTATCATCAGCGCCGCCTTATACCGCGTCTTGTCATCAGGTAGTTTTTGTATGCAGTTCCCCTTGTTGGGGGGAGGACCGTCCAAGGGCTTGTTTGGCTGATAGCCACGATACTCCTGCCGTCCCTGCCCATTGTCCTTGGAAACGAGGCCGATAAATGCGGTCAATCCGGCGGAAAAAAAGAGGCCGATAATAAACCACAAAACGAAAGTTCCCATTATGCTTTCCTCCTCACAAATGTACGATCATTGCTCCCTCCGGTATTGAGGGTGTTTTCTTTCCGTTCACCCACCTCGTTGGCAGCGGTTTTATCTTCACTGCCTCCATAGGGTTTACTGGTAATAATTCCGTCCAGTCTCTGCCGCAAACATAGCACTTGTGGTAAATCTCGGTTCCGCGCTTTTGCACGAGAAGGAGGTTGTGTGTCTGGCAGCAGGTCGGTGCGCTTTGCCAGACCATCGTCGCATGGCCATCCTCTGTGCGGCACCAGATAAATCGTCCATTTCCACCGGAGCCTCCTGAACCGGGCGTACATACACCGGGTCCAGGCTCGCAGCCGGCGCCACCATTAGCGATGTATGCCGAACCACCTCCACCGGCTCCGCCTGTTCCGAGATCTTCTATCTTTCTTTTCATCTTCACCACATCCTTACCTGTGCCGTATGCTCCGCAAACCGCTGCTCTTGCAGTTGAAAGTATGTCGGCTCGATCTCGCACCCCACAAATTCAAATCCGATGTTGTAGGCCGCTATCCTGCTGCTTCCACTGCCGAGGTGCGTGTCCAGTATACGCCAGCCTTCTTTGGCGTACTTCATCAGTAGCCACTCGTACAGCGCCACAGGTTTCTGCGTAGGATGGATACGCTTTTCGTTCAGTGCCTTATTCCCCTGCTGCGTTATGCCGTCCATGATGCTTTTCCCTTGAAACATCCCATTCCACATATAGCGGAATATGCGAACGCTGTCATGGCAGTTTGTTGCCGCGATCTCACAATCCGAAAAAGAACTGTTTTCATTACATTTATCCCAAACGATGCGGCCCGGAGGAAAAACAACATCAAAGTAATTGCATCCCCATACGATATATTTTTTTGCCACGCGCACCAACTCGGAAAAGTAGTCGATGCCTGGCACGTCCCACTTCGGTAATATGGGATAGTCCCGGTGTACGCCGATGGGGCTGACCTTGCAGCCGTAATACCCTCTGCGTTCCGGGCCGGTAAAGTACGGCGGGTCTACGATGGCAAGGTCAAACGCCTTATCCGGCAGCGTCCGCATATACTCCATGCAGTCTACGTTCAATGCAATTTGTTCTGCCATTTCTACTATTTCCCCTCCGCTTTCCCCTGCGCGGGTGCCGTACTATCTGTGGTATACGTCAAATTGCTTACCGTTCGGTTCGGGCAAGTAATGCACTCACAACGATACAGACTGCTGGAAGAATTTACCCGAAAGGGGCATCCGTCGTGATAACAGTCCATGCTCATAAATACTCCCTCCACTTCTTATCCAGCCCCTTCGCCCGTAGTGTCCTGCCGTTCATGGTATACTGGCGCATCCGAAGCATGAGGCTTTCCTCATGGCAGCGGTCGCAGTAACCGTGCGTGGCTATGTCCTTCATGCGGTTCCTCTGCTGCTCGTGCGTCAGGTACACGATGTACTCCGCTTCCATCTCCTTGATGCACTTGGGGCACAGCTTGGCGGTGCGGACTTTCCAAACGGCCTTATCCATTTAGTCAGTCCTCATCCATCATCCAGCGCATCATAACGGCAACGCTCTTGATCTTGTCCTTGTAATTGTCCAGAGAATCGTTGAAGATGATATTTTTCTTCCCGATATATTTTGCGTAGTCGTACTCCAATTTTGCGCCCTTGCTCTCTTGCCATCCGTGCTGAAAAAGCACCACGTCCGCGCTATCCAGCATAGCAAAGCATATACGCATATAGTCTGCTGGCTTCATGCCCTCCGGCAGTTCCGCCGGGTTCAGGACGGTGTGACCTTCTTCCTGCAGCATGGCCGCCATAGCCTTGAACTGTGCCTTATAATGCGGATTGCCTGTGATACGTCCTGCTATATAGATTTTCATTTCTCCATTTCCTCCTCCAGTTTATCCAGCGCCTTTCCGATGAGTTTCCAGCGGTCAACGCCGATGTCCCGCGCCTCCAGCAGGCCACGCCGCACCACGTCAGGGGCCACCTTGCCGCCGGTAGCGTCGGACACTCTCTGTGCCCAGCCAAGTTTCGTTCTTTGCTGGTAGGCTTGCAGCCGTATAAAAACCTCCCGCTTGATCTCCGCCATCGCGCCCTTTGGCTTAAACGGCGTGCTGGGTTCGGTCAGCTGCGGTGCGGGTTCTGGCGGGTCTTCGCTGCCATCGCGCTGTTCGCTTTCCTCCTGTACCTGCACAAACGCGCCAATGGGGCGAACATCGTCCTTGTTGAGTATTTTTATCACCGGTACGCCCTCCGGCACGACCGTATAGATGGTGTCCTCATTCTCCACGCCCAGCGCAGGAAACTCCTCAATGGCGTAGGACGTGATGACCTCCTCCGGCAGCACTAGCACGCCCCGCACCAGCCCCTCTATGATATAGTTGGTTACGCCCTGCACTATCTGCATACCGCCCTTCACGCGGACGATCAGCACCTTTCGTTCCGTCATTTCTGTTTTTCCTTTCGCAGTTCATTTACAGCGTCTACCAGTTCGTTGATCTTATCCTGCATGACTTGCGTGTCTGGCGCGTATCTCATAGTCCCGTTTTCGGACTTACGCACGCTCCCGCAGTGAAGAATCTCCTTGGGCTTCTGCACTACTGCTTTCTCATTCTCCCACCGCCCGATGCGCTTATAGCCCTTGAAGCCGTTTTCCGCCTCGTACTTGGTAATGCAGTCCTCCTCACCGTCCGTAAAATGTACGATCGGCTCATAGAACCCACGCTCCCGGCATTTCTCACACCGGCAGATGCTCTTGATGTACCCCACCCGACCATCCACGGTTTCCACAAAGTCGCCTTCGTGCAGGCTTCCCGGCACCATCATCAGTTTCGTGGAGCTCATCTTGTCGAGCTCATCCTTTTCTGCATATCCGCAATCCCTGATTGCTCTTAGCCACGCAAAGTCGTACTTGCCAATGCGAGTAAAATTCTGCGGCAGATCCTCTATATTGCCACTCCAGCCCGTCTGCGTCCCATCGTCCCACTTGAAAATGAAACTGTGCCCGGACACTAATCGCTGGTGAGACGACACATATCCGGTAAGCGCTTTGGATGATGTGCCATCGGCACGTTCCAACCTCGCATAATCTCCCGCATGAAAGGTGTATATCATTTTTGCTCAACCTCCTTCAGCGCTTTCTCCGCCTCCTCGCGGGTGAGGAAAACCGTCTTGCCGATGTCGGCTTGTTCGAAGATTATCTGGTTGGAAAGCGTCGTGTATACTACATTCATCTTCCCATTTTCCGACATCCCGACAACAGCTTCATAAAGGGCATCTTCATAGATGTCTCCGTCCTCGATTATGTACAACATGCTTGAAAGAATCGGCGTAAGTGCTGGCCTTACTGGCAGCACCACCACGATCCCGTCCTTGTCGGCCTCCGCCAGCTCCCGCAGGCGGGTATAGCTGCAAAGGTTTTTCAAATCAGCAAGCCGCATCAGATTCAGCGCGATCTCGTCCGCCTTATCCTTCGGCAGAACTTCTTCCGGCTCGCATTCGCTATCCTCGTAGGCGGCAAGGCGATCCTTGAGGCGATTGCGGCAGTACAGCGCGGTACAGTCAGCCATCGGCTTACCATGCTTACCCGTCCAATCCGCTTCGCACTTCTGGCAGTCCATCATTGCCTGTCCATCAGTGTCGCGCTTCGTCAGTCGTTCCATCACTCCACCTCCTCTACATAGCACCAGCTCTGGGGTGGGCGCTTGATCGTCACTGGTTCTGAGCCAAATTTCGTTTCACGCAGAAAAGTAAACTCGTCCAGATCCTTCGGCGTATCGTAGATTTTCAGTTCGGAGATGTGCCAGCCGTAAATATAGTGTTTTCCCTCTTCGGAATATTTGAAATAGATATCTTCGCGGCGAACACAGGATTGCTGTTCGGCAATGTCTGCATTTGCCATCTCACATCGTTGTAGGATGTAGTCGCACACAAACTCGCCGATAACCTTGCCGTTGCATCTGCCGACCGTATTGGTCCGGACGGTATCCCTGTCCAGATTTCCACCCTTTACGGAGATATACGGATGACCACTTGTGCAGTAGATATAGCACTTAAACGGTACCTCCAGTTTCGGCACGGACTTACGCAATTCCATAGTTTTTCTGCCAATGATGATTTTCTCGCACCACTTCGGGCGAATGCTTATCATAACGGCCTTGCTCATGCCTTTTCCTCCCGCTTCAATATCCCCATATCAACGCATAGGCCAATCAGTTTGTCGTCGTTTAGCTCTATGGCCCGCTTCGCAATTTCTGTGAGATAGCCGTTCAGCATAGTAAGCCCGATGCCTATTCCAAAGGCGTTTTCTCTTGCCGCCCGGCTCCTGCTTGCGCTCACCGTCCTGTCGATTTCCGTGACCAAGTTGTTGTAGTCCATTTTCACTCTCATGCCCGTTCTCCTTTCATTCCACTCTCCTGCTTCGCCAACGGGTTATACACCCCACTGCCTACCAGCACCCACGGGACCGGCGTTTCTGTGCCCGCCTTGATCGACTGCGATTTTGCTTCAAAAATCATGTTCGCTCCTCCATCATCCTTGCCATCCTCATATCCAGCGGCTCCCCGCGGAACTTTATCTCCGGCACAAAGGTCATCATGCGCTTTGGCCTGTTGCTCACGCGCATCCTGTAGCACTTCTCAAATTCTCTCGCATACCATTTCCAGAAGATATACCCGTAAGGATTTCCTTCGTTGTGGCTCTGCAGCGCAAGCAAATGGCACATTCTCCGGTTCCATATAACGGCGACATCGCCATCTCGCGGTGCAGGAATATACGCCGCCGGTTCCCAGCCGTATAACCGCTTGGTGTGCAAGTGCCACGCCTCAGTAAAAATCAGGCGGCTCATACCGCCCATGCCGGTCGTGTAATACTCTCTCAGGTTCTCAGTAAGCCTACGGTTTATTGATGACATATCATCTCACCTCCAAGCGCTCGCGCCTGAAGCAACTTCCACCAGATCTGTTCGTCAAGGCGGTATGTCACCTTCGGCTTGAACTCCATAAGTGTCGGCCGGGGTTCTGCCACGCCTATATCGCGCACATCTGCAAGGCCATCAAGGAACTTGTGTACGGTCTGCATGAAGAACGCCGCCGCGATCTTCTGCCCCTCGGTAAAGCTCCCCGGCTTCGCGCCCAGAACGAACTTGCACCAGTTATAAACCTCGTCAACGCCGTACTGCTTCGCCCTCAGATTAAGGGCTTGCAGCGCCTTTTGAACTTCATTGAAAAGCGCACTCTTCTCCGCATAGCCAAAATCCGCCTTTTTGATCTCGCTCATTACTGCACCTTCCACGGAAAGGCAGAGGCGGGCAAATCGGGGTAATAGGCCCGCAGGTTGTCCTTGTAGAAAACGGGGATCTCGTTCTCGGCGCAGAAATCGGTGATGTGATCCACCCACGCACGTTCCGGCACCACCTTGTCCGTGCGGTTTCCTGTTTCCGCGCCGACGATCACCCAACAGGGCAGACCCTCGGTACATTCCCGCATATCAACCGGCCCCAGCAGCGGCTCCATGCTCCAAAAGGCGTTTATGCCGCTCTCCAGCATGGGGTACATGGCCTTTGCGTCCTCGTTTGCCACGGTACTGCCGTACCAAAAATTTTTCTCATGCGGCAGGAGGGCCAGGTGGTCCAACTCCAGATACCGGGCCGGGTTCTTTGTCAGGAACAAATAGCGGTGCTGG
>ERZ1673741.1168-NODE-1168-length-22798-cov-26.295739_pt1 | contig 22798 bp, 15 predicted proteins | sample MGYA00580209_ERZ1673741 | MGnify/ENA primary metagenome ERZ1673741 (study PRJEB41218, sample SAMN15661754) | gut metagenome | host: Homo sapiens | place: Canada: London | collected 2015-08-20/2019-03-30 | study: EMG produced TPA metagenomics assembly of... | reverse complement strand
AATTCAAGAGCCTCCTCGCACTGGCACCCTTTGCGATTTTACAGAAAATTCGTTACACAGACACCGGGGCTGTTTTTCCGTACTTTTCAATCAGCTTTTTCAGCGAGATCAGATGTGATATATATCTCTCTGATTTTTATTTGTCAAGAGAAAAGATGCATTTTTTTATCGACCGTAACGACATAAAATTATGAGGGTAAATAAATTTATATTGCATTCGCAACCGGACACCCGCTGCTGTATATTAATCGAAAAATAACGCAGCCAAATTGTTGAAGATGCAGGAGTACGGCTTTTCCGTAAAGTTTTCTGATTTTTTCGGAAACCCTCCTATTCCTTATTCAGATTGCTTTCCGAAGCTCTCGAGTTTCAAACGAACTTACAAAGGAATACAGGAACCGGAAATACCGGATCGGGATTGTCTGCACAGGGGGGGATTTACTTGCCATTTTTTACACAAACTGCAGAAGAACAGAATTTTGCCGGAATCAGAGAATTGCAGGAGAGAAAAGGTATCGGGAATAAATATTGCAAATCTCTGCGTACAAACGGGATTCGCGTAAAAAAGAAAAGCTCCGGATCAGAGGACTGACCGGAGCGTAGAATTCTCAATGGGGTGGTAAACGGGGCTCGAACCCGCGACCTCCTGGGCCACAACCAGGCGCTCTAACCAACTGAGCTACAACCACCATTTCTCTTAGTGAGTAATATACATGCTTCCGGGAATTATGCAAGTCTCTTTTTTTATTTTTTTTAAAAATTGTGCGTTGCAAACTTAAATGCCACTTCTCAAAGTAAAAAATCCGGAAATCTGCATTTCCCCCTCTTGACAAAAACGGAGATGTGTAGTATAATTAAATTAATCGATAAATCAGGAGCAAAAATGGCGACTTTAAAAGATATTGCAAGGGAAGCGGGGGTTTCCAGCGCACTGGTCTCCTGCTATCTGAACGGGAGCAAGACGATGCGGATGAGCGAAGAGACGCGCAAGCGCATCGGAGAGACAATTCAGCGTCTGAATTACCGCCCGGACCGTCTGGCGCGTTCGCTCCGGACGGGGAAGTCGCGGAGTATCGGAATGCTCGGCGGCAATGTTTCGAATCCATACATGGGACATCTCGCCGACGAGGCTCTGGAGGAGGCGCGGAAACATGACTATACGCTGATTTTCGCTCTCGCCAGAACGGAGCGAAAAGAAATTGCCGAGGCGGTCGATTTTCTGCTCCGAAACCGGGTCGACGCCATTTATTCCGCAACGTTGAGTGTTGCAGAATGCGCTCTTCTGAAAGACAGAAATCTTCCGGTTGTGCTTCCGGCGTATTCGGCTCCGGGCATGCTGTCGGTTCAGGCGGATGTGACGGAGGCGTTCTGCGATGCGTTCGGCTTCCTGCGGTCGCGCGGGCATGAGACTGCGTACAGTTATCTGGATAAACCTCTGCCTTGGAATGCCTGTATGGCGGAAGCCCTGGAGGCTACGGGTTTTCATCTTGTTCATCGGATGTATGAAGATTCGGTGCAGACGTGTCTTGATTTCGTCGCGGAGCAGCGTCCCGGGGCGATTCTTCTGAACGGTCAGAGCCTTTATCCGCTGCTTGCAATGATCCGCGGAATGGAAGATTACAAGCCTGACCTGGTCATCGGTGTGGATGAGTTTCACTGCTTCCTGGAAAGTCCGCTGATCGTCGGCGGCATCCGCACGAGCACGGCGGAGAAGGCCCATCGCGGAATTCAGGAGCTGATCCGCCGCATCGAAGATCCGGGAGTGCCGCGCGAAGGAATCATTTCGCTTGCGCCTGGAAAATTCATAGACTTCACCTCCGGAAACTTTCCGGTCATGTCCTACACGGGAGCCGTTCATGACTGAAACAACCGCGAAACCCTGGTTTGCCTACCGCTCGTTCCGCAAGGAACTGAAAACACGGGAGATATTTGCCGGACTCGGCGTGCGGCAGTTCTGCATTTTTCCCGCCAATACGATCAATGCTCTCGGACAGCCCTATTCGGAATATCCTCCGGTCTGGCTCTGGGAACATCAATACGATTTTGCCGCCCTCGACCGCCAGTTTGAAGACATTCTGGCATTCTGTCCGGATGCGGAGTTTCTCTTCATGCTCGATCTGAATTCTCCGCCGTGGCTCGTGTGGAAACTGCAATGCCGGCAGAAAGCTGCCGACAGCTTCGCGGAGGTCTCCGGAACCCTTGCCTCCGGGTATTGGCGGGAGGTCACCGCGGAATATATGAAAGATATTCTCATGCATGTTCAGGAGAAATACGGAAAGCATCTCGCATGCGTGATTCTTGCGTGCGGCGCAACGGATGAGTGGATGGATTACTCTCTGGGGGCGGAAACGGAGGATAAACTGCGTCTTTTCCGCGAATGGAGTGCGGAGCAGGGGCTTCCCGTTCCCCCGGCGATCCCGGACTTTGAGCGGCGCTATCATTCGCCCCGTTTCGGCGGACTTCTGCGTGATCCGGAAGAGGATCGTGAGGCAATCCGCTACTGGCGTTTCCACAGCGATCTGATCGCATCGGGAATCTGCGATTTTGCAATGGAAGCGCGGAAATATCTGCGCACCGGACAGCAAATCGGCGTTTTTTACGGCTATGTGCTGGAGCTGACAAAAAATTATCTGGTCGGCTGCGGGCATCTTGGATACGAAAAAGTTCTGTCATCTGGCGCGGTTGATTTTCTCATCAGTCCCGGTGACTATCATGACCGCCGGATGGGCGGTGGCGGCGGTTTTCAGAATCTGAACGGCTGCATTCACCGGAACAGCAGGCATTTTCTGCATGAGCTGGATCACCACACGCATACGTGCAATCTTCAGGTGACGCCGTATGCGCGGGCTTCATGGTGGACGCCTTGGCCGGATACCGCGTCGGATATCGCGGGATTGCGGCGTGAGTTCTGCCGCTCGCTGATGCATGGAGCGTCGCTCTGGTTCTTCGACATGTGGGGCGGATATTATTCCGAACCGGAAATTCAGAATGCGATCCGTAAAATGAAGATCCTCTGGGACCGTCTGGCGGATTACGGACGCGAGCCCGAAGCGGAAGTCGCATTCGTCGTGGATCCGCAGAGCGTGTTCTACTGCAACGACCATCTGGAGAACAATCCGCTGCTGGAAATATTTCACACGCTTCAGAAAATCTGCAATCATCTTGGGGCTCCGTATGCGATGTATGATATTTCGGACCTGCCGAAACTGCGGGAGGTTCCGAAACTGACGGTTCTGCCGATGTGGATTGAATTCGATGAACGCCGCCGCGAACTGCTCCGCAGCTGTCTGCCCGGAACCCGTCTCCTTTGGCTTGGTCCGTGCGGTCTGACCGACGGGAACCGCTGGGGGGCTCAAGTTCTTCCGGAAGGAACGGCGTTTCCGGATTGCTCCGTTTTTTCGGCGGAGATTCTGCGAAGGGAAGCGGAGCTGGCCGGAGTTCATCTGTATTGCGATGCTGCGCTTCCTGTGTGGGCGTCGGGTTCTCTGCTCTCGTGTCACTGTGCGGAGGCTGAGAGACATACGTTCCGCCTGAAGCGGCGGGCGGCAAAAGTCGTGGAGCTCTTCAGCGGACGGACCGTCGCGGAAAACTGCGGATCATTTGATTACACTTTCCGCAAACCGGAAACGGCGCTTTTTGAACTGATTGAAACAAAATAACCATAAGAAGGAGAAGGTCATGAAACAGAATTGCAGAGGAAAACAGAAGATTGCCGGAGGCCGGAAGGGGGATGTCCGGATGTTCACGCTTATAGAGCTCCTTGTGGTAGTTGCGATCATCGCAATCCTTGCCGGCATGCTTTTGCCGGCTCTGAACAGCGCACGGTCAAAGGCCAGACAGGTGAAATGTCTTTCCGCAATGAAGCAGGTGGTTGTCGCCGGAGTCGGCTATGCTTCGGCAAATGACGACTACTGGATTCCGCAAACTCTTGAGAGCCGGTGGTATATGAACCAGGCCTTCCAGAGTCTGCTGGGAACGAAATGGGAGGATGCGGATCAGACGTTTGCGCGGGTGAAGCAGAGTGCGGCGTGTCCGGAATATCAGCCAAGTTCAAATCCGGATGATAAGGAAAACGGAGGCTTTGTGCAGATGAAGCGCATCTACGGGCTTCCCTGCGGTCTGGCGGGAGCTGCTCCGGATGATATCGTTTACCGGCTGGTGAAGATAAAACGTCCGTCGGTGAAGTTCGCGTTCCTGGAAACGCTTGACGGCGGACGGGTTTACTACTGGAGCTCGAAACTGACAAATTATCTGGCAAAGAAGGATTCTGTCGGTACGGCGGACGGAGTGGCGGGATACCGTCATCCGGGATACCGGATGAACACGGGATTTTTTGACGGTCATGTGGAAAACCGTTCGTACAAGCGCGTGGAAGACGGTTCCTACAATCAGGTCAATCCAAACTACTGGGCATGGGGCAACTGAAAACAGAATAATACAACAATAACACAATGATGAAAGGACTATTCTCATGAAAACTCAATTGAAATGGCTGGCGCTCGCGTTTCCCGTTGCTCTCGTGGCGGTGGAACCCGTTTACCATGTGGCGATGGACGGTTCACTCGACGCATCCGGCGCGGACAAGGCGAAAATCAAAACGGTGCAGACGAAGAACGCCGCGGATTTCGTCCCCGGCGTTTTCAAACAGGCTTTGAATGTCGTTCCGGAGAAGCCTGCGCCCTGTCTGATGAAACTGCCGGGCTTCAATTATGTTCAGGCAACAGTCGCATTCTGGTTCCGTCCGGCCTGGAAAGAGGGGGAAAGTGCATGGATCATCAATTCGCGGGATACGGACTGGAAGCCGGTGCGCTTCTATCTGCTCCATACGAAAGACGGAAATTTCGATTTGTCGGTCTGCATGCCCGGACAGGTTCAGATTTTCGGAAAAGACTCCTTGAGGTCGGGCGAATGGGCGCATATCGCCTTTACCTGGGATTTGCGGAAAAGCGAAATCCAGTTCTTCCTGAACGGAAAGCCTGTCCGGACCCGGACGGTGAAGGATGCATTCAATCCGGAAACAAAAACGATCCGTCCCGCGGTATTTTTCGGTCGGGAAGGAGAGACGGGGTCCGGCAATGGCGCATATGACGATTTCAAGATGTTCGACCGGGTTCTGAGCGCGGATGAGATTGCGGAACTTGCGAAAAAATAAGAAAAAGGAGAATCCATGAAGAAACGTTTTCTGAATTTGCTTGCGCCATTTCTGCCGCTTCTGCTTCCGGCGGCGGAACCGGTGTTTTACTTTCCGCTCGACGGTTCAGGCGATGTGATCGGGGCGGACGGAAAGAAAAATGGAGCCGCAATCGTGGAAGGCCGCGCCGGATATCTCTCCGGAGTGATCGGAAAGGCGCTGGATGTGAGGCGTCATGCCTACGATCAGGTTACCGTGATGACGGCCAAGAATCTGCCTGCGCAGAATCTGACCGGCGGAACGGTTGCTTTCTGGTTCAAGCCGCATTGGAAGGAAAATGATCCGGAGCAGAATTTCATCATCAGCGGACGCGATTCCCAGTGGAAGTTCCGGTTTTACATGATCAACTTCAAGGATGGCGCCACGGAACTCAGCGTCTGTGCTCCGAAACAGGTTCAGATCATCCGGAAGAAACTGTTTGAACAGGGCAAGTGGCATCATGTTGCGTTCACCTGGAATCAGGCGAACGGGGAAGTCCGCCTTTTCATCAACGGAAAAGAGGTCGCGAAACGGTCGATCCCGAATGCGTTTGAAAAAATGGAAACGCCGCGTCCGCTGAATCTCTTTCTCGGAAATGAGAGCACCGACCGTTTCAAGGCGCAGGTCGGAAACGGACTTTATGATGAAGTCAAGATCTTCAACATTCCGCTGACGCCTGCGGAAATATTCGTGCTTGCTTCCGGTGGCGCAAAAGAGAACTTCAAGGAACTTTCTCTTGATTCGGCCGTGCGGAGCGAACGTGTGTTTGAAACGGTCTTCCGCAATTCCGAAAGCCGTTATGCGGGACCGAAGAAACTGCTGGTTCTGCACGGGAGTGATTCGAAACGGAAAATCTCCTTTACCGCAATGGGCGCATCCGGCAGACTCTCCATGATTGCCGAAAATTCAGGTGAGACGAAGACTCTGGAGACCGCCAGTTCGTTTCCTCTGACGGAGCCGCACCGCATTACGCTTCTGCAGAATGGCAAAGAGCTGATTTTCAAACTGGACGACGGTGTGCAGGGTAAAGTTGTATTCTCCGTTCCTTTCGGGAAAATTGTGAAGGCGGAGGGGGCGGAAGGCGTTTCCCTCTCAGCGCCGTCGTCGGTGCCGTCGTCAAAACAGCGGAAGAGACTTTCGGATCTTTCCGTGCGCAAGGCGGAACTGCCTCTTTGGGATCTTGCCGATGCCGCACGCGCTGAAAACGGCATCCGGAAAGGCGTTTGTCTGAACGGTCACTGGCGCGTGATTCCTGTCGACGATTACAGTTACGCTCCGCCGGAAGGGGAATGGGGGTATATGCGGGTCCCGGGCAGTTTCCGCTCCCCGCTGTTCCAGATTTACCGCGACAACAACGGCAAACTGGAATCAGCAAACGGCAAGTGGAATGGCAAATCCATTGCGAAGAAACAGGCGGGCTGGTATCAGCGCGTGTTTGAGGTTCCCGCCGATCTGAAGGACGGCGGGCAGATTTACCTGAACTTCGCAAATCTCAACGGTGACGCCGGACGCGTTTATCTGAATGGGAAGCTGATTCATGAATTCCGTCAGGATTTCAAGTCTTTCATGACTACTCCGAATTCGAAGCGTCTGGATGTGACGGAGGTTGTGAACCGGAACGGGCGGAATGTGGTGACGGTTTTCATCGACCGCCGGATCGTGAGCATGTGGAAGGGGGAGCCGAGTATCGGCGACCATTCCGAGCTTGCAATCGGCGACGTCTGGCTGGAAAATGCGCCGTCGGCTGTTTCGCTGAAGAACGCCGTCGCATCTCCGTCGTTCCGCCGGAAAAATGTTCGTCTGCGTGCGAGAATTCAGAATCTTTCCGGAGAAAAAGGAAAAGTCCGCGTACGTTTTGACTTCATCCGGAACGGAAAGACGGAAAAGTCCTTCACAAAGGAAATTGAACTTGACGGCCGCCCGGAACAGCTGATTATTTTCACGGAAAACTGGAAGAATCCGGTTCTCTGGAATGCAGACACGCCGGAACTTTACCGGATGAGGGTTGCTCTGGAGCGGAACGGAAAAGCTCTCGATGCGCTTCCGGAACAGAATTTCGGTTTCCGGGAGGCGTGGATTGAAAAAGGGGCGTTCCGTCTGAACGGCAACAAACTGCGGATGCGGATGTGGTCGAGTCCGGGCATGCAGCGCGTGCGCTTTTATTACGGAACCGCAAAAGGGGCGGAACAGTATGTGGCGCATATCCGCGAGATGAACTATGATGCGGTCCGTTACGATCTGTTCGGCAAGGAGTCGCAGATCGGAACCCCGGAATATCTGAACGAGTCGGATCGGCAGGGACTCTACAACATTTTTCCCATGCCGCCGTACGAAGATGAAGAGAAGGCGTTTTACAATGCTGAAATCGAGCGTTTTTTCGAGTATTACGGAAATCATCCGGCGATTCTGATCTGGTATACCGAATTCAACACGTGCGGCTATCCGTGGAATCAGGATCCCGCGAAGCTGACGGATACCGCCTATGCGCCGGTCCGCCACACGGTCGCGCGGAAAAGAGCTCAGTATGCGGAAGATACCATGCGTTCGCTTGATTCCGGACGCGAGTGCATCCGCCATGCCGGCGGAAATGTCGGAAAGGCGTTTACCTCCATGAACTACCAGTCGTTCGGAACTCCGTTGCAGGAGCAGGAGGACTGGCCGGCACAGTGGTCGGCGTCCGAACGCAAACAGCCGCTTCTGGTGATGGAGTCCGGTTTTCCGTATCCGGCGCAGTTCTGGCATTTCCGGAGCGGCGGCGCAAGCGGCGACGAGATGATCCCGGAGCATGCGGCACGTTACTTCGGAGATCTCGTGTTCGCCCGCGAGGACCGTCCGGTTCCGAATGCTTCGTGCTGGCTGGATTCTCCGTACGCCCCGCGCAACCGGAACCGCAATACTCTGAATGCGCTGATGTACAGCCATGTTGTCAAGGCGTGGCGCGCATATGACATGTCGGCTCTCGGCGATTTCCCCGGTGAGCGCGATCTCGCCCGCACTGCGCGAACCTTCGATCATCACAACACCGTTTATGAAATCGACGACAATGTCAAGGCGCCCGGTTACAAGCCGGATGTCAGAATCGGCACAAGTGAAACGCAGCGTCATCTTCTCACGGACTATTCGATTCCGGAAGGCCTTTACGATGTGATCCGCGATGCGTTCAATCCGCTCCTTGTGTTCCTCGGCGGAATGACGGAAGACTTTACGAACAAGGACCACGCGTTCTTCTCCGGCGAAAAGGTCCGGAAAAGCGCGGTTGTCGTGAACGATCATGCTTCGGAGCGGAAGCTGGTGTTCCGGTGGGAGCTCGTCATGAACGGAGTGGCGGTTCAGCAGGGGTCCTTTGATGCGGCTGCTCCCGCCGGAGAAATTCTCAAACTCCCGATCGAACTGACTGCTCCGGACGTTCTGGAGCGCACCGATGCGGAGCTGCGTCTTCTCGTCCTGAAGGACGGTGTGCTGTATAAGAAAGATTCGTTTGCGCTTCAGTTCTTCCCGCGTCATGCAAAACGGAATTTCCGGAAGTCGGCAGCAGGGCTCTACGATCCGGAGGGGAAGACCGAAGCTGTGCTGAAAGCCGCAGGGTTTCCGTTCCGGAAAGTGAAGTCGCTGAAGGATGTGAAGGATTGCCGTCTGCTCATCATCGGACAGAACGCGCTGAAAGATGCAAATCCTGAGTTCCTGAAACAGGTGGAAAACAGCGGTCTGCTGGAAGGCGGACTGAAGATTCTGATTTTTGAACAGCAGCCCTGCAATCTCGGAAACTTTGTGTTTGAGTCGCCGAGTTACCGGAACGCGTTCATCCGCCGTCCGGAGAGTCTCTATCTCCGGGGGCTGAAGGATGTGGATTTCAGCAACTGGCGCGGCGCATCCGACACGGTTCCTGCGTTTGTTGTTTCCGATGAAAACTCTCCGCACTATCCGCGCTCCAAATGGAAATGCGGAAACGGCGGAATCGTCAGCGGAAACGTCATCCGCAAACCGAGTTACGGAAACTTCACTGCTGTTGTGGACTGCGGATTCAATCTGATGTTCGCCTCGCTTATGGAACTCCGCAAGGAACACGGGCTTGTCCTCTTCTGTCAGCTGGATGTGACTTCCCGGTACGGAAAGGATCCGGCGGCGACTCTTCTTGTGGACAACATGCTGGAAGAGATGAACAAACCGTTTGTTCCGGTTGGACCGCAGCGGGTCGTTTATCTGGGCGATGAAAAGAATGAATCCATTCTGAAGCGGATGGGGATGCAGTACAGCAAAGGTTCAGCGGACAATCTGTGGTATTTGAACAATGCGCAGGTTGTGCTTCTCGGCGCAAATCCGGTTCCGGCTTCGCAATATGAGAAACTGAAAGAATTCCTTGAGAACCGGACTGTTGTCGCGCTTCCCGGGGCTCCGCTGGCGGTCCTGCCCGGGAATCTGAAAGCGGGCGGGAAACAGGTGTTCCGCGCCGCGCTTCCGAAGAACGATCCGCTGTTCGCCGGAATCACGGAAGCAGATCTTTATTTCCGTGAGGCGCAGAACTTGCCGGTTCTGACCTCTATGCCGGACTGGATGGTTGCGACGGAACCGGCGCTCTTTGCGAAACTCGACCGTGTTTCAACGGCAACGGTTGTCCTGAATCTTGCGCCGGACATGGTGAAAGGTTTCTGGGGATCGGAGAAGGTGATGCGGGTCTGGAGTGCGATTTTCAATAATATGAATCTCGGGCTCGGCAAAGACCTGAAGCTTTTCACTGCCTCGAAGTCGCGTCACAACACGCTGAAATTCCGTTTCGGAAAGGCGGAGCTGGAAAATACCGCACTGAAGCTTGATCCGGAAAACAAGGGAACTCCCGCCGATACGGACGGCTTTGTCCCGGTGAAGCTCGGCATTCCGTGGGAGGATCAGGGCTTCACACAGAAGAACTCGCACTACTCTCCGGTGAATCCGCCGAAACGGATGGTGCCGCGTCCGTACGACGGCTATGCATGGTACCGCTGCACGGTGAAGATTCCGGCTAGCTGGAAGAGTCATGCCATGCGCTTGGTCGGCGGTCCGGTTGACGACTGTGACTGGACGTATTTCAACGGTCGGCTGATCGGTAAAACAACGCGGGAAACGAATCCGGATTCTTATGCGGCGTTGCGGAATTATGAGATTCCCGCAGACGCCGTGAAATTCGGAGAGGAGAATACGCTCATGATCCGCGTATTTGACCGCTGGGGAGCCGGCGGAGTGGTCGGTCCGCTCCAGGTCGTTGCGGAGGATGCCGATTCCGCCGACGCCTGGTCGCCGTACATCGACGGTCTGGATTTTTACGATGTGGATGCGTTCCACAACTGGTGATATCTGGCGGCGGAACCTGCTTTCAAGGTTCCGCCGCAAATTTTGAAAAACAGATTTCCGTTTCCCATATCTTGAAAAAATTTATTCCTGTTATACAGTACTGAATACTTTTACATAAGGAGTTGGCGCTGATGAATAAGATAGAGGTTTTGAATTTCGGGTCGCTGAATATCGACCATGTATATCAGGTTCCGCATTTTGTCGCTCCGAAGGAGACTCTTTCCTGCATGGATTATGCGCAGTTCGCGGGAGGAAAGGGATTGAACCAGTCGGTCGCTCTCGCCCGGGCCGGCGTGCGGACCGCTCATGCCGGAAAAATCGGCGCGGACGGCGCGTTCCTGGAAGAGACTCTGAAGCTGGCGGGCGTGGATACGCGGTTTCTCATTCACGGGACTTTGCCGACCGGTCACGCGATCATTCAGGTGGACCGCGAAGGGCAGAACTGCATTCTGCTTTATCCCGGCGCAAACCGCGCGGTTGCGCGGGAGGAGATCGATTCCGTTCTGGACCGTCTGGAGCCTGGAACATGGATTCTGCTTCAGAATGAAATCAACGAAATCCCGTATCTGATGCGTGAGGCGAAAGCGCGCGGTTTCCGGATAGCGATCAATCCCGCTCCCTGCGGACCGGAAGTTTCGGAATATCCGCTGGAGCTTGCGGATGTGCTGTTTGTCAATGAGATTGAAGCCGCCCAGCTTTCCGGGGTGAACGGAATGCCGGATGAAATTCTGGATGTTCTTGTGAAGCGTTTCCCCGAATGCGAGATTGTCATGACGCTCGGCGGAGACGGTGCGGCGTATGCGAAGGGCGCGAAACGCTTCCGTGTGGCGTCGCCGGAAGTTGTGGTTGTGGACACCACCAGTGCGGGCGACACGTTCTCCGGATATTACATCGCCGCGAAACTGCGGGGATGCTCTCCCGAACGTGCAATGGAAACCGCCGCTCTTGCCGGAAGCATCACGGTCAGCCGCGCCGGCGCCGCCGTTTCCATCCCGAAGGCGGACGAAGTTTTCCGCAGCTGAACATTGAAATCGTTCCGGACGATGCCGGGTTTTATCGGCGATATTTGCCATAGATGAGGCAAATCACCGATGAATCAAGATTTAAATGCCGAAATACTGATAGAGAACGTATCCGGCGGCAAAGCCGCAGGCGAGCAGCGTCAGAACCAGCAGGAAGACAGAGAACGGGTTCGGGGTTCGGTCAAAGTTTTTCGAGAAAAGCGTTACCACGTCGCCGCGCAGAAATATGCTTTTCGGAAACTTCGGGGAATAGGTGAAAAGCCGCCCCATGCGGCGGGAAAGACGCATCTTCGGGTTGATCGCCCAGCCGCTCGCGGCAAAAAAGTCCGAAACGTTGCGGCGGATTAATTTCACAACGGAAACCAGCATGATCGGTCCGCTGATAACCAGAATGATTCCGAAAAACACCATTACGATATTCCAGATGGAAACGTTCTTCAGCGAATTTGCCATGAAGGCGACCGAGGAACCGAGGGCGGCAAGTCCGACTCCGCCGCCCATCAGCATCATCGAACCGCTGACTGCCGGAGTCTGCGCTTTGGGGGGTGCCGTCGGAAGCTTGGCGTTTGCCGCCTGTGAAACCGTGGTCGTCACGTCCTTCTCCATGTTCTGGACCTTGGTGGAGAAGAAGCGGTCCGCCTGCTTGCCCATGAATTCTCCGAACCGGAAGAACGGCGTCTGGAGCGCTTCGGAGAAGGAAACCGGCTGCTGGACGAGGTCTATGATTTTCGCATCCCATTCCACGCCGTCGGAGGTGCGGTAGACACCGCGCTTGCCGACGAAGATGTTGCGCATCGTTCCGGAGGTGATCGCGACTGCCAGCGTCATTTTGCGGATTTCGCCGACTTTTCCGGTCGTCAGTTCAATGTACATGACACAGATGTCGCTCCGCTGGACGATCTTTTTGTGTTCCGCCAGGTCTGTGACGATCGAAGCCAGCGTGAAGCGGCGGGAATCCATTGTCAGTACGCCTGGCTGGATCATCGAGAGCTTGTTCGGGTCGAAAAGGCGTCCGAGGTTGACAAAATTGTTGACGAACTCCAGCATGTGTTTCTGGTAGAGGATGAGTTTTTTGAGCTGTTCGCACGCGGCGATTTCCTTTGCAACCGAAAGGTCGATTTCCATCATCTTGCGCAGAGTGGCGATGTTGCTTTCCGCAAGATAGGATTCGAGCTGTTCCAGGGAAAGGGCGTCGAATTTGTTGTCTGCTTTGGTTGCGTACCATCTGGTGCGGACGACGAAGCTTTTTCCGATTGCACGCCACTCCTTTTCGGTCAGGACTTCGGGATTCGCAACTGTTTTGAGTTCGCTTGCAAGGGCGAGGAAATTTTCGAGTTTTTCGCGCCAGTTCGGGTTGATCCATTCTTTAAGCGAGAGTTCGGCGGAATGGACGGGGATAGCGACGGGCGCTTTTTCGATGAATGCGCGCATCTCCTCCACATTCATCGGGTCGGTTTTTGCGGTGGAGCCGAACCGGGTTTCGCTGTCGAGCATTCCGCCGCAGAAGAAGAAAAATTCATTGACTTTGTCGCGGAGTGCGTCGAAGAGTGTGTAGAAATCCGGTGCGCGGTCGCCGTAGGGGGAATCCGCGGCGTTGTCGCGCCCGAGCTTGAGCCATTCGAGCTGTGCTGTGCCGGTCTTGATGAAATTGTCGAGAATCTCTCCGTCGATTCCGGGAAGTCCGCAGAGGTCCTGTTTGGAGCCGCAGCAGGCGATGATGTCGTTGATGCAGGTCCCGATGAACGGATCGGAGGTGTTGCATGGGGTGATGATGCCGTCCCCGTTGCTGTTGCTGGCGGCAATGATGCTTTTTTTGTCGCGGATCTGGGCGAGAGAGAGGTGCGCCTTGTCGTCGGCGGCGAGATTGTCGAGCACGAGTTTGGCGGCGGTGTGAAGGGCTTTTCCCTCGGGAAGTTCCGTGTTGAGGGCATCTAGCTCGAGAATGTCGCTGCCGGCGTCGATTCCCCGGTAGTCGCTCAGGATGGAAATGAGCCATGCAATTGCGTCTTTGAGTTCGGCTGGACGGATGCGTTTGTTGGCGTCGGCGTCGAGGAAGGAGAGAAATTCCGGGTCGGTGACGGCCGCTTCGAGGGGCATGGCGTTGACCGCCCAGTAGGCTTCGTCGAGCTGCGGGATCTGTTCAAGGTTTTCCGCCTTGTCAAGTACGAGCTGACGACTTCCGCCGATTTTTCGGAAGAGCATGGAATTTTTCATTTTGAATCCTTTTTCACGAGAACGAATTGCAGATAGGTAATAAGGACGAAGAGCAGCAGTCCTTGAACGATCAGAAGAATGCAGGTGCGCAGGTCGCCCCAGAGCAGCGGCAGAGCGCCGAGCCCCGCAATCAGCGCAAGCAGATGAACCATCGTCACCGCCTGCGGACGGGTCAGTCCCATGTGCATGAAGCGATGCGAGATGTGGTTGTGGTCTCCGACATAAATCGGTTTGCGGTTGTGCAGGCGGATCGCCACAACCATAAGCGTGTCGAGCAGGGGAATGGCCAGAATGAAAATCGGAATCAGCAGGGCGAATTTCATCGAAGCGACGCCCGGAGTGTAGTAGGTCACCTTCGCGCTGACGACCGCGAGCAGATAGCCGAGAAAGTGACTGCCGGAGTCGCCCATGAAGATGGAGGCCGGAGCTCGGTTGTAGAGCCAGAATCCCGCGGCGGAACCGGCAGAAAGCGCCGCAAGCGAGGCGACAAAGTACTGTCCGTTCACCGCCGCCGCGCAGGCAAAGAAGATGAACGCAATCGTTGCCGTTCCGACCGCAAGCCCGTCCATGTTGTCGAAGAAGTTGACGGCGTTGAAGATGAACACGAGCCAGAAGACCGTGATGCACCAGCTGACAAGCGGAATGCCTATGAAGAGAGTGATTGAGACCCCGCCCCATGTGGCGGTGACGGCCGCGATGAGAATCTGGCCGATGAGCTTTTTCCAGGCTTTCATGGAATGCTTGTCGTCGTAGAGACCGAGCAGGACCGCCGCGGCCGCGCAGCCCACAAGCACGCAGAACTGCGGAAGCGCGAGAAAAACGCCCTTCAACCCCTCCGTCAGTCCGGGAAAATAACGGAGCTGAATGCCTCTTCCGAGCGCCGTCAGGATGATGACGGAAAGAAACGAGAGAAACATGGCGAGTCCGCCGAGCAGCGGCGTCGCCTTCGCATGGAGTTTGTGCTGTTCGCATTTCGGCACGTCCAGAATGTTGAGTTTCCATGCAAGTTTCTTGCAGAGCGGCGTGTAGAGCGCGGAAAAGAGCAGGGCCGTCACAAAGACCGCCGGATAAAATTCGAGCCAATCCATCGGGGAATTCCTTTATATTTCAGAATATCATGCTATATTATACACGCGAAACGGAAATATTTCAACCGAAATGGAAGGAGAAATCTCATGAATTCCGCAAAGCGAACCTGCATCTTCGGTCCGATTCCGTCCAGACGGCTCGGCATTTCTCTCGGCATCGACCTGGTCCCGTATAAGACCTGCACGATGGACTGCATCTACTGCGAGTGCGGGAAAACCACCGATCAGACCACCGAGCGCAAGGAATACTTTCCGACCGCGCTTGCGCTGAAACAGATCGACGAGGCGCTGGACCGTCATCCGCACATCGACTTCTTCACCTTTTCCGGAACCGGCGAACCGCTGCTCCATTCCGGAATCGGAACGATTATTGCGCACATCAAGAAGAAATATCCGGATATCAAGGTCTGCCTCCTCACGAAAGGCGTTCCGCTGATGGATCCCGAAGTCCGCCGCGAATGCGCCGCGGTCGACTTGATAGTCCCGTCTCTCGACGGCTCAAACGAGGAAGAGTTTCAGAAGATGAACCGTCCGGCAAAGGGCTTGACGATCCGCGCCGTTGCGGACGCCGTTATCGAGTTCCGCAAGATTTCCCGTGCGCAGATGTGGCTGGAAATCTTCATTGCGGAAGGAATCAACGACTCGGTTGAATCCGCGAAACGCTTCCTGGGTTACGTCCGCGAGATTCAGCCGGACAAGGTGCAGCTCAACACTCTGGACCGTCCCGGGACCGAACACAATGTCGGAATCCCCGCGCCCGCGGTGATGGCGGAGATCGCTTCGATTGTCGGCGAATCCGGCATTCCCGTCGAATGCATCGGCGGACGCGCCGCAAAGCGCGGCGAGTCGCAGGAGCTTTCCACAGAAGAGTACAATGACCGCATCATCGCCACCTGCGCGTCGCGTCCCTGCACGGCGGACGACCTTGCCGAGTCGCTCGGATTTCAGAAGCCGAATCTGGAAGCGCATCTGCGCCGGATGGAGAAAGCCGGATTCATCACCTGCGAAGTGGGCCCGCGCGGGATCTACTACCGGGCGGGGAAAAAATAAAATATCCGGCGGTCACTCCTTCGAACCGCTTCTTCCCGCGCTCGCCGCAAGACCGAATGCGAACATCGTGGCGAGCAGGGAGCTGCCTCCGTAACTGAAGAGCGGAAGCGTCAGCCCGGTCGGCGGCAGAAGCGCCGTGTTGACTCCGATATGGAGCAGCGCCTGCGCCGTGAACATGACCCCCGTTGCAAAAATAAAGGTTCGCGCCGCCTCGTCCTCCGTCCGGAGCGCGATGCGGCGGAAGAACCATGCAATGGCGAGACAGCCCGCGATGACAAGCATTCCGCCCGCCAGTCCGCCGGATTCCACGATCGCCGCGAATGCGGAATCGCTGTGTGCGAGCGGCAGATAGGCGTTTGACCAGAGCGCGCCGCCCCATTCCGAGCCGAACAGTCCGCCGTGCGCCATGCTGAACTGAAATTGTTTGACATGCCATCCGGCTCCCTGAAAATGTTCATCGGGGTTCCAGTATCCGGCGAATCTGCGCATTGCGTATTCGTGCCGGAAGATGAAGAGCAGCGCCGCCGGAAGCGCAACTCCGCAGAACAGCGCAAGCAGATACCGCAGATCCAAAGTCAGCCCCAGCACTGCGGCAAGCCCCAGAAAGAAGACGGTCGCCGAACCGAAATCCGGTTCCGTCAGAACGCTTCCGCAGAAGAGAATCCCGGTTGCCGCCATCCGCAGAAAACGTTTCCGCTCCGGAAGCTCCTGCGCAGCATAAAGCGAGAGCGTCAGCAGAAACGGACCCTTTGCGAATTCGGAGGGCTGAAGCAGGAACGGTCCGATGGAGAACCAGCCCTGCATGCCGTTGATTCTGGTTCCCCCGAACAGCACGAGCAGGAGTCCGGCAAGCGCGATCCCCGCAAGCCATTTTGCCGAACGTTTCCAGAAATCGAATGAGATGCATGAAATCCAGAGATAGATCGCGAGTCCGATCACCAGCCAGACGAGTTGCCGGAGCGAGTAGTAGACCGCGGTTTCGCCGAACGACTCCGCTCCGTAGATGGAGAGACATCCACCGAGTCCGAGAACGGCCAGCCCGAACGCCGTGCTCAGCCACGGCTGCTCCTGCGCGTTTTCGCTCATCGCCGCTCTCCTTTCAGTTCGTACGGAATCGTGACGTTGTGTCCCGGGATCGGTGCGGCAAGGATTTCCGTGGTTCCCGGAACCCACGTTCCGGCACTGTCCAGCATGACGCGGAAGAGCCCGGAAGTCCCCGCAAGTTTGCTGTCGTATTCCTCTTCCCACTCCGCCTGTTTTTCGCGGACTTCCGGATCATTGAGCGTTTTGCGTTCCATGCGGGGACGGATTTCCAGTTCCGGATACAGAATCGTGAATCTGCGCAGCCGCAGAATTTCTTGCGGAGTCAGAGCCCGTTTGAGAAAAACGCGTTCCGCATCCGCTTCTGCCTGAAGAGGATAAAGGATGGTTTTCAGATGACGGATTAACATCTCCGTCCGTGCGGCGGAATTTCTGCTGCGGGGGAGAGTGAGGTCATGCGTGAGCTCCGTCCAGACAAGCGGGACGCCGTTTTTGTCGAGAATGCTTCCGCGCGCCGCCGGAACGGTTCCTTCGCGCCAGGCGAGATGCAGACTCTGTTCGAGAAGTTTTTCGCGTCTCCAGCATGTGTAATAGAGAACATGCGCCGCTGCGAGGATCGCCCATCCGGCGAGCAGCAGCAAAATGATGCCGCTGCGTCTTTGGAAAACGGCATCGCTCATGATCTTATTGCGGAAGCTGATGAAGATTGATCGTCGAGCTTCTGAGTGCGAGTTCCGGAGCTGCTTGAACAAGCTGTTCCCATGCGGCCCGCTGTTCCGCCGGAACAGCTGCGGTCAGGAGTTCGCATGCCGTGCGGCAGGAGCCCTGATTGACCGCGCGTCTGGAGAGCCTCCGTCCTTCACCGGTTTTGATGGAGCCCAGAAACATCAAGGAGAGAAGAAGTACGAAAACACAGAAGGCAAGACGGGCTTGATTTGATTTCATGATGTCACCTCTCTTTCCGTTTTTACTCAGCGGATCCGCCTTGCAGATCCTGCATCATTTCCAGTTCATCCTTTTTCATGGCGTGTTCCATAATCTTCCGCTGTTCCTCTTCCCAGCGTTCAAGACTCCAGATTTCCACGCCGATTTCGATTCCGACGACTACCGCGTCGCATCCGTTTGCGAGTTTCGCATGTTCTCGGAACATCTGCGGCAGGGTTATGCGCCCCTGCGCGGAGATTGTTTCGGACTGCGTCCACGCGCCGAATCTGCGAAGCGTTCTGCGGAAGACGATGGAATCGGCGGCTCGTTCCGCCGGGTTGTTCTCATGTTTCCGCATTTCGAGATAGACGTCTTCCGGATAAACCGCGATCGTGCCTTCGGGCAGACAGTGAAGAACAACGTCTTTTCCGCGGGCCGAGAAATCCTCTATGACCCGCGGACTGAGCTTGATTCTTCCGTTTGCGTCTACGGAGCATTTGTCGATTCCGCAGAAAGACAGCATTTCAACTCTCCGGTTTATTCCATTCTCTTCCAATATATTCCATAATTTTCCAATGTCAAGTGGCTTTTCGAGAAAAAACGGTATTTTTCGTGATGTTTGCGACTGGATGAAAAAAAACGGTATTTTTTCCGTTTTTGAATTTGCATTTTTTATTGGGTGTGCTATATTTCCCTCATACTCCTCAACGAGGATGTGGCGGGGTAGCTCAGTTGGTAGAGCAACGGACTGAAAATCCGTGTGTCACCGGTTCGATCCCGGTCCTTGCCACCATTTTTTTTGTATAATCCCCTCAGTGGCGGGGTAGCTCAGTTGGTAGAGCAACGGACTGAAAATCCGTGTGTCACCGGTTCGATCCCGGTCCTTGCCACCATTTTTTGTCTATTCTCCGTTTTGAACCATAAATCAGAGCTCCTTCTGAGGCTGAATCGAGGCTAGTTGAAAGATCTTCAATTTGAGATAGAATACGCCTCGAAAGCCATATGGCTGGCGTATGAGCCATCGAATCTTGTTGTTGAATCCTTCGGTCGATGCATTGCTCATTCGGTCGAAGGTCCAATCTGTGATGAGGTTCTTCTACAGTTTGTGTAAAAATGGCAAGTGAATATCCGGACCCCCTGTGCAGTCAATCCCGGAAGACTGGAACGAGCAGCGGCGGCTTTACGGCTTCCCGGAACGATAAAAAAAGACCGGGTTTCCCCGGTCTGGTCACTTGAGCTTATCAGAAAAGAGTGGACAAGATCCACTATATCGCTTTACCGATAAGTGTTCTTGCCACCTACTTCACGACAAACCCAAGGAGTTTTTTGCATTTTTTCATGCCGTCATCTCCTGTGTTAAGGGTTAAAGTTTTTCAGGGGGCTTGTGGCCATCACAAATATATCATACTATTTGCGAAAATGCAAATCGCATTTGAACCTACCGTGCAGTATAACTAAATCTTCACAGGGGGAAAGACACCTGGCGGCAAGACATCTTGCCGCTTTTTTGCGTTTTGGGGGCCTGTGGCGCGGGTTCGCGGCAGGGCCGGGAACAGGGCGGAAGGCTGGGCTGGGCGCGGAGAAAGGGGCGTGTCGGGGCGATTCCGGAAACCTCAGTGTAATTACGTGCGGAGCAGGAGAAAAATGAGGATTTTTCAAATTGATATTAATAGATATACTTGAAAAGTTGCTGAAAGGTGCTACAGTAACTCATCTTCGGGCTTCCTACGCTTTCAATAAAGATTTTGGGCTCTTTTGATGCAATGTAGGAGCCAACAGCTCAACCAAGTCCGGCATTTTTTACAGGACATTGCGGATGGAAAAAAAGAAAAAACGCACAAATAGAGAAAAAGTCTCTACGAAACGAAGGATTACTCCAAGGCGGAGGACATGCACTCTGCTGATTACTTATCGCTGTAATCTGAACTGTGTGTATTGTTATGAACATTTCAAGGGAAATAAAAAAATGACCTTTGAAATGGCTAAGAGCATTGTAAAAAAAGAGTTGGATTTTGTTAAAAATTCTCCAGATTACGATGAACTTGAAATTGATTTCATGGGAGGCGAGCCCTTCATGGAATTTTCCTTAATTAAGAAGATTACGGAATGGCTTGCATCAGAGGAACGTCCGGTTCCATGGATTTGTTTTGCATCGACAAACGGAACGCTGTTGACTCCGGAAATAAAATATTGGATGTGCCATCATAAAAAAATGTTTGTTGCCGGGTTGAGTTTTGATGGTACACCCGACATGCAAAACATAAATCGAACACAAAGTGCAAAAAACGTAGATATCGATTTTTTCATGAAGCTCTATCCTAATCAGGGCGTCAAAATGACTATCTCATGTGACTCCGTGAAAGATCTTGCGAAGGGTATCATATATCTTCATAAGAAAGGAGTTCCTGTATCAGCGAACTGCGGGTATGGAATGCCTTGGAATAATGAAACTTTCAAAATCTTTCAGCGTGAGCTAATAAAACTTGCGAAATACTATCTGCAACACCCTGAAGTAACGCCCATTTCTATTTTTGACAAAAAATTCTTCTCTTTGGGGAAGGAAAGAGAACATCGCAAGTTTTGTGGAACGGGAACAGCGATGGCTACGTATGATGTTGATGGAACCCTGTATCCGTGTCATCTTTTTACTCCAATTGTTTTGGAAAAAAATGAAGCAGCAGAAATGCAGAAAAGATATGACTTCAATGCTGAATCTGTTTATTTCGATGAACGTTGCAACGGGTGTTGCTTAGAAAATGTTTGTCCAACCTGTTATGGTTTTAATTATAAAATGACAGGTTTCATATCAAAGAGAGATCCCGTTATGTGTGAACTGTATAGGATTCAGTTTGATGTTGCCGCATGGTTTCACACTGAACTTCTGAAATTAAAAAAGAAAAATGGGGAAGAAATTTCTGAAGATGAAGAAAGGAATGTCCAAGGGATTATTTACTACTTTGAACATCCACCGAAGTCATTAACTGAAATCGAATCAAAGGAGACTTAACATGTTGCTTTCCAATAGTGATATTTCTTTTCTGAAACAGCAAGTCTGCTTACCTTCTGTCCCTCCTATCGCGAAACCTCAAACTTCCGCTTTTCCCCTTGTAGAACCTTGGCCCAAAAAAGAAATGTTTGCATATTGTACGGGGTGTCACGGTACATGTTCAAGCGGTTGTTATGGTTCCTGTGAAGGAAGCTGTCGTAACTCCTGCGATGGCGGATGCCGAGGTAGATGTGAACATAGTTGTTATGGGGATTGTGAACACAGTTGTTATGGTCGCTGTCAGACGTCATGCAAGGGGAGTTGTGAAGGAACGTGCTCCGACCATTGTTCAGGTGTTTGTCGGAATAATTGTTACAATAACTGTGTCGGTTCCTGTAAAGGAAGTTGTAAGGGGGGGTGTGAGAACAGCTGCTATGGCGAGTGTGAAAGCAATTGTACTGGCTCCTGCGAGAACAGCTGCTATGGCGAGTGTGAAAGCAATTGTACTGGCTCTTGTGAAAATAGTTGTTACGAAACCTGTGAGACGGGATGTTATGGAACGTGCCAATACAGTAACTCGAATCACCTGAAACAAAAAGAGCAAGAAAAGCATGAACAAAACCGTTCAGGTAACAAGAAGAATGGAAAAAAGCACAAGAAAAACAAACAACAGCAACAACAAAAGAATAAAGGTAATCAGCAACAACAAAAAAATAAAGGTAACCAGCAACAACAAAAGAACGTGAGGCAGAATCATAATGGCAAACGGCAGTGATATAGATACGATTTTGTCAACGAATGCCCCTAAGCCCAGTCTTACGTCAAAGTCGAATGTGGAAAGAATAGCGTGTGCTAAATGCCATATGAAGCAGGAACAGTTTATAACGGGTTAACGCTCCGCGCCTTTTGCGGGGGTGGAGCTTATGGAGAAGTCTACGTCTGTGAGGATATCTCCGGGCGAAAACTCGCGGTAAAGATAATCTCCAAATAGAAACTCGGTGACGATTGGGAACGGGAACTGCGGGGCGTGTCCAATTACAGGAAGATCACCGAGAACTCATCCGGTCTATTGCAGATCTATCACGTTGCCGAGGACGCCAACACGTTTTTTTTACACGATGGAGGCGGCAGATTCGATCACGCTCGAAAACTACCGGGCCGACACCCTTGCGGAACTGCTGAAAAAGGGGCCGCTGCCACAGAATGACACTTTCAAGATCCTCCGCGCCATTTTCGATGGAATCAAGACCATCCACGAGGCTGGATTCGCCCACAGGGACATCAAGCCGGACAACATCATTTTCGTCAAGGGGCAGCCAAAGCTGAGCGACGTCGGGCTCCTTTCATCGCTGTCGACGACCTACACGCAGCTGGCGGGCACACTCGATTTTCTCCCGCCCGAGGAACGGGCATCGGACAGTGGCCTAGACAGGGAATTGAGGCAGATAAACGATCTTTACGCATTTTGAAAAGTGATCTACTGCGCTGTCACGGGATGCAGTCCGCAGGATTTTCCGACAGTTCCTGCCGATTTACCGTTGGTTCCCGAATTGAAATTCTTCCTACGGCTGGCCTTCCGGCTCTGCAACAAAGACATGCGAATGAGGCTGGCTTCGCTTGAGAAAACCGAAGCGGAACTGGTCCTGATCGAGCGCAAGCTGCTCTACGGGGAAACGTGGTATGATAAAATCAGTTACGGATTCCAGCAGGAATTTTGTATAATCCAATCATCCCCTGGCTCATATTTGTCGCTTTACCAGAATACAACAGAAGATATTTTGAAATATCAGTTCAGTGAATTATTCAAATCAGAAACGGGGCCTCAAACAGAAGTCTACGGGGTCCGAAAACTGATGATAGCCGACACGTTGTGCATATTCACAGACTTTTCCGCAGGTAGTGTCCGAAGTTTTGCGCACATTGGATTCTGACTGATCAGAGTTTCGCGTGTGCTTTTGGCGGAGCCGAGCAAACCGAC
>ERZ1673741.1166-NODE-1166-length-22810-cov-9.362821_pt1 | contig 22810 bp, 20 predicted proteins | sample MGYA00580209_ERZ1673741 | MGnify/ENA primary metagenome ERZ1673741 (study PRJEB41218, sample SAMN15661754) | gut metagenome | host: Homo sapiens | place: Canada: London | collected 2015-08-20/2019-03-30 | study: EMG produced TPA metagenomics assembly of... | reverse complement strand
ACCACCGCATCCCGCAGCAGCTGGTAGATCGCCTCCGCGTTTCCATCGGGGGAGCGGAGGAAGACGAATTTTCCGTTTACCTGGCAGACCCCGTCTGAATAGACGGTGAAAAGCAGGTTCTGGCTGGCATCGTCTGCAAAGCGCAGGGTGATGGAATGCGCTTCGTAGTCGTGGGAGTAAGAGCGGACATTCTGGTTGAACTTTTGGTAGCAGCTCGCGTTCTGCAGGATCTCGAAAAATGCCTGATAGGTGTCATCGCCCGCAGAATAAGCGCGGGTGGTAACCACAGAGGGGCTCAGGCTGACGGTATCCTCCACGCTGACGGAGACAGAAGTGCTTTTATTGATGTCAGTTTTCAGGTCAACGCGGCGGTTGGAAACGAACAACAGCACGAACAACACGACCCAGAGGGCCATGATGGCATAAAAACGGAGACTTTTGTTTTCCATAAGGCGTTCTCCTTTGGTGGGCCGCACAGCTGGGCGGCCAGAGATCTTCAGAGAGTACGCTTTCATTATAGTGCCGGAACGCGCAGGATGTCAACTGTTCTCCAGATGCTTCTGCGCCGCAAAAGTGCCTGCGGCGCTGGCGGCAAACACAAAATAGTAGCTTGCGATGCGGAAGAGCATCAAGGTGCTCATGGCTTCGCCGCTGGTCATAAAGCTGCTGAACACCAGCAGAAAGGCTGTTTCAATGGAGCCCATGCCTGCCACATTGGGCAGGGCGTTGGAAAGGAAGAGCATCAGGCTGGTGAGCAGCTGTACCTGCCAGAAGCTCAGCCCGCAGGAAAGCCCCATGAACCGGATGCAGAACCACGGCAGGGTGAACATCAGAAACAGCTTGAGGGTCTGCACGGCAAGGATGCGGGCACAGCGGCCCTTGTCGGCCAGCAGGAGGCGGCTCTCGGTGGCCAGGGTGTCCAGCTGCTCCAGCCACTTTTCCCGGCGGGTCTGCCACGGTTCTGTTTTGGGCAGAAAGCCCATGGCCCAGCGGGCCAGCCGCTGCACCAGCGGCGAGACACAGAGCAGCACCAGCGTCACGATGACCAGCGCCACCACGCAGTAGGCGGCGGGCAGATAGTGCATCACGCCGGAGGTGTTGGCGGCGAGCCAACGGTGTTGCAGCAGGAGCATCACAGTGGCATAGAGCAGAACAGTGGTCTTGTGGAATACATATTGCAGGGTCATCAGGCCCACACCGGGGCCCAGCGGCAGGCCGCAGTGGTAGAGATAATAGGACTCCATGGGCACAGCCCCGGCACCCAGGCCGACCACGTTACCAAAGATGCCCACAAAGGCGGCATCCAAGCCGCGCCGCAGGGTGAAGCCCGGCAGGCGGCAGCGGATGATGAGCCAGCAGACGATTCCCTCAAGCAGGGGGTACGTCAGGCCGATGGCCAGCACCAGCAGCACCTGCCAGAAGGAGAGCTGGGCCAGCGCGGTCGAGATCTCGGCCCAGTGGCTGCTGAAGATGAAAACCACTACACAGGTCAGCGCCAGCAGCACCAGCAGAGAAAGGATCGCCTTTTTGCGGGAGGGCTGCTGGGGGGTGTTGGTCTGTTCCATGGGACAAGGCTCCTTTCACAATACTGCTTGCAGTATAACACAGCGGAACCTTGTTTTTGTGAACTGAAACAAAATTTTTCTCGTCACTTTGTGTGATATGATAAAAAAGAACCTCTCAGGCTCACTTCGTTTGCCAGGTTCGGGTTGCGGCTCCCAGCATCCACTTCGTGTTGGAAACAACACTTGTGTCTTGCTGGCCGCGGCCCCAACAGCAACGCCCTTTATCCGCCACTGGCGGCGGTTGTTGCTGTTGCCCCTATGAGGAGAAGTGGCATTGCGAAGCAATGACGGAGAGGTTTTGTGTTACTTTTTCGCTGTCAGATCTTCCACAGCAGCCCGGAGCGTCTGCTCAAAAGCCTCCTTGGAATAATACTGCTCGTACATTTTACGGCATTCTGTCCGCATGGAGGCCAGCTCTTCCGGGTGTTCAATGGCGTGCTCCAGCAGGACAGCCAGCTGCTGCGGGTCGTCGTTGTGGTAAACGAAGCCGTTCCGCCCCTCGGAGATGAGCCCGGCGGTGCCGGTGTGCTCCGATACGATGGACGGCTTGCCGAAGATCAGACCCTCGGTGACAAAGGTGGGCATGGGATCATCGCGGGAAGCACAGACCAAACCGGTGCACTGCTCCATCAGACTCTTGATCTCGTCACGGGTGAGCCGCTTGCAGTAGTACACGTTTTCCGGGTAGTCTGCGGTCAGGGCGCGGACGGAGTCCATCATCTCCTTGTCAGCGGCCTGACCCACAAAGAGGAAGGAGGCCTTCTCCCGTACCTCGGGCGGCAGCAGGCGGATGGCCTTGCAGAAGATATCGTGGCCCTTGCGGCGCTCAAAGGAGCCCACCGTGGCAAACAGCGGGCGGCCGTGGTTGTAGCCCAGATCGGTGCGGACAAAGTTCTCTGCCGCGTAATCGGGCAGGCCGTAGATGAGCGGCCGGATCTCGAACTCGGGCCGCACGGCGCGCATGGCGTTGGCGGCGTGGCTGCCCACCGAGTAGACCCGGACATTCTCTCCCAGCTGGGTGGGGATCTGGTGGGCAATGTGGGGATAGCCTGCAAAGGCATCGTGGAGCCACCACAGCACCGGCACGGCGGTGCCGCTCAGGGCACGGACAGCCCGGGCCATGACCACCGTGTTGGCGATGACGAAGTCGGCACAGAGGGCCATGCCCCAGGCATCGGAGACATTGCGGCAGGACGACCGGGTGATGACCGAGGCCCCGGCATCCAGGAAGAGATGCAGGGAGCCGCCGTCACTGGGGCCCAGCACAAGTACCTCATACCCCATGCTGCGCAGCACCGGCACGGCACTCACCAGCACGATGGGCGCACCGGTCATATCCAGCACATGGCTCATAATAAAGGCACGTTTGCCGTGGGCCGAAAACGCATCCTCGGCGCAGATGCCGCGCTCGTAGTGGAGCAGGGCCTGCGGGATGAGAGTGGGCTTAGTGCAGAGCTGCGCGGCCAGCGCCAGCAGCTCAGGTACATTTTCGGGGTCATGGGCGACGGCGCGGCAGCGCTCCAACAGGGTGCGGCTGACCACGGCGCAGCGGTTCTGCGCCTGCAGCGGCTGGCTCTGATAGAGGGCAGTCGCCCCGCCAAAGCCGAACACAGCATTGCAGACGACGTAATCTGCCCCATCCTGCAGGGCTTTGGCAAAGTACATCAGGGCGGTGGACATCAGCTCCACGTCCTCGGCGGCCAGAAGCACGCCGTCCACGCTTGCGGTCAGCTCCCCGCCCAGCCGGTCCACCAGCCGGAACTTGCGGTGGAGCTGGTCAGTCAGGGTGGCTTTCAGGGCCGTGCTGCGGGCCGATGCGCAGACCAGCAGATAGGTGCTCTGGGTGTTGCTGTACTCCTGCAGGGCCAGCTGACGCTGCTGCAGGGGGGTGTAATTGTTGTACATGGCTGTTCCTCCGTTCCGCTTCTCAGTTTCCACGGTGGAACAGGCGCATCAGGCTGCGGATGGGAGCAGTGAGCTTCCAGCTTTTACTGGAAAACACGCTTTCCAGCGAGGTCTCGTAGGCAGTGCTCCGGGCCTGCAAATCGGCGTTTTTCTGGTGCAGCTGTGCGATCTCCTGCTGCAGGGCGGCCACCATCTGCTGCTGGGCCGCGGCATTCTGCTCCAGCTGCTGGATATGCTGCTTTTCGCTGTCCTTGCGCAGCTGGAGCTGCTGCACGCCCTGCAGCACGGCGCAGAACAAAGGCTCGTCCGTCAGGGTCTCCAGCGGGAAGTAGCCGTAGCTCACCACCAGCTTCATCCCGGCGGGGTAGTGGGTGGTGCCCTCCAGCCGGTAGTTGGGGTCATCGCCCAGGAACAGGGTGCTTCCACCGGAAAGGTTCAGGCCGTTGGTGGGCACGCAGATGATGCGGTCGTCTGAAAAGATCAGGTTGGTGATGCAGCAGGGCAGCTCACCCGGGTCGAACCGCAGGGCCTGCACGGCCACCGGCAGCTCAAAGGTCGCAGTCACAGCACCGGTCAGCTCGTCGGTGGTGCAGTCGGGCGCGGTCAGGGTGTCCTTTTCCGAAAAGCCGAAGCCTGCATCATAATAGAGCAGCGGCTGCAGCAGAGTGGGCGAGTCAGTATGCATCTCGCGCTGGGGGTGTGCCGCAAGGTAGGACTGCACTTTCTGTTCCAGGGAAAGGCAGCGCTCTGCCAGATGGGAAGCACCTTCGTCCGAAAGCTTGAGCTGCTGTTCCAGCTCGGCGATCTTTTCCTGCAGAGCCGCAGTGTTCTCAGGAGCTGCGTTGTTCATAACCGGATTCTCCTCATAATATTATTTCACTTCAGCAGAGGGGGCACCCTCTGCAAAAAATCAGTGTTTTGCCGCAAAATGACGCTCAGGCGCTTCGGCGCGGGCGCTGCGCCGGCGGGGCGCTTCCGCCGCCTTCTGCTCCCGGCGGGAGGTGAGCCAGAACTTCAGGTCCCGGCGGCGCACCAGCAGCTCGCAGATGAGCAGGGTGGAGCCCAGCGAAAGGGTGAACTGCAGCACCATGCCCAGCACCGGGTGAGCCGCAAACTTCTGGGGCATCAGGTACCAGGGAATGGCCGTGAGCTCCACAGTGTGGACGCAGAAGATGAACAGCGAACGGCGGCCAATGGCCTGGATGGCGTGGGTGACAACGTTCTCCACCCTGCGCTGGAACCAGATGACGATGGAAAGGATGCCCAGGCCCGTCGCGGCATCCAGCAGGATGCTCACGGGGCCGAAGGTCCACTCGGCCATCGAGACGCAGTCGGTGCTCTTGGTAAGAAGCACCAGTGCGGCCACAGCCAGCGCCGCCGCGATCATCCCGCCGCGCAGACGGGGCGGGAGAGGCTGTTCAAAGATCTTATACTTCTTGGCGAGGTAGCCCACATACAGAGCCGGAACGGTGACCATGCCCTGGCCGATGCAAAAAGGAGCCTCCCAGGTGATGCAGATGCCCCAGCCTAACAGCATGGTACCCAGCACCGCCCAGTTTATGTACTGCTCCGGGAAGATATTCAGGATGAGATCCAGCAGGACCCATGCGATCATCAGCGAGAGCAGATACCACATGGGGCCGCAGGAGAAGAACAGCTGGCCGAAATAGGTGGCCGTGTGGGGCAGGCCCAGTGCAAAGCCGCCCAGCACCTTGTAGGTCTCGTAGGTGGCGTTGTGCAGGCTGCCGAACAGGCTGTAATGGATGATAAAATGGAACACGGTGGTGGCAATGCCTGTATAGATGTAAGGCTTGAGCAATGTTTTGAACTGCTGGTCGATACACTTGCCGATGGAGCGCTTGCGGAAGCCGTAGCCGCTGGCAATGTAAAAGGCCGCCATCAGGGATTCGCGGTAGGCGAACATGCAAAAGGTCAGCGGGTTGATGTGGCTGGCATCGCCCATGGGGTAAAGCTCACCGGTGTGGGCAAAGACGATGGTCAGCATGCCGACACCCTTGAGCAGATCGAACATGCCCAGCGAATTTGCGGCACGGCGTTTGGTTCCCTCCATAAAAAGGTCCTCCTCTGCGCCGCACCCCGCCCCGGGATGGCAGAATTGCCGGATTTTTGGCGCATCATGTTAAAAATTAGAGATATTTATAATAAGTATAATGCTTTTTGCCCTTGCTGTCAATCAAACGCAGGGAGAAAGCACGGTGGGCGGATACCGGGAAAAGTGTACCACACTCACGGCCTGCCCGCAACAAAAGGCAGGATTTACATCCGGGTGCACAGATTGACTGCAAGTTTAAGTTGCATATTTGTGCAATTAAATCTTGCATTTAAGCCCTCTATGCGGTATACTCTAGGCTAGAGTGCCCAGAAGATTCCATTTGGCGGAAACAAAAGGGAATAATTTAGCAAAAATAAACAGGGAGTGTAAAATAATGGCAAACAAGGCTTGTAACGAAGTTGTGACCGTGGCAAATATGCCGATGACCGTTTTTGATATGATCTCTGCGATGCAGAATAAGTATGCTGACCGTGTGGCGTTCCGCTATGTGGAGGGCAAGGACACGGTGGTGGAAAAGACCTACGCTCAGTATGTGCAGGATATCCGCAAAGCGACCGGCTACCTGCAGCAGGAGCTGGGCGAGCCCAAGGGCAAGAAGATCGTCATCCTGAGCCGCACCAACTATGAGTATGGCGCGGTCGTTTTCGGCACCATGATGGCAGGCGCTGTCATCGTGACCCTGAACCAGGGCAAGACCTGGGCCGAGCTGGAATATGAACTGGGCATGGTGGAGCCGGACCTCATCTTCAATGATGGCATCGATTACGGCTACCGCGCCCAGCTGGAAGCACTCTACGGCGCTCGGCTCCGCCCCATGGATGCCTGGACCGCTGCCCCTGAGGCTGAGATGGTCAACCGCATCGACCACGAGGGTCTGCTGATGCTGATGTTCACTTCCGGCACCACCGGCCGCAGCAAGGGTGTGATGCTGAGCGAGAAGAACTACTTCACCGCCTGCCAGATGTACATCGATGGCCTGAAGTCCGTCCTTGACTATGAGGAGCGGCTGGTACCCCAGTACCTCGACCAGACCTTCAGCCACTTTACGCTGGTGCCCATGTTCCATCTGGCCGGTTTCATCTGCTACTTTGTCTATGGCATACAGGGCTGGACCCTGAATCTCTGCTGTGATGCCCGCGACCTGCGCCGGGATATGAGCCTGATGCACAGCGATGCCATGTCTACCCCTCCGGTGCTGGTGGAGATGATCTGCAACGAGGTCAAGCGCGGCCATGCCGACCGCCTGAACGGTCTGTGGAACCTGAGTTGCAGCTCTGCCATCCTTGACCCCGCCATTCTGAGCGATCTGGTGAAGAATGGCTTCTACATCAACCAGTGCTACTCCATGACCGAGCTGGCCGGCTATGGCCTGCTGAACGTGACCCAGGAGGGCGACCATCTGCGTGCCCTGGGTAAGCCGGACGGCTTCTGTGAGGTCAAGGTGGACGAGACCGGCGAGATCTGCGTCCGCGGCGGCTGCGTGATGCTGGGCTACTATAAGGACCCCGAGGCCACTGCCGAGACCATCGACAAGGACGGCTGGCTCCACACCGGCGACCTGGCCCGCGTGGACGAGGAAGGCTACTACTATATGACCGGCCGCAAGAAGAACCTCATCATTCTGGACAGCGGCGAGAACGTCAGCCCCGAGGAGCTGGAAAAGCTGCTGGGCAAGTGCGATGCCATCAAGGAGTGCATCGTCAAGGAGATGGGCAAGAAGATCGGCACCGTGGTCTGCTGTGAGGATGACAAGCAGCAGCAGGTGAAGGCTTTTGTCACCGAGCTGAACCGCACCCTGCCCATGTACAAGCGCATCTCCGTGGTGGAGTGCAGCGCCGAGCCCCTGCCCCGCAACGCGCTGGGCAAGCTGCTGCGCAAGTAAAATTAAACGGGAGAAAAAGGAGCAGACCATGGTAAACAATGTCTATGATCTTGTCACCCGGACAATGGAACAGGAATTCCCCGGGCAGGTGGCCTTCCGCTGGGTAGAGGATGCCACCGGCACCGTGAAGGAAAAGACCTATGCCGAGTATGCACAGGATATCCGCCGCGCCGCTGCCTGGTTTGCCCGGAACATCCCGGAGGTGGAGGGGAAGCGGGTAGTCCTGTTGAGCCGGAACTGCTATGAGTACGGCGTGAATACCTTTGGCGCTGTGCTGGCCGGGGCTGTTCTGGTAACGATGAACCAGAAAAAGACCTGGGATGAGTTGAGCTGGGAGCTGGAGCTGGCAGAGCCTGCCCTCATCCTGAACGATGGGGTGGACTATGGCTGCCGTGACCAGCTGGAGGCTGCGTATGGGGAACGTCTGCGGCCGATGGATGTCTGGAAGGACACCGCGCCCGGCGGGCTGGAAAAGAAGATCGACCCCAATGCCCTGATGGTCATGCTGTTCACCTCCGGCACCACCGGCCGCAGCAAGGCCGTGATGCTGGCAGAGCGGAACTTCTTTACTGTGATGCAGATGCACGTTGCCATGGGCGACCACTTGCTGGACTTCAAGCACCGGCAGCTGCCCGAGGACAAAAACGATGTCCTGAGCAACTTTGCCATCCTGCCCCTGTTCCATCTGGGCACCTTTATCTGCCTGTTCTCCTGGCCCTTCAAGGGCTGGGCCCTGAACCTTTGCAGTGACCTGCGGAATTTCTACCGGGATCTGGGGCTGATGCACAGCGATTCCATTGCCGTGGCCCCGGTGCTGATGGAGAGCATCTACAAGGATGTCAAGCGCGGCCGCGCCGATAAGCTGAACGGCCTGTGGAACCCCTGCGGCAGCTCTGCCATGTTCGACAGCGAGATGCTGCTGAGTCTGGTGGAAAACGGCATGTACATCACCCAGTGCTACGGCATGACCGAGACCTGCGGCGATGGTCTGGTGAACTACGCCCAGGCAGAGCCCCATATCCGGGCGCTGGGCAAGCCGGACGGCCACTGTGAGTACAAGCTGGATGAGACCGGCGAGATCTGCATCCGGGGCGGCTGTGTGATGCTGGGCTACTATAAGGATCCCGAAGCCACCGCCGAGATCATCGACAAAGACGGCTGGCTCCACACCGGCGACCTGGCCCGTGAGGACGAGGACGGCTATTACTATATGGTGGGCCGGAAGAAGAACCTGATCATTCTGGGCACCGGCGAGAACGTCAGTCCCGAGGAGCTGGAAAGAAGGCTCAACGCCTGCCCTGAGGTGCAGGAGTGCGTGGTCAAGGAGATGGGCAAAAAGATTGGTGCGCTGATCTGCTGTGCCGAGGAAAAGCAGGCGGAGGTTCGGGCCTTTATCACCGGGTTGAACCGTACCCTGCCGCTGTACCAGCGGATCACGGCAGTGGAGTTCAGCACCGAGCCCCTGCCCCGCAACGCCATGGGCAAGCTGCTGCGCAGGTAAGCGCGGAAATTGTAAAAAAAGCGCAAAACCGGGCGGTCGGTGTGTTGCATTTCCTCCATAAAACAGGTATTATAAAACACAGGAATGCCCCGCCGGCTGGCTAAACCGGCCCGGCGCGTGGCATACTGAAACTGCGCCCTTGCAGGCGATAAAAAATCCCTCACGGAAAGGAAGATTTTTTGATGGAAAGAGCAGAAATCATGTCTCAGATCCTGGCAATTCTGGAGGATGTGGCAGAGATCTCGCCCGAGGATGTCAACGAAAACAGCGTGATGATGGATGATCTGGATCTGTCCTCTATGGAGATCCTGACCGTCGTGGCCGATCTGGAAGAGACCTTTGGTCTGCGCATCCCCGAAAAGGAGCTGCGCAACTTTGTGACCATCGGCGATCTGGCCGATTATCTGGCCGAGAACGCGGGGTAAATTCCGGATGAATGCAGAGCAGCGTGCGGTGTTTCAGGGCATCGTCTACTACTACCGTGAAAATCAGGTCCTCTGCCGCTATCAGGCCACGCTGAAGGAGGCCGTTGACCCGGCCCTTCTGCAGCAGGCACTGGATGCGGCCCGCCCGCTGGCAGAGTATTATTTCTGCCATGTGGTGTGGGAAAAGCGGGAGGCCCGTCTGGAGCCCAACACTGCCCCCTGCCGTGTGCGGCAGGGCAGCACCCAGCCAAAGATCCCCGAGGAGACGAACGATTATCTCTTCTCGCTGGGCTATGAGGGAAACACGGTCTATCTGGACTGGTTCCACTTCCTGGCCGATGGCCGGGGCAGTGCGCCCTTTTTCACCCTGCTGCTCAAGCTCTACTGCAACCTGCGCTCCAATGCCGGTTTTGTGTGCGAGGCCCTTGCCTCTGACCCGCCCTACGATATGGAACAGCTGCTGGCCCGCTACCCGGAGAGCCAGGTGGCCAACGACATGCAGAAGGACGTGCTGCAGATCCACGAGGGCACGCCTCATTTCCGGCGGCTGCGGCTGGACAGGCAGAGCCTTGTGAATCTGGCGCAGAAGGAGGGCGTGAAGCCCTTCAGCGCCCTCATGGGGCTGACCTGCCAGGCAGCGCAGCGGTATCTGGAAAAGAACGACCTTGTGTACAGCTATGCCGCCGACACCCGCGCGGCGCTGGGGGTGCCGCATGCCCTGTACAACTGCATTGCGTCCTTTCAGCTGTCCCTGCAGCTGGAACCGCAGGCCCGGCTCCACAGCTTTGCAAAGCAGCTCGACCATGAGATCCGGGAAAGCCTGACCCCGGAGCGCCGCCTGTTCCGCATGGCCGAACAGATGGGCTGGGTGTATCAGGTGTTCCGGCAGAAGGCCGCGCTCAAGATCAAGAAGCGTGTGTTCCAGATGGGCGAGTACATCAGCGGCTTCCCGGCAGATTTCTGGGTCAGCTACATCGGCAGCCCGCTGCTGCCGCACAGCCCGGAGCTGGAAGCGTACCTGACCGATTTCCAGACCTGGGTGCTGCCGGACGGTGCGTCCCTTGCAATGGAGGTCACCAGTCTGCACGGCGTGCTGACCTGCTGCATTGAGAACAAGGTGGACAAGCCCGGCTACCTCGAGGCCCTGCGCGACGTGATGGAGCAGGAGGGCATCAGGGTGCTGGAAGCGGTACATATTTCCTGAAGCAACAATAACAGCGAACCCCCCAGTGCAGATCGCACCGGGGGGTTCGCTGTTTAGTTAGCATCCTCACCCTCTCCGTCATTGCTTGCGCAATGCCACCTCTCCCGAAGGGAGAGGTAAGACATCACAGAGGGCAGATGCTGCTAAATCTGGGATTGCCCTTGGCTCCCCCTTTGGGGGAGCTGGCAAAGCCGAAGGCTTTGACTGAGAGGGTTCGCCACTTACCCCTTCATCTGATTCCAGCTCCGAATAACCTCCCAGCGGCTGACGGAATCCTCCGCAGACGCATCCGGGGCGAGGAGCTGGTTCTCGATGGCCCATGCAAGGGCCTGCTGGACCGGGGCAGCATCGGCAGGGAGAAGAGCAGCGGGGGCCGGAGTCCCGGCGGCTTCCCACAGCAGTAGGGCCAGCTCCCCGGCGTTGTTGGGGATGGCCGCACCGGCAGGCAGGACGGTGTTCAGGTACAGCTCGGTGCCGATCATGTAGCCGGTGTAGCCCAGCACGGCAGCGCCAGTACCGGCAACGCCGATCATGGCAGCCGTTTCCAGAATGCCGGGGCCGTCATCTTCGATGCTGGCCTCCCGGTACTGGGCTTCCACGGTAACGGTCTTGCCGTTTTCCACTGCATTGGCCGGGATGGTAAAGCTTTCGGCGTTGTAGGCCACATTGGGGTTGCCCAGCAGGCTTTCCTCACTGATGGTCCACTGGTCGAACACCATGCCCTCCGGCACGGCATCCGGGTTCAGGGTCACTTTTGCTTCTGCATCCACCGGCACGGTGCCGCTGGTCAGCGCATCCCTTTCGCCGGTCGTAAAGCTGCCGCCCACCACTTTCAGGGTGTAGGTTTCCGGTTCCGGCTCGGGTTCGGGCTTGGGTTCCGGTTCGGGTTTGGGTGCCGGGTCGTTCAATTGCAGCTCAAGGTCAGCCGTAAGAGGCAGCTGTACTTCCCGTACCTTGTCGCTGCTCAGGGTCACATACAGGGTACCGGTGGGCTGGCCGACCACATAAATCTCCTTGGCGGCACTGTCCAGTGTGGTGGTATCGCCGCTGGTTTTCAGGGCCGTAATGGTTCCGTTATCAGAAACGGTAATTTTCTTAGCGCTGTTTTCACAGCCGGTCGGAACGTTCAGGAACACGCCGTTCAGGGCGCTGCCGGTAACTTCTTTCAGGAAAATGCCGTTTGTGATGCTGGCATTGCTGTCCACCGCAACCGAGCAGTTCACAGCCACCCCGTGAGGGTTCAGCTCGGGGCTGGTAAAATCATAGTTCGTCTTAGCGGCAGGCTCCAAAGTCAGGGTGTCGTTTTCAAACTTCCAGCCGTCACCGGTATAATTCGCCCGGTTGCCATTCCGATCCTGTGCCACGGCAGGGTAACCGCTTTTCTCAATCACCAGCCGGGTCAGCGGACTTATAGTTACTTCGGTCACACCGTTTGCAGGCGGTGCGGTGAAGGTGACTTCATAAACTCCGCGGATATCCTCGAACTCAATCTTGAGATCACTCCCACACCAGTCGGAAAGAAGCGTAGGCGGTGCATTATCAATGGTTACATCAAGGGGTGGAAGATCGTACATAGTATCATCAAAACGATAGCTTATATCAACAGAAACGGATGCCTGATTCGGGATGATATAGCATGAATTGTGATACCCATTGACCGAAACAGAAGAAAAAACGGACGGCGTTTCTGCTGCGAGGGTATAACCTGATGCTACGGAACCGGTACTGCGAATGCTTGACATCTCTTTGAAAGTGCCGCCGTTGATCGTGCCGCCATTGTTTGTAACGGTGTACGAAGAAGCCCAATCACCAAACTGACCATTTTCAATGATGCCATCCAATTCATTGGTGACCGAAGAGAAAAAACGGCCACCGATTATTGTGCCATGGTTTGTAACAGCATCCTTAAAAATGCCGCCTTTGATAGTGTCATTGTTCGTAACAGAGGCTATAAAATTTCCATCCGTAACGGTTGCATTTTTGCCAATTACCAGGTTACAGTCGGTTGTGATGGAGTGCCCTGTGTGTATGGCAAAAAAATCATAGTTTGTTGGCGCACTGGGGCACAGGGTCAGAATTTTACAATTTTCATCGGCATCGTAAGTCCAGCCATCACCAGTGTAGATATCATGCCCGTTGACTGGTTGGTGAGGGATATTATCCAGAACAGGATAACAGTTTTGTCCGATTTTAAGTTCGCCGTTGCTGCTATCCTCCGCTGCTGCTGCGGTCAGGGCCGACACGGGCAGGAACGTCAGCACCATACTGATTGCCACCAACAGGCTGAGTAGTCGTTTCTTCATAGGAGATTCCTCACTTTCCTTGCGCCGGTCTCCCGGCTGGGTAGTATGGGGGCTTATACTCTTCTACTTCCTATAATGCAAAAAATGAGAAATCCTTTCACCGGGTTGGGAATTTTTTTTTTTATCGTGTTCTTTGTTAGAAATTTTCCGGCCAGCATCAAATGCGGCTTTGACAACGGTGACCATCAACGTCAGCAAACCGATGATGACGGTCAGCAGTGCGCAAACTTCTGCTAAAGACATCCGATCGATAAAATACAATCGGAAAAATGGCTCACCCTGTCCTTGTCGGCCGGATGCTGACCTCGCCGTGCTGCAGGGCAATCTGCCTGCCGCCCTCGCGCTCCACCACCAGACGGCCCGCATCGTCAATGGAAAGGGCCTTTGCGGCATAGGTCTCGGCCCCGGTGCAGACGGTGACCCAGTGGCCCGGCACAAAGCAGCGGGCACGGTACTCGTCCAGACAGTCGAAGGCCGGGCAGAGGGTGAGCAGCTCCCGGGCAATGGCCCCGGCCAGCACCGCCCGGCTCACGGGTGCGGGGCCGCCGGGGTAAAGGCTGCCTGCCGTGCGGGCCAGCTCCTCGGGCCAATCGGCAGGGGAGGTGGTCAGGTTGAGGCCGATGCCCACCACCAGCCATTCCAGCTGGCCGCTCTCCATGTCGGTCCCGGCTTCGGTCAGAATGCCGCAGACCTTGCGGCCCTGATAGTAAAGGTCGTTCACCCATTTGATGCCAAGTTCCAGTCCGCACAGGGCCTTGACAGCCCGGGCCACGGCCACCGCTGCACTGATGGTCGCGCTCTGGGCATCGGCGGCAGAAAGGGTGGGCCGCAGGATGAGGGAGAGGTAGACCCCCTTCCCGGCGGGGCTCTCAAACCGCCGCCCCAGCCGCCCGCGCCCTGCCTGCTGGTGGGCCGTGAGCACCAGCGTGCCGTGGGGTGCACCGCCCAGTGCCAGCTGCTTGGCCGTCAGGTTGGAGCTTTGCAGCGTGTCGTAGATGTGAACGGGGGCGGGGTAGGGGCCCACCGCCTCGGCGCAGAAGGGATCACCGCCTGCCAGTCGGTAGCCCCGGCGCGGGGCGGAATCCAGCGCGTATCCCTGGGCCGAAAGCGCCTGTGCCGCCTTGTGGACAGCCGCGCGGCTCACGCCCAGCGCTTCGGCCAGCTGCTGGCCTGAGATATAGGCTCCCTCTGCCGCCGAAAGCGCCTGCAGCAGGGCCTGTTTGGTGCTTTCCCCCATGGAAAACGCCTCCTTCTTGTGTTATAGTAGTAATAGTATAGCATAACTTGAGGCATTGCAAAAGAAGAACCTCTCAGGCGCTTTGCGCCAGCTCCCCTGATAGGGGAGCCAAGCAGCGCAATGCCGGAGAGGTTTATCCGTTTTTATTTTTCAAATTTTTTGCAGGAAAACCGCGCTCTGTTTCGTATTCATTTACAGAGCGGCAGGAAAGGAGGGATGCGGACCGTTGACAACACTGGAATTCAATGCGCTGGTGCGGCAGTATCAGGGGCTGGTCTACACGGTCTGCCACCAGCTGGTGCCGGACGAGGGCGATGCCCAGGATCTGGCACAGGAGACTTTTCTGGCCGCGTGGCGGGCCATTGACCGCTGCCCGCCCGGGTACGAAAAGCAGTGGCTGGCGCGTATCGCTTCCAACAAAGCCAAGGACTACCTGCGCAGTGCGTGGGTGCGCCGGGTGAACACCCCGGGAGATGATATCCTTGCACTGGAAGGCGCGCCGCCCGGCTCCGACCCGGAGCAGCAGGTGCTGGATGCCATGAGCGAGGAGACCCTGACCGGGAAGATCCTGGGGATGCGGGAGCCGTACCGCACCCCCTGCCGCCTGATGCTGCTGGAGGGCCGCACCGCCGCCGAGGCGGCAGCCCTCTGCGGCAGGCCCCAAAAGACGGTGGAGGCGCAGATCTACCGGGCAAAGAAAATGCTGGCGGAGCAGATCCGTCAGGAAAGGAGGAGCGAAGATGGAATTGTTTCGTGAAGATGGCTGCATGACCGACGCGGGCTTCCGGGCCATGATGGACGGCCAGCTGGATGAGCTGGGCAGGCTGGAAGCCGCCGAACACCTCTCCTATTGTGACCAGTGCATGGACCGCTACACGGCCCTTTTGACCGCCGATGCACTGGAAACACCGCCAAAGAGTGTGCAGGGCGCGGTGATGGGCACGATTTGGGCCCGCCTGATGCAGAATACCTATGGCAGGGCTGCCGTGGCCGGTGTGGCCGCTGTGCTGGCCCTGACCCTGTGGCGGAGCGGGGCGCTGCAGCAGATCATCCAGTATGGTACCGGGCGGGAGACCGTGCTGGAGACCGACCAGAGCCAGCTCTGGGAACCCGGCCAGAATGACCCGGCTCCGGAGAACACCCCGCAATACCGCCCCATTGAGGACGACCGACCGCAGGCCGCGCCGGAACAGCTGGGGAGACCCGTGGAGACAAAACAGGACCGCCGCTATGCCGGCGAAGGCTCCTCTTTGCTTCACAAGCTGTTCACGGATGTGACCGATAAGATCGCGGGCAATACCCAGAATACAGAGAAATGAGGGAACGATTATGAAGAAAAATGGCATCCTGACCCTGCTGTTCGCCTTTATCCCGGGCGCGGGCCAGATGTATCAGGGATATATGAAGCGCGGCCTTTCGCTGGTGCTGATGGCGGCTGCCATCAGCATGGCAGCCATGCTGATCCCACCCATCGCGTTTGCGCTGCTGGTGGTGTTCATGTACAGCTTTTTCGACACCTTCAACCTGCGTGCCCAGATCAGCATGGGCACCGCCCCGGAGGACGATTATCTGGTCCACTTCGACCCGCAGGACAAGCGCCTTGCACGGATGCTGATGGACAGCCACAAGCTGGTGGGCTGGTGCCTGGTCGCCATCGGTGCGCTGATCGCTTACGAGCAGATCATTATGAACACGCTGGGCGATATCCTGTGGCGCTGGGGCCAGAAGGCTCCGGTGTGGCGGGCCATCTATCTGGTGATGGATCAACTGCCCGAGGTGGTGCTCTGCGTGGCACTGATCCTGTGCGGCATCTGGCTGGTGCGGGGCCCCAGAGCAAAGAAAACTGCCCCGGAAACCGCCGCCCCGGAGGAGACCGATTTTCAGGAGTATCAGCCTGAAAAGAAGATGCCCAGCCTGCTGGATCACTTTGCCCGCAAGGCAGAGCCGGATACGACCGGTGAGGTGACCCTTGACCCGGAGGATGAAGACGATGGACGAGAAGAAGAATAACACAGCAGAGACTCCGGCCTTCAAGGCCCCGGAAAACGCCCCGGTGCGCCGAGTGGGCACCCTGACGCTGGGAGTCTGCCTGATCGCCTGCGGCGTGCTGTTCCTCTGCTATTTCTTTGTGCCGCATTTCAACTGGGAGCTTGCGCTGAAGATCGCCCCGGCGGCAGGGCTTATCCTGCTGGGGTGCGAGGTGCTGTATTTTGCCGCAAGGCCTCAGCGCTGGAAGTACGATTTCCTCTCGGTGTTCCTCTGCATCGTGCTGATGGTCAGCGCCTTTGGCGGGGCCTGCCTGATGGCAGCCTTTGATTTTGCCCTGCACCGGGAGGAGTTCTGGATCGAATACGATGCCCGGCAGGAACGGGACTTGGATGATGCGGAAAGCGACCGCCTGCGCCTTGATCTGGACGAGGGCACCGGCCCGGACCTCGATGAGGAAAATGAGGACAGCAGCGCGGCCTCCCACACGGAAGTGTGAGCCATACAAAAAACATATCACAGCAATACAAAAGATACCTTTTACAGGGGGCACCTGTCCGGGTATACTGAATGTGCACCCGGACGATGGGTGCTCGAAGAAAAAAGTGTAAAAGCGAACCGCCATGGCATCTGTCACCATGGCGGTTCGCTTTTTGCTGTTGCGAAATTGACGGCATAATGTTGTATACAACGTGCGAAAAAAGTGACGATATCGCTGCTTTATAAACTGATATATCAATTGCGCAAAAAACGTTCGCAGTGGGATACAACTGATATATCACTTCAAAAGAAGACGAGCAAAAAAGAGCGCCGCCCGGCTGGGCAGCGCTCTGAAAACTGTAAAAATCTTTTGGGAAATCTGGGCTCTCATGCAGGAAGGGGGCTCCTGTGCCTGCCGGAGATCGACACTTACTGTGCGTTCCGTTTGGCGTAAAACGCCCGCCGTGCCTTGAAATAGCACTGGGGGCACATGCTGACGTACTGCACATCGTTTTCCAGATCGATGGCGACCTGCTCGCCCTCAAAGACGAACTCCCCATTGACCTTGCGGCAGTTGCAGGTGGCCTTGCGCCCGCAGGTGCAGATGGTCTTCATCTCCTCAATGGTGTGGGCCAGTTCCAGCAGACGGGTGGAGCCGGGGAAGCCCTTGAGGGAGAAGTCTGACCGCAGGCCGTAGCAGATGACCGGGATGTTCAGGTCTACCGTGACCATGAACAGCTGCTCGGCCTGTGCCGGGGTAAAGAACTGGCTCTCGTCGCAGAGAACACAGGCCAGCGGCTGCTCCCCGGCAGAAGCGGCGCGCACGGCCTCGAACACATCCACTTCGGGCGGGATGAGCAGGTCGGCCCTGCGGCGCACGCCCAGGCGGCTGACCAGCTCGCCGCCGCCCTTGGTATCCACCTGGGGCTTCAGGATCAGCACCCGCATCCCCTGCTCTTCGTAGTTGTGGGCCACCTGCATCAGCGCGGTGCTTTTGCCGCTGTTCATGGCACCGTATCGGAAGTATAGCTTCGCCATAGTTGCTCTCCTCATAAAAAGGCAACCCTCTCTGCTCGTTCGGGGGGAGAGGGCTGCCTGTTTTCTGTGATATGCTATAAGAATAGATCAGTCCTGATTGCGCAGGCGGTAGCCCAGGCTCATCAGGCTGTCGCCCAGGTGGACGTTCTCCACCACCACTTCGGGGTAGGGCACCGACAGGTCATAGTGGGAGAAGTTCCAGAAGCCCTTGATGCCCAGTTCGACCAGCCGGCCGCTGAGCTCCTCCGCACCGCTGCGGGGCACACAGAACACAGCCACCTCAGGCTTATGCTCTGCGCAGAAGGCCTCCAGCTCGTCAACGTGTAAGATCTGGATGCCGTTGATCTCTTTGCCCACCTCGCTGGGGGAATTGTCAAAGGCGGCGATCAGCTTGTAGCCGTTGGTGTCGGTGGTGATGAAGCGGCTGACTGCCTTGCCCAACCGGCCGCAGCCGATGAGGATGGTGGGCAGCAGGTCACCGTTGCCGAACAGCAGATGCTCCAGGATGGAAAGCAGGTTCTCCACCGAGTAGCCGATGCCCTGGCGGCCGTTCACGTCGCCGATGCAGTTGAAATCCTGCCGCACCTGAGAGGCCGTGGTGCCCATCTGGGCGGCCAGTTCGCGGGAGGAGATGCTGGTGATGCCGTCGTTCTTCAGCGTCCGCAGGTAGCGGTAGTACTTGGGCAGGCGCTTGATCACCGGAAGGGAAGCTTTGCCGGGATTGTTCATGGAAATGGTTCTCCTTTCATCCAAAGGGAATGCCGGTCTCTTTGCGCCCTGCAAGGTGCACCGGCGATTAAGACAGTTTCTGAACAATAATGATATATACTTGTCAATCTTATTCTTAATATAAAGTATACTGCAATGAGACAGAATGTCAAATCCTCTGGGCCAATTTTTTTCAAAGTAAAGAAATCTTAGCCGCCGCATATTGCTTCGATCCCCGGGAACACTGAAAAAAACGTCCTGAGGAGGAGCCAACATGCCGGAATATGAAAAGGAAACCACCGAACAGCAGCGGCTGGAGAAAGAGCAGCTGGAAGATCTGGGCACGGTGTGGCGCACCCGCGGCCCCCATGCCATCCACTGCCTGACCGTGATCGGCCAGATCGAGGGCCATGTGGAGGCCCCGCAGGGCCAGAAGACCACCAAGTATGAGCATGTGATCCCGCAGCTGGTGGCGGTGCAGGAGGACCCCGCTGTGGAGGGCCTGCTGGTGCTCATCAATACCGTGGGCGGGGACGTGGAGGCCGGGCTGGCGCTGGCAGAACTCATTGCCAGCATCTCAAAGCCCAGTGCCACGGTCGTGCTGGGCGGGGGCCACTCCATCGGCATCCCGCTGGCAGTCAGCGCCCGGCGCAGCTTTATCGTGCCCACGGCGACCATGACGGTGCACCCGGTCCGCCACTCCGGCATGATTTTGGGCGTGCCCCAGACCATGCGGTGGTTCGAGCAGATGCAGGAGCGCATCACCGGCTTTGTGGCGGGCCACAGCGGCATTACGGCAGCGCGCTACTCAGAGCTGATGCTCCGCACCGGTGAGCTGGTGATGGACGTGGGCACCATGCTGGACGGCAAAAAGGCCGTAAAGGAGAAGCTCATCGATCAGTTGGGCGGCATCTCTGATGCACTGGAATGGCTGTACCAAGAGATCGAGCGGGCAGAGTGAGAGCACGGGTCTGCCCGGGGCGGTGTCGGGCTTACAGTTCGCCCTTCCGCAGATACTTTACCATCATGGGGGCTTCATAGACCAACATGAGGATCCAGCCCACAACATAGCTGTACGGCAGGGCCTCGATATCCATCTTCATCAGCAGCACAAAGACGGCAGCGGCCGCCACACGGCCTGCCATGTTGAGCGTGCTACTGTTCAGGGTGATCTTGAGGTCGCCCAGGCCGCGGAAGCCGCCCTGGATGCCGTTGGTCAGCGAGGGCATCAGATAGAACAGGGAGACCAGCTTCAAAAAGCGCACCCCCAGATGCACCACGGCGGCATCGGTGACGAAGAGCCGGATGATGGGCTCGGCAAAGAAAAAGCAGACAGCGGTGATAAAAATGGCGTAGAGGAACTCCAGCTTCAGGCCGCAGAAGAAGCTGGCGCGGACACGCTCTTTTTTGCTTGCACCGCGGTTCTGGGCCATCAGGGTGGTGGTGGCATGGCCGATGTTCTGCTGGGGCACATAGGCAAAGTCATCGATGCGGCCTGCGGCGGCAAAGGCTGCCATGGCGTTGACACCCATGGTGTTCACGATGGCCTGAATGGCGATCTTGCCCAGCTGAACGGTGGCCTGTTGCATGGCGCTGGTCCAGCCGTAGCTGATGGTCTTTTTCAGCAGCGAGGAGTCAAAAATGAACCAGCGCCTGCCCAGCTGCAACACAGGGACCTTCCAGCGGATATAGATCAGGCAGAACACGCAGCAGAGCGCTTCGCTCAGCACGGTGGAAAGGGCACAGCCCTCGGAGCCCCAATCCAGCACCTCAACAAAGAACAGGTCACCGCCGATGTTCAGCACCGAACTGATCATCAGGAAGTACAGCGCGCTTTTGCTGTCGCCCAGCGCGCGCATGGTAGCGGCGAGGAAATTATAAAAGAAGGTGAACAGCAGCCCGCCGAACACGATGCGCAGGTAGTTCACAGCGATGGGAAGGATCTCTTCCGGCACCTGTAGCAGACGGAGCAGCGGATTTGCCAAAATCACACAGGTCAGCGAGAACACCAGGGAAAAGACGGAGCCTGCAATGGCGGTGGTGGAGACCTGACGCTCCACCAGCTCGGTGTTGCCTGCCCCGAACGCCAGGCTGACAAGGATGCCTGCACCCAGGCAGACACCGTTGATAAACAGGATCGCCAGCGTCATCAGCGGGTTGGAGGTGCCCACGGCGGCAAGGGCATCCTCGCCCACGAATTTGCCGACAATGATGCTGTCCACGGCGTTATAGGTCAGCTGGAACAGGTTGCCCAGCACAAGGGGAATGGTGAAATTGACCAGCAGCGGTGTGATCGGGCCGGTCGTCATATCCTTGGTCATTTGGAACTCTCTTTTCTTTATAGACTAAATACCTGCCGTCCGCTGAAGATAGCCAGCGCCGAGCGGCTGGTGCCGGTGGCGATCAGCTGTGCAGCGGCGTGGAGGGCTGCACCGGCGGCAGGGGAGGCGGGAATGGCATCGGTGGCAAGGACCCGCTGTGCAGCGCGGTTGGCATCGGTGCTGGTAACGGCGGCTACATTATCCACAACATAGGCGTTGTAATTGCCCGGCACGATGCCGTAGCCGATATCCGGGATGCCGTGCCCGCCGGTGAAGCCGCCGCCCAGAGCCTGATTCTCAAAGGGTTCTACGGCCACGATGCGGACATCGTTGGTCCAGGCCTTGATGGTCTCGCCTACGCCGGTGATGGTGCCCGCGCTGCCCACGCCGACCGTGATGGTGTCCACGAGACTGCGGCCCTCCCGGGAGATGGCCTGCACGATGGCGGGGCCGGTCACCCGGCGGTGGTATTCGGGGTTATCGTCGTTGGCAAGCCAGTTCATATAGTACCAGCCCTTTTCGGCGGCGGTGGTCTCTGCCAGCGCCCGGGCCCCCGCAAGGCCCCGCTGGGCGGGGGAATGCAGGATCTGTGCCCCCAGCCGGAGCAGGTATTCCTGCCGCAGGGCCGGGGCATCCTCCGGCATGGTCAGCACCACGGGGTGTCCCGCCGTCCGCCCGGCAAGGGCCAGCGCCATGGCAAAGGAGCCGGAGGCCGCTTCAATGATGGGCTGGCCCGGGAGCAGCTTGTGCTTTTCCGCCGCAAGGGCCAGCATCCCCTCGGCCACCGAATCGCGGGACGTGCCGGTGGGCCCATTATAATCAAGGTAAGCATACAGCCGCCCTTTGAGCCCGCAGGCGGCAAGATAGCCCCGCAGCTCCACAATCGGACAGGGGACCAGGGTCTGGTAGATGTTTGGATAGATTGCCACGAAACTCCTCCCTTACGCAAACCTGAGCAGTCAGCACAGAACTGTCTGCCATGCCAAGGGCTCCCCTGTTAGGGGAGCTGGCAAAGCCATCAGGCTTTGACTGAGAGGTTTAATATCTATAAGGTAGCGCATCCTGTGCCCAGCGTCAAGCCGCAATTGGACAAAATGGAGAAAAACCTGCCGAAAAATTAGCAGAGTGATGGAAAAAAGCCTTGACAAGGAAAAGAATGTCTGCTATACTCCGTATGTAAAGCAAATGAACTTTACAACAAACGGAGGTCAGGGCAGAACGCATCATGGCAAAAGACTTTGAAATGGGCTATCTGCTCGATTTTTATGGCGAGGTGCTCACGCCCAAGCAGCGCGAGATGCTGAACCAGTATTACAACGATGACCTCTCCCTCAGTGAGATCGGGGAAAACTTCGGGATCACCCGTCAGGGCGCACGGGATGCCATCAAACATGGCGAGACCACCCTGAAAGAGCTGGAAGTCAAGGTGGGCTTTGCCGGCCGCTACCGCCGGGTGCAGGAAAAGCTGGAGGAGCTGGAACAGCTGGTCATTGACGCGCGGTTCGAGTGCACCGGCCCCTATGCCAGGCTCACCACCACTGAGTATGCAGCAACGCTGAACAAGATGCTGGGGCTGATCCGCTCCATCGACGAAGTCAACGAGAGCTGACACCATTACTATTTTGAGAGGAGCACCGAACATGGCATTTGAATCTTTGACCGACCGCCTTGCCGGTGTGTTCAAAAAGCTGCGCGGCCACGGCAAGCTGACCGAGGCCGACATCAAAGCCGCCATGCGCGAGGTGCGGATGGCCCTGCTGGAAGCCGATGTCAACTACAAGGTTGCCAAGGATTTCTGTGCCAAGGTCTCCGAGCGTGCCATGGGTCAGGAGGTCATGGAGAGCCTGACCCCCGCCCAGCAGGTGGTCAAGATCGTCAACGAGGAGCTCGTTGCCCTGATGGGCGGCGAGGAAGCCCCCCGCCTGATCGTCAAGAACAAGGGTCAGACCATCATCATGCTCTGCGGCCTGCAGGGCAACGGTAAAACGACCCACGCAGCCAAGCTTGCCAAATACTTCATCAAGCAGGGCCGCCGCCCCATGCTGGTGGCCTGCGATATCTACCGCCCCGCCGCCATTGATCAGCTGCAGGTCGTGGGCGGGCAGGCCGGTGCGCCGGTGTTCACGCTGCCGGGTGCCAAGCCCCCGGAGATCGCCCGCAAGGCGCTGGCCCACGCCAAGG
>ERZ1673741.1162-NODE-1162-length-22851-cov-31.922486_pt1 | contig 22851 bp, 33 predicted proteins | sample MGYA00580209_ERZ1673741 | MGnify/ENA primary metagenome ERZ1673741 (study PRJEB41218, sample SAMN15661754) | gut metagenome | host: Homo sapiens | place: Canada: London | collected 2015-08-20/2019-03-30 | study: EMG produced TPA metagenomics assembly of... | reverse complement strand
ACCCGTGTCGCCAGGATGAAAACCTGGTGTCCTAGGCCTCTAGACGATAGGGGCGTATCGCTTGAGTGTCTATAAAATACACCGGTTTCACGAATAATCAAGCGGTGTTTTAATTTTTTTTTAATTTTTTTGGCGAAGTGACTGGGTGCAAAAAAATCTGTTTTTTTTGCAAAAGCACATTTGCATTTTCTGAAAAGCGATATATATTAATGGCATACCAAGCGATAAGTTATCGCAGATGCGCCCATAGCTCAGTTGGTAGAGCAAATGACTCTTAATCATTGGGTCCCGGGTTCGAGTCCCTGTGGGCGCACCATTTATTACCTTTAGTCGAACTTTCCGAGTTCGTAAATATAATCTGATAAGATTTATCCTCCTGAAGCCGAATCTCCTTAATAAAGTCAGGCAGGATTGATCTTATTTCATCAGGCGTTGCATTCTCTTCAAGAAGATTCTGTAAATTTCTCAACATGCCGATAAATACAAGAGCTATGCGCTCTATCTCAGCATCCCCACTCGGAATTGTTTCAATCGCCGCAATTTGAGCATCAATTGTCTCTAGATCAGTCCTTATTCTAGCTGCACGCTTATTCAATTCCGCGACCAGCAAGTCATCAAGCGTATTTGATATGCAGGCCGCTACCAGCTTATCTCTTTCAGCGACAAGCGATGTCCTTGTTTTTTTCAAGCGATCAAGTTCAGGTTGATGTTGCTCCCGTATTTCTTGATTGCGTTTTTTCACCTCTTCTACCGCAGATTTGACCGCCTTATCGGAAATCTTAAACGCCTTGATTTGCTCTAATGCGTATTTTTCGATTTTCGGAGCAGATACGCGCGTTCTGCAATCAGGGTCTGTACATGTATAATATGCGTATTGTCCGCTTTTTGCCGTACCTGGTGTTAAGCGGCATCCGCAATGACAGAAAAGCAGTCCGGGCAAAAGAAACGGATAACGATACGCTTTCGGACGCAATGCTTTTTTCTGCTGAGGCAGTTTGCGCTGGACCTGCAGAAAAAGATCATCAGAAATCAATCGCTCATGCTTCCCGTTGAAAATGCTTCCGGCATAATAAATTTTTCCTATGTAGGTAGGATTGCGGAGAAGCGAAAGTATCTTTGATTTGCTGAGTTCGTTTTTATATTTGTGCACGATTTCACGGGTTGTATGCTTATCTGATGCATATAACTCGAAAATATCACGGACAATAACCGCCTTGCGCTCATCGACATGCAAGACATTGTCCTTATGAGCTCCGCGTTTATACCCATATGGCGGATATCCAGCCGGCCATTCCCCGCGTGCGGCGATTGACATCATGCGATCACGGACAGTGTGTGCAGAAGATTTGCGCATATAACGCGCGATATGTGTCAATATCCCCATCATCATTTCGCCAGTAATCGAGGCCGCGTCAAATTCCGGCTCAGAAGCAGACGAATACCGTTTCCCCGCAGAACCTAAAATATCCATGACTTTATACAAGTCTCGCGGCTCACGGGTCAAGCGGGAAAGGTTATAGGTTACCAGGCAATCCCATGCTGCATTCCCGGCTTCAACCTCTTTCAAGATTTGCCGAATCCCCGCACGATTCAAATTCCCGCCTGTCAAAAACTCATCTTTTACGACTCCAACGATTTCCCCGCCTTTCATCTCGACAAATTTCTTGCAAAACTCGATCTGCATCGTTGTTGAGTTTTCTGCTTTATGGTCAAAAGACGAGCCACGTTCCGAAATTCGAGCATAAATCAAGTATTTCATCAGTCGAGTTCCTTAAGTTTTGTTTCCCAGAAATGATGGATTCCTGCTTCAGCCATTGCCCGGTCAAGAGCCTTTTCATCCCGCATCGACTGAATCACGGTGTAGACTGCGCGGACGGGATTATATTCATCCTTCCGGAACTCATAGTCTTTCCCGCTTTGGTTGATTGAGAGCAAGTAGTATTTATCGCCTTTCTCCGCAAAGCATTTGAACACGACCTCCCCATCCTTGAGCACCGCCACGACACGCTCCCCGGTTTGCAACCGCTGATTCGGGCGAACAAGAATCAAAGTTCCGGGAGGATACCAAGGCGACATGGATGATCCAGTAACGCGAATGACAACATCTCCTTCTTTCCCCTCCGTAAAAGAAACCTGATCTTCCGCGTTTATCTCTGCATAATCTGAAATCGGCATAAATGCGGTATTGCATTCCGCCGCGGCAGCATCAGATATAACAGGGAATTTCTGTACAGCTTTTTCCGGAACATAAAGCTCTGCATTCGAGGCTTCCCGAACGTTTTTAAGTCCAAGTTTATAGACAGACATTTCGCCTGGAGTTATAATACCATAACGCAACATCTCCTGCAGGAGCTTTTCGTAAGCCTTATCTCGGATAAATTCCCCTGTTCCAATCCAGTTGGAAACCGTAGTATTGGCAACACCAAGCGCATTGCCCAAAGCGTTTGCCGATCCATGCTTAGATACAAGCATTTCAATTTTCTTACGGAAATCGGGTGTAATGATTTGCAACATAAAGCACCTCCTGCGTTGTTGTGTTCTCCAGTTAAAATACATGATTTTTTTATGTTTTCAAGTTTTTTTTGTGTTTTTTATCTATTTTCATTTGACAACTCATGATTATGTGTTATATTATGTGTTATAAAGCAAGATAAACGCTTAGCAAAAAAGCAAGGAGCGCAACATGAAACTGGTAATCAAGTATGAAGATGAAGTCCTCGGCACGGTCGACACGAATCATGGAATGACAGTCTGGGAAGCTCTTGATCTCCTCGGAATCGACATGGACGAATACGCAGCCGATCAGGGCTGGGACGGATGGGACGCAGATTATCTCAGCATGGCGGCTGAATAAGAGGGGAGTGAAATCATGAAATACATTACTGAAAGATCTGAAATTACCCAAGCGCTCAACTTCGGCAAAATGCCTGTTGTATACGTCGCAGACCTCGCGGCGTGTAGAACCGATTATGGCTGGAACTTGGGAAAAGTTAAAATCGCCGGCGGATTCGCGTTCATCATCGCGGATCTCTACATATTCCGAGACAAAAAGGAACTCGTAACATGCACCTATGGGGCATGTATAAAATCCGAATTCGGATGGAATGATGTCGCCGAAATGGCGACAAATGCCAATCTTCCTGTAATCGCACCAAACTCTAAGTTCGTCCTTGTCGCTGGTAAAAAGGAGACTGGAGAACGCCGAGCACGGAAAGGCATTATCATGGTAATTGATACTGGGAAAGCCCAGTTCAACACTGATGAGCCCATCTCAATCGGCGAAGACATGTGCCGAATGCTTGTTGCGATGGGAGAGGATATGTAAAAAACTAGGTCGGGGAAACCCGGCCACAACTCAAGGAGCAAAAAATGGCAATGGAAACAGAAAGAAAAATCTCAATTGCAAAGGCGATCATCGAAAAGGCGATCGAGGTAAGCGACAAGACAAAACACGACGTTTTCGTGGACTGGGCGCCACATGTACAATGGGTAGAGGTCGATATTTATCTCGGCGGATGGAAAACCGGAAAAAATGACGACAAGAAATTCACAATTTCGTTCAATCGGAACACGGAAAACGTATTCCAGGCATGCATGGCGCGCCTGAACGAACTTCTGACGGAGGCCGGCAATGATTTTTGCGATTGACTTCGACGGGACCATCTTCAGCGAGGTTTGGCCGGAAATCGGCGAGCCTGTCCGCGAAGTGGTGGAATTCATCCGCGAACTTCAGGGGCGCGGCGACCGCTGGATCCTGTACACCATGCGTGAAAGCGACACTCTGGAACAGGCCGTCGCCGCCCTTGCGGAGCTCGGCTTGCGCCCTGACGCGATCAATGACAACCTGCCGGAACGGTGCGCCCGATTCGGCAACAATCCGCGAAAAATCTATGCGGACATTTACATCGATGACCACAATGCCGGAGGGTTGAGGCTTCCGACATTGGAAAAATCAACCGCCCGGAAGGGCATAACCAAAGGAGGTCTGAAATGAATCAGATCATCAAAACGACGGTCGCCGAAATCGGCGGGGAAGAGCAAAATTATGAAGGGCTTGTCACCTTTCATAATGACGATCCAGTAACAACATCTTTGCGGTTCGCTGAAATCTTCGGGGAATGTCATGATCATGTTTTACAAGCGATCGATAAACTTAAAGAGCTTGAATTTCACAGGTTGTATTTTAAGCCAGTAATGTACAGCCAGGAAGAAGGGAAAAGTTTCAAAATCTACCTCATTTCCATGGATGGTTTTCTTGTTCTCTCCACAGCGTTCCCGAACAAAAAAACACAATATGACATCTATTACGAAGCCTTCCGTGCAGCACACAAATCAAGAAATCCATCTGCAGGACAAATACTCTGCACTGTAATCGACATCTTTGGTGCAGAACGGATCATCGAACAACTGAAAAAATGCAGACATCTAGAACAGGAGATTGAACATGGCAAAAATGCTCACGATTAAAGAGGTTTCGGAAAAGCTCCGAATCAACTGTCAGTCCGTCCAGCGCCTGATCAAAAACAAGACGATTCCGGCGATAAGACTTCCGGGGACAAAAAAATGGCTCATCAGCGAAGATGACCTCAAAAAAATTTTGTCCTGAATTAAGCGTTATAACAACCAACAAAACAAAGAAACGCACAACAACATGTTTGACACAACGACAGAGCGTTACTCGCACTTGGCGGGACTTACCGAGGCGGAGATACGACTGGTTATGCTGATTGCAGACGTCGCTCTGCGAGTGGCAAGAAAGGAACTCAACCATGAAGAGCGACATGTATCACCTCTGATGGGCCGTTGCAGAAGCCCTCTACAGGAAACTGAAACAGGAAAAGGAGAAGAATAATGACACACAATCAGAAAAACGGGCTGAAACTCCTGATCGCCGCTTTCGTCTTCGGAGCGGCGATGGGATACATCGGGGCGCTGTGGCAGATCACGACACAGCAGGAGCGGAGGATTGAAGAATGCCTTGCGGAGTAACAGAACACCTCGACGCGGCGGGAATCTGCCTGTCCTGCGAATACTGGACCGGAGCGCGGTGCCTGGTCAATTGGCGAAAACGGGAAGCAGTCGACACCTGCACCCAAACCATGAAAAAACATTACAAACCGAATGCGGCGTATGCCGCTGAACACAAGAAAGAGTGGGAATGATGAACAAGATCATCGTAAAAATCAAACTGGACGATCTCGCGAAAATCAAACAGAGCGCGGATTGCTTCAGCCACGCGGCCGAAAACGCCGCACACCTCCGCGGAATCAACGAACAGCTCACGGTCGAAAAAGCGGGCATGGAGCGGAAAATCAAAGAGCTCACAGAGGACGTCGAACGCCTTGAAAAACAGATATTCAAACTCAAACATCCGGAAAACGGCGGTGCAAAATGAACGAAGACATGACAAACACGATGAAGCGTCTGCAGGAACCTTTCCCGGCAAAGGACATCGAATGGCGCGTCCAGCAGAGCGGAGGACGGGACGGAAACATGTGGGCGATCGTGCTTGCATACGTCACGAACCGCGCAATCCAAAACCGGCTGGACGATATTTTCGGTGCGGACAACTGGCGCAACGAGTTCCGGGAATGGGGCAACGGCGCGGTGCTCTGCGGTCTCTCCATCCGGATCGGCGGCGAGTGGGTCACGAAATGGGACGGCGCGGACAAGACGGACATCGAGCCGACAAAGGGCGGACTCTCCGACAGCATGAAGCGCGCGGCGGTCCAGTGGGGAATCGGGCGTTATCTCTACAACCTGGAGGCAAACTTCGCGGAAGTCTCACAGTACAGACCGCAGGGCGACGGCTGGAAATCGGCAAAGACGAAGGACGGCAAGTTTTACTGGAGACCGCCGCAGCTCCCCGACTGGGCACTTCCGGAATCGGAACGGGGCAAACAGCGCGCCCCGTCAAAAAACGCCGGAAACACCCCTCAGAGCGCGACAAACACTCCGGACGATAAAAGACCCGGGCAAGTCCCTAAACGCGCGCTGTCCATCGAAGAACGGCGAAAAAACCTTGTCATCGCAGTCCAGCAGAAGTTCGGAGTCTCCAGAGGAGAACTGAAAGACATGATGGGTGTCGATCCGGAATCGTTCAACGAAGACGAAATCAACATCATCCGCGAAGCCGCCAAAATTGCGAAAGTGCAGAACTGCGACTTCAAAACGGCATTCAACCAGGTAAAACAGTGAGGTCAACATGAACATAGACGACTGCAGAAAACATTTCACGTTCGAACCGGAAGCAGAATATCACGCCCGAAGCAAAACCGGCGAATGCATGAGCAGCCACATGCTCCGCAAATTCGCCGAAAGCGCGGCAGGATACTTCAAGCTCATTTCCGAACCGCCGGAAGAGAAAAAGAGCGACGCGTTCCGATTCGGCACGGCTGTGCATTGCGCCATCCTTGAACCGGAAAAATTCTCCGAGCGCTACCATGTCTCCGACGGTCCGGTCAATCCGAAAACGGAAAAACCGTTCGGACGGGCGACAAAAGAATATGCGGCATGGCTCGCCGCACTCGGAGAAAAAGAAGTCCTTTCCGGCAAAGAGTGGAAGACTCTCGAAGCAATGCGGGAATCGGTGATGCTGCATCCGGAATGCGCAAAACTGTTCTCCGCAGGATGGGCCGAAGGCGTGATCCGGACGGAATACGCCGGAACGCTCTGTCAAATCCGCGTGGACTGGTTCAATCCGGAAGCCGGAATCGTCGATCTCAAGACCTGCGACGAGCTCAAATGGTTCGAAGCGGACGCACGGCGGTACGATTATCCGGAGCAGATGGCGTTCTACCGTTCCATCGTCGAGCAGAAAACGGGAATGAGCAACATCCCGGTCCACATCGTCGCGGTCGAAAAATCGTTCCCGCACAATTGCGGAGTGTGGCACATCGACGGACACGATCTCGATTTTCTCGCAGAAGGCAACCGGGCGCTGCTTGCGGAGCTCGCAACCTGCCGCGAGGACGAATACTGGCCGACCAACTACGAAAACGTCCGCGAGCTCAAGGTGTGGTAATGAAAACCGTTTTTTATGCGTATGTCGAAAATGATCTGACCCTCCGGTTTGTGAACGTGCAGAAAGTCAAAACACATCTGCTCGCACTCCGCGGGAAAACGGTTGAAGTGACGATTGCGCAGAAGCGGAACCACCGGACGCTCTCTCAAAATGCGTATTACAGGGGCGTCGTGCTCCCAGTGATCGCGGAACATTGCGGCTACAGCGGAAAAGCGGAGCTCGATTCTCTGCACGCCCGTTTCGCGGAAATGTTCCTCCCGAAAATCGGAATGCTTCAGATCCGCAAAAGCACCGCCGATCTGGACACACGCGAAATGACCGGCTTCATCGAAAACATCCGCCGATATGCGGCGGACGAACTCGGCGTTTACGTCCCCTCTCCAGGGGAAACGGTCGAGTAAAACAACCTCAAACAAAGGATTCGCAAAATGACCTATCAAAGACAGAATTCTGCCCAAATTCCGGGCGGACAGGACCGCCAGTACGTCGGCAAGGGCAAATGGATCGACTTCAAAAACGGAGGAGGAAAGTTCCGAATAGCCCTCACTCCGGAAGGGATCGAGCTCATCTGCCGGAATCAGAACTCCAGCGGCTGGGCGAACCTCTGCATGTCTGAAATGCGCACTCCGGACAGACAGGGCAACCAGTACACTCTCTACCTCGATGATTTTGTCCCGCAAAAGCAGAACGGCAATTCCGCGCCGCGCCCGGGACAATGCCGTCCGTCCGCACCTCAAAGCTGCCGCCGCTACAATGACGGAGGGTTCGGCGGAGCTCCGGAACCGCAGGATCATCGGTACGGACCGGAGGACGAACCCGGAACACAAGACAGCTGCACCCCGCAGGAAATCGAAGATGACATACCATTTTAACCAGGAGGACAAACCATGAACATCATCACCGCAGACGCCAAACAGGGACTTGCCGCCGCAATCCAGCAACAGATCATCGCTGCGCTTGAGGAAGACGCATTCGACGCGATCTGCGTCATGCTCGACGACGCACTCAGCAAAAACACGCAGGACGAACAGCAGGTCACAAAGACTCAGCTCACCTTCACGCCGAAAATCCGGATCGACTACGACCGGACGAATCAGGCCCATATCAAGTGCACGATTCCGGTCAAGACCGTGACCACGGTCACCGGAGAATCGGAAGGCGATTACTGCTTCAACGGGGAACAGGAACTCCCCCTCGACGGCGGGAACGCGGAATAACATCAACGCCGGAGGGAGGACATCTCTTCCCTCCGGAAAATTCGGAGGTTGAACCATGATTTCTCATTATTTTCAAGTGGATATTGCAGTCAAGTACGGCGTTGATTGCGCAATCATGCTCGAACATCTCTACTTCTGGATCATCCACAACCGGGCAAACGGGAAAAACCATATCAACGGCAAGTACTGGACCTACAACAGCAGCAGGGCTTTCCAGGAGCTCTTGCCCTATTGGAGCAAGCGTCAGATCGAATACATTCTGCAGAAACTCAAAGAATCCGGACTTATCGAAACAGATCACCATGCTCCAAATGTCATGGACCGGACCATGTGGTACACGCTCTCTGATGAGGCTCTGAAACTGTACGAAAATGTAGACGTGCATCTACAAAAAAATGGAAATGTACAAATTACAGAATCTGTAAATGTTGCGCGCGCGTCTATAGAGAACACAGGTTTAAACACAGGAAACAAGAAAGAGAAAATAGATAAAAGAGAAAGTTCAGAACTTTCCAGCGCCGAAGACAGTGAAGTCATCCAGACGGCGGAGAATATCTGGAAAATCTATCCGCGCAAAACGAAGTACACGGAAACTCTGCTTGAGATCAAATACGCCATCCTCAGAGAGTACCGGAAACTCGGCGATGATCCGAAGGCACTGAAAAAAGCGATTGTACTTGTCTACAATGCGGCGGCAAAATATTCCAACAGGGTTCGGCGGTACTCTCCGGAAGAACAGAAGTATGTCATCAGCTCCACGGTGTTTTTCCGTGATTGCCGGTATCTCGACGATCCGGAGACTTGGAAGGGAGCGGCGGAAAGAAGCATTGTCTACAATGCGGACGGAACACGGCGCGGGGTGCTATGATGAACTCTTTCCGCGATTTCGGCATTGACCTTCCGGTCCATTTCAGCGGCGACCGGAAAGTGATCTGTCCCCAGTGCTCCGCAAACCGGAAGAAAAAGGGCGATCCCTGTTTATCTGTGAACGGCGACAAGGGCGTATGGCACTGCCACAACTGCGGATGGTCCGGAAGTCTTGAACAGGGACATTCCGGCGGAACGGAGCAGGTCTATCATCTGCCGGAACCGATCCCGGCGGAAGAAGCCTGCAACATCGATCCGCGAATCCTCGAATATTTCCGCAGACGCGGCATCTCCAAACTCACGCTCACGGAAGCAAAAGTCTTTTCCACATACCATTATCTCCCCGCCACGCAGGAAGACACGCTCTGCTTCGCTTTCCCGTACTACAAGGAGGGCAAACTGATCAACGTCAAATACCGTGACGCAAACAAGAACATGGCGCAGGAAAAGAACCCTGAACCATGCCTCTGGAACATCGACGCCTGCCGGAACGCCTCGACGATCGCAATCACGGAGGGCGAAATCGACGCGCTCTCCCTGATGGAAAGCGGATGGAGAACGGCGGTCTCGGTCGACAAAGGAGCTCCGCAGGTGGAGGACAAGTCGGTCGAGAAAAAACTGGAATGCGTCACACGGTGCATGGAAATTCTGAAAGCGGCGCAATGGGTCGTTATCTGCTCCGACAAGGATGGTCCGGGGTTGCGACTGGAAAAAGAGCTTCTCGCGCTCCTAGGCCCCGCAAAATGCAAAATTGCCCGGTATCCGGAGGGATGCAAGGATCTCAATGATGTTTTGCAGCGGCACGGCGCGCAGGCGGTTCTCGACGCGGTATGCAAGGCGGAACCCGCTCCGGTCCCCGGCATTCACCGCTTTTCGGAATTCTCCCAGGCGATATGGAGCACGTATTTCAACGGCGTTCCCGAAAAGATTTCCACGGGATGGGCGGAACTCGACCAGTTCTTTTCCATGCAGCCGGGCAGCCTGAACATCATCACCGCTGCGCCGGCTTCCGGGAAATCGGAGTTCGCAAACGCGCTGATGCTCAACATGTCCGTAAATTACGGTTGGAAGTGGGGCATTTTCTCCCCGGAAATGCTCCCTCCGGAGAACCTGTTCTCAAACTTCGCGGAAAAATATGTCGGAACCTCGTTTTTCGGTAAAGGGCGCATGACAAAAGAGCACCTCAAAGAGGCTTTTTCTTTCATCGACGCGCACATCTACCCGATTGTCCATGACCCGCTGACCAAGTGCAACATGGAGAATCTGCTGCTGATGTTCCGCGTCCTCCAGGAGCGCAACGGAATCAACGGCGCTCTGATCGACCCCTGGAACCGCATGGAGGGCGGCGTTCCCGCCGGAAAGTCAAAGATCGACTATATCGGGGAAGCCCTTCAGATGGCGGCGGATTTCGCGAAGTCCACGAAACTGTGGATCGGAATCGTCGCTCATCCGACCAAGCTCAAAAAGGATGAAAAAGGGCAATATCCCGTCGCCACGATGTACGACATCAGCGGAAGCGCCGATTTTTACAACATGGCAGACAACGGAATCTCCCTCTGGCGTGATCAGCAGGGCAAAAGCAACATCGTGCAGGTGCACATCCAGAAAGTCAAGAACAAGTACATCGGCAGTTCCGGAAACATCGTCGATCTCGCATGGGACCGGGCTTCCGGAAGATTTTCAACCCCTCACAAATACGCAGAAACCGACGCGCCGGAAATGCCGCAGGTTTACTAAAAAAAACGAAAGGATGATCATGAATGAAAAACGAAAAAAAGCAGTCAATCCCGATGAAGCCGGATTCTGGCAGGGATGCGGCGGAGTCTGGTACACCGCAAACGGAACGTGCCGGAACTGCGGAAAATCCCGTTTTGAGCATTTACTTGCCGGGACTGAGAATCCCGAGCTTGAACGCCCTGTTAAACATGCACTGGACAATGCGGTCGAGACTGCACAAGCTCTATTCCCGCCGTCTGCGAAACTGCGAATCACAATTACGCGAGGCTATCGCGGAACACCGCTCGACTGTGATAATCTCGTGGGAGGAGCAAAGCTCATCCGCGACGAAATCGCGCGTCTCCTCCGGCGGGATGACGCGGAGCACCTCGGAATCGAATGGCAATACCGGCAGGAAAAAGGCGCGATTTCCAAAGTGGAGATCACGGAAATCAAGGAGAAATGACCGATGAAGAAACGGCATTGCAAACATTGCGGAGCAGAGATCCCGACCTTCGGATACTCTCCAAGCAATTATGAAAAATTACAGTACTGCTCCAATCTCTGCGCACACCGGGCAAAAGGAAAAGGAACTCCGGCGGCGGCAGGATGGAAGCCGAAAGGTCCGTTCACCTGCAAAAATTGCGGCAAGGAATTTTTCAAGGCGTCCCCGTCCGGACGGACCATGTACTGCTCCGGCGAGTGCGCAGCTCAAGCGAAAAAAAAGCAGGATCAGGACCGCGCAAAATCCAGTCCCGTTGAACCGCGTATCTGCGCCATGTGCGGAAAAGTCTTCACACCGCTTTCAAAAAACAGAGGTCAGAAGTGCTGCTCGACGGCGTGCGGAGTGAAGTACCGGCAGATTTACGGATCCTATCACTCGACGTTCCGGCCGGACCTGCCGGAGCTGACATGGGATGACGTGTTCGAGCGCGTAAAAAAATTCCATCCGGAGCTCTCAAAAAAGATCGGGCTGGATTCGACAGAAAAGCAAGTGGAAATCATCCGCCGGTTTGAAGCGGAAAAGCGGGAACGGAAAGAAGACCTTTACGCATGGTTCTACAACCGCTACATCTGTCCGGACAGCAGGATGGGCAAACTCGTAATCGCAAGAACGGAACTTGCAGGGAAAATCACAAAAGGAGAATTGAAATGACATACGAAGACTTTCTCAAAAACAAAATCGCAATCGCAAAACTCGAAGGGTTCGAGGTCACATTGAGCGACCTCCCCGCTGTTCTCAAGCCTCATCAGGCAGACATCGTCCGGTGGGCGTGCAAGGGTGGGAGCCGCGCCATTTTCGCGCAGTTCGGGCTCGGCAAAACTCTGATCCAGCTCGCCATCATGCAGCAGGTCGTAAAGCACGAAGCAAAGAAACGCGAAAAGGAGGAAGCGGAGCGCAAGGCGAAGGAAATCGCGGACGGCGTGTTTCACGTCCCCCACGCGCTGTATAAAAAGATACAGCTTAAAAACCGTCGGCTTGTCCTTTTGCCGCTCGAATATCGCCCTTTCAACGCCAGAAAAGGCAAGGTTTTGACGATTGTTTCCGATAACGGGAATGTCGCAAAACGCCATCCGACGCGCAAAGACAATCCGCCACCAGGGAGAACGCGTAATCGCGTGCATCCTCGAAGAAAAAACACACAAAAATAGCATAACAGAAGGAACACAAAAAAATGATGACATGCGCAATTTACCCGTTAACCGTCAACTACCGTAAAATCAATTCCGACGTTCCGAATCCCGTTCATGCGACTTCCGGTTCAGCCGGAATCGATCTCCATGTATACCGGATTGTCGACCGAACCGAAACAACCGTCACTTACGGAACGGGAATATGCGTGGAAATCCCAGAGGGATTCGCCGGACTTATCTTCCCGCGTTCCAGTATCTGCAAAACTCACCTGATGTTGACAAACTCCGTCGGCGTGATCGATTCCGACTATCGCGGTGAAATCCGCGGCGTCTTCCAGCAGACCCGCATGGCTGGCGGAGAATACAAAATAGGCGACCGCTTCTGTCAGCTCGTTCTCGTCCCGATTCCGGAAGTGACACTGAATGAAGTCCCGTCTCTCTCCGAAACATCGCGCGGCGTCGGCGGATACGGTTCAACCGGAAACTGAACAATGGTTGACTGTTACAGTATAAGAAAACTCAACAAAAACAGCGAAGGAACAATGCCATGAGCAACATCAACAAAGTCATTTTCGACGGAAGAATATCCCGCGCCCCCGAACTCAAATATTTACAAACGGGAACTGCCATCGCCAATTTCAGCGTTGCTGTATCGGGACGCAAAAACAGATAAACAGCAAGGAGGAAGCTGAAAAATGAACATGAAGATGAAGAAGATCAGGATTAAGCGCCAGTTTGAAAGCGTACTCGATAGTATCTATTGCGGATGCAAGGGCGAATACGTACTAAACAGAACAGCCAGGAACCGCATGAAGCAGGCGCGCCGCGCGATTCTCCGCTGCGGCTTGAAATTCCACTACTGGGGCGACAGGCACCCGTTCGGATACAATGAGCAAGGCGAATTACTCCAACTTTGCCTTTATTACGACACCGCCACAGGAAAGCCAATGGTCTACAGAATCAGCGAAAACGTCTTATGGGCACCAAAGGAATACCACATAACCATCCAGCAGTTGAAGCACGCCGTAAAGACGCGCCCGGTCGCGAAAGGAGCGAACAGTGCAAGGACGGAACCAAAATGGGAGTCGGATGTCCGGAATATCTGCTCCTCTTCCGGAAACTCCCGACGGATCACTCCAAAGGATATGCCGATTTTCCGGTCCGCAAGGAGAAGACGCAGTACACGCGCGGACAGTGGCAGATCGACGCGCGGGCAAAGTGGAACAGTTCCGGCAACCGCTTCCTGACGGATCAGGAGCTCGAAAGCTACGACCTCGAAACGGTCAATGTCCTGTTCCACGAACGCGCGGAAACGATGATCTACGATTACTGCGCACACCTCGACGCGGCGCAGTCCATGGAAAAGCGCGGACGTTTGCCCGCGACATTTGAAACCTTCCGGATTCCCTCCCGCACTCCGTGGGTCTGGGATGATGTGACACGGATGCGCACGCTCAACGGCGAGCAGGTCAAAAAGGACCGCGAGAAACACATCTGCCCTCTCCAGTTCGACATTGTGGAGCGCGTAATCAACCGATGGAGCAACCCCGGCGAAATCGTCTATGATCCGTTCGCAGGTCTCGGAACCGTCCCGTACTGCGCAATCCGCATGGGACGTTACGGATTAGGGTCGGAGCTCAACGGCAATTACTGGCGTGACAGCATCGCATATTGCACCACCGCAGAACAGGAGGTCGACGCGCCCACGCTTTTCGACGCAATCGGCTGAAATGTTTGCCCGCAAATGAAGCGTTTGCCATTTGCGGGCATTGTGCTATAGTAACTCCAAAGGGGAGTTGAAATCATGGATTTGGAATGTTACGGAAAGAAGTTCGGGCGGCTGGACAAGTGCCGCATTTGTGAATATGTCGATTATTGCCGTTCCGCTGGCGACCCTGCATTGATAAGCAATGTTTCCTATGATGATGTAGCCTACAGCGAGAAAATCGCTCAGAGCCCCGCAAAAACGCAAAAAACAGAAGATGAACGACCGATGTTCACCCTCTCTCAAGTCTGCGAGATCATCCGTCGCATCGTCGACCTTGAAGACAGCCGCATTCGCGACATCTTGCGTCTGAAGCTCGCGAATCCGGACATATCTCTTGCCCAGATCGGGCAAAAGTACGAAGTGTCCAAACAGGCGATTCAGCAGTATGAAAAGCGCATCCTCAGATACTGTCCGGAGCTTGCCCCGGTGATTCAGAACCGACCCATGTACAACAAGTGGCGGGCACATATCCATTTGCCCAGCAAAGCTCCGCGAGCGCCCTTTCACGACCAAATGGAGTTCGACTTCCGGTAAGAGGGGTCCCCCCCTTGCGGGTCCTTCCGGAGGGGGGAGGGGGGAGCGAGGTTGTTCGCGCCAGGTCGCGATATTTTTTAATTTTCCCCTCCCGATAATCGGTTTACAATCCCGGATCGGTGTCTGTCTTCTTGAGTTCATTATATTGTTGCTTTATCACTGACAGAAAATTCTCTTCCGATATAATCTTCAGGGTTTTAATTCCTTTTCGCTTCCATTCCAACGCCTGTTCGATTTTTGTTCCGTAATCCCCGTTGCCCCACGTTTTTGTTGCACATGAGCCAACAAGCAGGTACGTTGTTTTCATCGTTATTTGCTGGTCTACATGCGCCCCTAATTTCAGCAAAAATTCTTTCAGAGCCGGTCGCTTTATATCTTTGAATTCCCCTGTCAGAACAAAATTTTTCCCCGCGAAATCTTCATTATACAGCGTATCGTATGGCAATTTTTTTGTCGGTGCTCCATCGGTCCCGCCTCGCAAATGTTCATGCTCTAAATCTTCTTTTGTTATTGATTCTGTTTGACTTACCGAAAGAATTTCAAGCCCCATTAGAGTATCGCATACTGGACATATAAAGTCTATCGTCTCTGTGTTTTTCGGCACCATTGATGGAAGCCTTGTCCGCACCTTGATTTGCAAAGATAGTTCATTGTAGCATTCTTTGCAGACCACCTTTAGTTTTCTTCTTGGAGGGGTGTTGTCAATCCACTGCTCCAAGCTGTAATGGTAATGGCATTCCGGGCATTCATACAGATCATTTCCCTGTTGGAATTGGAAATCATTCAGAGGCGTTTTTTGCAAACATTTTTTGCATGACAAAAAAATCTTTTCACTGTCTACCAGCTTGAATTTTTTTTGGCATTTCTCACAAATCGTTTCTTTTCCTTGAAAGCCTTCATCAACTTCATATTTTTGCCAGCAGTATGGACAGTGAACAAACATTTTTGACCTCCTTTGTTTTCTTTATAAAATATCTCCGAAAATTCTCTTTTCAAGCCCTAAAAAGCTCTTGACAAATTTAAAACCCCTGTTATATTAAAAAACTGAAAGGGGAAATAATCATGCAGCAGAATCTACTTGCAAAATGCCCCGTCTGTGGAGCAATAATTTCGGTGAATGCCGACAGATGTCCTTATTGCGGAGAATCGTTCGACATTTTTATGCGCCAGGTCGTTTGGAAAAATCTCGATACTTGGCTCTTCCCTATTCTCAAATTCTGCGGAATTATAGCTGTGGGATTCATCGGTTTTATGTTGTTCTTAGCTCTTATTTGTAATATTATCCGAATTTTTTTCTCGGATTGACGGGAGGTTCCTTCGATAAAGAAGGAGCCAATCATGTCCATAGAAGCACGTCTTACACTCAATCCTGACGATTACACCGCCGCCCTTGAACAGGCAAGTAAAAGCACAGAAAATTTCAAAAAAAAAGCAGAGCAAGCCGGACAAACAGCCAGTCAAGCCGCAAAAAAGACGAGTGCTTCATGGCGAGATGCATTTAATAAAATAAGAAAATATGCAACTATTAAAGATGCTGTAAAAGATATGGCTGGAGGGGGGCTCCTTGCAAATATTTTTACCAAAGCGATTGATTCAATCCCTACAATCATAAAAGAAATCGACAGACTCAGGAAACAAAAAAAAGAAGACGCTGTCGAATTCGCCGCACGGACAACGGACAGCATGAAGTCCGTTCACGATGAATCCGAAAAGGTCCGGCAGACGAATGAAAAGGCGTTCGATTCTCTCCGGAACCTTGCAGGCGCCGAAGAACTCTCCAATGTCCAGAAGAATCAGGCAATCAAGCTCATTCAGCAGCTCGAAAAATCGTACGGCAAGCTCGGCATTTCCATCGACGCTGTAACAGGCAAACTCAAAGGAGCTGACAGCTCCATCGTTTCAGGGCTCAAAGCAAACAAGGAAAAGAGAATCAAAGAGCTTGAAGCCCTCATCAAAAATCAGGAACAGGATGCCGCAAATCAGCAGGATTTGATGGACGATGCAGGATGGTCCGGATGGTGGGCTCTTGGTATACCTCAATTGATTACATGGAATAAAAACACGCGTCTCGGCGGCGATCAGGATGCCTTCAAAGCTCAGGAAAAGCGTGACAAAATCCTCACCGAAATGGCCGCAAACCGCAAGGAGCTCGCGCGTATCAAGAAAAGCACTCCGGAACAGGATTACATCGACGAACTCAAGGCAAACCTCATGGACAGGGAGGACGCGAACCGCAAGCGCGTTTCCGCGCTCGGGACCTCTCACGCTCAGGCGAAATATGACGCGTCCTCAATTGAAGATAAGATCGCTTCCAAACGCGCGGAACTCGAACGGATTCGAAGCATTCAAGCCGCACTCAACGCTCAGGGAAGCTCCATCAGCGAACAGATGAATAATGAAGCGGACGAAACCAAACGCCTTGAACTCAAGCGCCAGTATCTCGACCTCGAAAAGAAATACATCGACGAGCAGGAAAAGGAATTCAAGGTCACTCAGGAAATCGCCGCACTTGAAAAAACGCGCGCAGGAAAGTTCGACAAGCTCCTCGCCAAATCCTCGACCGTCCGCGAAAAACTCGGCGGATCCGCAGAACTCGACGCTTTCGAAAAACGGCTCAAAGACCTCAAGGCGAATGTCAGAATCTCCGTCGATGACAAGCAGTTCGCCGCTTTCGAAAAACAGCTCACGGACCTCGAAGCCCGTTCAAAATTCATTCGGAATGAAACCGATGAGTACAAGTATCAGGAACTCAAACTCGCCGGAAAAGACCGCGAAGCCGAAAAGCTCAAACTCCAGTCCGATCTCAAGAAAAACAACGCGTGGATGAGCGATGCCGACGCCGCCCATGTCGCTGAACAGCGGCTCAAAATCACCGCCGCGCAGAAAAACAAAGACTGGCGCACGGACAATCGTGACAAGCTCCGCGATCTCCAACTCAAACAGCTCGAAAAAACCGACAAAACGGAAGCGGAGTTCCAGCGTGCAAAACTTGACGCGAAAAAGAAACTCGGACGGGACCTCACCGGCGGGGAAAGCGACCTGCTTCGGCGCATGACAACGCTATCCTCCGGTCTCTCGGAGGGCGCGCCGAAAGCGGCAAACCTCAAAATCGAAACAAACGAGCTCACCGCGCGCGGAGGTTTCCAGGGCGGCGCTCTCGTTCCGCCGAAAGAGAATTACAACAAGGACATCCGCACTTACAACGAAAAACAGACGCGTCTGCTTGAAGACCTGAAAACTCTCATCCAGAAGTTCACGGAGGAATAACCATGCCGTACACAAAATATCAGGGTACACAGAAAAACCTTACGCAGGACAGCACCGTCACCACGGAAACGTGGATCGGCACCCGCGATGAAATGGAAACAATGGCGGCAACTGCCGTCTCCGACGAATCGAAAACCGCACGCGTCTATCAGGATTCCGGCGACTTCTGGTGTTGCGAAATCACCACAACCGCAATCACGGGCGGCACTCCCGAAACCGGCGGGCAGATCGATCTCCCCGTCTCCCTTCGCGGCGGCCGTCTCCCCCTCCCGCTCGAAAAAGCCCCGAAGTACCGCACCCAGTGGAACCATTATCTCTTTGCGAAAAAGGGCAGCACCTCCGTTCCCTCATGGTGGAACGCTTCCCGCTCCGCCACTGATCCCGATCCGGAAAAGTACCGATGGGGCGAATCCATCAGCGACATCCCCGGCGACGGATGGTTTGTTCTCAAATCCCCCACAAAGCCCGGCGTAACCACGTTCGAAGTCGCCGTCTATGTTGTCACCGAAAGCATCAAATGCAATTCGGAAAACACGGCCGGCAACTACGTCCGTTCAAAGCTCAACAAAATAACCAGTCCGCACCACACCTTCGGCTCAAACCTCGAATGGAAGTGCGACGATGCGGAAGTCTCCAAGTCCGGCAAAGCATGGATCGCTTCTCTCACCTATACGAGCGCAGGAAACAGCCGCGGCTGGGACAAAGACCTTTATTCCAGATGAGGTGAAACATGAATCCCCCTTTTGAACTCGATTCCCTGCTTCCCCGGAACGTCAAAGCAAAGGTGAACGAAATCATCCGCTACCTCCGCGCGACAAAACTGCACGTCGATTCTTCCATGCAGCTCGATCAAAACAGCGCGGGTATCGTTCTCAAGTCCCGTGCCCGAGGAGGACGCGGCGGCTCCGGCTCCTCAATGTCCGGTCTGTTTCAGATCGATCTCAAAACCGAAAACGGAAGCGCCGAAATCTCCATCACGTCTGCCGACAGCTCGAACTGCGGTTTTATCCTCCACCATTACGACGGTAAAACGCCCGAAAGCGTCACCTCCGTCGAAGCGGTCAAGTCGCTTTCAATTAAAAACAGCAAGGTCCAGTACCTTTGGCTCAAAGTCTGGAAGCCCGGCGAAAACAAAAAGCCGGAATTCGAGGTTACGGAAAAATCCGCGCCGCCGGAAAAAGGACACGCCCATTTCCTGATCGCTCAAATTCTCCGTGATGAAAAGGATTTCATCATCAACCCCTGCGAAAATTCCGCGCTCCATTGCTGGTGGCCAGACAAAAACGCCGTCGGTCCATTCGCCGTCACGATCGACGAACAGGCAAAAACGGTCCATGTCGCAGCAGGTTATGCGCTCGCCAACGGCGTGGCGTTCGATGTCCCGGCGGCAAGCTTCACCCTCAAAAAAGGCCTTGTCACAGTCAATATCTCCCTCGGCAGTGACGGCAGGTGGAGCGGTCCCAAAATCGAGCTCGGCAAAAAAGCCGACGCCCTCAATTGCCCCGTCGCGGAAATTCTCTGCTCCACGGACAAAGACGGCAACGATATTTGGAGCGTCGACCAGTTCCACGTCGCACGCGCCGATTTCATGATCACGAAGAAGTGTCCCGTCTCGGAGAAATGACATGGCAAAAGATGAGTTTTTCAAAAACGAAGTTCCGGACGCTCCCCCGGAAAAAGAACCCTCCGGCAACTGGGGCAACGACGGACACGGCGGCTCGATCGGCGGCGGTGGCTTCGGCGGCGGCGGTGGTGGTGGCGGCGGCGGTGGAGGCAGTGATAATGGGGACTGGGGCAACGACGGTCCCGGCGATGATCCCGAAGATGAAAAAGAACCGGATCCCGAAATCTACGCGCCGTTCCTGAAATCGTTCGCATTCAACGTCCTTGCAGTCGACAAAACGGGTCATTTGCTCGAAGGCAACCACGACTGCAAGCCTTATCCCTCCATCGTCCTATGGGCGCGCGGGAAATTCAAACATGAAGACGATACCGTCACCGCGCGCGATCATGCGCGGTGTATCCTCACGCGGATTGTCGAGGATGAAGATTCTTCCGGTCACGCCGTCGCATGGAGCAAGCCGATCGGTCACCCGGTACACGAAGAAGATGAAGAATCAACACCCATTGTCGTGGGAAATGTCAAGTGCTGGATTCCCGGCAAATACAAAATCCAGCTCAAATGGCAGGCCGGACACTGGAAGTATGAAGAAATCCGCGAACTCCGGCTCAACCTCTGGGGCGTGGAAGCAAACTGGACCGCATACCCGAAGACCGTTGATTCATGGAAAACTGCCTTTGAGGTCGAAATCACCGACGTGTATGAGGTCTTTGTAAACGGACAGAGGGCTGATATTGACGCGAACGGCAATTAGCAGGAGTACAACGTGAAAACTTTTGCTGAAAGGTCGGTACATCGTGCAAACTATCACCCGAATTTTGAAAACCACGGGCGTCGTCGGAGCGTGGGCGGAGGAGCGCGGCGACGTCGCGGATACTCCCGTCCTCACGCTCGGAACCCGCGTGAAACTGCGGATTGATCTCAGAACGGACGAACTGTCACAGGTCGATGATTTCCTGATTCCCCTGAAACAGGAGGATTTGATCTGCCAGTCTTACTACATCGCCCTCGATGTGGACTTTCTCCAATCCACAACCCCCAAGCTGCTCAATACGTCCGGCCTCTCCATCGAAACGGATGAGGCCGGACACGTCTTCTTCGTCGGAGAAATCCCGAACACCGCCCTCCCCGATCTCGTCGCATGGGTCGGAATGGACAAGGAGAAAACGATCAACGGAGAAATCGGCGGCTTCTCCTCTGAGGATCCCGACGTCGCCTCTTTCGTCTTCCAGTTCTCCCTCAATTTCCGGAACCGCGTGTGGATGGGCGGAACCGTCCCCGCCGGAACGCAGGAAACGGAATATTGGAATGTCGATCAGATCAAGGCGTACCTCGCTCAAAAACCGGAAGTCCGCTACTCAGTCGACGCTCTCGACTGGCACAGCATCCCCGATTTCAAAACCGACAATTACCGGAGCTGGCGAATCGGAGAAAACGGCATATGGAGCGATCCGGAACCCCTCCCGCGCGGCGCGGACGGCAAAGATTTCGCCCCTGATGAAATCGGCCCCCTTGCAGATCGCCCCACCGCTCCGGAAGAGGGATACTGTTACATCACCACCGACACACGCGAAATATTCTGGTACCTCGCCGGAGCGTGGACCGACGGCATTTCCACAGGGCTGAACGGAGAAAGCATTTATGAACTCGCCGTCCGCAAGGGATTCGAAGGCACGGAAGAACAGTATCTCGCCTCCCTCGTCGGTCGCTCCGCATATGAGGAAGCGCGCGCAAACGGCTACATCGGAACCTCCTCCGAATGGCTCGATTCACTGCAGGGCAAAAACGCATATGAACTCGCCGTCATGGCCGGATATGAAGGCACGCTTGCGCAATGGCTCGATGATCTCAAGGGCGCGGACGGCTCCGCAATCAAACCCGACGCCGTCGGCGAACCATCCGAGCTCGCCGCATATGGCGAGGAGCGCGCCGGATTCATTTTTGCCTGTTCCGCATGGGACGCGGAAAACCGATACTGCGACGTCTCCTACTACATCAAAAAATCGGAGGCTCTCAACGACTGGTTCCCCCCTCTGGTTATCCGCAATTACGGAAGAAACGGAATCGACGGACAGAACATCGCCCTCATCGAACCCATGGTCTTCAAACGAGAATACAACGACGACGGGTCCGCGAAAGATTACGAGTGGTTCGCTTTCGACATCTCCTCAAAATATCCGCAGGCGCATGTCTCGTGCGTCTGCATCGACACCGAAAACGGCGAATACCGTCTCCCTTACAACTCCGCAATGGGCATCGAAAAAATCTACAGGCAGGGCGGCGGTTTCAAAATTTATTTCGGCAAGCTCTGTCCGGCGTTTGAAACGGGTAAAATTTATTTCGCCCAGGGCGGCGTTTCTGCGGATTATTTCGGCGACGCACCCTCGGACGGCAAGATGTATGTGCGCTGCAATGGGGCATGGGTTGCAATCTCCGGAACGCTTGATCCCGACACACCGGAGCCGGAACCCGAAAAAGGCACAATGTTCTATGGGTATGTCATGGCAAGCGATACAGTCTACAAAGTCTCCGGTCTGACCGCCGACATGCTCTCCGTTTCGACGGTCAAGAGCGCGAAAACGTCCGCGATGAATAAAACATCCCTCGGAGACAATCCGGCCGGTGCCCTCGTCTTCGTGGCAATCCCGAAAGCCGACGGAATGCGCGCCCTGAAGTTCGACGGAATCGGCGGGTACGTCGAGTTCGAACCGGACAACGGCGCGACGGGAACGGGCGCAAACGGCGCGGAAATCACTCTCAACGAAACAGCATACCTGGTCTACGGCGAATTCGCGCTTGTTGACGGCGAATGCTTTGTAAAAGTGGAGGCAAACTGAAATGGCGGACAATATCAATCTCGCAAAACCTTTGAAAATCACCACGCCCGGAACCGCGCCCATCGCGGGAACTGTCGTCGCAAAAGTCTCGGACATTGCAGACGTCGCATCTCCGTGGCTCGGAATGGAAGTCTACGTCGAAGCCGACGGCAAAACCTACAGGGTCACCTCGCTCAAAGACGTCGCAGTCGGTCCCCTCACCAAAAAAGCGGTCGATACATATGAGGCGGTTCCGGACGCAAAAGACATGGCGGCGAAAGCGGACAAGAGTGCTCTGAATGCGAAGGCGGAGGAGCTCCGCGCGGAAATTGCGGCGAAGGATTCCGCACAGAACACAACCACGGAGTTTCAGGTTTACGCGACAA